>Ga0209225_1001108_pt1 | contig 27919 bp, 27 predicted proteins | sample WasSprMetagenome_FD_184732 | JGI IMG/M metagenome (GOLD analysis project Ga0209225, IMG submission 184732) | Sulfidic aquatic microbial communities from Washburn Spring, Yellowstone National Park, USA - WS (SPAdes) (version 3) | ecosystem: Environmental > Aquatic > Thermal springs > Hot (42-90C)... | reverse complement strand
AAAGAATCTCTGTTTCTAATTTATTCAAACCAACATAAGGGTTATCCACAAGTAATTCTTAAAATATTTTTCCCTTTCTTGAGCCTGCTCAATTAAAATGTCAATTAAGTTTTCGGCCATAGTTTTTTTAACCATTCAATTAACTCTATGGAAAACTTTTCCAATTCCTCTACTTCTCTTTTAGTAAATTCAGCTGGTAAATATCTTGAAGTAATGTAAGCTTGTTCTAAATCGGCAATCAAATGGATATTTTCATCAACGATTTTTCAACCTCTTTCTCTTTTTTGTAAGCTTTTCCCACTGCTCTTAATAATTCTTTTAAGGAATGAGTGGGAGGGAAATTTCTCAATTTCAAGGCCAATGTATATTTTAAATAAAGTTGAACTGCTTGCTCTAAATCGAAAGCCACCAAATGATACTTTTTTTTCTTTGAAATGGTATTGGACAGTAGTGAGGAAATCTTCAGCCCTCTTTTTCAAAAAATCAATTTTCATAAACTCAAATCTTTTTTAATAGTACCACAAAAATTAACAATTTTCACCTTCCCATCTTTTCTTTTGAATTCTTCTTTTGATATAGTTATAGAATTTTTATTAATAACTCTGATCATACTTTTATCATTTAGAAATGGTTTTTAAAAATTCAGAAAAAGTTCTCGTTTTTTTTTTCAACAATCTTTCCCCTTCTATTACACTTTTGAGTAAAATCAACAATTCTTCTAAATGTTCCTTTTTTCGAAGGTACCAATTTTTTCTCTCCCTTATTTCTAAATTTCTCAATCCTTTTATTCCTTTTTTCAAAAATTATAATGTATTCAAGAAAAAAGTTATTGAACTTTACCACAGATCAGATAACAGGGGTAGAGATATCATTACATTCTGCATCTCTAAAGTTTACCCTTAGGAAAGCAACGAATCCAGTAAATTTAATCTGATACCAAATTTTAAAAAAAATTTCCTAATTATTATTTAAAGTAAACTATTCTAACATACCCATCTCCTCCTGGGGCCCCCGTACCTCTTAAAGTCGCTCCACCTCCTCCACCACTTCCCCGAAATCCTGGAGAAGGAGGTGAATATCTACCTCTATAAAAAACACCACCATCTCCGCCATTACCAAAAGGAGAAGCAGCACCACCACCGCCTCCTCCTATACCCCCACCCTTTCCTCCAACCTTAATAAAACTAGCACCATCAGAAGCTGGAGTATCTCCTTCACCCAAAAACCCTTCATAGCCGCCTGCTCCGCCCACTCCTACACCTACAGTTCCTTTTTGTGCATATAACCCGCCCTTTCCTGGTGTAGCCGTTCCTCCTCCTCCACCTCCTCCACCAATTAAATTCAAAAGGGTTCCGGATACACTGCCTTTTATTACAGTATTCTCTCCATTACCTCCTGCCGCTCTAATACCACCTCCAGTTCCACCCTTCCCTACTATAATTGTTAAAATTTCACCCGGTGAAACATTTAACACTTCGCCTAGTACGAATTCGCCAGCTCCACCTCCTCCACCTCCACCATAAGCATAGTAATCACCTCCACCTCCGCCTCCGCCTCCAGCAATGGCCCATACTAAAATTTTCTCTACTCTTTCTGGTACTTGCCAGGTGAAAGTACCTGCAGAAGTAAATTCAACTACCTCTGGAATGCTGCTCCCTCCTAATTGCCAACTATCTTTACAATCACCCCTTATACAAAGCCTTTGGCCGTTTACATCACCTGCAACATCCAATTTATAAGAAGGGTTTGTCGTCCCGATGCCAACGTTGCCATCAAAATATGCATCTGAGAATCCGTGAATAACTCCACCAACTCCCAAACCACCTGATTTGTATTGAGTTGTACTTCCTACATTTATCGGAGCTGGAACATTTCCTTGAGGAGGAGCTTGAGAAGGTTCAGTCCAAGCGTAAATAACTAAAGCCATTATCAGAGCAGAAAATAAAATTACTGGTAAAGATTCGATTAATACTCTTTTGATTTTCTTTTTCATATTTTATTCGTTGTAAGTTGTAAAGTTGTGAGTTATAAAGTTATTGTTTCGACCTTTATTTTTGTTGTTCTCTCACTTTTTCAATTTCTTTTAATTGCTCTTGTGGTGATTTTTGAGGAGGAGGTGATTTTTTTCTCAGTTCTTCAATTTCTTTTAATTGTTCCTTTACTGGTTGTGTAGTAGGAGGATTTTCTTGTTTTAGTTTTTCAATTTCTCTCAATTGTTTCTCTATTTCTGTTTCCTCTTTCTTTGGTACTAAAATTTCTTTTTTCTCCCCTTTTTTAACTTTAGTAAAATAAAACCAAAAACTCAACAAAAAGGCAACCAAAATTAAAACCAAAATTGAAATTAAAACCAAAAACTTTTTCTTTTTTAAACTTCCCATAAATCAATTTTATTTTCTGGAAAAAATTTTGTCAAGATTTTTGAAGTGGTTCATTACTTCTCGATCGTCGCAATAGCGAACCTCTACAATTTTTAACAAAATGTTGCGATTGCCACATTTTGTAGCAATTGCTCGTTATTCGCTGTGTTATTGTTCACTGTTCATTACTCGCTGTTCGTTGTTCTATTGTTCGCTGTTTTATCTAAAAATTGCTCTTTCAAAAACTTTCTTTTTTAGTTTTATGTTATAAATTTTTGTCCAAAAATTGAGAACCTTTCTAAACCAAACTCCTCTTCTCGGATTTTTGATTGCTTTTTTAATTTCTTTCTCAGAATAAACTTTAAAAAGCCATTTTAATTCTTTTTCAGTTCCATAATTTAGAACCTGGGAAATGATATAATCTTTATCTCGCTTCAAATCTAAACTTTCGATTTTATAGGACCAAAAAAGCCATTGAAAAGATTTTGGAATTTTCATTCTTGCCATGTTTTTTTATATTCTTTTGCCTTTTTCATTAGGAATTTTTTAATTTCTTTCCAAGAAACTTCTTGAATTAGAAAATATTTTCTCTTTTCCTCTCTTTCAGCATCAACAAAATAAGTCAAACCAATTAAACCAACGTAGGGGTTGAATCCAGGATATTTTTTCTTAACAAATTGAAAAATCTTTTTGAGGGAAAATTCTTTGAGCAAAAAATAAATGTCAATAAAATCTCTTTTTGTCCCTCGGGTTGAAATTGCAATAATTTTCATTGCGGCAATATCTTCTTTTGAGGCTATTGGAGGAAACTCATTAAACTCAATCGGAGGAAAAATTAGAGGATAAGGATATTCGAAAAAACTAATTACTGTTTGGTTCGCTTTAACAAAAAGGGTTCCTTCGGCTTTTTGTAAAAGAGAAATTTTTTTAAATTTATTTTTCAAATTAGCATACAATTTATCTGGGTCGAATTTTTTCTGAGTATAAAAATCAAAATCCACGGAAGTTCTATGCCCAATTTGCAAAGCCAAAGCAGTTTCTCCTGCCAAATAAAATCCGTATTTTTTTAAAAATTTAAGCTTTTTTAACAAATTTATTTGTTTTCTAGACAAAACCGAAAGATAAAGCTTTTCCATTACTCCATTATACCAAAAATTTATCTCTCTAAATCAGCATTTGAGAAATTCACATAAGTCAGCTTTCTAAATTTTTTTCATAAAAAAGCACTTTTTAATTCAAGTGTTTCACTATTTCTCGGTCGCTGTTATGGCGAACCATTTTAAAATTAAGTTTCAGGTTCTAAGTGCTAGGCAATGCGTGTTTTTAATCTTAATCAAATAAAATCTGAAACTCCACAAAAAGAAAATTAAAATTAAAAGTAAAGTTGAGATAAAAATTAAAAGTTTTTTCTGTTTTAATTTTTCCATGGAATAATTTTAATTTTTTTAAAAACTTCTCAAGCTTTCGGATATAAAATTTTATTTTCCAAAAGATTTTTTTAAAGTCTCTCACGCTTTTAAAGACATTCTCACATTCTCGAGAATGTAAGAATATTTTTTGTAGATTTTAATTTTCAGACTAATTTTTTCACTTCTTTTAAAAATCTCTCCAGATAAGGTTTGGCATTTTTTAGGAAATCTTCTATTTTGTTCCATAAAACCTCCAAATACTCGTGAGCAATAATGTTTCTTAAAATAATCCAGTCTGAAAATCTTTCTCTAAATTTTTTTCCAAAACCTAGTATCAAACTTGTTTCAAGAAATATTTTTCTATAAGTATCCGGTAAAGGTCTCTTTTTTGAAGCTAAAATTATTTTACAAATATCTAAAACAGAATTCATTAAATTTTCAATCCATCTTTCAACATTTCTTCTTTTGAAAATATCTTCTGAATAATCCCTGAAAGTCATTTTCTTGAATTCTTCAAATTCTTCGATTGAACTTTCTAAAAAGGTAATTATTTTTTTTAATCTTGCCTTGTCAACTTCAGAAATAGATTTTGACCTTTGATAAATTTGGTAATAATCTTTAGAAAACTCTAAAAAATATTCCGCATCATCTGTTGCTTTAATTAAATAATCTAAAAAAATTTTTCTATCTTTAATTTTTAAAGGAATCCCTTCTCTCAAAATTCTGCTTGCTAAAAGCGGAGGAGCTTCATCTAAAGGAATTAAATCAACTTCTGAATTTAAAATATCCACTAAATCTTTCCAAATTTTTAACAAAATTTTTTCTTTCTTTGAGCTTTCTTTTAACAAAACCGCAACATCATAATCTGAAATTTTTCCTGCTAAACTTTTACTTTGAGATCCAAACAAAAAAGCCAAAATCACTTCAGGTTTTTTTTCGAAATATTTTTTTAATGCTTTGATTTTTTGAGACTTTTTCATCAGTTTCTTGAAATGTTTATTTTTGTCGTCCCAAAAATTCTCTAAGAGGCCTTTTGATTTTAGTTTAAAAAATAAAAAAAGAAGTTTCAAGAAATTACTCGATCACTTTAAAATCTTTTTTGATAAATTTTTTGTACCAGTTTTTAAATTCTTCTGGAGTGGCCAAATGAATCTGAAAAGGGGTAAAAAAACCAATTTCTTTTTTAATTTCTACTTTAATCTGATTGTTTTCTGACCAATCTTTTTTAAGATTTTTTGAAATTATCAAAACGTCAATGTCGCTGTTTGGTCCAAAATCACCTCTCACCACAGAACCAAAAACTAAAACTTTAACATCTTTTCCTAAAAGCTCTCTTGCTTTCTTTTTTATTTTTTTGCACCAATAAAGATAGTTTTTAAAGTATTTTTGTTTTTTTTCAACGATTTTTGCTCTTGCCTCAAAATGAGTAATCATTTTTCAAAGATTTTGACTTTTAAAACTTTTTCTAAAAATTTAATAAAATTTTCGAACTCAAAAAATAATTTTTCCACTAAATTTTGAGAAAACTGCCGAGGAAAGTATCTTGAAGTGAAATAAGCATCGGTTAAATTTTCAAAAAACAATTCATTATTTTGGAGATATTTTAAAATTGTTTTCTTTTTGTAAACTTTCGCTAGTTCTTCTATTAATTCATCCAAGTAATGAATTTTTGGCCAATCTCCAGTTTTTTTCGCAATTAAATACTTTAAAATGAGCTGGCAAGATTGTTCTAAATTGAATGCAGAAAGATTGTACTTTCTTTCTTTAAAAAGATGTTTTGCGTTTTCATAAAATTCTTTGGCTCTTTCTTTTAAGAAATCTATTTCTTTTATCATATTTCGTTTATTTTATTTACTTCTTCTTTCAAAGCTTTCAGAGCTCTTGAAATCAAAACTCTTGTTGCTCCCTCTGATTTTTCTAAAATTTTTGCTATTTCTTTTGGTGAAAAACCTTCAACATATCTTAGCAAAATTACCTCTCTGTATTCTGGTTTGAGTTTTGAAAGAGCGAGAAAAATTTTTTCCAATTCCAAGTCATTGATTATTCTTTCTTCGATTGAAATTCTTGGGTCTGGAATTTCAGGAAGGTCATTTAAAGAAATTGGGTTTTTGTTTTTTTGACGAAAATAATCTGTGAGTAAATTTCTTGCTGTCTGATAAAAAAAAGACTTTGGATCAAAAATTTCATTTTTCAAATAAAATTCCCATCCTTTCAAAAAAACTTGAGAAGTTAAATCTTCTGCCATTTCTTTTGAAGAAGTTCTTAAAAATAAAAAACGATAAATCTGGTTTACGAATTTGTCATAAAGCTTTGCGAATTTCTTCTTTTTTCGAGAGATTTCATCCATGAAAAATTAAGGTTGCCTTTCACCGAGCACAACTTCGAGAGAAAACTTTTTTCTTTCTCTCAAAATTAAAAGCGAAACTTTGTCTCCAGGTTCGTACTTTGAAATTATTTTTGCTAAAGAATTTTCTTGAGTGATTCTTTCTCCGTTAAACTCCAAAATTATGTCTCCTTCTCTCAAACCTGCCTTTTGTGCAGGAGAACCTGGAATTACTGCTTCTTCTCCTTTTTCCCCAGAAACTATTAAAGCTCCATAGTCTACAGGAAGGTTATATTTTTGTTGAATTGCTTTGTTGATTAAAACGTATCTTACTCCTAAAAAAGGAAAAGAGTATTTTCCGGTCGCTTTTACTTTTTCGATCATTTTCTTTGCCCAGTTAATTGGAATTGAAAAGCCAATGTTTTGAGCTCCCTGAACTATGGCAAAATTAACTCCTATTACTTCGCCTTTCAAATTCAAAAGAGGACCTCCAGAATTTCCAGGGTTTAGTGCAGCGTCAGTTTGAATTACGTTTTCCATAGTTTCTATTGTGCCCCCACCTTGAGCTGTAATTTTTCTTCCCAAACCAGAAACTACTCCTACTGTAACTGTATTTCTGAATTCTCCCAAAGCATTCCCGATTGCAATCACAATTTGACCGATTTCAACTTTATCAGAATCTCCCAATTTCAAATAAGGAAAAGGGCCTCCTTCAACTTTCAAGATTGCCAAATCTTTTACAGGATCTCTTGCTAAAACTTTTGCAGGATATTTTTTGCCATCGTTAGTAAAAACAGTGTAATCTGCTTTCTCGTCCGATACCACGTGGGCGTTAGTTAGCAAAAGTCCGCTCGGATCTACAAAAAAAGCTGTTCCTCCTCCGATTTCTTTTTTCTCGTAACCTTTGACCTTGTATTGTGGAATTTCAAATTCAAAAGGAATGCCGAAAAATTCCTCAAATTCTTTAAAAGGATTTTCAAAGTAAAGTTCCAATTTTGGAACATCCTTTGTAATAATGACGCTAACTACAGCAGGGGACGCAGATTTTACAATGGGGACAAAAGGTTCAGAAGAAAAATTGAAAGCTGGAACCTGAGACTGAACTTGAGTTTGACCTTGAGGAGATTTTTGAGGAGAAATTTTATTTTGAAGCTCTTTTATTATTTGGGAAAAATCAAAAGAAAAAGCTGGTAAAGAGTAATTTTTAGATTCTACAAAATAATAAAAAGCTGTAGCAAAAATTGCTCCGATTAAAAAACTACCCAAGGCTAAAAGCAATTTTGAATGTCTTTCTAAAAAAGAACCTGCTTTCAATTTTGGATATTCAAGTTGAAATTCTGGGGCAGGTAGCTTTTCTCTTTCCATATTTTGAAATTTTAACTCTTTTTCAAAATTTTTTGAAGGGCCCAAATTGAATTCGTAATTAAAAATTTTCTTTTTTGGTGGGCCCAAAAAATAAAAATGAATTCCTGCTAAAATATACTTTAAATAAGTTTTAAACCTTCCCTCTTTTTCCAACCTTCTTGCTGAAGTAATAACTTTTCCTGCTTTTTCAATAAAACCGAATTTTGATACTTTCGCCGCTCTTTGAGCAAAATCGTGATCTTCTCCCACGAAAACCTCTTCATCAAACCCTCCGACTTTCTCAAAAACTTCTCTCTTTGTTAAAATTACGTTACAAGCTAAGGGAAAAAATTTTTGCGTTATCTTTACCCAAAGATTATACAAAAAATAAACTATTTTGTCAATGAAATTTCCCGCAACGTACAAAGGAAAACCTGCCACTCCCAAATTTCTTCTTTCAAATTCATCGATTGCCTTTTCTAAAAAATCTTCTGGCAAATAAATGTTGTCTGCATCCAAAAACAAAAAAAGTTCGCCTTTTGCCACTTTTGCTCCTTCGTTTCTTGCTTTAGCAGGCAAACCGCCATCTACCACTTTACATCCAAAGTTTTGAGCTATTTCTCTTGTTTTGTCAGTAGAACCTCCGTCAGAAACGATAATTTCAAAATCTTGAAAAGTTTGTTTTTTTAATTGAGAAATCAAAATGGGCAAATACTTTTCTTCGTTTAAAGTAGGAACGATTATTGAAAGCTTCATTGGTTAATTTTAAACTTTATTTTCTGAAAAATCAATTTTAAACCGTTTGACGTAAAGTTAAATTTTTTATAAAATTTAGTAAAAAATAGCTGGCGAGAGCAAAATCGAGGCGACAAAATATTCGAGAAATCAGAAAGAGGGGTGACAGCGAAGTTTAATTTCGCTTTGTGAAATAACTAAGCGCCAGCGCATCAGCGCTGGGAAAAGCGAGCGACAAATGGGCGCGTAGCTCAGTGGCAGAGCGCTTCATTCACACTGAAGAGGTCGGAGGTTCGAATCCTCCCGCGCCCACAAAAATTTAATGGAAATTTACACTTTGGGGACATCAAACAGAAATTTAAAAGATTTTTTGGAAATTTTGAAAGAATACAAAATCGAAGCTGTTGTCGATGTAAGGCATTGGCCAACTTCAAAACTTTTTCCTCATTTTAAAAAAGAAAGTTTGGAGAAATTTTTAAAAGAAAATCACATTGATTATTTTCACATTGAAAAGCTCGGAGGTTATAGAGAAGGCGGTTATGAAAATTATATGAAAAGCGAAGAATTTAAAGAAGGATTGAAAGAGTTAATAAAAATTGCAAAAAATAAAAGAACCGCAATCGTTTGCGCGGAAAAACTTCCTTGGAAATGCCACAGAGCTTTTATTTCTCAAGAATTAGAAAATAAAAATTTTAAAGTAATTCACATTATTGAAAAGGACCGAATTTGGGAACCAAAAAGAGAAGCAAAAGAGATAAAACCAACTTGCCAAGAGAAAATTAAATGAGCTTATGAGCTTAGTATTGATTTCAGTCATCAGTTATCTTTTGGGTTCGATTCCATTTAGTTATTTGGTTGCCAAAGCGTATGGGAAGAATCTCTATCAAATAGGTTCTGGAAATGTTGGAACTGCAAACGTTTGGAGGGCAACTGGAAAAATCGAAGCAACTCTTGTGGCTTTAGCTGGGGATTTAGGAAAAGGAATTTTGTCAATGTTTTTAGCTCAAAGATTTTTTCCAGTGCAAATTTTACCTCAAACTTTGGCTGCATTTTTTGCGGTTTTAGGTCACAACTGGCCAATTTTTTTGAAATTCAAAGGAGGAAGAGGATTGGCAACTTTGGCTGGAATTTTGCTTTATTTGAATTGGAAAGCTCTATTTTTAATTCTTTTGGTGCTCGGCTTTTGCATTCTTTTGACAGAGTTTTTAATGAAAAAGGAGGTGAAATTGGAAGGAAATTTGCGACAAAAAATCAAAAGGCTTTTTAACATTTTTATTTCGCAGGTTTTGGGAAGAGTTTTTGGAATTTTAGCAGGAATTAAACATATAAAGAGAACAAAAACCTTTTTGGCGGGGAAAACAGTATAAACTTAATTTTTTAATTTAAAGATTTAATTCTCAAATAATAAGCAAAAATCGAAAAAGCAACTGCGACGTTCAAAGATTCCTTTTTTCCAAACATTGGAATTTTTACTACAAAATCTGCTTTCTTTAAAGTTCTTTTGTCAATTCCTCTTACTTCGTTTCCGACTAAAATCGCTAAAGGAAATTTTGGTTTGAATTTGAAAAAAGGGATAGCTTTTTGTGTAGTTTCTAAAGCAACAATTTTTACTTTTTCTTTTTTTAATTTATCTATCAAATCACTCAAATTTTTCTTTTTCTCCCATTTTACAAAATTTTCAGCTCCCAGAGCAGTTTTTTTAATTTTCTCAGGATTTGTTCCTGGTGTTGGAGTGTAACCTGTCAAATAAATTTTTTCTATTCCTACTGCATCACAAGTTCTAAAAATTGCTCCAACATTGTAACAACTCCTAATGTTGTGTAATATCGCAAAAATTTTCTTTTCCATTTTTAAATTTTAATTTCAACAATATCTCCATCTTTCAAGAGATAATCTCTGCCCACCATTTTGAAATTTTTCAAGTTTTTCTCGTAAAGCTTTGCTCCTTTAAATTTTTCTACCCATTCTTCTTTAATCTCTTTTACAAAATCTATCAATTTTGCCCCCTCCTTTAAAACAACAGGGTTTTCAAAATCAACTTCTTTTTTGGGCTCTTTTGGATAAACTCTAATTATTTTCAAGGCCTTGAAAATTCTTTCTTTCAGATTTTCTGTGTTGATCTTATCTTTCATTGAGATTCCAAAAATTTCAAAATTTTCTTTAATTTTTTCAAAATTTTTTCTCCCCTCCTCCAAATCCAATTTGTTTCCAAAAATTAAAATTTTCTCTTTTTCTATTTTCCATTCTTTCAAAATTTCCATCATTTCTTTTAAGTTTTTCTCTGGCTCTTGCGACAAATCTATCAAAACTAAAATCAAATCAGCTTGTCTTGCTAAATTTTTTAACCATCCCGGTTTGAATTCTTGGGTTAAAGGAGGTGTGTCAACAATTTGAATTAACAAATTTTCATAACGCATCATTCCCGGAGTGGGTAAATTTGTGGTAAAGGGATAATCTGCGACTTTAAAATCTGTGTTACAAAGAAAATTCATAAAAGAAGTTTTTCCTGAATTTGGCGGTCCTAAAATTAAGACTTGACCTGCTCCTTCTTTCTTTACAAAATAAATTTCTTCTCTTTTTGATACTTTTTTTGGTGTTTCTCTTTTTAATTTTGCAATTTTCTTTTTTATCTCCTCTTGTACTCTTTCTGTTCCCTTGTGTTTTGGGCAAATTGCTAACATTTCTTCTAAAATTTCAATCTTTTCTTGAATGTCTTTTGTTTGATTTAATTTTTGTTGAAGTTCGAAAAATTGTGGGGGTAAATTTGCGGGCATAGTGGTTTAGTTTTCAATCTTTTATTATAAGAAATTTTGCTATAATCAAAAATATGGAAATAAAAAGAGTTGTCGTTGGACCTTTGTTAACAAATTGTTATATTTTAATTTCTGGAAATGAAGCAGTCGTGATTGACCCTGGAGCTGAACCAGAGAAAATTTTAAAAGAAATCGAAGGAAAAAAATTAAATTACATAATTTTGACTCATTATCATTGGGACCACACATTGGCTGTCCCAAAAATAAAAGAGAAAACCCAGGCTAAAATTTTGATTCACAAAGAAGAAAAAGATTTTATAACATTTCAACCAGACCAATTTTTAGATGGAGGGGAAGAAATAAGGATTGGAAACGAGTATTTGAAAATTATCCATACGCCAGGACACACAAAAGGTTCAATTTGCATTTTAGGAGAAAATTTTATTTTTACCGGAGACACTCTTTTTGAAGATGGGGTTGGAAGGACAGATTTACCAGGAGGATCAGAAAAAGATTTAAAAGAGAGTTTAAAAAAATTAGAAAATGTGATAAAATTTAAAATGAAAATTTATCCAGGGCACGGAGATCCTTTTGAAAAAAAAATGAATTCAAGTTGGAAAAAATATTTAGGTGAAGGTGAAAAAATAGTTTTTGAATTTTCTTTGGCAAAAAAGTATTTGGCGTTTTTACGTTTTCAGTGGATGGGATATTCTTTCTTTTTGCTTTTTGTTTCCTTATTTTGTTTAAAATCTAATTCTTTGTTTTTTAAACTTTTTGGATATTTGTTTTTGTTCATCTCTTTTTTGTTTTTTCTCATTTCTCTTTGGATGCCTTGGTATTTAAGGAAATCAAACCAATTTGCCTTGACTAACAAGAGATTTTTGGCAAAAAGAGGGTTTTTAAATATTAGTTTAACCAGTATTCCTTATTCGAAAATTACAGACATTTCTGTAACTCAGAATTTTTGGGAAAAAGCATTGTTTAATTGCGGGAAAATTTCAATTGACACTGCGGGATCTCCTGGCCCTGAGCTCGTTCTAGAAAAAATTGAAAATCCTTTTTTTATTAAAACGAAAATAGACGAATTATCTTCAAAAGATAATGAATGAGATTAAAGAAATTACTATTGAAAATCAAAATTATCCTCAGTTGTTAAAAGAAATTAAAAATCCTCCAAAAAAGCTTTATTTTTTGGGAGAAATTTTTTCAAACGAAAACTGCTTTGCGATTGTAGGAACGAGAAAATGTTCAAATTATGGAAAAGAAGTAGCTTATAAAATTGCTTCAGAATTGGCAGAAGCAGGTTTGACGATCGTTTCTGGTTTTGCACCTGGAATTGATACAATAGCTCACAAAGCAGCGATTGAAAAAGAAAAAAGAACGATTGCGGTTTTGGGAACAGGAATTGATAAAAAATCGATTTATCCAAAATCAAATTTGAAATTGATTGATAAAATCTTAGAATGTGGGGGAGCAATAATCTCTGAATTTGAACCTGGAACTCATGGAACAAGATATACTTTTCCTCAGAGAAACAGAATAATTTCAGGACTATCTCTTGGAGTATTAGTTGTTGAAGCAAGGATGCAATCTGGAGCTTTAATTACTGCAAATTATGCAAGAGAGCAAGGAAGGAAAATTTTTGCTGTACCAGGATCGATTTTCTCTCAAACTTCAAAGGGATGTCATTTTTTGATAAAAAATGGGGCAAAACTGGTAGAAAGCGCAAAAGATATTTTGGAGGAATTGGGAATTAAAAAACTTGAAAGAGAAAAAAAGGAAATTAAAGGAGAAACGCCAGAAGAAAATTTGATTTTGGAAGTTTTGAAAGAAGGAGCTTTAGAGATTGAAAAAATAATTGAAAAAACGAAACTTTCGCCTTCAAAGGTTTTATCTTTACTTTCAATATTGGAAATTGAAGGTAAAATAAAAAATTTGGGAGGGAACGTTTATGCTATAGCTCGCTAATTTGCACAAATGTAAAACTCGCGAATATACACGAATGACTCACGAATTTTCGCGAATATTCGTGAAATTCGTGCTAAATTCGTGTAAATTCGCGAGGTAAAAAAATTCGTGATATTCGTGCCCAAATTCGTAAAATTCGCGAAATTAAAAAAATTATGAATTTAGTTATAGTTGAAAGTCCTACAAAAGCTCGCACTATCTCAAAGTTTTTGGGTAAAGGTTTTAAAGTTGTTGCCTCTTTTGGTCATGTCAGGGATTTGCCAGAGAGAAAATTTGGAGTTGATATCGAAAATAATTTTAAACCAACTTATGTTGTTATTCCAAAAGCAAAAGAAAGAATAAAAGAAATTGAAAAAGAGGTAAAAAAAGCAAAGTTGGTGATTTTGTCTACAGATCCTGACAGAGAAGGAGAAGCAATTGCTTATCATTTAGCTTATCTTTTAAAACTCGGAAAGAAAAAACCATATTGGAGAATTGTTTTTCATGAGATAACAGAGCAGGCAATCAAAGAGGCATTAAAGAATCCGAGAAAAATTGACATGAATTTGGTTAATGCCCAGCAAGCAAGAAGGATTTTAGATAGAATTGTGGGTTACAAGCTTTCTCCCCTACTTTGGAAAAAAGTAGCAAAAGGGCTTTCTGCTGGAAGAGTTCAATCTGTTGCTTTGAGATTGATTGTTGAAAGAGAAAGGGAGATTCAGAATTTCAAACCAAAAGAATATTGGACAATAGAAGCTGTATTGAAAAGTCAAAATTCAAAAATCAAAAATCAAAAAGAATTTAAGGCAATTTTGGTGAAAAAAGATGGAAAAAAACTAGATCAGTTTGCGATAAAGAATGAAAAGGAAGCAAAAAAGATTGTGGAGGATTTAAAAGATGCGGAATTTAAAGTATCAAAGATTGAAAGAAAAGAAGCAAAAAGAAATCCTCCAGAACCTTTTACTACTTCGACGATGCAACAAGTTTGTTGGCAAAAATTTTCCTGGCCCGCGGAAAAAACAATGCAAGTAGCTCAGCAACTCTATGAGATGGGATACATTACCTACATGAGAACTGATTCTTTAAACCTGTCAGAGCTTGCTCTTGAAATGGTAGAAAATTTCATTTTGAGACACTTTGGAAAAAACTATTACCAAAAAAGAATTTACAAAACAAAATCTAAAGTTGCTCAAGAAGCACACGAAGCAATAAGGCCAACCGATGTTGAAAAAACTCCAGAAATTTTGGCTCAAAAATTAAATTCCCAACAATTAAAACTTTATGATTTAATCTGGAGAAGGTTTTTAGCTTGCCAAATGTCTCAAGCAATTTTCGATAGAACCGAAGTTGAAATTTTAGCAAAAAATTATGGATTTTTGGCAAAGGGGCAAATTTTAAAATTCGATGGATTTTTGAAAGTTTATCCGATGAAATTCGAAGAAGAGGAATTGCCAGAACTGGAAAAGGGAGAAATTTTAGAGGTCGTAAAAATTTTACCATTGCAGCATTTCACCCAACCTCCACCAAGATACACTGAGGCAACTTTAATTAAAGAACTCGAAAAACATGGAATTGGAAGGCCTTCAACTTATGCTCCAATTTTGGCAACGATTCAAGAAAGAAATTATGTAAAAAAAGATGAGAAAAAAAGATTTTATCCAACTGCAGTTGGAATTTTAGTCAACGACCTTTTAGTAAAGCATTTCCCAGAAATTGTTGATATAAATTTCACTGCAAAAATGGAAGATAATTTGGATAAAATTGCAAACGGAGAAAAAGATTGGGTTGAAACTTTAAGAGAATTTTATGAGCCTTTCAACGCTCTTTTGAACAAAAAGTACAAAGAAATAAAGGGAGCTGGAATTTTGGAAAAAACTGAAAAGGAATGTCCAAAGTGCGGAGCCCAACTTTTAATTCGTGTTTCAAAATACGGAAGGTTTTTGGCTTGCTCAAATTATCCAAAGTGCAAATTTACTTTTGATTTGGAAAATTCAACTGGAATTTTGTGTCCACAATGCAAAAAAGGAGAATTAATAAAAAGAAAAAGTAAAAAAGGAAAAGTCTTTTGGGGATGCTCAAATTGGCCAAAGTGCGATTTTGTTTTGTGGTCAGAACCAACTGGTCAAATTTGCCCAAAATGTGGCTCTCTTTTTGTAAAAGAAAATAAAAAAATTAAGTGCTCGAATAAAAATTGTGATTTTGAGAAATGATTTTAAAATGTGTGAATTTTTCCTCTAATTTGTTCCCGAGTTCTTCGCACGATTCTGCCAGTAATATAGAAACAAATTGGTATTGGTAGTGAAGAACCAACATCCAATGAATGAGTAAATATTTGGATTCTATAATGCCCAACAAGTCCTAATCTGATCTCGTCGGCCGCATAGGGGACAGATTGTTTTTGGTAGTGCGGTATCCAGTAGGTTCTCATTTCGTCTAAGATAAAGGGTTGAAAGTTTACTATTTTGGGATTTACGGATGTTTGACATCGCATCTCACACATATACTCGTTTTCACAAGAAAAATAAAACCTCAATTTAAATAATCGCATATCTATTTTTACTTTCTTAAATTGTCGCGCATTACCTTGTCATGGCTTTTTAATGCGTTAGAATTGAAAAATCTAAAAATTATCATTTCATATTTTCAAAATTTTAATTACTTGCGCAATTGCGCAAATATCAAAGAAAGAAATTTAATTCTTTGTTCTTTAACACTCGGTTGCAAGCCAAAAACTATATTCAGTGTGCAAAACTTTTTCTTCCTTTTTTAAAGTTTTTTAAAGTAGTTTATCCTGGCATGTCCTGTGGCAAGGTTAGTGTTTAAATAATTGACAAATCTTAAAAAATGTTCTCTGTTATTCCAATGTTCTTAAGAATTTGAGAATAAGAATATTCTAACATTCTGCAGAATGTAAGAATGTTTTGTATGTGAAATATGTGAGAATGTTTTGTATGTGAAATTCGACTTGTTGTTAGAAAACAAAAGGCTTCGTTGAATTGTAAATAGACTTCGGTGAATTGTAAATTTTATCTCTCCTATAATTTTATTTGAATTGCTTGACAAAAAGAAAAAAATTTGGTAAATTTTGAAATAAAGGAGGAAAAAAATTAAAATTAAAAAAAGAGGTGAGAAAAATGTTAAGTTGGGTGTTATTAGGATTGATTGGAGTGATAATATTGATAGTTATTATTACCAAAGGAATAAAAATTCTTAAAGGTGATGAAATGGCGGTTCTTGAAAGATTCGGAAAACCAATAGAATTTCGAGACAGTGGATTGAATTTCATTATTCCTTTCATTGATGAATTGATAGTCTATCCAAAAACTCGATTCGCTTTTGAGTACATAGTAGAGTGTTTCACCAAAGAGGAGGAATCTGAAACAGGTTACAAAGGAATTCCTGTTACATTGACTGTGACTGCATATGTAAACTTTCCGCGAGAAAAAAGAACGTCCGACGAACTTCCACCTTGGAAAACAGAAGAAACTCATCCCTTAATAATTATCAGAAAGAATAATATCCCTCGATCCGAAGAAGGATTAAAAGAGTACATAGGAGGAATAATTGAGAGCATTGTGCGTACTACAATAGGCAGAATTTCATACTCTACCTTGTTAACTGAAAAGGAAAAAGTCGAAGAGGAATTAAAAGAACATCTTAAAGACCCAGAAGGTGAGCTTATTCTTAGTGGGTTTTCTGCAAAAGGTCTCAGCATCGTAATTGAAAAAATAGAATTACCTGAAGAATTGAAAAAGAGACTTGCCTTATACGAGATAGAAAAAAAAGAAGCAGAAGCTGCGCCGTGGGAGGCTGAGCAAAGAACAATAGAAACTGTAGGAGCTATTGCAAAATCATTATATCCTGAGTTTTCAGTTAAAGAAGCTATGGAGAAATTTGCTAGGGAATATAATAAAGAAGAAAAACTAAAACTAGCAAAAGAACTTATAGAAAAAGAAATGGCAATTAAAAGACAGGCATTCAAGCACATTCATATTACCGGGAGTGGAACTGGCGAACTTGCAAAAATTGGAGCTGAGATTGGGACGGGGATTGCTGCAACACTACAAACAATGAGGGAAAAAACGGAAGAAAGGGTAAAGAAAAGGGAAGAAGAGAAAAAAGAGAAAAAAATGACTGAAGTCGAAGCAATGGCGTACATTCACAAACAATACGAAAAATGGAAAAAAAATCAGAAATAAGCTCTTTATTAAATTTAAATGCTCTCCCTTAAGGGAGAGCATTTTTAATTTTTCTTCTTTTTTAACTTTCACTCTAATAACTTTCTTCGCCACTTTTTTTCTTCCTCTTCTTTAAGTGTTTTTTCTTCTTCACGAGTCCAGGAAGTAGTAATAATTGAAGAAGATTCTTCTTTTCTCTATTCTTTATAAACAAAACCTAAATCACGAAAAGCAGGTGAATTTAGTATCCAATTGTATACTCTTTCGTTTCCAATCTCTTTATAATGTCCCCATCCTCCCAATCCTCCTTCTTCTTTTGGAGCGGTTACCCATCTAATAAATTTTTCTCTTGCTTTTGGGTCTCCTTTTTCTAAAAATGCTCTAAATTGGCCAACAGAAATTCGAGGGGAAGCTAAATATTTTTGAAACTCAGGACTACTTTGAGCTTCAGGATTCACGGTCACCAATTCTTCTGGGCTAAGTTGCATTAAAATTTTCATTGGAAGTGCAAATCGTACTTCTACTTCTTCATCAGTTAATTTTAACCCTTCTTTTTCTAATTCCTTTTTAAGGGCTTCTATTTCTTCTTTATTAACTTCTAATCCTAAAGCTTTTGCTGTTTTCTCTGATAATCGTTGTTTAATCTCACCTGCTAAATGAGGGTTCATTTTGATTAATGATTTTGTTAACTCTGGGTTAATAGGAGCTATACCTTGAATGTGGCGTACGAGTAATTTGTCAGGATCTGCATTTTGATCTCTTAAAGCTTTGATTACTTTTCCAAATTGACCAGTTTCTTTTGCAAAAACCCAGGCAGCAACTTTATCCTCTAAAGTCATAAAAGGATTTAAAATTGTTTGAGCCAATTTTTTCGCATCAGCCCCTTCTTTCTTTAATTTTTCTTTCGCTTCAACGAATCTCTTTTTTGATTCTTCAAGCACTCCTGCGTATTCAAAACCAGTTGCCATTCCTATTGCTTTTCTAACAGCATAAATTGGCCTTCCTAGACCGTACTCTAAACCTGCTCTTACTGGAGCAGGAATTTTTTGATAACCAGCTCCTATTTTTTCTCCTACCTTTTGAAGTCTTTCTGATTTTGCCATTCTTTCTCCAATAGCAGTTCTCAACCTTCTCGCTCCAGCTCCAACTCTTCTTCCTACTTCTCCTCTCAAAGCTGTTCCCATTCTGTGTCCCAAAGCTATCACCGCTCCTGCTCCAAAAGCTGAAGTTTGAAATCCAAGTTGCACTGCCATAAACAACATAAAAATAACTCCGAAATAATCAGCCAGTTTTGAAAGAAAATTTACATCTGCAGATCCAGGTTTTAAAGTAGGGTCTTGGTATTCAGTGGCCCCAGAACTTTCAGTCCCAGGAACATTAACAAAAGGATTTTCTAATTCATCAGAGGAAGCAAAAACACGCATTTGTGGAGAATGATAAGATAATGATAATTTTCCTATATAACTAGTAGCTAACCATATAAAGAAAGTCACAGTTACTCCCACAAAACACCACTCTAAAAATTGTTTTAACCACCAATTAAAAAATTTTCGATGACCCCAAAAAGCTTCTGGCAATCCTGGAATTTCTGGCATCACATAAGAAGCAATTGCTGCTGGAGCTAAAACTACCAAAACTGGAATAGCCACTTTTCTAACAATAAGAAGAAGACCGAGTATAAAAATGATTATTCCAGCCAAAAAACAATAAACCACAGAAACAAAAGCTTGTCCTGAAAAGGCTATGTCACTAAACATTGCTTTAATTGAGTTAAAACTTAAAAAATCTTGCTTTATAATTTTCCATATTATTTCAAGATTTCCAACGTCCTTTAAAAAATGGTTGGTAAGCGCGTTTGAAATGTCTACCACAAATCCACATAAAACGTTTGAAAAATTGAGCAAAAGAGCGCAAATAATTAAAGCTGGTAATTTTCTTTGAGCTCTGTATTCTTCAATTCCTAAAATAGTTGCCAAACCTACTACTAAAATTCCCATAATGATAATAATATTGCCAATACCTTGAACAGTATGAAAACCTAGAGAAACTATTGGATTATCAAAACCAGTATAAGAGGAACCAGCAAATATTCTATTTTTAACAATTCCAAAAAAGGTGGTAGAAATAGTTAAAAACCCTAAACCTACCATCATAGGGACAAAAAGGGCAATCGCAGCTAAAATATTAGCGAGCCATTGCAATTGACCATGAACAAAAGAAAGAGGAAAGAATAATAAAAGTAAACTAGAAAAAAACAGTAATGAGGTTTTTTTCCATCTTACTTTTTTGGTAAAAATTTTTTTCATCATTTTGGAATTAACAAAAGCGAATTTATTTCAATATAAGGTGGGAGGAATTCACGATACTCTACCGGAATAGAATTGCAACGTTTTTCTATTCTACTTCTCTTATCTATACACATGTCCGTCTTCACCCATTTATCAGGCGCTACTCCTCCTACTCTTACTTCAGTTTGAGGACCTGGCAAATACAACGCATACCCTTCAAAATTTGGAAGTTCAGTAAGTACTACGTATCCATGCTCTTCTATTATAATTTTTCTTACACGGTCGCAAACTCTACACGAAAGATTTTCTTTTTTTAATGCTGAACCTTCTGTGGAAAAAGTATCACAATATTTTTGAAAATCTTTGGCATCGAAATCTGTCATGGAGCAAAGATGAACGGTTATTTTTTTTCTTTCTGAAGTATTATAGCTTCCTGTGATAGCAGATTTCATATTTGACAAATCGATTGTTTGTTCTTGATTTTCTTCTTCCAACCAAACTTTAACTTTTGAAGCTGAAAGAGGCAGTCCTGTTTCATAGAGAGTTTTGTCAAAAAAAATCACATAATTTTTTTTACCTTCTCCTGGGTCGCCATAACCTATTAAGTGATTGTAGCCTGATTTAATGAACTGTTCTGCATTTGCACTCCCTCCGGTAAAATTTTCACAATTTTGTTCTATGCAATCAACATCGTATCTCTCACAATTTTTCTTGCAAAAAGCAATTCCTTTTTGGCCAGAAATGACTTCGTATTTTGTGACTTTTCTTGGGGGCTCCACTGGGACTGAAACTTGAGTGTAGTGAGAGGATAAAGTGCGCAAAAATATCACAGAAGAAAGAATAATGATAGCCCCAAAAAAGGCATTCCAAATCATAGATTTTGCTGCTTGAAGTTTTTGAATATCTTCTCCTGCTAACATCCATGAAATTCCAGCTCTAATCAATCTCCAAAAAATCAAAAGCCCCAAAATTACTATAGTGACAATGAAAATGTAGCGAACTAATTCTTCTAAAGTAGAAGGTGGTTGCAAAGGTCCAATTTTTGGAAAAGTGGTTGTAACTTGGGCTAAAACTTCTGGAACCATCTTTTAAAATTTTATCATTTTTATTTTTTTCTGCAACAAACAAAATTGTGCTTGTGGTCGCATTTCCCCACCCAACCGTACCTTAGCGCATCCTCACATTTTACCAAATATCCTTCTTTTCCAGGTTCTATCGTTATACACTGTTTTGAAGAGAAAATATAAGTGTTGTGAGTCACTGTAGGCCAAATATCTTCTTTAATTTTCTTTTGAATAATCTCTTCTTCTCTGGCTAACGCTTCGTCAATGGATTTTTTGAACAAAAGAATTTTCCCGACGTTTATTGTAATTAGCGCCATTCTTTGTAAAACTGGCTTTGGAGAGCACATTATCAAAGGTCCTGGAGTTCCTTTACAAACTGGACATTTTGGAGGTTTTGAATAACAACATCTTGGACAAGCAGTTAGATACTGAGTTGGGTATGTCATCATCACGATTGCGTTTTGTTTTAATCCAGGTCCTCCAGTGAGCAAAGAAAAGAGAGGACCTAAAAGTTGTTGAAGTTGTCCTAAAATTGGGCCTAAAACTTGAGTTGAAAGTTGACTTATTATTTGATTGAAAGTTTCGACAAGCTGTTTTATCGGAAGAGCTGATAGCAATTGTTTTACCAAATTGTTTAGCATTTGCAAAGGAAGTTTACTCAAAAGTTGATTGAAAAGTTTATTCACTGTATTTTGGAATACCGATAACGCTTTGTTTAAAGCTTCTCTCAATTTTTGTACTGGAAGCTTTTTCGCCAAAGTGTTGAAAAAGTTTTTCAGCTCTTTTTCTGGAAAGGCTTTTAAAAGTTTTTTCAGAGAATCTAGAGGAAGTTTGTTCAAAAACTTGTCAAGGTGCAAATTTATCGAAGGAAGTTTTGATAAAATCGCAGACAAATCTGCTTTTGGGAGCTTTGAAACTGCTTCTTTTAACATTTGTTTCAGCTCTTTTTCAGGAATGTACTTTAGTGCACAATAAATTCCTCTCTTAGATTGCAATTTACTCATAAAGTATCTCCAGTCTTCTTCAGAAGAAAGCTTTGGAAATTTTAATTGCTCTTCTTTTGTTAAATAAGGATAAATACATTCTCTAAAGATTTCTGATTTAGTGACAAGAGAAAGTTTATCTAAAAGGTTTTTTAATTCTTCCAAAGGCAAAGCTGATATTACATCGTTGAGAGCGGATTTTATTTCTTCTATCGGAAGTTCATCGATGATATCTTGAAAAGCTTTCTTTAATTCTTCAAGAGGTAATTGATCGAAAATTTCTTTTGCAATATTTTTTAACTCATCAAAAGGAATAGACTTTAAAGCTTCTTTTATGCTTGCTAAAAGATCTTGGTAAGGAATATCTTTAATGATATCATTCAAAAGTTCGCCTACAGTAAGGTTTGGAAGCTGATTCCAAACATCTCGAACGTAATTTACTAATTGATCAAAAGGCAATTTGATTGTATCAAGAATTTGGTTGACTACATCTTGAAGTTTTTCGGTAAAAGAAGCAATTTTATCGACAATGTCTTTTATTATTCCTGAAACACTTACATTAGGAAATCCAAAAACTGCGGAGGCTTCTGCTAAAAATTGGTCTACAATTCCAAGACTTTGTAAAATTCCCATTGCGCTGGAAAGCTTGTCTTTTGGAATATAATTTAAAAACAAAGGATTCAAAACTTTCCTTGGGTCCATGTTTGGAAGTTCGTGCATTAATATCAAAATATCTTTTGCTTGAGAGTCAGGAAGGGCTTTGAAGCCTTGTTCTAAAATTAAATCTTTTATCTTTTTTTCAGGAAGCTCTTTCATAAACTTTTGGAAATAAGTAGGATCAGCATCCAAAACAGTTTCTAAAACAAAGTCTTTAATGTCATTTTCGTCTATTCCCTCGTAGAAATAGCGCGTAAATTGCTTAATTTCAGATTCTGGTATTCTTGAAATTGCAGATTCTAAAATTTCATGAGAAACGTTTCTCATTGCATTTCTTAAATAATTCTTTTCTTTCAAAATTTTTTTCGTTTTAGCTAAAACTTCATCGAGTTCTTTTGAAGGAATTTCGCTGATTACCTGTTCAAGGTCTATTGTTTCTTGAGCTAAAACTTCTTCAATTTTTACAAATTCGTTTGAATTCTCGTTTTTTATAGGATTTAAAGAAATTTTGATGTATTTTTCCAAAATTACTCTCACTACGCTTGGGCTTGAAGCTTCAAGCATTTCTTTTAACATTTGTTTTTTCTCAACTTCAGAAGAATTTTTCACAAAATAATCATAAAGAATTTCCAATTTCCTTTCGTCAACATCCCTCAAATATTTTGAGAAAAATATTCTCTTTTCGTTTTCAGTGAAATTTTTCAAGCTATTTTTCCAGAATTCTTTTAATTTATCTTCAGAGAAAGAATCAAAACCTTGTATTAAAATATTTTTTAAGTTTTTATCTGGAATTGCCTCTAAAAATGCGTGAGTAAATTTTTTTACTTCTTTGTCCATCATCGAAGATAAATATTTGTTAAACATTTCCTTGAAATCTCCTTCTTTCATTCCTTCAAAAACTCCCACCAAGAAGTTTTTCGCATCTTTTCCTGCAATGTTTTCGATGATATTTCCAATGGCTTCTTTTGCGTATTTTTCTGGAAGTTTTCCGATCATTTCAGCAAATTGCTGACCGGGAATGTTTTTAAGTTTTTCTCCAATTTGATTTAGAGCATCTGGGCTCAATTCTCCCTTTGAATTTTCTAAGGCATCCAAACCCTGTTCTAAACCTTTTTGATTTCTCCTCATTTCGTTCACTAACTTTTGAGCGTTTTTAATTTCTTTGTCTTTCTGATCTAAAATTTGCTCTTTTCCTTTTATTACTTCTTTAATCTTATCAAACAACTCTCCTACTTCGCTTTCTGTGTTTTGTTCACAATATAACTTTAAATTTTTCAGATTGTTAGGATCGTAAATGTCTGAAATTCCTTCAACCAAAGGACCTGTGACACAGTAAAAGACGAAAGCGTCTCCTTCTGGTTTAATGTTTGGCCAAAGATCTTGAATTATTACTTTGTATCCTCTCTTTTCAACTTCGTTTTTGTAATTTAAAAATTCTAAAGCAGAAAATAGTTGTTTGAATTCTCCGTGCCTCGTCACTCCTTGACAAGTAAAAATTTCTTTTTCTGCTAAAGCCAAGCCTTCGGTAAGCTCTTCCAAGCTTTTTTTCAATTCATCTTTTTCTCTTATTTCTTTGTCAACTTCTTTTTGAACTTGCTGAGCTACAGGTGGCATTGCGACAATATTGATTCCTAAAGCAACTTGCAAAGCAGAAAGCAGAGGTCTTACTACAATGCAAGCATCACCTGCGCAAGCTCCACAACCTACACATTCAGGACAATGGCATCCTCCAACCAAAAGCGCAGTTATTGCAGCAGAAAGAGCTTCTGTAGTTAATACTAAGTTTTTGGCAAAGTCTGTTTTTATTCTTAAAACTTTGTTTGTACCCAAAATCCTTTCAATTCTGCTTGGAGCCACCGTTCCTTCGTACAAGTAATCTGTGCCGGATTTTAAGTTTTCTCGAAGTAAATTTATGTATTGAGATTGCTTTTGAGCAATATTTTGAGCTTCTAAAATCACTTGCCAACCTGCTTTTCTTATTTCCCATCCTTTAACAAAATCTTCAACAGTTGATTTCATTTTTTCGCAAGCTCCGCTTCCTTCAGCACAATTTCCACAATTTATCGAACGAGCGAAATTTAAAATTTCATTAGCAGAGTTTTTTCCTCTTTCGTAGTAATCTTCATCTTTATAATGTGAATAATTTCCAGGAGGAAGTTCAAATTCTTTTTCTTCTACTTTATTTACTCCATCTCTTAAATTTTCAAGAGAGTTTACAGTAGGAGGATATTCAGAATTTGAAGGAAACTCATCAGCTTTCTTTTTTAACTCTTTCAGTTTTGCGCACTCTGCACTACATCTTTCATACTGTGCTCTTAATGGAGAACAACCAGAATAACAATTGTTTAAACAATCTGATTTACATTTGTTATAAGCTTCTCCTTGTTGAGAGGCACAATTTGAAGAACATGTTTCATTACATTTTAATGTACATTCATTGTAGGTTTTCATTAATCCACCGCATGCTGAACAACATTCTTGAATAGCAGTATTTATTGCCTCTCTTACTTCTCTTATCGTAGTTTTATATTGTCTTCTTTTTTCCTCGTCTGAAACCATATTCACAAAATTTTCAGCGTCTCTTTTTATTTGTTCTCTTTCTTGATCAGAAACAAGAGCTTGCCCCCAATTGTAACTTGCATCGCTGTTTGGGACATTATCCATCGCAAATCCTTGTTCTTCTCCCAATCCAAATTGAACTTCACCCGATGCACTATTCACTCCGAAAGTTCGATACTTTAAAATTTCATCAAAATTAGCTTTTGTAGGAGTAGTGGTTGCAGAAGGAGATAATACTGATTTGTTTACTAAATGATCTAGTACAATTCTTTTTGCTACTACCACTTTCTTTCCTTCTTTTTTTGTTACCTCTGGTAAAGTTTTGACTTCTTGAGGTGATGGAATTTCTTTTTGAATTTTGGTAAACTGAGGACCCAAAATTTCGAGTAAAATCCAGCTTCCCAAAAGCAAAATTGCGCCAAAGAAAGCTTGAATTATTCTTTGTTTTGCTCTCAAAGCTTGTTCAATATTTGCTCCTGCAGTGTACCACAAAATGCTATAATACAAAAGCACAATAAAAAGTAAAAATCCCAAAGACCAAATGACAAACAAATAAATGTATTTGAAAAATTCAAGTCCAATTTCTGGGGTTTTTGGTTTCAAACCAAAAATTTCAGGATATTCAAGTTCCAATTTTTGTCTCTTAGAGAAAAGATCTTCCAAAAATCTACCCATAGCTTCTACTGCTTTTTTAATACTTCCAAAAGCTAACTCAAGGATTTTTTCTGCGTATTCTCTAGCTCCATTATACAATCTGAGAGCTAAACTCGGATCTTTACAAAATCCATCTGTTTTTAGTTTTAAAGCTTGGGCTAAAATTGCGTGTTCAGGATTCCAGGGGTTAGGATTTGAAATTCCTAAAGATTTTAATTTTGGTACGTACTGTAGCCAAGTAGTAGGTTGAAATTGCGCAGGCCCCATTCCAAAGTCTGGACTTGTCCCGTCGCAATATCCTGCGATGTCACAAACTTTTTTCAAATCATTCATGTATTGGGTACATACTTGCCTTAATCCTTCAGGACTACAAAGTCTTTGACTTCGAATTTTTCCTGTTTTGCATAACATACTTCTGTATTGGATGCATCTTTCAAGACTGGGTTGAATCATTTTGGCTCTCCCACAGCTACTTTCTTGGTAAAGTTGTGCGTGCATTATTTCCTCAGGATGTAAATTAGAGCATTCAGATAAGCTAGATTTTTGGACCGCATTTTTGACGTATGATTCCCATCCTACACAAACCACTCCTGCAAAAGTAAAGTTAAAAACCCCAAAAAAGAAAATTGAAAAGAACAAATTGAAAATAAAAATCTTTCTCAATTTTTTCATGCTCGATTTTTTCATGGAATGAATTTGAAACTAGATAAGATTTTTTCCATTTCTTCTGGAGAGAGTTTATGAGGACAGTCTGTTTTGAAAATATCTTCCCATTCGGTAATTGAAGCTATATAAATTTTGTTATCTTTTTCTAAAAAATACTCGTAAGTTGGAACTTGAATTAATTTTTCAATATAAACTTCGGTTTTATACCATTCGTTTTCACCTAATTTTCGAGGTCCTATTTCTTTAAAAAATGCTTCAGTTCCTTCAGTCACATCTAAATAAATTTCTTTTTTGTTCTTTGTGATCCATTCTTTTAATGGCAATTTTTCTTTGTTTTCTTCTACTTTAATGGTCAAGTCGGAAGGAAAACCCACATAACCAGGACAAGAAAGATAATTGTCTTTGTCAGGAAGAAAAAAATGTAACTCATCAGAAATAACAGAACGAGCTAAAATCATATTTGAAGGAATTTCTATTTCATATTTTTGCTCTAAGTTTCTAATAATTTTTTTCTCTCCCATTTTAATAATCTCTACTCCCTTTACCGGAATATCATCAGTGGCTTCGGTTTGAGTTAAAATTTCAGAAATTTTTTCCTCAGGATTTTTTTTGTTCAATTTAGAAATTTCTTCAGTAAGCCTTTGATGTTCTCTTTTAATCTCTTCTACTTTTTCTTTCGGCAAAACTTTTCTTGTCTTTTTGTAGGACCTGTAAATTGCAAAACTAAAAATTGAGAAAACCAAAACCAAAATTATCAAAGAGGCCAAAAAAACTATTCTTTTTTTTGATTCTCCGTTTTTCATCTTAGTTAAATTTTATAAGAATCAATTTTTTTGTCAAGAAATTCAAAAAACAAAATTTTGTTGAAAAAAAATTTTTTTCGTGGTAAATTCTTAAAATGAGATTTAAAAGAAAAATTTTAAACTATCTCTCTTTTTTGGGAGATGACATTGCCATTGACTTGGGAACCGCAAACTCTGCAGTTTACTTGCGTGGTAAAGGAATTATCATTCAAGAGCCTTCTGTTGTCGCAATAAACCAAAAAACAGGACAAATTTTGGCAGTGGGAAAGGAAGCAGAAAAAATGGTTGGAAAAACTCCTTCCCACATTGTGGCGGTAAGGCCTCTAAGATCTGGGGTAATTTCTGATTTTGAAAGCACAGAGCAAATGTTGAGGTATTTTATCAAAAAAGCAGTGAGGAAAAAATTCATAGGGCCTCGGGTAATCGTTGGGGTTCCTTTTGGAGTGACAGAAGTTGAGAAAAAGGCAGTTTTGGATGCGGCAAAGTCAGCTGGAGCGAGAGAAGTTTATTTGATAGAAGAACCGATGGCATCTGCAATTGGTGCTGGAATTGCTGTCCAAGAAGCAGAGGGAAATTTTATCGTTGACATTGGAGGAGGAACGACTGAAATGGCAGTAATTTCTTTGGGAGGGATTGTGGTTGGAAAAAGTTTGAGAGTTGCAGGAGACAGGATGAACGAAGACATAATAAGATACATTCAGGAAGAATACAAAATTTTGATCGGAGAAAGGATGGCAGAGAGAGTAAAAATTGAAATTGGGAGCGCTTATCCTCAAAGAGAAAAAAGAGAAATTCAAGTTAGAGGAAGAAATTTGGTAACAGGTTTGCCAGAGGAAATTACGGTCACAGATGATGAAATAAGAAAAGCTTTAGAAAAAACGGTAAAAACGATCGTAGATGAAATTAAAGCAGTTTTAGAAGAAACGCCACCAGAATTGATCGGAGATATTATTAAAAACGGAATATATTTGGCAGGAGGGGGGTCTCAATTGAGAGGCTTGGCGCAATTGATCAAAAAAGAAACCAAAATTAAAGCAAATTTGATTGACGACCCAATGACAGCAGTAGTTCGAGGAGCTGGTATAGTTTTGGAAAATTTAGATGAGTTAGAAGAAGTACTTTTGGAAACAGAGCCTTTAATTGTGGGAGTGTAAAGTCTACAAAAGAGAACTCAAGAGAGCAGAAGTTTTCATGAAAAT
>Ga0209225_1001106_pt1 | contig 27936 bp, 32 predicted proteins | sample WasSprMetagenome_FD_184732 | JGI IMG/M metagenome (GOLD analysis project Ga0209225, IMG submission 184732) | Sulfidic aquatic microbial communities from Washburn Spring, Yellowstone National Park, USA - WS (SPAdes) (version 3) | ecosystem: Environmental > Aquatic > Thermal springs > Hot (42-90C)... | reverse complement strand
GATTTTTTATTAGAACTTTTATTATCATTAAAATGATAAATATATTTCTCTCCACCCTTTGGTACAAGAGCACATATTAATTTACTCATATCTTAATAATGCACACCACCCTAATGGATAATATTTTATTCTTCAAATATTCCATACCCAAGAGATGTTTTAGCTCCAATTCCATAATTTTTTAGAGCTTCTATTAATAATTTTTTTGTTTTATCAAGCAATTCTTTATCCTTTCCAGCAATATAAAATTGGAATTTTGTATTGCTATCAATTGTAAGGAATTTTATAGGTCTAGGACTTTGCCAATCGGTCGGAGGTTCATTTTTGGTATAATAATCTGGATAGTGGGGGTTCATTATATCAGTTTTTAGTTTTATTTTTTCATTTAGTTTTATATTTTCAATAGGAAAAGCATCAAAAAATATTATTTTCCCTTCATGTTTTTGTGTTCCAAAAATATCTAATATATCATTAAAGTTTATTTCATCTATCTGTCTATTTATATCATAATCAGATTCAATGGCAGATGAAATTTTATCTGTAATTTTTTCAAAATCTTCTTTTGTTTCTCTGGCAATATCATCAGCGAATTTTAGAATTATCCAATGTCTTGTGATTCCTTTAATTGCAGATCCTGGTATATATGGGATCCCATAAATATGGTGAAGGGTCATAGAAGTTTCTTGTGGATGTGAGGCTCCAAGGCCGATGATGAGACGCCATGAGACTTTTAAAATTATATCTGAGTAGACCTCAAATCCTAAATTTTTCAAATAAGAGATTGTACTATCTCTTCTATTATTAATATTTTCTATAAAATGAGTATCCCAAACAAATTTCTCAATATCTTCATTTAATTTTATTGTCATTTTCTCATTAATTTTCTCATTAATATGAGGCATATTAAAAAGATAAAAAAAATTAATCTCATTAAATTGTTTCTCGATAATTTCTTTTTTAAGATATGATTCAAAAATATTCATTAGGTCTTTATTAAAATATTTATTTTGAGGAATATTTATTTTATTATTATTATTCATTCTTCTTCCTCCTCTATTAGACCTTCAGCAAATCTCTTAAGCCAATTTAAAAAAGCAAGTATTTCTTGAGTTATATATCTATACTTTTCGGAACCACATGATATTACCCATTCTACAAGTTCCTTTTTATCTTCTGGCATTTGTATTCTTGTTGTGTAAGGATTTCTAATATATTCTGTAAGTTGTTCATAAATCAATTTGTAGGCATTTCCTTTTTCAGATTTAGATTTTATGAAGGCAAGAGTTTGACCTAAGCCATTTGAAAGTATCATAGTAGGTATTTTTTTAACGTAAGAACGGTAGTTTTTAAGTAGATTTTTATAAAAGTTTATAACTTTCTTTTCTTCATCTGTTAAATTGTTATAATTATCTTTTAAAGAATATTCATAAGGTGAATCCAATAGATCTTTAATTTTTTCTTCCTTAATTTTTTCTTCCTTGATTTCTTCTTTCATTTTATTTATTATTGTATCTTTAATTGAGTTAACAGCATCTTCTAAAAATTTTACTGAATTAAGTTCAAAAGGTTTAAGATTAATTAAGCTTTCTTGTATACATTTATATGCAAACTCAGCTCTACCTTTTTCAAGTTTGTTTATTAACGTTTCTTTATTCTCTTTATTCATTTTTTACTCCCCCCCAAAATTAAATATCTGAATTCTTGCAAGTCCTTTTCCAATTGTTTGATTTCCACCAATTTGAATGATTTCAGGAACTCCTAATTCAAAAAACTCAAGTACCTTTTCTGCTTCTTCGTTGGAGTTATTTGCTTTAAAAACTCCTTTTGCTTCTTCATCCTTTACTCTTATTGGAGAAGCCATGGCTATAGAGTATAAGATAGTATCTTGAGGTAAATATTCCTCTGTCCATAGAGCCCCTGGTTTTACTGTCCCAGTTTTATCATCAATCCTTGTTCTTGTTATAACCTCAGTTGAGGTTGAAACAAACTGCTCAAAATCATCGTCGGAAAGAATTACGAGATCTTTTTCAAGTTTTTCTCTCCAAAATTTATAAATATCTTTATCGCTTTGGGGAAAGATATTTTTTGCAAGAAGTTTTGCAATTTGAGATGTTTGCTTATCTTCTTTTACTTTAAAAGTATATTCTTCAAGAACAATATTAGAATCTATACTGATATTTGTTTGCTCAGGGAAAGTATTTTGGATATTTGTGAAATCAATATCCAACTCTTCTGGAATTTGCCCTACCAATTTTAAATCTTCTTTAAATCTTTCTAAGACAAGAGGACAAGTAATCCAAGCAAATACCCCTTTTAAAGATTTAACTGGAAATAATAAAATTCTTGCATCTGTAAAAGATAGAGCACTTGCATGGGCTTCGTCTGTGTTTTCAGGCCCAAAAATTAAATCTATTGCTTGATTATAAAGGATTAAAGTATTGTTATCTGTGTCTTTTTTTTCTTCTCCTTTTTCATTCTTCCATATCTCTTTTAAAGTATCAAATTTTTCTAATAATTTTTTTGTTTTATCATTTTGTATTAAAATGTACTGCTTTTGATTTTTGTCTAAATCAATAAAAGAATAAAATGCTTCTCTTATGCATCCTTTTAATCCTGATGCTTCAATTTTAGGATAATTTGTGTATCTTTCTCTCTGAATAGGCAAATCAACAAGTCCTGAAGAGTCACCTCCACTTCCAGGGTGAAGAGGAGTTTCTGCAATTATAAAAAATAATTTTCCTTTCTTAAACATTTTTAACCTCCTTTTTATACAATTTAGATGTTCTTATTATTTTATTTTTTAAATTATCGTCAAAGGGGTATTTATTAAGGTAATCTTCATAGTTGTTGTGAGATTCAAAAGTTTTATAAATATAAATTTTATCATCTTTTTCAAAGTAAAAAATTCTATAAGGATTATTACCATCATCATATACCCTATGGTTGTTTTTTGTTTGTGTCTTGTTTTCTCTTATTTCTTTTTTATAAAATTTTGTGGTAATTATTTCACGAATATAAGCTTGTTTTTCAATATCCTCATATACATCTTGGGGTGCATAGAAAATAAAATATCTGCTTTTGTATTTTTCCCATAATATCTCTCCAAGAGGGTTTAAAGATACGTAAGTTTTGCCATTGATTTTTTCTTCTATCAATAATGGTTTAAAATTTTCTAAAAAGAAATAAGGAAGATCATCCTTAGGATGAATTTTTGGATGTTCAACTTTTTCAATATATTCCCAATATTCATCAAAAAGATCCCATTTTATATCTATTGGAAGATAAGGAATTTTTATTAAAGTATCAGTATCCTCAAAGATGTAATAAATAGAACATCTATTAATTTGTCCCAATAAGGTTAAATATGGGATAGTTGCTTTGTATCCCCCTGTTATGTTAATAATTATATTTTCCCAATATCCTTTTGCAATATTATTAATTGTTCTTACTAAATTTGTCATTCCTTTTATAAATTCTTCTTTATTCCATATCTGTAGTTCCTCTATTTTCTGAATTCTTATTTCCGATTTTTTGAGGCTCTCATAGTAGGTTATAGCTCTTTGTAATATTTCTGCTGCAAGCCTACTTATGGCAGTATCAGAGTAAAGTAAATATATATCAAAATCTTCTTGTAATTGCTCTTTAAGTTTTATTAAACTTTTAATTTCTGCAGAAGCATTTATATTGTTCCTAAACCATTTTTCGTTTAAAGTATTTTCAATTACTTTTCTTCTATCATTTTCTTTATTAAGATCATCCGCTCGATATTTATTTTCCTTGATTGGTATATAAGCATTTCTAAAAATAACATTATCATTTTCTTTAATATAATTTTCAAAAACTGACGTACCTACTGGAGTAATTACTTTTATCATCATACCCCTCCAATTAAACTTAATCCATATCCTTCCTCCGAGTTAACATCTGAGATATTTTTAAGATGAAAAGTTTCTTTAACCTTCTCAGGAGGTGTATCATTAAGAATCTTAAAGTAATATATGCTTCCTGATGGGACTGCTTTGAACATAGGCTTAGGTTTTTGATTTGCCAAATTCCATCCCCCAATCAAATTATATTTTCCAATTATACAGCCTATTAGTTTTAGTCTTATTCCATTATATTTTCCTTCATAATTTGATTTGTCAATCCATTCAGGTAACCAACCATTATTGAAAATGGCAGGTGTTGCTAAGTAAAGTTTGAAAATATTGTTTTTAAATTCAAAATTTATATCTCTTAAGTCTTTTAATAGGTCGTTATCATATTTTTTTATCTCCGCTATTCTACCCTCTCCACCAAGCTGAATCATACCCATTTCTGGGTAATGGTTTAATCCTTCTATTTGAATGAAGAAATTTACATCCTTTTTAAGTCTTATCATAGGAATCCTATATAAATAACCCTCTTCAGATGATAAAGTTTTTCTATTTCTTTTAATTCCTATTTTATATTCTATTTCAAAGATATCTTTTTTATCTATAGGATGATAAGAATTATCATTACATGTTAAATATTTAAGAAGACTATTAATGTCTAAAAATCCCTCTGCTTCATCTAATTTTTCATTACTTTTATTTACTAAAATATAATCTAATTCATAGTCAGAAATAAAAACTTCTGGTTTTTGAGAAAGAGAAAGGGGGATAAGTGTTTTTTTGTTTTTCCTATATTTATCTAAATTTTTGTTTTCATCGCATTTATGTAAATCTTTAGTTTCTTCCAATATTAGTAAGTCTCTTGGAATAGGAAAAAGTAACGTGTCATTATATTCAATAAAAATACCATTTATTTTTAAACTTCCTTTTTTATTTGGTGTTCCAAGTTCATTCTCAAATTTATTGTTTTCAAAATCAATTAGACTTCCTCTTTCAAAGATAAGCCAACTTCTTATAGAACCATATATTGTTGATGGATATGGAGGAAAGATTAGATTTGCCCATGTATCGTAACCCATACTAAAAGGTCGACCATCTCTAAAAAAGATTGTATCAAGAGGTTTTATCTTATAGAACATTTTAATCCCCCTTATTCATAAAACTTGCAATCTCCAGAAGATTTAAGAAGTTGTCTATATCTCCACCCATTCCCCATAAAAGTTTTATAATATGGTCTGAAAAATTATTTAAAAATTTATTTTTTTCTTCTTTAGATTCTTTTGGTAGTCCATTGTATGCTCTTAATATTAACCTTTTAAGTTCAGCATTTATAGCGTCTCCATAAATTTGATTTTGTTTTATTTTTTGAAATTCTACCCTAAATTTTTGTATAAATTTATCTGAAATGTATCTTTTTTCTGTTCTATCTTTATTCATCCAATCTTTTAGATTCTTAAGAATATTTGTTGTTAAGTCGTCTTCTATAATCCATTTTGCAATTCCTATTTTTTCTTCTCCTGATCTTTTAAGCAATGAAATAGCAAATTTATCTCTCCCATTAGTTTTTGCTTTCTTATTCATTTCAAAAACTTTATCTATTACTATCTTTAAAGGCTCTTTATAATGGGCAATCACTATACCCATAGAACATGTAGCATTTTTCCCCATTGTTAAATAGTAAATATTATCTTTTAGGACAAAGCCAGAGGTATTATTTATATCTACAATAATTTCGTCCTTATTTTCTGAGTTCTTGAATGTTATCTGTCCAGAGAATGACCATCTTAACTTTTCTATGATATCAAAGAGGTCTTTCAAATTTACAAAGGCAAGAACATCATCTCCTCCTGCATAGATTAATTTTCCTAAATATTCTTCTTCAACGATCTTTTTTACAAATTCAAGTGCATAATTTCTAAGAGCTGTGGATATAGAAGAATGTATTGCTGGAGTTAGGATTTTTCTTGTAGAGTATTTTTTAAGCTCCTCTTTAAAATCTATGGGCAGTTTTTCCCAAACCTCTGAATTATAAGCATATTGAATTTCTGGGAGTTTTTCACCAGAAAGCCATTTTCCCATATTATCTCCATCAAGATAAATAACTGCATAATAAGGGTTAGGTTTTCCTAATTTTTCTAATAGTTCTTTAATTTCTACAAGAGAATCTTTATCAATTTTTATATTTAACTCGTCTAAGAAATTTTTTTCTGTTATATTTTCAATGTACCACCAAGATCCTTCTAGGGTTTTTCCTAATCCTATTTTAGGTAAAGATTTTATTTTTAAATAGTTAAATTGATTCCTTTGATCATATTTTTTAAGTATTTCCAAAAATCTTTTTTCATATTGTTCAAATTCTTCTTTACTTTCTTTTATTGCATGTTCTTTAAAATCTGCACAAGCAATTTCAGCGGTTGATGGGAAGGAAAAATCTTTGAAAACTCTTTCATCTATTTTTTCTTCTAAATATTTATAGAAAGTCCTTTTAAGAAAACACAAAGCACAAAGTCCTTCATTTTCACTAAGAATCTGATTAGTAATATCTGTATCGTTAAGCACTAAAAAACTATTTTCTGGTTTCTTATCATAAAAAAAATCTAAATTATTTATTATAAATAGAGGTTCTATCCTTAATGTGTTATTTTTATAAAATATTATATTTCTCTCTCCACAAACAGAACATTTTTTACCTGTTTCCTTCTTTTGTTCAAATCCTCTTAAATTTTTTCTTGCGCCGATAGATTTTTCAGCAACAGTATATATAAGTTGATACAAGAAACCTACATTTGGAGGAAATTCTCCATTATTCTTTGCAAAGTCAAAAAACTCTTTCCAAATATTTATGTTTTCTTTTTCCCAGAAATCTTTTAAATCTTCAATTTCTAAATCTGAGTTTCCTTTTTTCCAGGGTATGCCTACCCAAAAAACTTGGGGAAAGTCTAAAAGTTGATTTTTTAGAATGCTTTTATGATTATCTGACAATTTAATATTTAGTTTATCTAAAATTGTATTTATTGCCATTATAATCTCATTCTTTATTTTTTCAATTATAGATTTTGCAAAGTTCTTGATCTCTTCTTTATCAGTAGTTCCAATTATTGCAACGAACCTGTTAGGTATGGTTGGCAAGAGAGTATTTTCCATTTTAAAGTCTTTAATAGTTAATTTTTTCTTATTGATAAGATACCAATCCATTAAGGGCTGTTTATATAAATCAGGATATATAATGGAAGTAGGGCCATATTTTTCTATGACTTCTAGTATAGCGATAAATGTGAGATAAGAAAGAATAAAGCTTGCCATGAAAAAATCTTGAGTTTTTCTTGCTTGAGATATGAAAGATTGTACAGGTCCAAGAGTAAATAAAAATAAAGAATTATTTTGATATTTTTCAAATGAATTTATTGCTGTGGTAATTTTTAAGTGTTCCCAAATTGAATGATCTGGTATTCTTGTATCTGCAGGTAAGATAAATAGGAGTTTTTTTAATTCTTTATTTTCTATTTTATCTTTTATCTCATCTAATAAATTTCGCCATATAAGGAAAGATTTCTGTTCGTAATTATCAATACCCTCATAATTTAGAGCAATTTTTTGAATAATTGTTTCAAAATTTTTTATTATGGTATCACTTTCTAAATTTTTGACTTCTATTTTCTCTTCACTTAATGGATGTCTTATTTCTGTTAAAGGTTGTTGAATATCTTTGGGTAAAAGACTACGTTCCATACAAGATGCTATTATATCTGAAAGAGAATAATCATCTTTTTGAATATTAGACACTCCAAAATATTCTGCATATTTTTTAGCTCTTACTTCATGAGATGGAATGTTAAAAGGTTTGTCTATAGGATCGTGAAAGAATTTTTTAAGAAAGTTATCATACCAAATCATGATAGTACCTCTCTTTTAAAATCTTCTTGCTTTTTGAGGTTTATAGAAAATTTATGGGAAGTAGGGAAAGAGTTTTGTAAAGTAGTAACAATCGGGTAATACATATTTTTGAGTTTTATTACGGAAACATAAATAGGTGATGCCATCCTTGGAGATGCACATCCTAATGAGGGATCTCTATACTTATGTGAAGCCTCTCCTATTTTTTTTAATAATTCTTCCCAATCAACATGGTTTTTCCCAACTTCAATTTCCTTTATCCATGGATAATTTGTACCTGCCCTGGTATTTATTATTTTGGAGTTTTGGACTATAAAATGATTGTCTATATTATTCAGAAGATATGTGATTTTTTCTAAGAATTCCTTTACCTCAATGTTTTCAAATTTAAGATATGCAGGTTCACATATTTCTATACTTCCAAATCCTCTTCTTGCTCCTTTTCCAAAACCACCTAATATTATTGAGATTATTAAAAGATCTCTAAAAAAACTAATGTCTTTATGAGATTCTATAATAATTTTAAAAATTGTATTAATGTTAAAACAATCTAATTTAAATGTCTTATTTGGATTATGTGGCAAACGTTTATATTTACCCCTATAGGTATTTTTTGGATCTGGTTTTACTCTAATTTTTATTTTACTTTTATTTGCTCTTTCTCCTATTCCCCCGAAAATTTCAAATTCCTCATTTTTTAGTTTTGTAATGTCTTTTTCTGCTTTTATGGCTCTCCACCAGAAACGCATTAAACCTTTGATTTCGGAAGGTCTTAATTCTGGAGATCTTCCATCTGAACCTGACATAAACATAGGAGTTATAACTTTACATGTTAATGTGAGTTTATACATTATTTATCTCCCCCATTATTGGAAACTTAATTTTTGTATCATCCAAGTTTATCCCTCCCCATCAATATAAATATCTAAAACATCCCCCACTTTTATTGAAGGTACGTGAGTTTCTATAACAACAGCCCCTAATCTTGGATCATAAACTGCAATAAAGGGAGTAGAGTGATAATAATGAATTAAAAAGCCATATAACCATATAGGACCTCTTCCACTTATTATTAAGCCTTTTCTTGAATTAATTTTTGGAGGAGTAATTTCTCTAAGTATAGATGGTTCTATATTCTCACTAAGAGTGAAAGAGATAATTGTGAATTCTTTATCTTCTTCGGTTTTTATAACTACCTTATCCCCCATGTTTCTTATTTTAAGAGATCTTTATCCATTATTATAACAAAATAGAGTTAAAATATCTACTATAAATTTTATTTAAATTACCAAATATGCTTTTTAATAAGTCCAGGGTTTCTTGATTTGATTAAATTTTTATCCTGATTTAGTAGGAGAGCTAATCAATTTAAATTTGATTTTATGAAAATTCTTCACTTTAAAAATATTTTCTTAACAATAATTAATATAATCATAATCCATATAAATATGATTGGAAGCCCGTAATACCATTTTTTATTTAAGGGAAGACTACCTGAATTTTCTACAGTTTTTTCACATTCTTCTATAATATTTTTAGGAATGAACCTGATTGTAAGGGATATTAATAAAGGAAGAATGATTAAGTCATCTAAATAGCCCAATACAGGTATAAAATCAGGAATTAGATCTATAGGAGATAAAGCATACATAATAGTTATAAAGGCAAATAATTTAGCTACAAAAGGAGTATCTTTCTTTTTTAATGCTAAAAATATGGCAGGAATTTTAGTCTTTAAATACTTAGCTTTTTCTTTCATTTTAATTATGCCCTAAATAACATATTAATGAACTTTGCAAAAGTAAAAAGCAATGAGGCTATTATATCTCAAAGATTAGTAAATTTCAAATCCCTTATAGGTACGCTACAAACTACTGGTATAGTTACAATTTCAATTTGGGGAAGATAGGATTTATTTTTAAAGAGATCAAATTCTCTCTCCTTTATGGATCTTTCTTTTAAATTTCCTACAATCTCTTCTATCGGAGAAGAGAAGTAAAAATTTATCTTTCTATCAAAAATTAGATATTTTCCATTTTTTGTAGGTTTTTCCTTTTTCTAATACTCTTAAGAAAGTGAAGAGTTTAAAAGATCTTTTGTCTATAGAAAGCCATTTTTATGAAGTTTATTTGTAAGGTCAAGGGAAAAGGTTTGGTATATTAAACCTTGGAGGTAATAATTTTAATGTATTGGAAGAATTATCTTTTCATCTATAGATTCATAAGTTAATTTATTCTCATTTTTTCTAACCTTATCTAAATTTTCTTTTAAGGAGATGTTTTCATGAGAAAGTGTCAAATTCCGTCTCTCTATTCTACTTCCTTTAAAATCCAAGCGGAAGCTTCAAAATCATGCAACCTTGGAATAACTAAACCAATATTCATTAACTCATCTCCAAAATATATCTTTTCTTTTCCTTCCCTTTTGTATTTCTTATTTGAGTCTAATCCATCAAGCTTTAATCTTTTAAAAGGAAGATTTGGTTCTGCTAATATATCCACATAAACTACAAAAGCTTTCTTTTTATTTTGAACTATAAACATCCAAGCTCCTGCGTTTTCTTCAAAGAGACTTATTAGTCTATAAAAATCTCCTTGATGAACTATATGCTCAATTTTTTTATAGAATTCTATTTGTTATTGGATTTTCTCTTTTCTTGAGAGGAAAGTGTTGTTAGGTCCAATTCGTATCCAAAGCTTCCAGACATTGCTACATATCCTTAGGTCTATAAAGGAGTAGTTCTACTTACTTGATGATTGGAGATCACAGAGACATGAGCGGAAATACTGATAAGAGGATAAACTATGCTTGTTCCATGTTAAATTTTCAACCTTACTGACTTTCTTTAGCATTGGTGTTATTACCGGTCCAGATTTATGGCATATAGTACAAAATTCCTATATCAAATCTTCCCCAGTCTATGGAACATCCTTCAAAAAGTATATGGGAAAATTCCCTTATTAATTCATCCATCATTTCATAGAGAGCTAAAACATATCTATGGAAAACTTCTTTTTGTCTTTCAGACTCTAAAGCAAGAGATCCTACTTCTGTTAAAGGTCTATCCATATCCCATTTTACATACTCTATGGGTGCAGACCTTAGTATTTCCTTTATTATTCTTAAAACTTCTTTTCTTAATTCCTTTCTGGTTATATCAAGAACATATTTATTTCTACTTTAGGAGAGGGATCTTCCTTTAACTTGTATGCTCCAATCAGGATGTTTTCTATATAATTCGCTATTAGGAGATATCATTTCTGGTTCAAACCAAAGCCCAAATTTCAATCCTATTTTATTTAATTTCTTTCCCAAACCCTCAAGGCTACTTGGAATTTTTCTCCTATTTGCATACCAATCTCCAAAAGAGGATGTATCGTTATTTCTTTCTCCAAACCATCCATCATTCAGAACAAAAAGGTCTATTCCAAATTCCTTTGCTTCCTTTGTTAAATTTAAAAGTTTTTCTTCAATAACATCAAAATAGGTAGCTTTCCATGTATTTATGAGAATAGTTCTTCTTCTATCTCTATATTCTCCTCTGTAAAGTCTTTTTCTATAAACTCTGTGATGGGTTTTAGACATCTCACCTGAGCCTTTGTCTGAATAAGCCATAACTACCTCTGGAGTCTGGAAGCTTTTATTAGGTTTTAATATCCACGTTAAATCAAAGTGATTTATTCCTATAGAAACTCTAATATTATTAAATTTATCCACTTTTATAAGTATGGCAAAATTTCCATTATAAACAAGACTAAACTCATAAACCTCTCCATATTTTTCATTGGCATCCTTTAGGATGAGAGCAAAAAAGGGATTATGTTGATGAGAATTTTCTCCTCTTATGCTTTCGATAATTTGTAATCCATGAGCTAAAGGTTTTTTTCTATAAACCTTTCTCTTGCCAAAGGTTCCCAAAGATGAAGATATCAAATTGTTTGTGCAAAAGTCTACTGTCATGCTTAAAGCTCCCAAGATCTTTAGCTTTTGGTTACCTAAATTAACTAATTTTTCATTTCGAGTAATTACATTATAATCTTTATATGCAGTATAAAAAAGACAACTTTAAGATTAATAAGTTCATCAAAAAACTCAATTTCAAGAGTTTGAGTCTCTTTATCATCTTCAACATAAGTAGCTGGAAGTCTATCAAGTTTTGGCTTCCTATTATATATTTTAAAGGATTTAAATCTTGAATCAGCAATTCTTGATCTATCCTCTTGTTCTTTTGATATGCAGGATGTCTAAAATCTGATCTTTCATATGCAGGATATTTTGAGGTAAGGAGTCTAATGTGTATATTTTGTCATTAGGATCTGGATTAGCCCCAAAAGGAGATACAAGAAGGGCATCAGAAAAATCTGAATTACTAATTCTTTTTCCCCAATAATTATGTCTAAGATATTTATTTTTGAGAATTTTTATTATGTAACTTGAGTCTTTTGAAAGTAATGTGAAAGATTTTTGTTTTTCATCAAATTTGATAGGCATAATTCTACTTCTTTTTTTGTTTTTATCTTTAATTTACCAATTTTAAAGAAGTCTATTCAAGGGACCTGTGTGATATAATTACTTACTATGAGGAAGGTTGCTTTAAGTTGGTATAAAGGGAATATAAATTATATAAATAAGCTAAAAGAATTTGATATACCTTATATTGTCCTTTCTCCAGAGGAGGACATTAATTGGGAAATAATTGGAGGAATAATTTTTATTGGAGGAGAGGATATTCATCCTTCATTTTATAATGAAAAGATCCAAGAAGATAATTTGGAAATAAACATAGAAAGAGATAAATTTGAGTTTGAATTATTAGATATTGCTTTTAATAAAAATTTGCCTATTTTAGGAATTTGTAGGGGGTGTCAGCTGATAAATGTATATTTCAAAGGGAATTTATATCAGGATTTAATAAGATATAAAAGAGAGAATATTATTAATGAAATTCACTGGAGAGTAGATGAAAAAGATTCTTATCATGAGATAGATTTAAATAAAGATAGTTTTCTATATAAGATATTAGGAAAAGAAAAAACTATTGTGAACAGCTCTCATCATCAAGCTATTAAAAGATTAGGAGAAAACTTAAAAATTTCTGCAAAATTTTTAGATAATGGCCTCGAAATTATAGAAGGAATTGAGCATAAAAATTATCCTTTCTTGCTTGGGGTGCAGTGGCATCCTGAAAGATTAAATAATGAGGATACAGAAAAGCTTTTTAAATTATTTCACTACTTGCTTTTATGAATATATTCCCAATTCCTGCCTTAAATCTTAAATGAATAACTTTTTCCTTTGTTTTTTCCTAAAATAAAGAAACATTAGATTCTATAGAAAATTTTCCTATTCCTGATTCTGTCCGTAAATCCAATACTGCTTTCTCAGGAATATATATGATAATATTTTCCAATACTTCATCTATTTCTACTGTTAAAGAAGATTCTGTGAGGAAAATAAATATATTCCCTACACCACCTTTTATATTTAAATAACTTAATTTTAAACCTCTAAAATCTAATTCACTATTTCCTAATCTTGCATTTAGAGTAAAGCTTAAATCTATGTTATTGGGTAAAGATAGAAAAATATTTCTATCTTCATTAAAGGAGAAAAACATAGGTCTTTCTCCTATTTCTAAATCTAACTTCATTTTATCTCCAAGGATTTCTTTTCTCTTCTTAATATTGAAATTTGAAGGTTAAGAAAGATATATTAACCACTTTTTACCTTGAGTTAAAGGGTTAAGATAAAGGTTTCTTATTTCTACTTTAAGATTTAACTCTTTTCTTTATTATATTAGGATCATAAGGAAGAAACCAATCTCTATATCCCTTATGCATTCCATAGGGCATAAAGAATAAAATTATACCTAAGAAGAAAATTAAAAGGAGTACAGCAACCCATAAAAACCATCTTCTTTCTCCCATTAAGATATCAATTCCCCAGAATACAAATATAAGGGGCCAAAGCTTAAAAAGATCATACCATTTAATATTTAAATATCCCAATTCTGAAGCTAATAATACTAACCCTAAGATTATTAAAAAAATTCCAAGCCAAGAAATTTTTTTCATTAATATACACCTCTCTATTTTCTCTTTAATAAAAGAATTATACCAAGAAATAATATAAATAAGGGAACAGCAATTCTAAAAGGAATAAAAAACCACCCTAAATTTAAAGCTAAAAGAAAAACTCCTAATCCCAAAAGGATCCATCCCCAAAATTCTCCTCTTAAGCTTTTATGTGGAGTTACTATTTCCTCCCCATCAGGAGCTTCAGGTATTATTAACGCAGAAATAAGATAGAACAGTGGTAAAAGAGGGCCTATTGTAAAGATTAGAAGAATAAAAATTAAACGAATAATAGTAGGATCTATAGAAAAATATTCAGCAATTCCTCCACATACCCCTAAGAGAATTCTCTCCTTTTTACTTTTATAAAGTTTCTTCTCCATTTTTCCTCCTTAATAAATTATCTTGTTAATATCTTCTCAACTTGACTATAGATGTAATCTGCAGTTTTTATTCCTTCAGAAAGAAGAATTTCTGCTTTTTTAGTCATATCTCTTACAAAATCTTCATCCTTAATAAACTTTAAATTTATTATTATATTTAAACCATCCCCCTGAAGAGCAGATTTAAGGCAAAGAGCTGAAACTCCTATATCACTTATGGCATTGGGATTAGTATTTCCAATAGATTTTTCTAATAGTTTAAGAGCAGATAACCCTTTTTCCATAATAGATAATTGAACTAATGTGGCATCCTTTAGAGCTCTTTCTAATGCTTCATTCCTTACATCTTTTTGTTCTTCAGTGTCCTTCGGCATTTTATAGGCTCTGGACACTTTATTAAAGGCATTAGTATCTTCTTCTATTAAAGATAGAAACTCTTTTTGTAAGTTTTCAGATTCTTTTAAGATTTCCTGAAGGAGAGGTTCTTGTTCTTTGAATTTCTCCTTACCTATGGTTAGATTGACTACCATAGAGAAGAGAGCAGAGCCTATAGCTCCTAAAAGAGCAGAAGCAGAGCCTCCTCCAGGAGCAGGTTCCTTAGAAGCTAAAAGCATAATAAACTCTTCAATAGTTCGGTTAATGATAGGCATACAACTCCTCCTTTTATATAATTCCTACTTTTTTCCCTGCTTTTTCAAATATTTCTAATGCTCTATCAATTTGTTCCTCAGTATGGGTTGCCATATAACTGGTTCTTAATAAAGATTGATTTGGAGGGACCCCAGGAGGGAGAACAGGATTACAATAAACTCCTAAATCAAAAAGTTCTTTCCACATGTATATAGTTTTCCACCTGTCTCTTATATAGATAGGAATTATAGGAGTGCAACTATTACCTATATCAAACCCAAGGGATTTTAATCCCTCTCTCATTTTATTTGCTATCTTCCATAACCTTTCTATCCTTTCAGGCTCCTCTTGCATAATCTCTAAGGCGGCTAATGCTGCAGCAGTATTTGCAGGAGACATACTTGCACTAAAGATAAAGGATCTTGCAGTATGCTGTATGTAGAAAATTACATCTTTATCTCCAGCAATAAAGCCTCCTAAGCTTGCAAAGGATTTACTAAAGGTTCCCATAATAATATCTACTTCTTTATCCAAACCAAAGTAGTTAGCTGTTCCTCTACCATGGTCTCCCAAAACTCCAATAGAATGGGCATCATCTACCATGAGACGTGCTCCATATTTCTTACAAAGTCTTAAAATATCAGGAAGAGGGGCGATATCCCCAGCCATAGAAAATATCCCATCCACTATGACTAATTTTCCTGCATTATCAGGGCAACTTCGAAGTACTCTTTCTAAATCTTCCATATCATTATGTTTAAACCTTAACATTTTACCATAGGACATTTTACATCCATCGATTATTGAAGCATGGTCTTCTTTGTCAGTTATTGCTGTATCATCTTTACCAATAAGAGCAGAAATTGTTCCTATATTTGTTTGATATCCAGTGGAAAATACAATACATGCTTCTTTATGTAAAAACTCTGCTAACTTTTCCTCTAATTCTCTATGAAGAGCTAAGGTTCCATTCATAAAACGGGATCCTGTACAACTTGTTCCATATTTTTTAATGGCATCTATAGCTGCTTCTTTTACCTTTGGATGAGTAGTAAGTCCTAAATAGTTGTTAGAACCAAGCATTATTAATCTTTTTCCATTAATAATTACCTCTGTCCCCTCTGTTTCTTCCAAAGGCAAAAAGAAAGGATAAAGTCCTTGCTCGATGGCAAACCTTGCCTCAGATAAGGGATGGTCTGGCGTTAAATTTATACATTTTTCAAAAAGATCCATTTGGCCTCCCAGCCTTTCTATTTATATTTTTCCTTTATTTTAATCTTTAAGAGAAAGATTAGCATCTAATATAAGAAACTTGTTTTGTATCACCAATCTTAAATATGCCTCCTCGAATTGAAATTTTTAGAGAGAAAAATTATAAAAAAGAGAAAATCTTTGTTATTCAAAGAAAAATTAAGAAAAATATATTTAAACTTGTTATTTTTTTCAAAAATTCTCAAAAACCAAATTTGATTTTTCTGTTTTTGAATATGTACACTGTAATCACAAATGTTAATTTTAAAGTCACAAATGTGAATAATGAAAATGTTTAAAAGTAATGAAAGGGCATATATTGATAGATTAGTTTTAGTGAGCAGATTCTTCTATGAATTAAATATGACTCAGGAAGAAATAGCAAAAATTATTGGAGTTTCAAGATCTTATGTAGCTAAGCTCCTTAAGAAAGCAAGGGAAGAAAACTTAGTAGAAATAAGGATAAAACATCCTTTAAAAGAGAGATATGATATTGAAGATTATCTTATTGAAAAGTTTTCCTTAAAAAATTGTATTGTACTTGATGTTAATGATAAAAATGAGGAGCTTTTAAAAAGAATTCTTGTAGCAGAAGGTATTAATCTTCTTCTCTCTTTAGTAGAAGATGGAGATATAATAGGAGTTTCTTGGGGCAGTACTCTTTACCAAATAATACCTTATTTAGAATTAGTTCCTATAAAAATGGATAAGAAAGTAAAAGTAGTACAACTAAATGGAGGAGTAAGTAAATCAGGAATAACAACTCATGCTGATGAAATTGTAAGAGAAGTAGCCAAAATTTTTTCTGCAGAATATTTTTTATTGCCTCTACCTGCTATTGTAGAAAGTGAAACAACAAAAGAAACTTTAATAAATGATAACATAATAAGAGAATATTTGAATCTTGCAGAATTTTCTACTATAGCTATATTTTCTGTAGGGAGACTTGGGTTTCAATCTATATTATATTTGGCAGGATACATTACTGACAAAGAAATGAAAGAAATGCAAAAAAGAGGAGTTGTTGGTGACATATGTAGTACTTTTTTTGATATTACAGGTAATACTGAGAATATTCCAGTTAATAGGAGAGTTTGTGGAATAAATATAACCAATCTTAGAAATAAGAAAGCTTCTATAGCAATTGCTGGTTCATCTATAAAGGCAGAGGCTATATTAGGTGGTTTAAGAGGGGGCTATATAAATTATCTTATTACGGATTTTAAAACGGCTTTAAGAATAAAAGAACTAAATGAAAAATTTTATCAGTCCTTGACATAATTAAATAAAAATGATATAAGTTAAAATGAAAAAATAAAAATAAATGTAAAAATTTAAAATTAATTTGGGGGTTAATACAATGGAAATTAAAGTAAAGTATCCCACGCCTGAAAATTTTAAAAAGTTTGGTACTCTTATAATTCCTCCTTTTAAAAATCCTCCAGCAACTTACTCTGAAATTTTTAATTATTATCATGATGTTGCTGACATTTCTTCTCTCGGTAATGAAGGTTGTGTAGGTTATTTAGAGATAAAAAGAGATTTTAGTAGAGAATTTATTCTTGAGAAGATGGAAAGACATAAAGATACTTTAGAAGCCTTTATTCCTATTTCAGGGGTAGGTATATTTTGTCTTGCTCCTGCAACTCCTCACAGGCCTTTTCCAGATTTAGATTCTATTGAGGCATTTTGGGTAGATGGGGCGGCTTCATTCTTTCTCAACGAAGGAGTGTGGCATTGGTTACCTTTTCCTATAACTTCAGATATAAGATTTATTCTACTTTTAAAAAAACCTACAGTAGAAAAGGATATTGAAATTGTAGATCTCACTGAGAAAGTGAAAATTGTTCTTGTTAAATAGAGGGGAAGAAAATGGAAGTTTTGAGATTAGAAAATGTAAGTAAAAAATATGGAGAATTATTAGCAGTTAAAGATTTAAATTTTTCTGTAGAAGAAGGAGAATTATTTGTAATTCTTGGACCTTCGGGTGCAGGAAAAACTACAATTTTAAAAATGATAAGTGGGATTGAAGAGGTAACAAAAGGAGAAATATATATAAAAGGGAAGTTAGTTAATAGATTAGAACCGAAGGATAGAAAAGTATCTATGGTTTTTGAAGACTATGCTCTTTATCCTCATCTTAGTGTTTATAAAAATATAAGTTCTCCTTTAGAAGCTCAAGGATTAACTCAAGAAGAAATTGAAAAAAAAGTTTTGGAAATCGCACGTCTTTTACAAATTGATGGACTACTTTCCAGACCACCTGCATTAATTAGTGGAGGTCAAAAACAAAGAGTGGTTCTTGCGAGAGCTTTAGTAAAAGATGCAGATGTATATTTAATGGATGAACCTATTGCTCACTTAGATGCAAAATTAAGGCATCAAATGAGAGGAGAATTCAAAAGATTTCAATATATACAGAAAATGACCATGGTCTATGTAACTCACGATTTTAGAGAAGCCTTATCCTTAGGAAATAGAATCTTGGTGTTAAATAAGGGGATAACTCAACAGATAGGAACTCCTGATGAGATTTTTAATAAACCTGCCAATACTTTTGTGGCAAGTTTAGTTGGAGAGCCACCCATGAATTTATTGGAAGGGGTTATAAAGAAAAAAGATGAAAATTATCTCTTCCAGATAAACAATACTTTTATTCCTCTATCTTCTTCTCTCGCTAATAAGATTGTTTCTAAAATCTCTCAGGAAAAAGTTATCTTAGGTATAAGACCTTTTGACCTTAACTGTGTATTGGGGAGAAGAGAAAATGTAAAAGTACCAGAAGTTGAGGTTTATGTTACAGAACTTGTGGGGCATTCTAACATTGTATCTGTAAAGTTAGGAAATACTCTCCTAAAAATAAGGGAAGATAAATCCTTTAAAGTTTCCATTGGAGAGAAAGTTTCTATAGATTTCGAAGAAGATAAACTTCACTTTTTTGATGGTGTTTCAGGAAATAGAATATCTTAGGGGGGAAATTTGGTGGAAAAATTAGTATTAAGAAATGTTTATAAATTTTATGAATTAGGAAGTGTTGAGGCTGTTAAAGATTTAAATCTAACTTGTAAAGAAGGAGAACTTCTTGCTCTTTTAGGGCCATCTGGTTGTGGTAAATCGTCTACTTTGAGAATGATTGCAGGTTTAGAGGGGATAACAAAAGGAGAGATCTATCTTGACGGAAAAATTATAAATTGGCTTCCTCCGAGAGAAAGGAATATTGCATTAGCTTTTGAAACTTACGCCCTTTATCCTCATCTAACTCTTTTTGAGAACATTGCCTTTCCCCTTAGAATTAGAGGAGTAAAAGAGGACGAGATAAAAAGAGAAGTGATGAGAGTAGCAGAAATGTTAGATTTAACTTCTGTTTTAGATAAACTTCCCTCAGAAGTTAGTGGGGGACATCAACAAAGGACATCTTTAGCTCGTGCCTTAATTCGTCCTGCTTCTCTTTATCTTTTAGATGAACCCCTTTCTCATCTTGATGCTCAGCAGAGAACAGAATTAAGGGTACAAATTAAAAGGATTCAAAAAACTCAAAATCTTACTATGATTTTTGTTACTCATGATCAATTAGAAGCTTTAGCCTTAGCAGATAGGATTGCTATCATGAATTTAGGGGTACTTCAACAAGTAGGCACTCCTGAAGAAGTATACGAATATCCTGAAAATCTTTTTGTGGCAGATTTTGTAGGAGAACCTCCTATGAATTTTATGAAAGTAATATTAATAAGAGAGAATGGAAATTATTGGGCTAAATTTTACAATCAGCGGATAAAAGTTCCTGAAAGTTATAAAAAATCCTTAGAGGAAGTTTATAAAGGAGAAGAAACTGAAGTGATTATGGGAATTAGACCTATTTATGTTAATATATGTGAACCTGAAAGAAATAATGCTATTAGCGGTAAGGTATATGTATTTGAAAATATTGGAGACTCAAATATCCTGACGGTAGAAATAGGAGGAACTTTAATCAGAGTAGAACTCAATCCAGGATATTCTTTCAAAATTGGAGAAAATGTAAATATTACTTTTAATCCAGAAAAAATTCTTCTCTTTGATCCAAAGACAGAAAAAAGAATAAAACCACAAATATAAATTTTTAGGGAGGTGAGAAACTTTTCAAAATTTTGTTTCTTTAAAAATTTTAGATATTAAGGGGGGTCTAAAAAAATGAAAAAAAGATATCTAATTATATTAATTGTTTTAGGTTTATTACTTTTAACCACTATTGAGGCTCAAAAGAAACTTTTCCCAGATGTAACTATTACTGCGTTTTGTGACGCAGGACATAATGCCCTTCCTTTTGAATGGTATGCACCAGAATTTGAGAAAGTAGGAATCAAGATAAAACTAATTACTGCACCTTTTGCTAATGTATATGAAAAATTAAAAACAGAATTTGTAGCAGGAACTGGAGCTTATGATGTTATTGTATTCTTCCCACTTTATTTAGGAGAATTTGCAGGAATGGGATATCTTAAACCTTTAGATGAATATGCAAAGAAGTATAATCCTCGTATGGATGATGTGGCAAAAGCATTCGCAAAGTTATATTGCTACTATGGTGGTAAACTTTATACTCTTCCTTATGATGGAGATGTGTTGAGTCTATATTACAGAAAAGATTTATTTAATAATCCAGAAGAGAAAGCAAAATTTAAAGCATTATATAAGAGAGAATTAAGACCTCCAGTTACCTGGGATGAATTAATAGATGTAGCAAAATTCTTTACAAGAAAGAAAGGAGAAAAATTAGCAGGAAAAGTATTAACCGAAGATTTTTATGGCTATGCCTTTATAGCACAGAGAGGCTCTTTTGCTTATGCATGGTGGCTTGCTGAGTTTGCTTCTCGAGGTGGTAGATATTTTGATGAAAATATGAAACCAATGATAAATTCTCCTGCGGGAGTAACTGCACTACAAAGAATAGTGGATGTAATGCCTTATTGTCCCCCTGATGTGCTTAGTTATGGGTACGAAGAATTAAAGGATGCGCTTATCTTGGGGAGAATTGCAATGTGTCTACAATGGCCTTGTAATTGGAAAAAAGGTAACGATCCTGCTCAATCAAAAATTGTAGGAAATGTTGGGATAACTCATGTTCCAGGGATTATAAAGGATGGAAAATTGGTATTTAGAGCACCAATGCCTTGTGGAAGGGTGTTAGCAGTTTCTGCAGCAAGTAGAAATCCTGAAGCTGCATATTATGTAGCAAAAGTTCTCTCTTATGATAAATCCTTAGCTGATGTTTCAACACCTAAGACAGGATTAGATCCTTTCAGGATTTCTCATTTTAACAATCCAAAAGCCTTTGCTGAATTTGCTCCTGAAAGTGAAGCAAAAGAATATTTATCAGCTTTAAGAAAGAATCTTACTTATGGATACCCAGATCTTAATCTTCCTGGTTCTGCAGAGTATATTGATGTTTTGGAGATTTATCTTGGTAAAGCATATACTAAGGAAATGACTCCAAAGGCTGCTCTTGATGCTGCTGCAGCAGAATGGGAAAAGATCACTGAAAGATTAGGAAGAGCTAATCAAATAAAGATTTACAAAGATCTACTTCAAAGCTGGAAAGAGGCAGGCATCCTTGAATAGTAGTGTTAAAAATGTTAAGATTAAGCTAAGACTTTAAGGGAACAGGGTATTTACCCTGTTTCCTTAAATAATATTTATCCTCTAAGAAAGAGGAGGGAACATGAAAGAAGAAAGTTTAAATGTTATAGTAGGTAAGAAGAGATTTGCACGATGGATGGCTCTTCCTCCTGTGCTTATACTTGTAGCTCTTGTAGTGGGACCTCTGGGTTTCTTACTTTACTCAAGTTTTTTTGATTGGACTTTAACTATTCCTGCACCACCAAAATTTGTCTGGTTTAAAAATTATGTGGAGGTTTTTAAAGATATTAGATTTTGGAATGCTTTAAAAAATACTGTATTACTAATGATTTTAGGTATTATAACCCAATCTATATTAGGTCTAATTCTTGCTCTTCTTCTAAATCGAGAGTTTAAACTCAAAAAGGTTGCTATAACAATTTTAGCCCTTCCTATAATGATAACCCCAGTAGTTATTGGTTTTAATTGGAGAATTATATATCATGAACATTTTGGCCCTCTTAACTATATAATTAGGCTTCTTAGACTTGGCTCTGGTGCCTCTTGGATAGCAGATCCTAAATTGGCTTTAATATCTATATTTATTGTAGATACTTGGCAATGGACCCCATTTGTAACATTAATTCTTTTAGCAGGTCTTCAGTCGATTCCCCGTCAAGTATATGAGGCCTCAAATGTAGATGGAGCTACAAGTTGGCAAATCTTTAGAAGGGTTACTTTGCCTCTTCTTCGTCCTATGTTTGTTTTAGTAGTTCTCTTTAGAACTATATGGATTTTCAAAATTTTTGACCCTGTATTCATATTAACAGGGGGAGGGCCTGGGACTGCTACTGAAACCCTCAGTTTGTATACATATATAAATGGATTTAAACTATGGAGAATTGGATATACCTCTACTTTAGCAGTATTTCAGCTTATAATTATGAATATTGTAGCAACTATTTTTGTAAGAAAATTTATGAGGAGGGGATCTAAATGACAAATGAGAAGGCCTATGAAGAGTTTAAAAGAAGGATTAGAAGAGAAAAAATAATTCACTGGCTTCAAAATTTACTTCTCCTCTTTTTTATTATAGTTTTTGCCTTTCCTATTTATTGGATATTTATAGGTGCTTTCAAACAAAAAGGAGAATTTTTCCATTATCCTCCAATATTCTTTGTAAATCATTTTGATTTTGAGAATTTTCAGAGATCTTTTGAATTAGGAGGAGCTAAAGGAGTAAGAGATAGTCTTATTGTAGCAAGTTTAAATGCTCTGTTTGTACTAATTCTTGCTCTTTTTGCAGGATATGGAATAGGAAGATTTAAATATGGTGGTCCAAATTTATCTTTCTTCGTTCTTTCTTTACTTTTTGCTCCCCCTATAATTGCTGTTATGCCTCTTTTTGTAATTTTTAAGAATCTTCATCTTATTGATACTTATATAGCATTGATTGTTTCCTATCTTTTAATTAACCTACCTTTTGCTACATGGCTTATAAAAGGATTTGTAGAGGATTTACCTGAAGAAATAGAATCGGCAGCATTAGTAGATGGTTATACAAGATTCAGAGCTTTCTGGAAAGTTACCTTTCCCCTTATCTTACCTGGGGTAGTTGTAGCAACTTTATTTGTTTTTGTCTTTGCATGGAATGAGTTCTTGTTTGCTCTTATTTTCACAAGATCAAGTGTGAGAACCCTCCCTGTAGTTCTTACAGAGTTAATTGGGGGACATGGAATCCAATGGGGAGAACTTTCTGCTCTATCTTTAGTAGCTACTATTCCTAGTATTCTCCTTGTAATATTTTTCCAAAGGTATTTGGTTAGAGGGTTAACTTTTGGTGCTATTAAAGGATAAATTGGGGAGGTGATCCTGGTTGGAGAAGAAAAAAATAGTTATAGTGGGAAGTTATAATACTGATCTTATGTCAAAAGCCCCTTGGCTTCCAAAGCCAGGAGAAACAGTTTTGGGTGGTCCTTTCAAAATGGGACCTGGAGGAAAAGGATCTAATCAAGCAGTATGTGCAGCAAGATTACGAGCAGAAGTTTATTTTGTAGGATGTATAGGGAAAGATTATTTTGGAGAAGTAGCAAAAAATAATTTTTTAAATGAGAATATAAATATTGATTATTTAAGAGTAACTGATAAAACTCATACTGGAATAGCTTTAATAATGGTAGATGATAAAACAGGAGAAAATATGATAGTGGTGGCACCCGGAGCTAATATGGAAGTAGATATAGAGCTTGTAGAGAAGGCAAAAGATATCATATTAAGTGCAGACGTGGTTCTTCTCCAGTTGGAAATACCTGTGGAAACAGTAGCTTATACTATAGATTTGGTTTCTAAGAGAGAAAAACCTTTATCAATTCTCAATCCCGCTCCTGGGAGAAAATTAGATAAAAATATATGGGAAAAAGTTGATTTAATTACTCCCAATAGAAGTGAATTAGAACTTATTACAGGAAGGAAAGTGGAATCTATAGAGGATGCAGAAAAAGCAGCTAGAGATGTTATCTCTTCTGGGGTAAAGGAGGTGGTGGTTACTCTTGGGAAAGATGGTGCATTAGTGGTAAATGAGAAAAGATCTACTTATGTTCCATCCTTCAAAGTAGAAGTTGTAGATACAACAGGGGCAGGAGATGCCTTTAATGGTGGACTTGCGGTGGCTCTTTCTGAAGGGAAAGATTTAATCTCTGCAGCATATTTTGCTAATGCAGTAGCAGCTTTAAATGTCACAAAAATAGGAACTGCTCCTGCTATGCCTTATAGAGAAGAGGTGGAGAAATTTTTAAAAGAACATCTTAAATAAGGGGGGTTTAATTTTATGAGAGACTACGAGAAAAGTTATGAGATATTGAAAAATAGACTTGAAGAAAAGGGAATCAATGTTAAAAAAGTCGAGGAGAAATTAAAAAATTTTAAAATAGAAACTCCCAGTTGGGGATACCAAGATTCTGGAACCCGTTTTTATGTTTTCAAACAAAAAGGGGCTGCAAGAAATATAAAAGAAAAACTTCAAGATGCAGCTATGGTTCATAAACTTACTGGAATATGTCCCACTGTTGCTCTTCATATTCCATGGGATATGACTGATGATTGGGAAGAACTTCTAAACTATGCATTATCTCTTGGGGTTAAACCTGGCGCTATAAATCCAAATCTTTTCCAAGATGATGATTATAAATTGGGAAGCCTTTGCCATCCTGATAAGAAAGTGAGAGAGAAAGCTATAAAACATATATTAGAATGTATAGAAATTGCTAAAAAATTAGGGTCCCGTGACATTTCTTTGTGGCTTGCAGATGGAACAAATCATCCAGGACAAGATGATTTTAGGAGAAGAAAACATAGGTTAGAGGAAAGTTTAAAAGAGGTTTATAAAAATTTAGAACCTAATATGAGGCTTCTTATTGAGTACAAATTCTTTGAACCTGCCTTCTATCATACAGATATACCAGATTGGGGATCTGCGTTAAACCTTTGCAATAAATTAGGAGAAAAGGCGATGGTTCTTATAGATTTAGGGCATCATCCCTTGGGAGCTAATATCGAACAAATAGTTGCATATCTCTTAGATGAAGGAAAATTAGGAGGTTTTCATCTTAATAATAAAAAGTACGCAGATGATGATCTAACCACAGGCTCTATAAATCCTTACGAGCTTTTCTTAATCTTCAATGAGATTATATCTGCAGAAGAAGATGGATTAAAGGTAGATATAGCATATATGATTGATGAGTCACATAATTTAAAGAATAAAATAGAAGAGATGATACAGAGTGTAGAGAATATTTATAGAACTTATGCAAAAGCATTGATAGTTGATAGGAAAACATTAAGAAAATATCAAGAAGAGCAAGATATTGTAATGGCTGAAAATACTCTTATTTCTGCTTTTGAGACTGATGTCATGCCATTGATATATAAAGTAAGGAAAGAGATGGGAGTTCCTTTAGATCCATTAAAAGCCTTCAGAGAAAGTGGATATATGGAAAAAATAATTAAAGAAAGAACTTAAGGAGGAGAAAAGATTGAAGGGAGAAAGTTTCTTGCCTTTGATCTGGGGGCTGAGAGTGGAAGAGCACTTTTAGGAATTTTAAAAGAAGATAAGCTAATAGTAGAGAAAATTCATAGGTTTATAAATAGATCTGTAGAAATTCTTGGAAGATTATATTGGAATGTTCCCCAAATCTTTCAGGAGATAAAGGAAGGAATAGAAAAAGCTTTCTCTAAGTATCCTGATATTGAAAGTATTGGAATAGATACATGGGGAGTTGATTTTGGATTAGTAACTAAGGAGGGATATTTAGCAGGTCTTCCTGTATGCTATAGAGATCACAGAACTGATGGAATATTAGAAAAAGCTTTTAAAGTGATGCCAAAAGAAAAAATATATTCTTTAACAGGAATCCAGATAATGCAAATAAATACTCTTTTTCAACTATATAGTATGGTCTTAGAGAATTCTTCCCTTTTTAAATCTGCTCATAGACTTCTTTTTATGCCTGACCTTTTTAATTTTATGCTTACAGGAGAAATGAAGACTGAATTTTCTATTGCTACAACTTCTCAACTTTACAATCCCATAAAAGATGCTTGGGAGGAAGAAATTTTTGAGAAGTTTAGAATCCCAATAGAAATTATGCCAGAAATTACTTCTCCAGGAACAGAAGTAGGAGTTATTTCTGATAGCATTAGAAAAGAGCTTAATTTAAAGGATATCTCAGTAATTTCTCCCTGTGGTCATGATACTGCGTGTGCAGTAGCAAGTGTCCCCTCCGAGGGAGAAGATTGGGCATATATAAGCTCTGGAACATGGTCATTAATGGGGGTAGAACTTAAAAAACCTATAATCAATGAAGATTCTTATATTGCTAATTTTACTAATGAAGGTGGGGTAAATAAAACTTTTAGATTTTTGAAAAATATTATGGGACTTTGGCTTCTTCAAAGTGTAAGAAGAGTGTGGATGAAGGAAGGTGTAGAGCTTTCTTATTCGGAAATAACAAAACTTGCTGAATCGGCAAAACCTTTTCAATCATTTATAAATCCTGATGATAGTTCTTTTCTTAATCCTCCTAATATGGTCTCAGCCATAAAGGAATTTTGTGAAAAAACTCGCCAAAAAGTTCCAGAGACAAAAGGAGAGATTGTAAGATGTATCTTAGAGAGTTTAGCCTTTAGATATAAAGAAGTTTTTGAAAATTTAGAGAAAATTTTAAAAAGAAAGATAAAAATTTTACATATAGTAGGTGGAGGCTCCCAAAATACTCTTCTTTCACAATTCACTGCTAATATTTTAGGGATACCTGTAATGGCAGGGCCTGTGGAAGCTACAGCTATGGGGAATATTATGATTCAAGCAATTTCAAGGGGTACTATTAAGGATTTAGTCCATGGAAGAAAAGTAATAAAAATTCTTTTGAATCTATAATTTATTATCCTCAAGATGTTGAAAAATGGGAAAAGGGGTATAAGAGATATAAAGAGGTAGTATCATGAGAAAAGATGGAATATTAAATCCTGAAATTTCAGAATTTTTATCTTCTTTGGGACATACAGACTTATTAGTAATTTGTGATGCAGGGTTTCCCATTCCAAAGGATACAAAAAGGATAGACTTGACTTTAATAAAAAATATTCCAAGATTTATAGATGTCTTAAAGGCTGTTTGTAGCGAAATAGTGGTGGAGAAAATTATTTTAGCAGAAGAAATACAAAAATTTAGTCCAGAACTTTTGAAAGAGATAAAGAAAATTTTAAAGGATGTTTCTATAGAATTTATCCCGCATGGAAAATTTAAAGAGATGAGTAAAAATGCAAAAGGAATTATAAGATCAGCAGAGTTCACTCCATATGCTAATATAATTCTTATCTGCGGAGTAGCTTATTAAGTTAATCTAGATATATCATCAACTGTTTCTTTATCTACCACCCCTTCCATAGGTCCTATCTTTGTTACACTTAAAGCTCCAATAATATTAGCTCTTTTTAACGCTTCTTTAATATGATAACCTTCCAATAAACTTGCAATAAAGCCTGCATCAAAACAATCTCCAGCTCCTGTGGGATCTATTTCCTCTACTGGAAAAGACTCTACTTTATAATTTTCATTTTTACTTGCTTTTATGAATATATTCCCAATTCCTGCCTTAAATCTTAAATGAATAACTTTTTCCTTTGTTTTTTCCTAAAATAAAGAAACATTAGATTCTATAGAAAATTTTCCTA
>Ga0209225_1001099_pt1 | contig 28088 bp, 30 predicted proteins | sample WasSprMetagenome_FD_184732 | JGI IMG/M metagenome (GOLD analysis project Ga0209225, IMG submission 184732) | Sulfidic aquatic microbial communities from Washburn Spring, Yellowstone National Park, USA - WS (SPAdes) (version 3) | ecosystem: Environmental > Aquatic > Thermal springs > Hot (42-90C)... | reverse complement strand
ATGGCAACAAGTTAGGCAACGAGGAGGAAACTAGCACGAGGGGTTAGACAGGGACAACTGTGCCCCACTTTTCTAGGGCCCTTGCAAGCTCCCTGTGGGTCTTAGCGTATTCCTCTAGGGTTACACCAGTCATGTATGCTTCTATTGCCTGTCTTACAGCTGCTGCACCTGCACGTGGCCCGTCGGGGTGGCCCAATGTTCCGCCCCCGACCTGTATGACTATGTCCATGCCCATAGCCTTTATCACTGCTGGAAGCGTTCCGGGGTGTAGACCACCGCTGGCCACTGGGAATGCGGGCTTGAACATTGTCAGGGTCTGGGCTAGGTGGATGCTGTCTTCGACGTCTGGCCTGTATACGGGGTCTCGCAGTACTCTTGCGTTCCTAATGACGTCTATTGTTTTAGCCTCTAGCTTTCCAACTTCTGGTGTGCCTACGTGTAGCTGGTCTATTCCTATTACGCGATAGAGCTTTGCAAGGGTGAACATGGATATGCCGTGGTACGGGTTTCTCGTGAATGCCGCGTGGAATGCTCGGTGCCCGTGTATGGCCAGTTTGTGTTCTTCTGCAAGGTCCCTTATATATGTTAAGACAGACCACCCAGCTATGACAACGTCTACCATTATGTGGGGGTTACCTAGGTCTGCGATTAGCTTTAGCCTTTTCTCCATTTCCCGCACGTCTGCAGTTATGTTTGCGAGCCACGTCTTCTTTTCGCCTGTTTCTTTTTCCGCCCTGTCGATTGCCTTCATTATGGCGTTTGCCCTCGCCTCGAACCTGCAGAAGCTCGGGCTCGCAAGGTTCTCGTCGTCCTTTATGAAGTCCATGCCTCCTACAAGTATCTCGTAGGCCAGTTTCCCCACTTCTTCTGCTGTGTAGCCTTCCTTTGGTTTTGGAACTGTGCCGACTATGGGCCTATCATAAATTTTTAGTCTTTCCCTTACACCTTGGATACCCTGATCTGGACCCTTAAAGTGCTTTAGGAATTGTTCAGGCATGTATATGTCCTCGACCCTTAGGGATTTCACCCTTCTCATTCCAAAGATGTTTCCAGCGACAGATGCGAGAAAAGCGGGCATGTTACCTTCCTCGAATAGCTCTACCGGGTAAGCTACCCTAACAATGTAGGAGCCGTCTCCGAGGCTTTCAAAGAAGTATGCCTTGCCCTTCAGCTTTTCAAGCCTGTTTCTGTCGTACCATTCGTATAGCGTTGTCCACGTGCCTACACTACTCTCTGCAGCTATGCCGCCCGCGGCATCCTCTATCGTGAAGCCCTCCGCTGGAGTAACTCTAAAAGTGACAACGACTTCCTGTTTTAGGTCAGGAGAATAATTCTTAGCCACATATGTGTGATAGGGCACAAACTCTTCTGGCATGTTTATCGAGATAAGTACTTTTTACTGCTATTTCAAGTTTATCCATGAAATCTTGGGAAGTGGAAGGGAAGTCTATATCTAAGCACATGATACAACGCACACCTGTGCCTATTCCAGTCAGCTAAGACTCTAAGTAGGTTGGAAAGAAGAAAAAAGAATCCCTGTTTTATTGGGTTTTTAAATGGGGTTTGATTCCAAGTAGTAAACCGAGTATGAGATCTGTATTCTCCTGCTTGCTTCATCTATTTGTTGCCAGTCTTCGTGGCTTAGTCTCCAGCCAACGCTTCCAGCTAGCTCTTGGACTTGTTCTGGGGACTTTGCCCCAGGTATTGGGACGACGATGGGGCTACTTGAGACCAGCCAGTTGAGAGCTACCTGGACTGGGGACTTTGAGTACTTAGCGGCAATCCTGTTTATTAGTTGGACTAGACCCCATACGTCTTTGAAGTTGTCTGGGTGGAAGACGGCTTCCCTTGACCTTACATCTGCAAACTTTGGCAGATTTTCGGGGGTGTATTTCCCTGTAAGTGCGCCCTTAGCTATTGGGCTCCATGCCTGCATGGTTATCGAGTGTTTTTCCGCGTAGGGGACTATCTCGACGTCTGCCCATCTCTCAGCTAGATTGTACCTGTACTGGAAAATTTCTATGTCGCTTCTAGCTAGAGATGACCTGAAGCTCTCTACAAGCTCTACGGGGTAATTGCTTAGACCCAGGTATCTCACGAGACCAGCGTTTACAAGCTTTTCGAGCTCCCTTGCATAAACTCTGGTTGGATAGTTGTGCCAGCCTGGAGGCCAGTGGACTAGTAGACCGTCAACATAGCTTGTTCCTAGGAGCTTTAGGGAATGCTCGATAGCCTTATGGATGTCTATGGGGTTTAGAAACTCTGCAGGTATCTTGGTCGTTATTATTACCTCGTCTCTCTTTATGCCAAGCTCTTTCATTGCTTTGCCCAGGAAGCTCTCGCTCCTGCCGTTCCCGTAAACCATCGCCGTGTCAAAGAAATTAATGCCCTGTCTATATGCTTCGCCGATAACCGTCTTTGCTTTCTCGTAGTCTGTCAAGCCCCAGGCTTCGCTGAATTGCCAGCCTCCAAGCCCAATCCTAGAAATCTTTTCTTTTGTTTTACCGAGATACGTATACTCCATACGCTATCTAAAAATATGTCTACATTAAAAACATTATCGAAAGCCGTGGCACAAGAAAATTCTTAGCCTAAATATGGAGTATAAAGTATTTTTGCTTAGCTCGTGGTTGCGCCTTGCTGGGGCTGTTGTTGCTGTTGCTGTGCTTCTTGTTCAAGCTTCTTTAGTTCTTCCTCTATCTCTTTTTCAATTTCCTCTATCGGCTTGGGTGGAGGCGTAGTGGCTAATGTATAGCCGATCCATGCAAGTATGCCGAAGACACCGGCAATAGCTATGAACCCTGTTAGCTGTAGGAGAAAGATTGACCATTGTGTGAAGAAGACGAGCCATCCATACAGGACTATGACTATTATGGAGGCGATTGCTAGAACCCAACCTATAAGTTGGTCTTTATTCATGTGATCAGCCAAGAAATATCCTTTAGTGGTTATATATAAATTATTTGTCCAGACAGGGTTCTATTTCTTCTCGAGCCTTTCTATCCTCTCGCTTAGCCTTCTCTCTTCCTCCTTGAGCTTGTCTATTTCTTCTCTGAGCTTCCTGTACTCCTCTCCCTTCTCAACGTGCTTGCGGACTTGTTCGAGCGCGTCCCTTGCGTTCCTTGCTACCCTTCCAGAAACGTCTTGCTGGAGTTTCTCGAGTATGGGCATCACTTTTGGAGACAGCATCCTAGTACAAGCTGAGACAACTGCTAGCTTTACGTGTGGGTGCCTGCTCCTCGAGGCCTCTTCGAGCAAAGAGATGACCCTCTGAGTGGGCGTCATGTAGCCGAGCGAGGCGATTGCTGCCCGTCTGAGTGGCATGGGCGTGTCTGGCGATAGGTATTTCTCGACTGTTGCGAGGGCTTCGTCTCCTAAGAGCAGGGCTATGCTATCGAGAGAAGTTGCCGCAATTACGTGGTTGTGGGACTTTGTTTCTAGTGCTCTGGCTAGGACGTTCACGTATTCCTTTAACCCTATTTTGCCTAGACTTGCGGCTGCTTCTGCCCTTACATAGTAGCTCTCGTTTTCGTCGAGGAGGATATTTGATAGTGTATCAGCGACGGGTTTCTCCTTGAAGTTGGCTAGTGCTCTGACTATTGCTCTTCTGACCCGTGGATGCTTTACGTGGCTTAAAGCGTTCAGAAGCGCGTCTCTTGCTTTTTGCCCGCCTATTGAGCCAATGGTCTGGGCTACCTCGCTTCTGAGCCCCCAGAACTCTTCTTCTGCGAGAAGTATTTTTGCCAATTCATCGATGTGAACAGGTGAGGCTTTCTTGGATAGTTCCCTAGCCGCTATCACTCTCGGGTAAAGATATGTGCAGGAGCCTATTATGGCGAGGAGCTCTTCTGGTGGGAGGTCTACTGAGAGGGCTTTGAGGATTTTGAATTCTGGGTCTATGCACACCGCTTTGGGCTTTGAGGGCAATTGAAGGTTTAACGTGTACTGTTTTTCGTCTATCAAAAATTTTCTCTCTTCTTTGTAGTCTTGCCCTAGGATGACAAGTTCGAGTGGAAGCCTGTATTTTGGCAAGGAGTCCTCTCCCTGTGTCTGTGTAATCTTTAATTCTAGTATTTTCTGTTTGTCGTCCCATTTGTATGATACCTTTAAGGAGGGGTGCCCTGCGTTGTAAACGTATTGCTCGAAGAACCAGTCCAGCTTGAGGCCTGAAGCTTCCTCCATGAATCTCCGGAACTCTTCTGTTTCAGCGTTTTGTTCATGCTTTGCCTCTAGGTACCTCTTTACACCTTTACGGAAGTTTTCCTCACCAATTATGCTGGCTAGGGACCAGAGGACTAGGGCGGCCTTGGGGTAGCTGTGCGAGTCAAACATCTCGTCGGGATACTTGTATACACGTGTAACTATGGGCCTGGCGTATCTCCCGTACTCAGCAAGATAAGAGTCCATCATGCCTATGAGATCGTAGACAAACTCGTCTTTTCCGAGCTCGTGTCTCCGCCATATGGCTTCCATCAAAGTAGCGAAGCCCTCGTTCAGCCACAGGTGGCTCCAGTCTTTACACGTTACCAGATCCCCGAACCACTGGTGTGCCAGCTCGTGTGATACTAGTGGCTCGCTCCTAAAGTCTAGGTGCGCCTTCTCGTCGTGTAGCGTTGCACTTGTCAGAATCGTTATGGACGCGTTTTCCATTCCCCCTGCCACGAAGTCGTCAACACATACCTGGCTATACTTGGGGTAGGGGTATTTTACGCCCGTGTATTCTTCAAAGAGCCTTATCATGTCTTTTGTCTGCGAGAAGCTTCTCTCGATGTCTGCTTCCCTTCCCTTGGGCACAGCGTATTGGAGAAGGACGCCGTTGTACTCCTCCTCTTTTACATAGAAGTCCCCCACAGCGAATGCGATGAGATAGGTAGGTATCTTAGAGTCAAGCCTATAGACCCACTTCTCCTTTTCTCCCTCAATTGCATGCTCGATTAGCTTTCCATTGCTTAGAGCCTTTAGCCCCTTGGGAGCCCTGATAACCAACTCTACGACTGTCTTTCTGTTGGGGAAATCATATGTGGGAAGCCAGAACCTCGTGTCTTCTGGCTGTCCTTGGGTATATGCTAGGTAGGGCTTACCCTTATCTGTGGGGATAAACCAGACCCCAGCCCTGGGCTCGACTGTTTTGTAGCTTATTTGTACCTCCAGTATGTCTCCACTTGTAGCCTTTTCGGGGTATATTTCTAGTTCTTTACCGGTATACGTGTAGGAAGCCTGTTTACCGTTGATTCTGACATCCTCTATCTTCATGTCTACCGCGTGGAAGACGATCTTTTCACAGGCACCTGTACACTTTAAGACGTTCAGAGCTTTGCCCTCAATTGACCTAGATGCTAAGTCAACGTCTATTTCAGCCTTTACTCTGAGTAGCTCGTAGGGAGGCTCGGGCGGATAGAATGGTTCATATTCAGGGTAGGCGAAACCCCTGCCTGTTTTTACTGAGACCACAGTTATCCTTTATTTTTACTATTGCTTCTTTATTTATGTATCGGATTATGCTACGCTGACCTATACCCCACAAAATGATAAAAAGCTCTGTTCATAATTTTCGTATAGATGAAAAAGGCTAGGCTGTGGTCCCTTCTAGAGGACGGCAGGGTTCAATGCCTCGTGTGTGAGCGAAGGTGCCTCATAAGGCCTGGTGCAAAAGGGGCGTGCGGTAACTATGTAAATGTTGGGGGCGAGCTTTTCCACTTGGGATATGGGAGGCTTAGTGCCCTTGAAAGTAGACCAATAGAGCTGAAGCCGTTGTTCCACTATTGGCCTAACTCTACGGCCCTGACTTTCTCGAGCTATGGTTGTAATTTTCACTGTCCCTGGTGCCAGAACTACCACCTCAGCTTTCGGATGCCAGACATATCACAGCCCGTTTTCTCGCCAGAGAAACTTGTCGAGCTGGCCTTCCGGGAAGGAGATGAGGGGCTCTCTGCAAGCTTCAATGAGCCGGCTGTGAACTTCGACTTTCTTGTAGACGTGGCAAAGCATGCTTCTAAAAGAGGATTGTACTTCATGCTTGTGACTAATGGTTATTTTACTGAGAAGGCCCTCGACGAGTTGCTTAGAGCCGGCATAGATGGCTGGAGCATAAGCATAAAAGGCTGCAAGGGAATGCAGAAACCCCTTGGAAATATTGATTTCTATGTTCCGTTTAGGAATGCCAAGACAATAAAGGAGAGAGGTGGATACGTAGAAATAGTCTATCTGGTAGTCACTAACACAAACGACTATGAGGATTGTTATAGGTGGATAATCGAAAAGCATGCCGCCCTGCTTGGCGTGGACACACCTCTACACATTAATAGGTATTTCCCTGCCTATGCTTGGAGAAAGCACCCGACGCCCATTTCAAAGCTCCTTGAAATAGCCGAAGAGGCAAAAAAGAGCGGACTAAGATACGTATACGTTGGAAACCTACATAACCCTCGCTACGAGACAACGTATTGTCCAAAATGTGGCAGACCCGTCTTAGTGAGGAACAACTATAGGGTTGTAGACTGGAAGCTTGAGAAAAGGGACAATGAATGGAAGTGTAAATACTGTGGTTACCCTGTCCCCATAAAGGGAGAATATATCCCCGAAAAGAAGTGGTTAGGGTTAATGTAGGGAAATTACATTTTCGTTAGATTCCGCATGTAGAGAAGGGAGGCCAATAGCAATGTTATTGTTGTCCATGCTGTGAGTAGTAGAGCCTCGAACTGTATGTCTATGGATGTGTAGTAGTGGAAAGCCCACCTGTATATGTCTGATGCCAGCGATACGGGTGAAACCTTTATGAAGGCTACCAGGAAGGATGGGAAGCGTTGCTTTAGAACTTCTTCTGGGTAGAACACGTTAGAGAAGAAAAATAGGATATAGTACGTCAGCGACCTGAAAGTGGCCTGGAGATTAAAGTCGCGTGTCGAAGTTGATATTGCTATCGCTAGGCTAGACATAGAGGCAGAAAGCAGGGTTGATGTTGCAAGGACAAGTAAGAAGCCTTCGAGTGTTGGCATGCCTACTACTAGCATTGCCAGGACAATGAATGATGCTTGATAAATAAGCCCGCGAAGGGTCCCACTCAATATGCGTCCAAATACTAGAGCTGTCCTCGACAGTGGGAGGCTCAGCAAGTAGTGGGTGAATTCTCTTCTTATCTCTATGCCTACCTCTCTGCCGATCGAGAAGGCAGACGCGAAGGTAGATAGGGCTAGGATGCCCGTGGCCAGGAACTTTACGTAGTCCGGGATGTACTGTCTGTTTACGAGGTTGTTGAATATCACGGCAAAAATGACTATGTCTGCTAGGTTCATCGCTATTTGTGCGCCTAGCCAGAACTTGTATTTCCAGAATCTGTTGAGATCCCTTAATGTGATGAGGAGTGCCTCCCTAACTTCTAGACCCTTCATTTCCAGCCACCCCCCTCTACTCTCCTCTCAACAATGTATATTGCCAGGCTTGCTACCCCAGCGGCGAATCCAAATAGGTACGCCATCATGAGGTAGGGGTCGGCTACTGCTATTGTCTTGAATTCTTCGAAGAAAAAGAGTGTTCTAAGCAGGTCGACGAAGTGAGATACGGGGTTGACTAGTGAAGCATAGTAGTATGGCGCTATCTTTGCAATGATAACTGCAGGGTAAAAAACAGTGCTAAGCCTTATGATTAGTGCATCCAAAACGCCGAAGAATATATCGGTGGTGTCGCTTGATTTTAGCGATAAGACTACAGATATAACGAAGCCAGTCACGCCCACAGAGAACACGAGCGCGGCAAGAATAGATATCAGCATGGCTAGTGGTTCAAAGCTCCCGAGCAACACGAATATCACGAGGAGCATTGGTACAGTGAATAGGAAAGCAGCTAGCCCTCCCCCAACTGACCGACCAAGAGCTAGAACCTTTCTCTTGATTGGTAGGCTGAGAAGATACTCTATCATACCCTCTTCGAACTCCTCTGCAACGTCGTATGCCTTCGAGACACTAATGCTGAAGAGCATAGAGGAATACACGCCAAACAGGTAGAAGTGATAATAGTCTATTCCCTGGGCGACCATGCCCCTAAACCTTACCAACGCGTTCATTGCCAGACCAAATATTGTCACTTGGAGTACGAACCACGAGATACGCATGACTACGAAGACCGTTCTCCGCTTCATCTGTGAGAGATCCCACAGGACAAGCATATAGAACGAGTCCAGGTCTTCACGCAGCCCCATGCTCCTCCCTCAGCCTGGCCCCAGTGAAGTAGAAAAACACATCGTCCAGCGTGGGCTCCTGTATCATTATCTTTCTCACCTTTATTCCTGAACTTGCAAGTGCTTGAACGATGCTTACGGCTTTTTCCTCGCCTTTGTTTAGGAACATTCTTGCCTTGTGGTCGGCTATGGTAAAGTGGCCGATTTCGGGGAAGGTGGAAATTATCTTTTTGACCTGCTCTTCTGGGCCATCGAAGGCTATCTCTATGACGTCGCCTTGGGGAACCATGTCTTTGAGCTCGGAAATAGTTCCAAGAGCCCTGAGCTTTCCCTTGTAGATTATCCCTATCCTTTCACAGATCTTCTCCGCCTCGAACATATCGTTAGTTGCTACAATTATTGTTGTGCCTTCAGCCTTCAGACCCCTAATTACGTCCCATAACTTGTGCTTCGTCAAGACGTCTACCTGTGCTGTTGGCTCGTCGAAGATTGCTACCTTTGGTCTTTGGATAAGCACCTTGGCTATTTCTAGCTTCTTCCTGGTCCCCCCGCTAAGCTGGTAGAACTGTTTTTTCCTGTGCTCCCAGAGGTCCAGCTGCTCCATAACGTCTCTAACCACTTGTTTTGCCTCAGACGAAGAATATCCAACAACCCTCGCGTGCCAGATAAGGAGCTCGTAGGGGTTGTCTATCCAGAGTGCTTTCGGCTCCTGGAAGGCTATGCCGACATACCTCCTAACTATGTCTCCCTGCCTAGAGACAGAATATCCGTGGACATAGATATCGCCAGAAGTAGGCTTGTATATAGTTGCCGTCGTTAAAAGTGTGGTAGTTTTCCCGGACCCGTTTGGCCCTAGGAGGCCGAAAATTTCGCCCTCGTATATTTCTAGGTTTAAGCCATCGACTGCAACGGTTTGACCAAAAGTTTTCACGAAATCTTTTATCTTCACGGCTACGTTTCCCATAATGATTTCATACAACATAATGCTCTATCAAAATATTAGGTTTTTGTTAATAAGATGTCTTCAGAAATTTCTAAAGAGCGAAAAAGGCATTTCATTATTTTTGGGAAGATATAGACTCCAACAGCTTCCTGGCGTCTTCGCTGAGCTTGTATCCGATAGACGGCTTTCCCTCGAATGTCAAAAGTACTGGGCTGAGAAGCTTTCTTGAATAGAGAGATTTCAGTGCCTCAACTATTTGCTGTTTTTCCTCTTTGAGCTCGGAAACCAAAACTAGGTGCGCCACTTCGCCGCCATGGCTAGCTGTTAGGCTTAATATGCGTCGCTGTATAGGAGACAGTTCCTCACGGGCCACCTGAAGTAGCCTTGGAGACCCACACACTCTGCACTTGTATGTGTTGGAGTGGTTTAATGCGCCACAACTTGGACAAAGCCATGCACCTCTTGCCGTGGCTCTTTTCTCTGTAGATGACTTTAAAGAGCTGGCTGTTTCGATAGTATAGCCCAGTTCCCGGAGAAGCTTCTCGTACTTGCTCCTCTCCTTCTCGAGCTTCTCAATAGAATTTTTCAGCGAATCTACAACACATCTAAGCCAGTCATGTCTCTTGATAAGGATTTCAACCCTCACCTTGTCTATGGATTCAACGTTTTCCGGGATAAATCCAAATGCTAGAGGCTCCACGGCTAAAGCCTCTTTACAAAGAGGAGTGGTTGCAACATCTATATTAATTGAAAGTTCTTTTGATGCGAAGGAGCTACCAGAAGTTATCAGCTTCAACAGCACTTTCTGGATAAGCATGTAGATATTTGTGAAGAACAGTGCAAGCATTATTGATGTTAGAATAAATATGATGTAGCCATAGAAGACCTGAATTGCTTGACCCAGGAAATAAAGGCTAAACAGCAATGCAGAAAAAATCGCACCAACAAGTATTCCAACAGTTAATATAAATGAGAACACGTCTAAAAAGGGGTAAACCCTCAAAACCTTCTCGGCACCTCTAACAAAGAGATATCGCCCCTCTATGACCGTTAAGTCGTCTATAGAGACACTTGGAAGGCCTCTAATACCTTTTGATACGGCTTCCTCAATGTTTTCAAGCCCCTCTTCGCGTAGAATCGACGCATATGTTTGATATTGTCGTGGAGAAGCCACGTTGACATAGCAAATGCTGAGACGTGGTCTCTTCTGGGGCTTCATGTTGAGCAATGCGAGAACGAAAGAAGAATGCATGGCCCACGACAGAAAGTCTTTGGATAGGTAAAGTTTTACCTCCCGCAATGTAAATCACTAATTTTTATTATTAGAACTTTTATTTTAATTTTTATCTAAATGGAGACCACTATATCTCCAAAGTTTCTATACGCCAAAAACATTCCCCGTAAAATGCCAAAGAAACATCTCTTTTTCCTCTATGTCCCCCACAAGCATCTAAAAATTTCTTCGAGAAAATAAGAATTGTTAAAACACCCTTTTGATCCCCGCAATACCGTCAAAGTCCCTGTCGTTCGAGATTATCGTGTCTATGCCTAGCTCAAGCATTGTTGCTAAGTGTATCCTGTCCTCGTAATCCCTTGGTTTCTCAAGCTTCTCAGCTATGCTAAGGACACTTACCGTGAGCGGCACCAGCTCTACACCCACCTCGTCCAGAATTGATGCTATATTCTCGAGCCTCGTAAGAACGTAGAGTATCCATGCACTAAGCGATGAAGTTACCAGGTTACCGCTCCACCTCGCAATATAAGTTTTTGCACGTTCGCCAAAATCTGGGTGTGCTGTCAAGTAATAGTAAAGAACATTAATGTCAACGTATATCTTTTCGGAAGAGCTTCTCCGTCTCGGTCTTAGCTGCATCATCAATCTCCTCTGGACTCATGAACTTTGCAGGGGCAACTAACCCGTAGTACTTGTCCACGGCCGGCTTAACCGGAATCAAGACTATCCGATCTGCTTCTACCTCGATCTTAAAGCGTCTCCAGGGTACCCTTCGTCTTACATTGGCTGGGATATAGACACGGCCTGATCCGTCGATCTCTACGATTTCCATGAGGCTTTCTTATGGTAATATTATTTACCATGATATATGTTTTTTGGCTAGATAAAGGATATTATACGAAAAGGATTCAGAGCTAAGTTACCAAAAGGGGTGAAAAATATTGTTTAAAAGAAAATATCTAAGCTTCAATTGGTCCTTGTTTCAGGGATTCTAGGAACGCTATCCTTTTCTCAATGGGTGGGTGGGTTGCCAGGAGCTCCTCTAGGCTTATGAATGGCTCGGCCAGTGCATAGATGAAGAACATTTTTAGCTTGCTGTCGTCTATCCTTGCTTTGGCTACCCTGTACCTATTGTAGAAGGCGTCGAGCGAGGCAAGTGCAGATATCATTGCGTCTGGCGAGGTGACCTTTGCCCCGTGGGCGTCTGCGTAGTGTTCACGTAGCCTTGATAGCGCCAGTACAGCAAGCTGTATAATCACGCTGATTACTATTAGTGCTATGCCCGCTAGGAGGAATAGGATGCCGTTTCCCCTCCTGTCTCGGTCACCGTCGTAGCGATAGCTAGAAGAATATATTCCCGTATACATTAGGAATCTTCCAAGGAAGTATATGACCGAGGGTATCAAGCCAAAGATGAGCATAATGGTGTTGTCCTTGTGCTTGTGGTGTCCAAGCTCGTGTCCGATGACTGCTTCGAGCGCCTGCCCCCTAGCGATGCTGAGCATGCCCTCCGATACTGCAACATAGCTACCGAATAGTGGCGAGGAATATGCGAAGGCATTAGGCTCCTTCATGCGTGTAGCTATAACTGCCTTTGGAGGCTTCATTCCGGCCCTAGCAGCAACATTGTTAACTATCCCCTGGAGTTCTGGGTCGGGCTTGCACCCATATATCAAGTTTATTAGGAGCGGAGAGAAGAGCCACGAGAAAAGGGAAGGAATAAGCGCAAAGACAACTGCAAGCATGACCAGCTGAGACGTTACCTCCCAGCCAATAAGCTCCGAGAGGCCCATAACGACTAGCCCAAAGCCCCCGATAACTCCCGCCATCGTCGCGATCATGGACGACCTAAGTACACTTAGCCCGCTCGGCGTGGGGGACAAGTATTTACCAAAGAATACTGGAGCCGTGACTAGGACAGCCATGGAGAGCATGTAGCCAAAGAGGTCTAGAAGCCACCATGCACCCACGGGTGCATAGTAGGCTGGGAAAAGGCCGGGAGCGAACGCGTAGAGTAGCACTGCGAAGACTAGTGCAAGGGAGGCTAGGCTCAAGATGAGCAGTATTTTCTCCTTCATATTTACCGAATAATATATTTTCCCTAATGATTTAAACTTTATGGACGTATCCTCCTCTCACCGCCACAAGCATAACAATTTTTAGCCCCACAAAACAGAATCTACTCGTGACAAGAACTTTTGTGGGATGCTGCGGATTCCCGACTGGCAGGAAAAAGTACTACACTTTGTTCAATGTTGTCGAGCTTCAGGAAACATTCTACAACCCCCCCGACATAGAGAGGCTGGCAAAGCTAAGGCAGGAGGCTCCAGAAGGGTTCATCTTCACGTTGAAGGCTTGGCAGGCAATAACCCATCCACCAGACAGCCCTACGTGGAAAAAATCAAAATTCAAGCCCCGGGAAGACCAGAAAGACAAGTACGGCTACCTAAAGCCCACAAAGGAAGTGTTCGAAGCCTGGGAACTAACCGCTGAGGCGGCGAAAACACTCAAAGCAAAAGTCGTCGTCCTGCAGATGCCGCCTAGCTTTAACGCCACAGAAGAAAACATCAGGAATGCCGAAGACTTCTTCTCAGCTATCGAGACAAAGGACTTCGTCGTAGGCTGGGAAGTGAGGGGAGACTGGAGCCAGAACCCCCAAAAGCTAAGAAGATTACTAGAAAAATTCGAACACGTCGTCCACGTAGTAGACCCATTTAAGGCGCTACCCGTCATCGAGCGGGAAACAACCTATTTCAGGTTACACGGCATAGGCAAGGGTGAGGTAAACTACAGGTACAAATATACTGCTGAAGACCTAGAAAAGCTCTGGAACATAGTCCAAAGATATGCAGAGAAAAGCGCAGTTTACGTCATGTTTAACAATGTATACATGCTCCAAGACGCACAGACATTCATGGAAAAATACCTTAAAAATAGTTAACATCCTTTGCGCGCGCTAAATTAAAAGAAAGCAAAATATTAATATTGAAGTTTCAAAAAACATTTACATATGAATGGAGAACCATACAAGAGCAAAAACATAGCCCTCATACTTATTTTCTCCGGCGTCCTCCTAATAATAACTGTCTTTGTCCTTGCAGTCCAATTCGCACTTGTATACCAGAGACCAACTGTCCCGGGAGACCTCTCGGCCACCATTGGCGCACTGATCTCTGAGGCTCTATATCTCTTAGCAAAGGCGGTCTTTCTCTCCGTTGGAATCGTTGCGGCCGCCCAGCTCCTCAAGTACGGGGTCGAACTAGCCAAGGGAAAACAGGATGAACAGTAGCGGGCTCCTATTGTCGGTGGCCTCTCTTTTGCTTGTCGTCCTTGCACTAACACCTTTCATCGAATTCGCGGGAGATCTTTCCAGCAGAAACATAGTGGACATTGCCTGGAAACCCCTAGAGACGGGAACCCAGGGCGTCAAGGTAGGCCTCACCTTGACGTATAAGGGAACGGTCCCCCTTACAGACGTAAACCTAAGAATAGAGACGTTCTGCGGTGGAAAAACGTGCCAGAGCCAGGAAGCCTCGACCAAAGTTCTAACGAGAGGCGAACGCCTAGACATACAATTTTTCGTACCCTTTAACGCCTCTAGCGTAAGGATAAGCTTCGAGTCAAAAATCGCGGGACTCTACACGCTTAAGACAGTAACAGAGACAGGGGTGCCTGGCTACGGCTTTCCCGGTTAAAGACTACAGCTTGCCACGAGAAGTCCTACTAGCCCTCTGGGGCGCAGTGAAAACGGCCGTCTCCATGCTTTTATGGCTAGCCTTCCCAATAATTCTCCAGACGATTGCCCCCAGATACATATCCATGCCAAGCCTCTCCCTTGTCCTATTCTTTACATGTGTATCTGCAGTTACAGGAGCTATAGCCTCGATCCTCAAGCCCACGGCATTCAAGCCCCTAGTCTCAATGATCCCTAGGATCCTAGGCTTCCTCCTCATTGCCAGCACGGGAACAAACATATCTATAGACGTCCAAGGAACAAGCATCTATCTAGACTTGTCCCCGATATTCTACCTACTCTTGTTCCTATTCGTCCTATTGCCGACACTCCTCGAAGCAATATTGACGTTTACCTGGTGGCTGGAGAAAAGCTAGGCAAATATTTTTTAGCGACCAAGACAAAGCCAGAATTATGCAAGCCAAGAAAAAGATACTCGTAGCAGGCCTAGGAGAAGTAGGCTCGGCCGTCTACCAGGTCGCTAGGGAGTCCGGTAGGTTTGAAGTTTATGGATACGATATAGACCCCTCGAAGACAGTTAACCAGCTCGGCGAGGTGCCCGTCCCAATAGACTTTCTACACGTAGCCGTCCCCTACTCCCAGAGATTCATAGACATCGTTTCGTCATACGTCGAGAAGCTAAAGCCAAGGGCAGTCTTCATACACTCTACTGTCGCCCCGGGCACAACTAGACGTGTATACGAGAAGCTAGGCATACCCACAGTCTATACTCCCGTCAGGGGCAAGCACCCCAACCTAAAGCAACACCTCTACTTCTGGCCCAAGTGGGTCGCAAGCCTGCCAGAGTCCTTCGTCGAGGAGGCTGGAAGACACCTAGAAGAAATGGGCCTAAAAGTAAAGCGTGCAGACAGGCCCGAGTCCCTAGAGCTGGCCAAGCTATGGGAAACAGTATACAGGGCAATAATGATAGCCTCCTGGCAGGAGCTCCACAGGGCTTCAACCAAGTTTGAGGCAAGCCTACCAGTAATAGCAGAGTTCATCGCAGAGGTCCACGAGGTCCTAAAAGACAGGCCAGTATACTTCCCAGACTATATTGGGGGACACTGCCTCATACCAAACACCGTCATACTCAACACTACGTTCCCCTCGAAGCTCTTCGAGTTCGTCCTAGAGTCAAACGAGCAACGCAGAAAAGAGCTACAAGACGAGAGAGTCAAAAGGGAAGTAGAAGAGCTCAAGAAGATCTTCCTAAAGCTGACAAAGCCAGACTACTACTCCGGGAAAATATAAAGCCAATAATTCTTTAATAATTTCTGAGACACCATCCCTTGATTTTCATTACTCAAAGCCAATTAAAAGTATGGGTAAGAAACATTGGAGACGTTCAAGTAACAATTACAGCTGGATATATCATTAATGCAACAGGACTAACAATCGTAGCAGACACGACCTTATCTACGCCTCTCAATCCTGGACAAGTAAATTTAGTAACTATATCTATACCAGGAACCGTTACGCTTAAACCAGGTATTACTTACACAGTTAAAGTAGTAACTTCAAAAGGCACTGAAGCCACCTATACATTTACATACAGGACTTAAGGCAAATAGCTTCGCGTAAAGTATATTTTTCTTTTTTGTTTTCTTTTTCTCGTGGTTAGGGATATTGTTGAATCTGTATGTGAAGAGTTTAACAGGATGCATGGCAGTGAGGGGCAGGTCAAAGTCGTGGAGTGGCTTGGCGACGGGTTTGCCGCGGAGTTTGTTGGTAGCTTCTGTGTGACTTGTGGCTTCTATGACTACTTCGAGGACTTCGCGTTGATGCTGGCTAAGAGGGGTGTAAGGGTAGGGATTGTTAGTGTGGACGAGTTTGAGGGGGGTGCGCGTGTGTTTTACCGGTTCTTGAAAGAAGGGGAGAAGCAGAGGTTTGTCCCTGAGAGGGTCGTGTTGATATATGAGTGAGGACGCTTGTTCCAGTGTTTTTGAAAGAGTCAGGAGGGCTATAGCGCGCGCCGCTACACGCTTGTAGCGGTTGTTTCTGGGTTAAATCTTCTGGAACCCGTCCCGGCAAATGGTACACAGCCTAATAGCGTGCGCTACAAGAGGTATGAAGCCAGGTTCATGATTCCTGATCCAGGGAAGCCTTTCTGGGAGCTGTATGACGCTAGGAAAATAGCTCCGCGAAAAGAGTGGCTCGAAACAATAAATGAGACTATTAGAGAAATCGCTCAATACATCTAAAAATAAATACGTCAGAAAAAATAAATGATAATGACTCATAATATTTTCATGCCCATACAGACCTTTGTAGGCTATACTATTTCTTATGACAAGGAGACAGGAAAACTCGTCCTTGAAATCTTCGATTTGTAGATGATAAAAGAAGAGAAAGAAGAGAAAGTAATGGGCCGTTTAGCTGAGCTTTATTTTGAGGGAGAAACGGCTCCAAAGCGTCTCAAAATCATGTTTCCAGACTATAAGAGCTTGGTAGCCTACCTCTTGTACAGCATACTTTACAAGTAGAAAAAGAAGAAATGTGACTAGGGCGATTGGTTTTGGGTAGCTAGGACTGTGCCTCCTGTCCTTATTACTTCTATTACTTCTTCTGGTGTAACTTTCTCTTTTGGCGTGTCGAGTATTTTTCTCCCGTGGTCTAGCACGACTATCCTGTCTGAGACTTCGTAGACATGGTAGATGTTGTGAGAGATCAGTATGACGCTTACTCCCTGCTTCTTGACGTCTAGTACGTGGTCCAGGACTTTCCTTGTTTCGCGTACCGAGAGTGCAGCTGTGGGCTCGTCTAGTATAAGTAGTTTTGCTTTGAAGTGCATCGCTCTAGCTATGGCTACGCTTTGCCTCTCGCCTCCACTTAGCTTTGCGACCTTTTCTTGCGGTGACCTTATACGTTTGAGCCCTATTTCTTGGAGTATTCTGCTTGCTTCCTTCTCCATTTTCTCTTTGTCTAGAACCTTGAAGGGTCCAATCTTTTTTATTGGCTCCCGTCCAAGGAATATGTTCCTATCTATGCCCAGGAGATCTATGAGCGCTAAGTGCTGGTAGACTATTTCTATTCCCCTAGACCTGGCCTCGCTGGGGTGCCTGAAGACGACTGGTTCTCCCTCGAAGAACATTTGTCCAGCGTCGGGCTGGTATACCCCTGCAATTATCTTTACCAATGTGGATTTGCCGGCGCCGTTGTCGCCCACGAGTCCAACAATTTCAGCCTTTTCCACGTGGAAGTCGACTCCACGCAACGCCTCTACGCGCCCAAACCTTTTCACTATGCCCTTCATTTCGAGGAGCATGTTGCTCGCCATTTTCTTCACCCACTTGTCACGTATTTCTTGACTATGAAGAGGTTTATTACGGTGGCAATAATGAGTATGATTCCAATGAAAGCGCTGTACCAGTAGGCAGGCGCCTGTGCCAGCACGAGCCCGACACGTGTCATCGCAATAAGGAAGGCCCCCAGAAAAGTTCCGGAGATGCTTCCATATCCTCCCGTAAGGAGACAGCCTCCGAGAACAGCAGAAGTAATGGTCTCTAACTCTAGTCCCTGGCCCAGTGTAGGGTCAACAACCCTGAAACGACTGAGGGCCATTAGCCCGGCGAGGCCGGCTAGCAGAGATGATACGCCAAAATTCGTCAGTTTAACCTTGGAAACAGACACGCCAAGTTCACGGGCCGTATTGCTACTTGCGCCAACTGCATATGTCCAGTTCCCGTAGGGTGTCCAGTCCAAGATAAAAGCGAATATTGCTGTTAGAACTAGTAGCCAGACGGCGCTTGTCCTTAGACCCAATTCTCCAATGGGCCCGTTTAGGACATATGTCAGCCAGTGATCTCTCTCGAGCCTCACTGGGAAGCCTCCTGTGACGGCCAAGAGTATGCCCCTGAGAAACATCATCATGCCGAGTGAACTGATGAAGCTTGGGATCCCAGTCTTTATAGTGATATACCCGACGGTGACACCTATACCGTAAGCGACGAGAAGCATGATAATAGATGCGGCCAGCATGTCTACGCCCCACAGGTTTACCATGAGGACTACACCCATTGGTACCAATGCATAGACCGAGCTAATAGATAGGTTAAATTCTCCTGTTATCATCAGGAAAGCTATACCTATGCTTGCCACTCCAAGTTCTCCTGCAAGCGTGAGTATGCTGTAAAGGGTGGGAATTGTGAGGAACTTGTCTGGAACCCTCACTATGAAGATTAGTGCTATTGAGAAAAAGCTGGCAAGGACACCTATTTCTGGATGTCTAGCAATGAATCCGTGGGGTTTAACATTTTTACTAATACTCATAGTTTACACCTAGAAAAAAAAATATTTTTTTGATGAGTTTTACGCTCCACCAGTGGTAGCAATCTGTTTCCTGACAGTTTCTAGTTTAGCCTTGTCAATGACTGTTGGACCTGTCGGGACTTGTGGAGGCGGGATGATGCCGTACTTGACGTAGAGATACATGAAAACTACAGGTAGGAAGCCCTGTGCGTATGGCTGTTGGCTGACTGCAGCGTCAAGCTCGCCGGCATCGATTGCCTTCAGGATTGTGTCGTCAATGTCTATTGTTAGGAGGTGTACTTTTCCTGTTAGCTTCATTTCCCTTAGAACTTGTAGGGCTGGGTGTGCGCCAAGCGGCCCCAGCGTGAAAATTACGTCGGTGTCTGGGTGTGCTGTTAGATAGCTCTTGAAGGCCTCTGCAGCTTTGGTAGGGTCTGTTGTGATGTCTAGCTTTTCAACTGGTGTTCCTGGATATGCCTGTGTAATTGCATCAGTTATTCCTTTTGCTCTCGTCTCTAGACCTATGTGTCCAACCTCGTGTATACCTATAACCACGCGTTTAGGCTTGTAGCCCTTGTCGACTAAATATTTTGCCAAGTAGTAGCCTGCGTCGTACTCGTTTTGTCCAACGTAGCTTAGGTAGGGTATTCTCTGGTTAGCAGGTCTTGGGTCGGGGACGTTTACAGCTATTATGGGTATGCCTTGTGAGATTGCTGAGCGTGCAGGCTGGTCTAGGGCGTTGTAGTCTGTGATGGTTAATATTATCCCGTTGGGTTTAGCGGCAATGGCGCTGTTTAGGAGGTCTACGAGTGCCTGTACGCTGAATTTTTCGGGGCCAGAGTAGACAACTTTAACGTTTAAGAGTTTGGCTGCGTCCTGGGACCCTTTTATGACAGGTGCCCACCATGGGTCTGCGGGTCCACCGTGGGATACATAGTAGAATGTGTATTCTGGCGCAGATGGGGCTCCTCCGCCCGCCTGTTTTAGTTTTTCTTCTAGCTCGGCGTACTTGGAATACGGAACCATTGTTGTTGCTGCGAATCCGTAACCGATTATGGCGCCGATTATTAGTGCGATGATGGCGAGAACGAGGGTCTTGGTCGTTGGGCTTGTTTTTTGTTGTGACATGTTTATCGTTTACATCTTTAAAATATAACCCTTTATTAAGGTAACCAATAAAATTTAAAAATTGAAACCAATTATTTGTCAATATTAATCTCAAGGCTTGCCAGAAGTATTTCTAAATATTTTTGGACTGTTGGTTCTCTTTTTGCATCCTCTGGGAGCACTTTGTTGAGCTCGGCCATGAGGAGGAGTCTTTTTGCTTCTAGTTCTGTAAGGACCCTGCTCTGGAGGTAGAAGAGCTTGGCGGGGTCTAGTGGGCTCTGTGATGCTGAGTGTTGTGCTTCTGTGGCGTCGTCTGACTCTATTTCTAGTGTAGGGGCCGCGTAAACTTTGGATTGGGGGGTTAGGGGTATGAGCCTGGATGATAGTTTGCCTCTGGCTTCTTGCGAGCCTTTGTGTATACGGATTGTCCCCTTGTGTGCTAGTTCGCCGTTGTGTGAGATTCCTGCGAGCCTTATCTCTGCCGCTGTGCGTGGTGCTTTTATGTAGGCGCTTGTCTGTATGCTTGCGGACCTGTTTTGTGGTGTTGCCACTGCATATGATGAGATGTACGTGGCGTTTTCTTGGTCGAGGAATGTTTCTGATTCGAGGTGGAGGGTTCTTCCTGGGATAAGTATGTGTGTCTCTTTTAGGGTCGAGTTGGGTTCTAGTCTTGTTGCCTTGAAGAGTGCTGTTGCAGATTTTGGCGAGTCTATGAGTATTATCGAGATTTTTGCTTCTGCCTCTTTTCTCGTTTGAATGTTTAGTGATAGTGTTGAGAGGCCTTTTGAGTCTTCGGGAGCGAGTAATAACAGTGTTGCAGAGGCTTTTCCTTCGAGGTATATGTTTAGGTGGGCGGAGTAGGTGTCTGACAGTGGTTTTTCTATAAGAAGGGCTTTTTCTTCTCCTCTAATTTCAATAGTCGTTGATGTTGAAAGGTTTTGGAAGTGGAAGGCTGGTAGCCTCGTGTCTATGTTTAGGGGCCAATCTGCTTCCTGCTGGGAGTGGGCCACGTCAGTGGGTATTTTTAGGTGGGGTTTTACGAACAAGAGCTTCTCGTTTACACCGAGCCTGGCGGCTCTCCTAGGGTTTTGTAAGTATTCTTCGAAGATTTGCCACTTTGCATATGACTTTGTCGTTGGCGAGTCGGCTATGTACTGGTAGGGGAGAGTTAGGTACGTCTGCTTCATGCGTAGCCACCTATTTCCTCGAATTCTAGCTCTAGGACTTTTCTGAAGACCATCTTGTACTCGAATGGGAGCTTGCCGAGGATGTCGCCGACGTAGCCCAGGACTATTAGCCTCCTCGCTTCTTGTTCCTTGAAGCCCCTGGTCTCGAGGTAGTAGAGTATGTCTTCGCTTATCCTCCCGGTGGTTGCCTCGTGTACGACGTAGGCCTCTTCTTCTTCGACCTCGTTCTTGGGGTATGTGAATGCTTTTGACTCTTTGTCCATTATTAGGCTGTCGCACTTGACGCTCGCAGTAGAGTTTTTTGCCCCCCTGGCTACTTTTATTAGGCCCCTGTAGACAGAGACGCCTCCGTTTGAGCTTATGCTTTTGCTTATGACTTCGCTTTGTGTGTTAGGGGCTAGGTGGTAGACTTTTGCTCCCCCGTCCTTCCAGACGGGCCCCTTTGCAACTGTGATGTTGGCTATTGAGACTCTTGCGTTTCTGCCCTTGAGGATGGCTGATGGGTAGACGTAGCTTATCTTGCTCCCGATGCTCCCCTCAGCCCACTCGACGACTGCACCTTCTTCGACGAGGGCCCTCTTGTTGTTGAAGTTAACTAGGTTCTTGCTCCAGTTTTGTACCGTCGTGAATTTGACGTGGCTGTTCCTGTGGGCGTATATCTCGACCATTCCGTTGTGGAAGCTGTATCTCTTGAACAGGGGGGCGGAGCAACCCTCGATGAAGTGGACAAAGCTTCCCTCGTCTGCAACGATTATAGTGTGCTCCATTTGGCTTTCTAGCTCGCTTGCTATGAAGAAGAATGCCTCTATTGGGGCCTCTACCCTGACATTTGGCGGCACATAAAGGAATACGCCTCCGCTCCAGAGAGCTCCGTGTAGTGCTGCAAACTTGTGGTCGCTGGGTGGGAAGACCCGCATGAAATACTTTTGTACGAGGTCTGGATACTTTGCAACGGCTTCACTCATGTCCATTAGGATTACTCCTTGTTCCTCGAGGAACTTCTTGAAGGCCAGATAGATATTTTCGCTTTCGAGCTGTGCCGATAGTCCTGCCAGAGCCCTCTTCTCTATTTCTGGAAGCCCGAGCCTCTCGTAAACCTTCCTTATGTCTTCCGGCAACTCGTCCCAGCTTGAAGCCCTCTCGTAGCCGAGCTGTATATAGTGGGTGAGCTCTTCTAGGTCTAGCTCCTCCACGCCGACAAGCCAATTCGGTGTGGGAAGTTTCTCGAATAGCTCGAGACTTCGAAGCCTCAGCTTAAGCATCCATGGGGGCTCCTTTTTGGCTCTTGATAATTCTTCTACCAGACTTCTAGAGATCCTGCCCCTCAGCAAGAGCTTCGGCCTAACCTTTAGTGAGTCTAGGCTTATGTCTGTAAGGGTTAAAGACTCGAGGAGCTCTGTCTTGCTCATACCAACCCCTGGTATCCCTTCTCCTCAATAACATCTAGAATCTCTAGCCCGTCCACGGCTACAACGCCGCCGTTCATCATGACTACAACCCTGTTGGGTCTGAGAAGCCTGAGTGCCGCAATGTTGTGAGAAATGTAGAGAACCCCTACTCCACTGCCTGCAAGCTCCCTCGTCTTGCCAGTTAGAAGCCTGACACCCTCTATGTCTAGGCCCGAATCAAGCTCGTCCAGTATGAGGATTTGTGGCTTGAAAAGCAAGGCTTGAGCAAACTCTAGGCGTTTCTTTTCGCCTCCTGAGAAGCCTTCATATAGGTTCCTGGAAAGGTAGTGGTCACTTAGCCCGACCTCTAGCAGAGCATTGTTTATATCATTGATGCTTGCCTCTATTCCTCTCTTTGTAGTCATTTCCTGCAGGAACATTCCAACAGGGAGACCGCCTATATCAGGAGGAGACTGGAAAACAAGGAAAATACCCTTATAGGCTCTTTCATGCGGCTTTAGGCTCGTTATGTCCTCTCCGTGTAGAAGAATCCTCCCATTCTCAACTTTGTAGTTTGGATGCCCCATCACGGTGAATGCCAGGGACGTTTTGCCGCTACCGTTTGGACCGATTAGTGCCACTACTTCTCCTTTGGATACATCGAGGGAAACATCTTTAAGGACTTTTCTTGAGGCTACAGCTACTGTTAATTTTTCTATTCTAAGTCCCGTGTTCTCCATGACATTGTCATAGAGTAACGTATACTAAACTTATTTAAGGATTTCTCGACTAAGAACAGAGAATGGGTTATCAGAATTATGACTGTACACGCATCTTAAGAACATTTTTTATCTCGGCACTTATGTAGAGGGCTATACCTCCAAGCAACATGAGGAGGCCGGCGACAGGTGCAGGGATAAGAAGTATCGAAGCAGTTATTAGCGCGAAAAGTCCGGCCATTCTATAGTTTCCTTCGTTTGAATAGTGCTCATTAAGGACTGAGCATAGTGCGGCTCCCGCAAAAGAGAGTATCGAGAAAAGAGATAATTCAAGGAATTGTCTACTGAAGAATGGTAAGCCGTGTAGGTATTCTGTGAATAATTTTAGTGCCCAGAAGATCCCGTAGACTATTCCTATAAGTATGCCTATCCTTATAGAGATTTCTCCGAGCCTCGCCATTGTTGTTGCAGCTTGTAGCCACGACTGTGTCTCGCTAGACATAGCGTACCCTTACATGTCTTTCTAGTGGGAACAATTATATACCTTTCTACCTTTACACATCGGAGACAATGTCGAGTGGCAGTCGTTTTGCCGCCACAACGTATGGCAAGGCCTCAGTCGTTATACTTCTTGGAATAGTTACAGCTCTCATAAGCAACCTGATAGGCCTGAACCTTCAACAATCCCTAGCACTAACAGTTTTCCTTGTAATGATCTATGCAACATTGTTGCTCTGGAGCCAAAGGTTGCCGTTCGCATTCCTCGGCATTTTTCTTCTATTCTTTTTAGGCCTCTTAGACACGAAATATTTCGTTGAACATTCTCACCTGGATGTAATAATGTTTCTGATAGCCATGATGACTGTTATAGGATACCTGGAGGAAGACAAGTTCTTTGAATTTATCGCAAATGAAATTATAAGGCGGATCGGGATCAGCTTCAAAATTGTTTTTATGATTCTCTTTTTTCTTTCTGGATTCTTGGCTCCACTTGTCGACGAAGTGACGGCTGTACTTATAATTTCTTCATTAGTTTTTTCATTGTCAGACAGGCTTGAGATAGACCCGTTTCCACTGCTTCTTGCTACCGTATTTGCAATAGTGATTGGTGGAACGATGACCCCTCTGGGAAACCCTGTCGGCGTCCTTATTGCTTTTGAGTCTGGTTTTTCCTTTATTGACTTTTTGAGGTGGTCTGCCCCTATTTCTCTTCTTTCCCTACTAGTGACTAATTTTTTTCTATTGAGAAAGTACAAATCCTACATTGAAGAGGCAGATTCCAGACTAAGAGAAAAAATTCTCGAACAGAAAGGATTGGAGGGAATCAGTGTTTCAAGAAAAATACTCTTTAAGGACGCATTGATTTTCCTGGCTACACTAGTCATGCTTGCGTTGCATCATACCTTTGAAGAAGTTATGGGTCTGGAAAGAAACATACTTCTATTAGGAATCCCGTTCCTAATTGCAGGAATTATACTGATTTTTGATCCGCAGAAAGGTTTCCACGCGTTTGAGCACAAGGTAGAATGGCCTACGCTAGTGTTTTTCCTATTATTGTTCTCAGCCGTTGGCGCCTTGGGCAAATCTGGTTTAATAGATTTGCTATCGAAAACCCTCGCCTCTTTTAATAATCTAGGCATAGAGGCATTAATGGTGCTCTTTGTAGCTATAAGTGTACCTATGAGCGCCTTTATGGACAATGTTGTAGCAGTCTCTGTCTTGTCCCAGGTTGTTCACGGCTTGGAGGCTTCTGGGATAAATTCTGCGCCTTTTTGGTGGCTGGCATTGATTATCTCGGTTTATGCTGCTACCCTGACTCCCATAGGGAGTACCGCCAACATTGTTGCAACAAGTATCCTCGAAAAAAGATATAAAAGACCGATTAGTTTTGTGGAGTGGATTAGGTCTGGTCTTCCTGTGGCCCTTATAACAATATCTTTAGGTGTGATCCTAATATACTTGCAGATACCCCTAATGCAACCTTATCCTTAAAAGCTTTACACTATTATTGTTTTGAATTCTTCTCCTATGTGGATCTTCTTGCCCCTTATGTAGTCTAGAACCATCCGCCTGATTGGCCTTGGAAGTAGTTCGCCTGGTAGAACCCCTCTGAGTCTCTTGCCCTTTACTGCTCTGAGGACGGCGACCAGGCTTAGTGCTGTGGGATAGGTTATGTATGTGGCTCCGGGAAGCACCTTGTTTATTGTTCTCTGTCCGGGGAATAGTATGTATCGGGTTGATACTGCTTTTTCGCCCGAAATGTTCCCGACGGCTTGTACTTGTAGGGCGAACTGTGCGTCTTGTAGGTCTCCTTCTTGCATAACTTTCAAAACGTAGTCCGGCGAGATTGGTGTCTGGAGAAGATAGTAGAGGAACTCGCGTGGAGAGACATAAGTTTTCCTTATTTTTATGGGTGTGTCTTCGAAGAATCCTAGCCTGTAGAGGGCGCGGAGCATCTCTACGTCGCTTCCGCCTGCGAGGTAAGCAAAGCTATTGATCTTTAGGAGGCTGGGTATCGTGTATGCCTCGTCGTTTGAGACACTATAACACCTAATGCTACCTATTGGTTCTGGGAAGTTGCATACACGTGCCTCTGCGAATGGCTCCCGGAAAAAGAACTGCTTGTTTTTGTATGCAAGGTCTATCGAAGCCACGTTTAGCATTTCTTCCCTTGACCATGGTATGACATAAGTGCTTCCTTTTTGGTCCTCAAGAGTCATTATGCTGAGCTCGTCGACTTCTTCTAGGTCCTCGTAGGCTTCACGTGCAAGTATGTTTGCCAGACCCGGGGAGACACCCATGTTTATGAGGGCGAGAAGGCCCTGGCTCAGGAACTGTTTCGCCATTGAGAGTTGTTCTGCTCTCTTCCTTTTTCCACCGTAGCATGCTAGGTCGACATAGTTTATGTTTGTTTTTAGAGCTACCGACATTAGCAATGGGTTGAGTAGGATCTCTTTCTTGTCTTTCTTGATGAAGGTCGGCAGGGCATTTATGAGGTAATCGTAGTATGAGAGGGTACCGGAGAATGCTTCTAGATTTAATGCGTCAGCCTCGATTATGGGTATGTCAAGGGGGTCTGGATAAGAAAGGTATTTTTTTGCCCTGTCGGGATCCTTGTCGAAGCATGCGACTTCTTCTACAATTTTTTCAGATGTAGCTAGTCTGGCTATAAGGCTTCCTACCAGGCCACAGCCTATAACTGCTATTTTCATATGGTTCTTTAACCCTGATAAAGTATAAATTGCCTTCGTGTTTTTATTTATTGATTTTAATGTCTCTCTACAAGCTAATCGTGTTTACGGGCCCGAAAGGTGCGGGGAAATCTTCGCTTATAAAGAGCCTTTTCCCCGAGCTAGATGTTAGGTTTGAAGAACCCTCTTACTACCGTGACTACATGTTGACTGGAGGCCTCGCCGTTAGGGAGGTTGCTGGTCGAAGGGATGCAATAGAGGTAATTATGGCAGCTATAGCTAAGTGGAATATTAATGTTGGACTGCTGGTTGTAGATTCTTCTCGACCGCTTGAAGGTGTTGCCGAGCCACGTTTTCTTGCAGTCATAGAACGGGCAGAGAAAAAAGCGCTCGTAGCTAATAAGGTCGACGAGCAGGGAAGCCAAGTTGCAGAGCTCGAAAAGTTTGCGCTTGAAAAAGGTCTAGAATTTTTCGGGGTATCAACGAAGACAGGCGTGGGGATAGAGGAGCTAAAGAAGTGGATAATTACGGGAGAAAAGACTGTGAAAACGATGCCAAAACCTGTTCCCCCGCCTGTCCCGAAGCCTCCTCTGCCTATAGACCTTGTCCCAGTCGTTGTCAAAAAGACTCCAGACAAAAGCAGGCTTACACAGGAAGAGCTCGAAGTTTTGGAGCTGTGTGACGGCAAGAGAAGCATAAGCGAGATTGCCTTTAAAACCGGAAAAAGCTATGGAGACGTTAAGAAGATAATCGACAGTTTAATGGTTAAAGGTTTTATAGAGACCTTAAAAACGAAAACAGTCTAAGCTTTATCTTTAAATTTAGGTGGAATTTTTATATTAGACCACTGATCAATTATTTTGATGGCAACTGAAATAGCTGGCATGTTTTTAAGGCTACAAAAAATGTTCCAGCCTACCGTCCACGTTTTCGTTCCACAAATGCTTTTCTCCTACATGGTTTCAACCGTCGTAAAGGAGCACCCCAGCCCTACGGAGGCAAACAGGGAATTATTCAGGCTTGGTCTCTGGGGAGGTTCAGTAGCTATGCTAAAATTTTCTAAAACGATTAACCCTAAGGATATCTGGCCCAAGAGCTTTGATGTGGGCAAGTTCACTAGCTATGCGAAACTTAATCATGGGGGTGCATGGTATCTGTTTGCGGGCCACATGCCCGAGATAAATGTCGAGGCCAGAGGACAAAAGTTTATATGGGTCACACTAAGGGAGCTTCCAGGAAAGGAAACCTTCTATAAAATTGAGACCCCTGAGGGTGTGGATGTTTGGTATTTCCTGGCCGGAAACTATGAGGGGGCAACTCTTACCTTGCTTCGGCTGGTAGGAGAAGAAGAAAAATACTTCACAATGTGGAGACCGCTCCCGAGTAGAGACGGAATCGAGGGATTTTATGCTGTAAGAGATTTGGGACCCGCCGAGGTAATCCGTACATGCAACGACTTGGATCCTGGATTCTTCAAACTTGTGTCCTGGGAGGATAGTGCAAAGTTTGCAGAAGAATTTTTCGGGATAAAGATCCCTCTCCTGGTGTAGCTATATTTATTCCTTTAAGAGTTTCTTATGCCTAGCTTTGCTAAGTGAATGTTCTTGAAGGAAATATTGGCAAATTATCGGGAAAAACTTTTAAGTCTTCCCTTGGGTTGACAAGACCTTTAATACTTCTCTCAAAACCCGGTTCCTAGCGTCTTCTAGTCGCTGTGGATTTAGCAACCTGAACTTTATTCTTGCATGTATAATGTCGCCTCTTATTTCTCGTACTAGTATATCGGGTTCTTCTATGCCTTCCTCCTGTACATCGTCTTGAATAGCCTTAAGAATCTGCTGAAGGACTCTGCTGATGTTTTCGTTGTACCTGATAGCGAAGTCGATATTTACTTCTATGCCGTTGCTGGCCGTTATATTGATGATTTTTTCTTTTAGCATGGTTGAGTTCGGGATGTATACGCGTTCGTGGTTTAGCGTGAGGACGCTTGTGTATAGGTCGTTTATGTCTATCACTCTTCCAACCTGGTCATTAATCATTATCCAGTCGCCTATTTTGTAAGGCTTGTATGTCTCGATGAATTGTCTTGCGAAGAGGTTGGGTAGAAAATCTCTTAGCCCTATAACGACAAGTACTCCAATGAGAACCAAGAAGACCAGGATTGC
>Ga0209225_1001095_pt1 | contig 28118 bp, 27 predicted proteins | sample WasSprMetagenome_FD_184732 | JGI IMG/M metagenome (GOLD analysis project Ga0209225, IMG submission 184732) | Sulfidic aquatic microbial communities from Washburn Spring, Yellowstone National Park, USA - WS (SPAdes) (version 3) | ecosystem: Environmental > Aquatic > Thermal springs > Hot (42-90C)... | reverse complement strand
GAATCTCCTATCATTTATTACTGACGTATATAGAGTCATGTAGGCTGTCGTTGTAATAGCTATGATGAGCATTACCGCAAACGCTATCGTCAGACTAGGTAGTGTGAGGTAGGGTATTGAGAGTAGTACTGCTACAGCTATATACGCTACGAACGTGAATATAGCTGCTGTCTTAGGGTTCTTCACACCCTCACTCCTAGCCTGCATATAGGATGCTATAGCCATAGATATAGATGCTGATAAACCAGCTATAAGTCCTGTCAAACCAGCAACTAAGTTATTTGAGAAAGCACCTAGAGAACCTGCGTAAATACCTGTTAACTCAACTAATGAGTCTGAAATACCTAGGGTTATAGAACCTAAATACCTCACCTTCTTCTCATCAATACCCTCAATAAGTAATCTCTCATGAACTTCCTCCTCCTTAATAAACCCCTCCAACCTCCTAATGATTTCAGGGTCGTTAACACTAACTAACCTATACTTAGCTACAGCCTTCGACTCCCCCCTCTCAAGAAGCTTAACAACGAATGTAACACCGAAGAGGGTTAGGAGTAAGACGTAGAGGAAGGCCTTAACCCTCACAAACCTAAGACCGCCACAACCACCGAAACCCTCAAAGAATTTGTAGTGACCGTACTCCTCCTCAGCAAATCTCCTGAGGACCTCACCGTAGTAACTACCGATGAAGGGAACCCTAGATAACGTACTGTATATCACATACGCCTCAAACTCATCCCTACAGAACTCAGTAAACACCCTAAAAACACCATGTAGAGGTAGTGGTGGGGACATAAAAACTTAGTAGTACGGCCTAGGTAGCTATGGTTATGAGTTCCTCAGAGGTCAAGCCTCGACCTAAAGTAGTTCTGAATATATATCGGTGCTGCCGGGTTATGACCTGTCACCCTATCCTTAGCTATTAAGTACGTCACCGGTGCTTTAGAATACATCATGAATAACGTGTCATGACCTACACATAACCCTACAACTATGTTTAACTCAGTACCTACGTGGTTTAGTAGTTCTGCCTGTGTTATCGGGTTACACATAGATTCATGAGTTCCAGGCCTGAGCTTATCCTCCTCCCTCAAACCAATCACTGTCTTATCAATACCCCCACACTTACAACACACTGAATACACTTTAAACCCCTTACCCTCTAAGTACTTAACTACGAATTCAGCCTCATTACTAAGACCTATACAGAAAGCAACACCTAACTTCCTAATATTTAACCTCTTAGCAAACTCAACAACCTCACGTAGTCTAGGCCATACACAGTAACCCTCCTTCTCAACTAGTGAGGCAATCCTATGGACATCCTTAACAAAACCTACATACTTAGATACAGCCTCCTTAATCACCTCCGGGTAAACAAGCATAGGGCAGAAATTAGGTTTAGGAGCCTCAGGCTCCCTACTACATGGTTTTAACTTACAGTAAGCACAGTTAGGACTCTCAATACCCAAGATATCAACCGTGAATCTAGTGTGGGGAGAATTAAAAATGTTCTGTAATGTCGATTTAAGCTAAGTATAGAGTAATTATTTGGTGTGTAAATGTCTGAGAAGGTTGGTAAGATCGTTGAGAGGAGGTTGGAAAGGATTGGTAGGATATACCCTATAGAGTTAAGGGTTGGTAGACGTGGTGGTGAGGGTGAGGTTAAGGGTTAGGAGTAGGACTAATGGGAAGGAAGTTAGGGTTAATGCATTAGTGAATCCCGGGTTTGAAACACTTAAACCACAACTCTTAATCCCAGTTAAAGTTGCTGAGACCTTAGGTTTATGGCCTCAAATACCTAGAGATTACGTTGTTAGGGACTATATGACTGCTGGAGGACCTACTAGAATGTATGTCTTAATAGATGAAGTTGATGTATACGTAGATATTGAATACCCTACAAACCCAGTAATCAGTGATTTAGTCATATCAACAATTGAGGATGAGGTATTAATAAGTGATAAATTAGCTGGGAAATTAGGGATTATAGTATATGATTTTGCTGAAGGTATTTGGAGATTAAAGACAGATCCTGAAGAAGTTAGGAGGAAGAGTGAAGTTAGGGAGGTATGGAGTTAGTAAATAACTTACTCTATAGCAGGAATACTTAAGTATCTTAGGTGTGATTATGCCGTTCACAATATTCCATTTAGGTCCAGCGATAATTTTAGGCTACACTATGAGATCTACTATCCACTGGCCTACACTCATAATCACATCATTAATAGTTGATGTAGAACCACTACTCGTCATAATATTTGGGTTAGCATACCCACTCCACGGCTACCTACATACATTCGTAGCAGGGATGGTTTTAGGGTCCCTACTCGGTATACTTATGTGGTTGTTTAAGGACCTTAACAATCTATTTAAGACCCTCCTACTAGTGGTGAAGGATGAGTACCCACTAAGTAGTTACGTCATAGCTGGGATTACTGGTTGGGAACTCCACGTACTACTAGACTCACCACTATACTCAGACATAAGACCACTATACCCACTAACTACTAACCCACTCTACAACCCATCAATGAATCTATTAATAAATAAGCTATGTATGTACCTAACCATAACAGGCATAACTATATACTTAATACACCTCCTCACAACGTCGTTAAGGAAGGTATTAAATCATAAAACATCCTAAACTAATACTTCATAGGGTCTAAATGCCTGTAGTCCATGTGTATATGTGGAGTGGTGTTTCTAGGGAGGCTAAGGTAAGAATCGTTAAAGGTATAACTAAGGTGTTTGAGGAGCTTGGAATACCGTCACAAGCTGTTGAAGTAATCATTCAGGAAGTACCTAAGGAGAACTGGGGTATTGGCGGGGAATCAGCTGATGTGAAATTCAGAGACGTAAAACCTCCATAATCTAAAACACAACCCACACATTCAAACACTAAACATTTTTAAATAGCTCTACATAAACCACCTACACATACAACCTAACCTCAATTAATGTATAGTTAATCAATAAGCATTAATAACCCAGGGTAGTTGAGGACGAGAGTTTAACATCTAGTACTTAAACACTGTGTTGTTGGGCGTCAGACATCTAAGACTAACTCATGTTACCCTCTTACTCCCAAACCAGTATATCACTCCAGCTATTACCCAACAGATCATCGTGCTTACAGGTGTGAAGGGGCAGTGTGCGTAGTAGCCTAGAAGTGATGGTTTACTTGCTGATGCTGGTATTAGAGTAGTTATCCCTAGAACTACGAAGACTACAACACCAACCCAGTAATACCACTTCAAGTAACCACACCTTTAATGTAGGTAGATACGTTACGAAACTTAAGTAATTTAATGAAATGATATAAGGAGCTGGGACCGGTGATACGCTACCCACCTATTACTGTGTAGACCTCCGAACCCCTTAACATATATCTAGTTCGAGATACCTCAACATAACTTCCTCAACCCCCTTAAAACCCCTCCGAGGTAGTTGTTTTAGTTAAAGACGTGTAAGTATTATCCTGTTTTATGGACTGAAGGAAAATACCTAATATTAAGTATATCCTCTACTGACTTCTTGACTCATTACTTAATTCAAAATATTAGATCTCATTATATTGACTCCCTATGGAAGATATTTCATACATTCTAGATTTCATAAAGTTTTACATAATATTCTATTTATAGAACTCCCAACTCGATTCTATGAGTTATTAGGTCTACAAACACTATGTGGTGGGATTATAGATGAGAAGACTTTATTAAATCCCCTACGAATCTAGTATCAGTCTAACTATCGTTATTTTCATAAATGTATTTAGATTACCTACAGACCCTACCCACAACTAATAGTTTAGCTTTAGAATCTCAACCCAGAATTTAGGATGTTTAGTAAGTCTTAGTCTTCGTATAATTACCTACCCGACCTTACCCCACTAGCGTTACTACACGTTGTTAAAGACATCCTCTCATCCCATTTGATACACATGCCTTCTATATCTTCATCATAAAGAGATCATCTACTGGCCTCAGCAATAATACTAATACTCCCAAGAGGTGTAGCAAATTACAACAATATATAGTCTCAACCTTATAACAAAACCTATCAATTTTTGTTGGAGGCTCAGTCCTTTAGGGCGGGGAGGTGTTTTATCAAAAGTTTATAGGGTTTTTACTCCAGCACCCCTCTTGGTGTTGGGTGTGGGTGAGTCTAGCAGGCTATGAGCCCGTACCTCCCCGGAGCTGACGGCGGGGCCTGAGCCGTGATGCCGCATCCGCGGGGCTCTGATTAGTGAGGGAAAGCTCTAGAGGGTGTGGAACCCTCGCCAACCATGGCGAGGAGTCGTCAGCGCTATTAGCTATAGTGATTGTAGTAAGTTTTTAAACATGTACGTTTCCATGATACTAGCATTAATTTCATCACATATACTACGTACACCTAGGTAGATGGATCACCTGTTATAGTGAGGTACTAAGAAGCTGTTGCTATGTATTATGTCTAAACTCTGAGCCTTTGTTATAATTTACTAGTTTAAGTGGTAGAGTATTACAATGGCTAAAGAGGGATAAGTTTTTCATTACTTAAACATATATAACAAGTTGGGAAGTCTCCGGTGGGATACTCTCATAAAGTTGATGTTGAAGTTCTTAAACATCTTGAATTAGCTGAAAGGTTCTTAGAGGAAGGTAAAGCTTTAATGGACAGAGATCCTATTCAAGCTAGTGAGAAGTTTTATAAAGCTGCAGAGGAAGTTGTTAAGACTTTAACTGTGTACTACAACCTTAGTGATATTCTTAAAATTGTTGAGAGGAAGGGTAGATGGACAGTCACAGAACTTGAAGAAGCTGTAGAATTAATTAGTCAAAGAGTTGGTGAGTGGTTCATCACTTCATGGGATAGTGCATGGGCTGTACATGTATGGGGATTTCACGAAGCGAAGCTAAACTCTAAAGCTGTTAAAATCAGGGTACCGTACATAGAGAGGATGGTTTTAGAGGCTAAGAAATTAATTAGAGGTAATACCCATTAATGAGCTAAGCCACAATCATTATTAGATTACCACCCAATACCCCTCAAGAGCACTCATGATAGCTTCTCCATTTTCTAGATATTGTCAGGTAATGACTTAGGGTTAGGCTTATCTTTAGAAGGTCTTTAAGAATTTTCACTATATTCGGATGTTACTCAAGTATGCATTCAATATCTAGTCTTATACGTCCAATTTCTTCAAGAAGTTCTTCAGGAGGTTTCCAGTAACGTTCACCACTCGTCAAGTAATTACAAGTCTTGGCGAGTGGTGAACGCTTTCTGACGACCCACCAAACATTATTAGGTACTCAATCACTAAGTAAGTTGGTAAGTTAAGTAGTTAAACTACGGTTGTTACTTCATGATGAGTAGCACCATCGCTGACCACTGATGATAGGGTAGGTTACTGATTAGAGAACGTGGTCAGTAGGGTAACTCCCTATCATTAAATCAATCGAACCCAGGTATCATCATCTAAATACTATATTGTGAATACCTTATTAACTATCTCTGGAATTAAGGGTTAGAGGTGGTAATTAATACTTATTAGGTGATGATAGGACTACTCACTGAGGACGTGATGTAGTCCGCATCGACTGAGTAATGAATTTAGATTAACACCTACCTTCAACTAATTTAAGTTATGGTTATAAATTTGAAACTAAGTTATTCTAGGGGTTTTCCTGCCATACGGATTTAATGGTAGGTGGCTTCGTGTAGACCTTACTAGTGGTACTGTACGTGTTGAGGAGGTCTCTGAGGTAGTTTATAGGGAGTATTTAGGTGGTAGGGGTTTAGCAGCTTACATACTGTTTAGAGAGCTTAAACCACGTATAGACCCGTTAAGTCCTGAGAATAAGTTAGTCTTCACTACTAGTGTTATTACTGGAGTACCTGTACCAGGTGTTAATAGAGTCTTAGTAGCTAGTAAATCACCACTAACTAACACCTACTGTGAGTCTGAGGCCGGCGGGTTCTTCGCACCTGAGCTTAAGTACGCTGGCTTTGACGTCATAGTGTTTGAGGGTAGGGCTGAGAAACCAGTCTACCTATGGGTTAAGGATGGACGTGCTGAACTTAGAGATGCTACCCACTTATGGGGTAGGTTAACTAAGGATACTGTTGAGGGGGTTAGGAAGGAACTTGATGAACCGTTAGCTAGGGTCGCATGTATAGGCCCTGCAGGTGAGAAGTTAGTTAGGTTTGCAAATATAATGTTCGATCATAGGTATGCAGCTGGTAGGGGTGGTTTAGGTGCTGTTATGGGTTCTAAGAATTTGAAGGCTGTAGCTGTTAGAGCTAGTAGGAGGGAGGTTAAATTCTACGATGAGAAGAAAATTGTAGAACTTACTAGGTGGTTTAACGAGAATTGGAGGAAACAACCTGGGGCAGTATCTAGGAGTACCTACGGAACCCCTGAAATCGTAACACCACTTAATAATGACGGGACATTACCAACGTTAAACTTTAGAGGTGGTTCATTCGATAAAGCTGACGCGTTAAGCGGTGAGACTTTAAACAAGACTATACTAGTAGGTAAGACAGGATGTTTCGCCTGCCCACTAAAGTGTAAACCAGATGTTAAGGCTGGAGGACCCTACGAGACAGACCCAGCGTATGGAGGTCCTGAATACGAGACTATAGCTTCATTCGGTTCACTCTGCGGTGTAGGTGATTTAAACATCATATCCTACGCTAACCAAATATGTAATTCATACGGAGTTGATACTATAAGTGCTGGTGTCGTAATCGCATTCACTATGGAGTTATTTGAGAAGGGAATACTGACTAAGGAGGATACTGGTGGGTTGGAGGTTAGGTTCGGTGATGGTGAGGCATTAATAAAGTTGTTGAAGATGGTTGTTAATCGTGAAGGCTTCGGTAACTTACTAGCTGAAGGTGTTAAGAGGGCTGCTGAAGTTATTGGGCGTGGAGCTGAGAGATACGCTATGCATGTTAAGGGTAGGGAGATACCATTACATGAACCACGTGGTAAGGTAGGTGTCGGATTACACTACGCATTATCACCTATAGGTGCTGACCACCTACAAGGACCTCACGACCCTTCATTCGAGAGGTTTGCGGAACACCTAGTGGCTTTAGGGGTTACAAGACCTATACATAGGTTAGACCTCAGCCCTGAGAAGGTTAAGATAGTATATTACGGTATGTTATGGTGGGGTTTAGAAGACTGTCTACAAGTATGTAAATTCGTCTTCACACCACATTCAGCAGGTGTATTCACACCTAACCACCTAGTTGAGATCGTGAACGCAGCTACTGGATGGCAGGTAAGTTTATGGACTTTAATGAAGGTTAGTGAGAGGGCATTTAATTTAGTAAGAGCATTCAACGTACGTGAAGGGTTTAAAGCTAAGGATGACACACTACCTGATAGGTTCTTCGAAGGTCTGGAATTCGGTGCTAGGAAGGGTCAGAAGATAGATCGTGGATTATTTGAGAAAGCAATTAAGTTGTTCTACGAAGTAGCTGGTTGGGATGAGGAGGGTAGGCCTAAAACAAGTAAGCTCTACGAGTTAGGACTAGACTATGTCGTCAGTGAATTATATAAGGGTTAAGGTTAAGTACATACCACAACTATTTCAAGTAGTAACTAAGACTGAGGAAGAGGAAGTATTAGTTGAGGAGGGTTCAACATTAGCTGACTTACTGAGGAGGGTATCACAGATTCATGAAGGGTTGAGTAAGTGGTTATTAACTGATTACGGTATGTTAAGTGAGAATATACTCGTAATAATCAATAAGAAGGTTGAGTGGGATTTAAGTAAGAAGCTTGAGGACGGTGATGAGGTAGTACTAACAATACCTTTTGACGGTGGTTAATTAAAAATATTTTAAGTTATTAAGACTACCTGCCTACCTACTACCTTACCCTCCTTAAGAGTGTTGAAAGCCTCATTAACCTCCTCAAACTTATAACGTTTAGTTACTAACTCCCTATACTTAAGTAAGCCCTTCCTAGCTAGTGATATTACTTCATACTGATCTGATAACGACCCAGTATAACTACCTGTTACCGTGATCTCGTTACGTATGATCCTAGGCCTAGGTATAGGTACTTCAACCCTACCCATATGACCTACTAATACGTAAATCCCTAACGTATCCACGATATTTACGTATTTAGAGACTGTTTCAGGACTACCGACTAAGTCTATAACTGCTTTAACACCTAAACCACCTGTTAACTCATTCAATACCTTAGTAGGGTCTTCCTTAGACGCATTTATAGCTACATCAACATTAACTACCTTAGACACGAACTCTATAGCTTCATCCCTCACATCAACACCTACTAATCGTGTGTAAGGCATTAACAACTTAATCCACTGAGCCGCGTAAGAACCTAAACCACCTAAACCAACTAACACTACGTAGTCATCAGGTCCTACAAATACCTCAGCCTTCTTAACAGCTCTATAAGTAGTTAATGCAGCACATCCTAGAGGTGCTAACGCAGGTATATCCTCAAAACCTTCAACACTTACTAAGAACTTATAATTACTGACTAAGTACTCCTGAAGACCTCCATCAACATCAATACCTAACCTCAACCTCTTCCTAGCTAACTGAGTAAAACCTCTAATAGTTAGTTGATCCTCCTCAACATACTGCCAAGGATATACTAATACCTTCATACCCTTCCTAAAAGTACTAGGGACACCCTCACCAACATCTACAACCTCACCGACAACCTCATGAGATAGAACTATAGGTAACTTCTTAGGGAGTCCTTGAGGTACGAAATCACCTAACCATAAATGTAGGTCTGAATGACAGATACCAGCAGCTAAGACCTTAATTAAGACCTCGTAAGGTTTTAGGGTAGGTGTTTGGACCTCCTCAATAACTAAAGGCTTACTAAATTCCTTAAGTAAACAAGCCCTATGTTTCAAGACATACACCAAAACTATATTCATATTTAAGTTAATATCTTATTAATGTTATAAAGTTAACGTGTTAAAAAGTTTAGGTTAGAAGATCTTAATTCCGAATCCGTAATACAGTACTAACCCTACGAATATTACAGCACTGAATACGAACATTATAGCTGGGAATATATACATCCACCTAGGTGATCTATACTCTTTAGGCAGTAATTTCTCGTTAATGTATATTAACGCAGGTATTGCCCAGAAGGCCATGAAGTGTGGGACGTTAGCAGATATTAGTAGTACTAGGAGTGGTTCCATACCTGACCATATGATAATTACTGCGAAGATTATATAGGCAACTAGTAATGTGTAGTATAACCTCCTAATATCGCCTTTAGCCCACCTCCTAACACCTTCAGAAGTACTCCAGAATATCTCAATTATATTTCTAGACAGGTTATCACTTAACATTAACTGTGTTGTGAATAGTATTGAGAATCCTATAAATGATATGAGGTAGAAGCCCCAAGGACCTACAACCTTAGCAAATGCTTCTGAGACATGTGCTGCAATACCCCAACCACCTAATACAGTACCTCTAGGCAGTAGTGATGTAGCTATTAAAGCTGGTACAGTACCTGCGAATGTACAGATTGTAAAGTATATCAACATCTGATCCAGTGTTACTATCCTCATCCACTTCTTAACAGTAGCTACATTCTCAGGTGTTGGTTTAGGGAACTTACCTATAGGACTTACATATACCTTAACACCACCTATAGCACTGGGTATGTAACCAACTGCAGAACCCATACCATAACCCTTATCCCTATAGTAAACTACGTTATACCAGTTATGAGCCATAGCACTACCTACATAACCTACGAAACCACCTAGTAACAGTATATCAACTCCGTGTGGTATATACCCAATACTTACTAAACCTACTGCGAACTCCTTAAGTACCTCCATCTTTATAGTTAGTGGTAGTACTATGAAGAGTAATGCGAAGACTATGAAGAGAGTTAATGCTGTCTCAACAGCCTCTAAAACCCTCTCAACCTTACCTCCGAAGAGTAACGTCAGTAGTACTAGGAAGAATAGTGCTGCGGCAACACCCCTAACGAATGGTGCGTCAGTAGCTCCTGGAATCCTACCTAAGATCATTGCTGCAGCTGCTGTAGCAGCACCCATAGCCCAGCCAGGCCATGCAACCCTAGCTGCGTGGTTAATAGCTACAAACCAACTCCAGAATTTAGGGCCTCCAGGAAGTCTTGAGAAGAATATAGCTGGTATCTCACCGAAGATGACTATGAGTCTAGCCCACATAATCTGATATACAGCTTGACAAAGGACTAACAACCATATAGCCCATGCCATGCCCCAACCATACCTAACAGTAAATGCTGGGATCATTAACCACTCACCAGAACCGAAGGCATCACCAGTAGCTATGAATGCTGGACCCATTAACACGAGGAATATCTCCTTCCAACCAATCTTAGAGAGTTTAAACACTTCCTCAGGTGTTGGGATCTTATCAACGACCTCAATAGGTCTAGCACCTAACTTAATTTGAGAACTACTTGACTCACTCATTAAACCCTCTAAAGACTTTGTTTAGTGGATTAAAATTTTTATGTCGGGATTAGTTACTTAAAATGTTTTAGTATATAGTGGTTTTACGTGGATGTACGAGATTTAAAATACCATTACTTCAGTAACTTCTCCTCAAATTCCTTTATGAATTCTATACTTCTCTTAGTATCTATGAATAACTTACTGACTTCCTCTACATCATCAACACCTACTTCCGACCTACCCTTCCTCGAAGCTACTATACTTGCAGGTCTTAGTAACTGTATCGCATATCTTAAACTGTACTTAACTCCTAAATCTGCTAGTAGTTCTAACGCATCCTTAGATAACGTTACTTCCTCTTCCTCAGCCCTCACCTTAATAATCTCCCTAATCTCATCCTTATTGTAAGGTCTTACAGGTATTATGAGTAGTCTATCAAGTATATCTAGCGGTACCCCGTGGGGTGACTCAATATCAGTCCCGTAGATCTTAGTAATACCTCTATTAGTAGCCATTATTATCAGTGGTGAGAACTCACTCTCCATAATCTTAGATAGGAATGCATATGATTCTAAGTCCAGCATATGTGCGTCATCTATGAATAAGACACCAGGTACTAACTCAGCCCTACCCTCATCAATTAACTTCTTAACCTGTGAGTTAACAGACCTCCTAACCTCCTCATCAACCTCCTTCTCCAGCTCAAGACCTAAGAAACCTATAATCGATACCCTCTGAGAAGCTACTGCTAAGTCTAAATCATTAAATGTTAAAACCCTAACAATCTCCTTCTCCTTCCTAACAGGACCGCTAGGTAATTCCTCAGCAACCTCCCAAACATCTACGTCATAGTACTTAGCCTTCTCAACACCTTTAACCCTCCCAACCTTATGAATCAGCCCGGTCTCAGCATCTATCCATATTAAATCACCTCTCTTAATACCTAACCTAATCAACTGAGATACTAACTCCTCACCAAGTGTTAACGTCAGGTTATCATCCTTAGTAGCTAATGTTATCCTAGCCTCCTTAGGCATCCTAACATATGGGTTGAAGGGGTGTTTACCATAAGCGATCTTGATATCCTTAACAGCACCTTCGTAAACCTTCCTAACCTCCCTAATCCTAATACCCATAGACTTCCTAACAGCCCTCATCAAGACCTCAGTCTTCTTAGCCTCAAGTGAGTATATCTCAGAAGCATGTAGAGCTACGAACGGGGTATCCTCACCAAGCTCCCTAGCTATAGCGTAAGCCAATGCAGTCTTACCAGTACCTGGAGGACCGACTAGTAAGACACCCTTACCCTGCATCCTACCCTGCCTAACAAGCTCAACAACTAACGCAGCACTCTTCCTAGCCTCAACCTGACCTACAAAACCATCAGCTACAGGTAAAGGTACGCCACGTTCATCAAGACCTAAACCCTTAATATGGCTATGTAAGCTAATCTCAGCAACCTTCCTCACACCACGAACCTCACGTATCTGAGCACTCATCCCCACACCCCATAAAGTGATTAACAGTGAAAACCCTAAAAACTTTCACAAAGTAACTTTAACGATGATGAGTTTTCGGGGATATGAGTAGTGATGAGGCGGTTACCAACCTGATAAGAACCCCTACTAACTAGGGGTTAAACCACCTAATCCTGCAGAACCAAAGATCATGTAGGTACAAACTACTCTAACCAGAACATCGGCTTAACACTTTCTCTAACCCCTCCCTCACCCTTAATCCTCCACAAACCTCTTCTTGGAGCTACTATCTCTATCCCAAGTTCCTCAGCAAGTACATCATTTATTATGACCTCATACTCCCCCGGAGTACAGATTACGTTAGCTAAGACATCACGGTTAAAACCTTCGACATCGAGGGCTACATATACCTGCCCAAGCCTTAATACATTTACCTCACCACCTACAACAACATATCGTTCAATCCTTACATTCTCGAAAGAGTAACCAAGCCTTCTAGCTAAAGCTAAAGGTAGGTGTATCTCCGGTGTAATACCTTCATAACCAGTGTTAACAAGTGCTGAAGTTATAACCTCCCTACTCTTATACCTTAACTTAATCCTTACCCTCACACCCATAACTTACACTCCTAAGTTTACCAAATCTCTTACCAGTTAATAGGGAGTCAAGGTATTTAGGCCTAAGTTTACCAAACCTTCCCCGTCTTAAGTCCGACATACGTTAACACTTACGTTAAATAATTAATAAAGCTATATGTATAGTTCAGTCAATCTCGATTAAAAAATTTAATTACTTAAACAGTTATTTCCTCGGTGATTTAATGCTTAAGTTAGAGGGTATCATCCCGCCTATACCGACACCATTCAATGTTGACGGATCACTTAATGAGGAGTTACTTAAGGATTTAATTAAGTGGTACTTAAGTGTAGGTGTTAATGGTATAGCTGTATGTGGTAGTACTGGTGAGGGCTACGCATTACTACCTGATGAGTACTCAAGAGTATGTGATGTTGCTGTTAGGGCTGTAGGTGGTAAGGTATTAGTAGTTGCTGGTGTTATAGTTAATTCCTTAAATCAAGCGTTAACTTATGGTAGGTTAGCTAAGGATGCTGGAGTTAATGTCTTAATGATAACACCACCACACTACATATTCACACCGTCTGAGGAAGGACTATACAGGTACTTTAAAACTATTGCTGAGGTGTTAAACATACCTATAACTATATATAACGTAATACCTCAGACACCAGTACCTCTGAACGTCATAGTTAGGTTAGCTAACGATGTTAAGTTATTAGTAGGTATTAAGCAGAGTAGAGGTGATATTAGCGGTTTAGCAGATATTATAAGAGCTGTAGGTGATAAACTCTCTGTGATGTCAGCTATAGACGACCTCCTATACCCGTCATTCGTACTAGGTGCTAGAGGTGCTATAGCAGCTATATGTACTGTAGCCCCAGAACTATGTGTAGAACTGTATGAGTTAGTTAGGGAGGGTAGGTATGTGGAGGCACTTAAAATACATAATAAGCTACTACCTATATGGAGGGTTGTCGGCCAACATGATATGCCTGCAAGAGTTAAGACAGCATTAGAGCTTAGGGGTATACCTGCAGGTTATCCGAGAATCCCACTACTCCCAGTAGGTAGTGGGGTTAGGGATGAGATTAAGGAGGTATTAAGGAGTGTTGGGTTAGTAGGTTAGTGTGAGACCTCCAACTAATTTAACAACCTCACTATAGACCCTATCAATATTCCAGTAATGCCAACTACCCCACCTACCTACAGACTTAATACCTAACCCATCTAAGTAACTCATTAACTCAACCCTAACCTCATTATGGTTTAAACGGTAGATTGGGTATCCATACTTATGAACCCATGACTTAGTAAATACTACCTCATCACCACGTATCACATCAAGTCTAATTAAGTCATCAACAACCCTATGAGTCAACCCCTCAATATCTACATAACTATCAGGTCTTAACGTGGTTTCAGTAATTAGTAGTGAGTAGCCTTTAGGTACGTTGTAGGGGCTGTAGTTAGATATCCATGCATACCTATGGAAAATCACATCATCTCTAGGTATGTAGACCCAGTGATGGTTAGGTGCTTCCCTCCTCAAAGCTACTGCAGTAATAACTACTGAGTTATAATCTAACTCATCAACAACTCTGATAATACCTTCAGGAGGTTCTAAAACATTAAATAACTCAGGTAGTGGTAATGTGTTGAAGACCTTATCAAACCTTAACTCATTATTTACTAAGTACTCATCACCAACCCTCCTAATACTAACTAACTTAAAATTAGTTAATACCTTAACACCTAGGTTCAAACATTGATTAAGTAGTGAGTTATGGAGTGCTTGAATACCTCCAGTTAATGGGTAATAGAAATTAACTTGTTCTAAATAACCTTCAGTCCTAACACCTACTGCAGCCCTAACAACATCCCTCCAATCAGGTACTGGTAACCTACCAGGTATGAACACCCAATCAACACTTAACTCGTTTAAAGGCCTCTTCCAGACCTTTAAATTGTAAGGTATTAAGTAGTTATTAGCAATCCACCTACCGAAGAAACCGTAAATCCATTCGAGGAAGTTCTTAGGCCTCCAAGAATCACTTAAGGATTTAAGAACCTCTATAAAATCTATCAATACCTCAGCCCTAACCTCAGGCGGTAGTACGTACAACCCATTCTCTATAGGGTAGGGTACTAAGTAATTACTTATTAACACATATGACGACCTATGATGTCTGACGTAATTACCTTTAAGGAAGTTAAGTATCTTATTAAGTATTAACCCATCCCTAGAAAAGATCACGTGACTACCACCAACATCAACTACAAAGCCGTTAACCACCTCACTCCTAAGTAAACCACCAACACTTCCTAAAGGCTCAACAACAACTACATCCAACGTCGGGAACCTACACACTAACTCGTAAGCTAGTGAAATACCTGCCCAACCACAACCAAGTATTAAAACCCTCAACTAATACCTCAACCCCTAACATGTGATGTAGTAGAGATTATATCTTTACTCATTAACAGCTTACCCTAAGTATAACTGAGTTTTAATCATATTTATAAATTAGTTTTATATACCATTAACGGTGATTTAATGGATACTTTAATATCTAAGGCTAGGAGTGGTTCCCTAACCGAAGAAATTATAGAGGTTGCTAGAGCTGAAGGTGTAGACCCTAATATCCTTAAGAACAGAATTGCTGATGGTAGGGTAGTTATCATTAGGAACTTAAGACGTTACGGTACTGTTAAATTGTTAGGTGTTGGTGAGGGTTTAAGAACTAAAGTTAATGTTAATGTAGGTACTAGTACTACTGTAGTTAATATTGATATGGAGGTTGAGAAATGTAGAATTGTTGTTAAGTACGGTTCTGACTCAATTATGGATTTAAGCATTGGCGGTGATTTAAGTAGTATTAGGAGGTTGTTAATTAAGGCTTCAGAACCACTACCATTTGGTACAGTACCTACTTATCAAGCATATCTAGAAAGTGTTCAGAAGTTTAAGTCTCTACCTACTGAGGATTACTTCCTTAAGGTTGTTGAAGAGCATTTAAGGGACGGTGTCGATTTTATGACTATACATGCAGGTATTAGTAAGGAATTAGCTAAGAGGGCTGTGAGGAGTAGTAGGTTAGAACCTATAGTTAGTAGGGGTGGTGCTATTCTTGCTGCATGGATGCTTGAGAACGATTCAGAGAATCCATACCTAAGAAATTGGGATTACCTACTAGAGTTATTCGCTGAGTATGACGCAACAATAAGTTTAGGTGATGCTTTAAGACCTGGTAGTATTATTGACGCATTAGATGACTTACAAATTAATGAGTTAATAAATAATGCTAGACTTGTTGAGAGTGCTAGGTCTAAAGGAGTTCAAGTAATGGTTGAAGGTCCTGGCCACGTACCACTTAATAAGATAGTAGTTGATATTAGGTTAATGAAGAGTTTAACTAAGGGTGCACCATACTATGTCTTAGGGCCTTTAGTAACTGATATCGCTATGGGTTATGACCATATCGCAGCAGCTATAGGAGCTGCGATAGCAGCTGCTGAAGGTGCTGACTTAATATGCTACTTAACACCTGCAGAACACTTAAGTCTACCAAATCCTGAACAAGTTAAGGAGGGTTTAATAGCTGCTAAGATAGCCGCACATACAGGTGATATAGTTAAGTTAGGTAGTAAGGTGTTAAGTAAGGATGTTGAGGTAAGTACTTATAGAGCTAAGTTGATGTGGGATAAGGTTATAGAGTATGCTTTTGATGTAGAAAAAGCTAGAGGTATATATACTCAATTCGGAGTTAGAGGACAGTCATGTAATATGTGCGGCTCACTCTGTGTGTTCTTAATACTTTCTAAGTATTTTAGTAGGTGAGTAACTACATGAGTTGTCAATGGTTATGGAGTACTTGGGTTAAATCACCAATACTTAAGAGTAAGAAGTTATATATAGTATCAGCATGCTTACCTCAAGTTAATAAGGAATTATATGAGAGGATATGTAGTGAGGGGACAGTACTACTAGCATGTCCTGAAAGAGAATCACCAACACATTACGGTAAATTAGCAAGTATGTTAAGAAGTAATGAAGAATTTATTGAGGAGTTAATAATTATAACCATTGACGGAAGTCCACACTGCTTCACACTACAAGCAAGTGTTAATGAGGCTGAGTACATACTAGGTCGTAAGATTAAGAGAGAGCATTACGTATTAGTTAACGGTACTGAATTAATTAGTATAGACCCTAACGCTATAAGAATTGCTAGGTACCTACATATAGTTAATAAGTTAATACGTGAAAATCCATCAGTAGTTAGGGAATTAAGTAGGTGTAGTTTAGAATATGTTAAAACTCAGAAATACTGACTATTTTAAGGTACGTAATGTAGTGTAGGTTAAGTCCTCTGCTATATTACCTATGGATGTCCTCTCAGTCCTTAACCAACCTATCTTTATAGGTAATAATGCTAAGAACATTATCAGGCCTTGGAAAACCCAGTACGTAGGTGCTAAGATAATTACCTTATCCTTAATACTTAGTTCAAGGAGTATGTATATAGGTGCTGTTATTAAGGCTACTAAAGTCACTATAGCTAGTGTTGACGTGTACTGATCTACATATGTTACTGGAGTCAGTACTATAGTTATTATAGCTAGTGGGAATGAGGTTAGTGCTATTGGTTGTGCGTATAGTACGACTAACCTAAGTACGTCCTTAACGTTTAACTCCGTACTACTCACTATAGAATCCTTTAAACATTCTAGATACCCTCTATACCACCTAAGCCTCTGCTTAACTAACCCTCTAATACTGTTTGGAGCACCCTCAAATATCGTGGTGTTGAGTAGTACTGCCTTACCCCCACGTCTTACTAAGTGGAGGGTCATGTATGAATCCTCAGCTAACTTATTAGGCATCCCCCCAACCCTAACTAAGAATTCCTTAGATATCGCCATACCCTCACCACTAACTAATGGGTAACCAGTAACTACTGTTAAGCCGGGTAGTGCTACATCATACCATAGACTAGTATCTATAAGTGATAACTTACCTAGGAAGTCATCACCAACTCTTAAAACCCTACAACCTATAAGTACGTAACCAGACCTAAATAACTTAGTAACTTTAAGTATGTGGTGTCTATCATTAACTAAATCTCCAGCATCGTATATTACGATAATATCACCTCGAACCATACCCAACATGGAGTTTATAGCTGATGCCTTACCCCTCCTAACCCCATGATTAACAACTACTGATACCTTAAACCCACTACCCTCTAACAACCCCTTCAGAGACTCTACATACTCTAAAGTCCTTAAATCACCCTCCTCAACAACTACGTAAACATCTATTAAATCCCTAGGGTATTCCTGAGAAGCTAAGCTCTTGAAAGTTACTTCAATGTCTTTGAAGTTTTCCTTATATAGAGGGAGTATTACTGAGACCCTAGGTAAATCATCTGAGGGACTACTACAGTTATTTACATCAACCCACACACGCTTCTTAAGCTTAGAAAGTATACTGTATATAGATACTGATGAGTAGAAAATTGAGAGTATGAAGAAACCAGTAACTACACCCCAAACACTAATCTCACTCACCACATCTAAACTATAAGTGATGTATTTAATATTTAACGTTAATCATCTAGAAAACCCTACCCTCAACTAACTTCTTCTTCACTCTAATAGCCCTGATAGTCTCCTCACGTTGTAGTTCCTCAAACTTCATAGATAAATATCTAATAGTATTCGTGAGTCTAGGGATGTAACTCTTCTCAAGTATATTAACTATCCTCCTCAACCTAGCAATCTCAGCACCTACATTAACTAAAGTCTTCTCATACTCGAAGACCTTAGCCAACAACTCTAATATCCTCTCCCTACCGACCTGAAGGTCTGATAGTTCTAACGGGAGTTGCGGCTGTGGTGGGGGTATACCCTCAAATCCGTATGTGTAAGTCCAAACACCCATTATATTCTTATAACTTACGTAGAGGTTTAAAGTCTGAGGTATTGTTGATGCATACACGTTAAGACCTTCTAAACCCTCTAAATACAGTGATGTGTAGTAACTACTGTATGCCTTAATCAGTAACTCGTTAAGCTCCTGTCTAGTCTTAACAACCTCATGTAGTAAGTTCCTGAAAACCTCTAGTAGGTATGCCTCCCTATCCTTAAGTAGGTTGTAGAAACGTCTAGCAAGTCTTAACCTCCTCCTAAGCCTGAGTAACTCAATCCTAGTAGGCCTACTAACCTTAATTATCTGCATACTCATTTCTGAACCCTATACCTCGGATGGTACTTCCTTATAAGTTCCTCCCTAATAGCTAATTCCTCCTCAGGAAGTATGCTTAGTAATTCCCAGGCCAAGTCTAAAGTCTTCTCAATAGACCTCCTCTCATACTCACCCTGATTAATGAACCTACCCTCATAAGCATCTGCAAACTCTAAATACTTCCTATCCCTATCAGTTAGGGATTCAGTACCGACTATAGCTATTATCTCCCTAAGCCTCTGACCCTCAGCATAAGCCCTCATAAGCTGTGAGAATACTGGGTGGTGGTCCTCCCTAGTCTTACCAGGACCTATACCCTCCTTCATCATCCTAGATAGTGATAAGAATATATCAACTGGTGGGTATATACCCTTACGCCAGAGGTCTCTAGATAGGACTATCTGACCCTCAGTGATGTAACCGGTTAAATCAGCTATCGGGTGTGTGATGTCGTCGTCAGGCATCGTAAGTATAGGCATTATAGTTATACTACCCTTCTTACTGACAACCCTACCAGCCCTCTCATACATAGTTGCTAAGTCAGTATACATATAGCCTGGATAACCCCTCCTACCAGGTACTTCCTCCCTAGCTGCTGAGACCTCCTTCAAACTCTCACAGTAGTTAGTCATATCAGTAAGTATCGCAAGTACATGCATATCATTCCTCCAAGCTAAGAACTCAGCAACTGTGAGTGCTGTCCTAGGCAACGCTAACTTCTCAACAGTTGGTGCTGAGGCAGGTGCTAAGAACGCTACAGTCCTATCAATAGCACCCATCCTCTTCAACTCATTTAAGAAGTACATAGCCTCCTCAAAAGCAACACCTACAGCCCCGAAAACAACTGCGAAGCCCTCCTCCTTACCCCTAACACGTGCCTGCCTAACGACCTGCATAGCCATCTTATTATGGGGTAGTCCAGAACCTGAGAATATAGGTAGTTTCTGACCCCTAACAAGGGTTAACATACCGTCAATAACTGATATACCAGTCTCTATGAACTCTGAGGGAGGTTCCCTAAGCGCTGGGTTTAGTGGGTAGCCGTGGATATCTAAGTAATCTTCAGGGACTATGGGTGGGCCGCCGTCAATAGGTTGTGCAAGACCGTTAAACACCCTACCAAGCATGTCTGTAGAGACTGGGATGTTGAGTGTCTCACCCCTCAACCTGACGACAGTCCTACCTGGTGAGATACCTATAGACGTACCGAATATCTGGACTATAGTTACATCCCTTGAAACATCTATCACCTGACCTAACCTAAAATCACCGTCAACCTCCAACTCAACTAACTCACCATAACCAACACCTGGTAATGACTTAATGAAGACTAAAGAACCTTTAGTACCTACTAACTGCTTAGTAGCTCTTACGTATAGTCTAGCCACTACCACCACCTAATAAACCCTCAACCTCCTTCCTGAAGGAATTCCTAAACTCTTCATAGAGCTTCCTAACCTCATCTAAGGTATATAGTTTAAACCTATATATCATGTATGGAGACTTCAACTCCCTAATCTTAAATACTGGGACACCATCCCTAACTAACTTCAGAGCTGTCTCGTAGAACTCAGTAATAGCATTCATTATTATGAAGCCCTTCTCAAGCGGTGAGTAAGCATCGTTAGGGTCGTACTCATTCTGCTGTAGGAATGCTTCCCTAATCATCCTAGCAACATCAAGTAGTAACTTATCCTCCTCAGGAAGTGCTTCAGGACCTACCAACCTAACAATATCTAATAACTCAGACTCCCTCTGAAGTATCTTAAGGAATAAACTCCTACCTTCAGACCACCTCTTACTACTCACCTCATCCATATACTCCCTAACGAAGTCTACGTATAAGCTATAGCTCATGAGCCAGCTGACGGCTGGGAAGTGCCTACGCGTAGCTAACTCGTAATCTAGAGCGTATAGTGACTGTATATACCTTAAAGTATTCCTAACGACTGGTTCACTAAAATCACCACCGGGTGGTGAGACAGCACCGAATATAGTTACACTACCTACCCTCTCAGGAGACCCTAGAGTTACTACCCTACCAGCCCTCTCATAGAAATCTGCTAACCTACTAGCTAAGTATGCTGGGAATCCCTCCTCACCAGGCATTTCCTCCATCCTACCACTGATCTCCCTCATAGCCTCAGCCCACCTACTAGTTGAGTCAGCAACTAATAGTACGTCATAACCTTGATCCCTGAAGTACTCAGCTATGGTCACACCTAATAATACACTACTCTCACGTGCAGCTACAGGCATATTACTGGTGTTAGCTATGAATACAGACCTCTCCATCATAGGCCTACCCCTCCTCGTATCGAATAACTCCCTGAAACTCTTCAAAGCATCAGACATCTCATTACCTCTCTCACCACAACCTACGAATACAGCGATATCTGCGTGACTCCACTTAGCAAGTGACTGTAGCATCACAGTCTTACCAGTCCCGAAGCCGCCGGGTACTGCTGCCTTACCGCCCTTAGCGATCGGGAATATCAGGTCTATAACCCTCTTACCAGTTACTAAGGGTTCTGAAGGCGGTAACTTCTCCTTATAGGGGCGTGGGGTCCTAACAGGCCAGACCTGATATAACTTAACCTCATACCTACTACTACCTGAGGTTACCGTAGCAACGACGTCCTCAATACTATACTCACCATCACTAGCAACCCACTCTAACACACCCTTAATGTTCGGTGGTACCATAATCCTATGCTCAACTATAGGTGTCTCAGCTACTGAACCGATAACATCACCACCAACGACCTTATCACCTATGTGGAGTTCTTTAGACCTCCTAAACACCCACTTCCTACTCCTGTCTAAGGCATTTACCTTAACACCCCTCTTAATGAATATACTACCTGTTAACTCACCAATAACTAACTCAGGTCTTTGAAGACCGTCATATATAGAACCTATTAACCCGGGGCCTAACTCAGCTGATAGGGGCCTACCAGTAGCTTCAACTTTCTCACCAACTGTAAGCCCTCCGGTCTCCTCATAGACCTGTATGTATGCGTAACCACCCCTAATAGCTATGATCTCACCTATAAGTCCCTCCCCACCAACATAGACGATCTCATACATCCTAGGTGATTCAATACCTTCAACAACTACTAAAGGACCTGCAACCCTGTAAATCCTACCAATTCTTGAACTCATACTAAACACCTACCTCATACCCTATTACCTTAGAGGAAAACCTCCTATAATAAAGTGCTGGGTTACGACTTAATAACTCCTTACTATTAGGTATAACAGTTATTAAAGGTGTGAGGCCCTTCTCATTAAGAATCATGTGGTCTAACTTAAGGGCTTGAGCTATAGATTCCTCAATCATCACGACACCTACATCCTTCCTACTCTTAACCTCCTTCAAGATGTTTAACACCTTACCAACATCGTCTACGGTATATACTTCCTTAAAACCTAATAACCTATAGAAGTTAACTGACTCAGCACTAGCTATCACTACTACCCTCTTAACCTCCTTCACCAAGGCCTCAACCACCTCGAGAATAAAACCCTAAGTAACTCATACCTCAACAACCTATCAATACCGTAGAGAGTTAGTAAGTTAAGTACCCCACCCCTATAGTAGAGTACGTCCTTAGACAGCTGATATAGTGTTGATACCTCCTCAATAAACCTCTCTAAAGTACCTACCCTAAACTTCTTAGAAGTCCTAAGGATCTGTTCTAAACCGACTTCAAAATATAACGCACCAACACCTCTGAAGAACTTAACACCTTCAACAACTAAATCACCTACCTCTACATCCCTCCTCAAACCGAGGACCTCTAAATTATCTAAATACCTAACATATTGTAGGATATCGTAAAGCGTTGCTATAGCTATCGCTGGTTCGTAATCCTCACCAACATCCTCACAAACATCCTTAAGCCTTGATAAGTGTTTAGAGACTATACAGCTAAACCCCCTACCTCTACATACCTCATAGTCCTGTAACTTAATGAATTTTAAATTACGGTTTGAGGTATCCTTAGACGTTAAGGTAGCGTAGAGTAGGCCTAACTCTGAAGACTCTAAAAGTGTGTTGAGGTAGTTCACGTACGTGTTAGGTAGGTAGTAGTATACCTCGTTTAAATCATTAGTAAGTAACTCCGATAACGTACTGTCTAACTCCTTAACATCCTTAACAACTGTAAGTCTAGCTAACTCAAACTTAAACTCCTCAGTATCGACTAACCTAGTAGGTACTACACCCTCAACAATAAATTTAATTAGGTCAGGTATTAGAGGCGGTTTTGAAAGCCTTATATAGATTAAAGCCTCTATAAATGAACTACCGCTCAAGTCGTTCAACCCTAAAGAGTTGAGGTAGTAATTCACGTAAGGACCTATCGAGTCTGGTATCGTAGGAATTATCTACAGTGACCTCACCACTAACTACTATGACCCCACCACCGATCCTTGAATCCTCAACTACGTTACCCTTAATACCTAATCTACTTAATAAAGACTCCATCAACTTCCTATCGTTAGGAGCTACATAAACTACTAACTCATTAGCTACTACACCCATAGACTTAAGAACTTCTAAGGACTCCTTCAAGAGGTTTTCTAAAGACTCCAACCTCTCATCATAACTCATACCTCTAATGAGTTCCCAAACCCTCTTCCTTAGCCCCTCAACAACTTCATACTTAGCCTTAGCAACTATTAACCTAGCCTCCCTCCTAGCCTCAGCAAGCCTAACCTCAAACTCAGCCTCATTAATAACCTTCCTCCTCTCCTCATTAACTAACTCTTTCTTCCTCTCCTCAGCTTCCTTGATAATCTTCTCTGCCCTCTCCTTAGCCTCCCTAATGATTAACTCTGCCTCCGCCCTAGCCTTCCCAAGTATAGTCTTCCTTAAATCCTCGAGACTCATCCCCTACCACGCAGAAACTATGAACAACATGACTATACCGAACACCATACCGATGATCCCGAAGAGTTCTTCATAAGCAGCTAACACAATACCGGTACCGAATATACCTCCACGAGTCTTAACTAACTGAGCTGCTGTCTGACCGCAAACCACTCCCTGCTTCCACGCCGAGAACAACTCTACAAAACCTACGAAGAGGCTGACACCTAAGATAGCACCAGCTATATGTGGGGGTATTACACCGCCATGCTTACTCAACAGTCCTGGAATTACCATGAAGTAAGAAATCAACATATACGTAAGTCCGTAAACTAATGTCTGCGTCATCGGTAGGAACGCTAGTACGTAGACCCTACCCCTCAACCCGGGGTTCTCAGCAACTGTCGGGATGCCTGAAGCTGTAGCTTCAGCAATACCTAATGTAGTACCTATAGCTGCTAAACCCTCAGCTAATCCAGGACCTATAGTTGCTATCAATGTAGATACATCACTCATGCAAACACCTCAGACATAAATACGTTGATATTAAAGTTAAATACTTTATGTTGTAGGCCCTAACCTAACCCTAGTTAATGTTGTTGAGATAGGTGTTAACCTCCTCCCACAACCTTCGTAAAACTTAGATGATACTTCATACATTATCAACCTTAACGAATGTACGAAGGGGCTTAAGGATGATAACCCTAAATTAACTATATGGAGTAGTGATGATATTAAAGCACCGACGACTACACCGATAACTACGCTTATAGAGCTTAACATAGATACTGTATTAAATATTAAATTATTTATCAGTTCAGCTAGTATAGCACTACCGAGGGCTATACCTGCAATCCTCACGAATGACAGGACATCAGCTAGTATCCCTAACACATCGAAAATCCATAATAAGGCACCGAAGGGCCTATCAGTGATAGACCTAATAACTGCGTAGCTGATAACTGCGGAGACAGTTGCGTAGAGCAGTAACTTAGGGTCTGTAAGTCTTAGAAGTCCGAGTACGTCAGTATGTAATCCGAAGACCGCTTCAACAGTAGCTGGTCCTAGGACTGTAATCACTATTATGAGTAGTTCTAATATAGCACCGATAACGTTCTTACTAATGACTACGTTCTTAATTAATCCTAATCCATGAGCGATGAGTACTGAGTAGTAACCGACGATCATAGCTATACCTATATAGGTAATTATTGTTGAGCCAAGTGCTTCAGGATCTGCTAGACGTGCTGGTAAGCTAGGTAGTACCTGCGGTATTACATAGCTTAAGTAAGTACCTAGTAGAGAACCGAAGAAACTACGTGAGAGTAACCCAGTTACTATACCTGCTATACCTGCGTAGGTAGCTATGTTAACTAACCTCTTTAAAGTCTCCCTACTCTCCACGAAGTACGGAAGTACTAGTCTAGCACCTATAATGAGCCCTATACCATACCCTACATCCGGGAACATCAACGAGAAGAATATTAGGTAGAAGTATGTGAGTAGTGGTGTCGGGTCCCACTCATAATGTGCTGGATAACCTATAATCTCAGTGAATAGTTCAAACGGTTTAAACACCCTATAATTATTGAACTCCACCGGTGGGTTGGGGTCGTTCTCATACACTACATAACCGTTAAACCTAGATACATACCGCTCTAACTCATTCCTCCTAGACTTTAAAGACCAACCGATAACTAAGGTCATGTACTTAGAATTAAATGCATTCCTTAATAACTCAACCTCCCCCTGAACAGTCTCAGAAAGTACTTTAAGAAGTGCTAACTCATACAACTTACTTTCAAGGACATCAGAAATCCTCTTCTCTAAAACCTCAATACGTCCCTTAACATTCTTAACCTCCTCATCAAGCCTTACTAACTCCTCACCACGTACTACCCCCTCTAAAGACTTAGGCACGGTAACTTCAAACTTGCTTAAGTAACTCTTTAAGGATTCATAAACACTCCTCTCAAAAATCACTACAGCTACTACCCTCCCCTCACTAACCGTAACTGCTGTGAAGACCTTTAAAGCCCTACTTAATAAGTCCTCGAAGTCCTTACCACTACCGTATAATGTTTTAAGTACTAAGTAATCACCTACGTAATCTATTAAGGAACTATCAAAAAACCCGAACTTACTTAGTAATTCATTAACTACTAGCTTAAGTACCTGAAGCCTCTCTAACACCCCCTCATACATCCTAACCTCATCAACCAACGACTTAACTACCTCATACACAGACTCAAACTCCCTAACCAACTTCTCTAAAGCCTCATCAGTATTCCAAGGCAGTTCCCTAACCTCAACATCAACACCCTTCCTAATCAAGGAGTTAAGCTCCCTATACAGCATTAACCCCTTCTCAGACAACTCCAACCTCTTCTTAATCACTGCTAACGCTTCACCAGCCTCAGTAGGTGGTAATGGTTCGAAAAGACCCTTCCTAACGAGGCCTTCAACTAATTCCTCAGCCCTATCCTTAGGGACTACTACGTAAGTCTTCAAACCTACGTCAGGCTTATTAAGTAGTAGTTTAGAGGGTTGAGGCAATCCTAACCCTCAAACCCTACAACCTTAGAAAATACAGTCCTAACGAGATCATCAACCCTCTTACTAACATCCTCACGTAACTTACTAGCTGTTCTCTCAGCCTCCTCTAAAATCCTCTTAACCTCCAACTCAACACCCTCCTCAATCCTCCTCCTCTCCTCACTCAACTCAGCTAAGTACGACTTATCACTTAATATCTCCTCAGCCTTCTTCCTAGCCTCCTTAATAATCCTCTCAGCCTCAGCCTTAGCATCCTCAATAATCTTAGATGCCTCAGCTTCTAACTCCTTAACAACACTACTCAACAAATACACCCAATACAGGCTGAAAACACATAATATAAAGTTTAGCATTCAGTAATGCGGGAAATACATCACTACTCAGAGCGCGAAACTATCATCACTCCTAAATCATCTACTATACCTAAGTTTTAAGAATTCGTAACAATTACTCCTCTCATGAGGTACTACATCACCTCTAACGATATGCAGTACTTTAAAACCCATAATACTTAATACATCAGCTATAAACTGTCTATGACAGTATTTAGGGTTTAACTCCCTACACATTATCAAGACGTAGTACTTACTAGCTAACTCACTCAAGAATCTTAAGGCGTTATACGCTTCCTCACTAGTTAGTAGGTAATTAACGTATGAGTTAAATGTCTGTGAATCAACACACTTAACACTACCACTGAATCTAAGTCCTAAAGCACCTAAAACACCGAACCACCTATAACTAACACCTACATTACCTAATATGACCTCTAACTCGTCCTTTGAGAAACCACGTAACCTACTCTTAGGGAGTCTCCTAACATCAACAACTACCTCAATCTTGAACCTCCTAATGATATTGAGGAACTCATCTATAGAGTGATTAGAATAACCGATCGTGTAGACCGTATCTACAGACTTACTCAAGAATGAATACCTAATCCAACCTATCTAACCTAGGGATTTCCCTACCATATACCAACCTGATGTTATACCTCCTACACTCATCCTCTAAATACTTAACCACATCCTCAGAGACGTTCTCAACAGCTAATACAGCCATATAGACCTTACTACCAAACATAGACTCAACAAACCTCACATCCTCTAACACCTTACCTACCTCCTCCTTAACACCCTCAACACTACCTATATATGTAGTGACTTCACCGACAATTAAAGGATCTCTATTGAATATATCCACCTCCCTCTCAACACCCTCAGGATTCCTTAAAACTATATTGACCTTAACACTAATCTTCTCCTCAGGAATACCTAAATCCCTTAACAACTCCTCAATAAACGCTGCTGTGTAATAGTCTAACGTTACACCAACAGTCATGGCGAGAGAACTCATCCCACGTTCTAACCTACTAACACGTCTCTCAAGCCTCCTGAAATCCTCTCTTAACCCTCTAACTTCCTCCCATAACTTATTCTGACCTTCCCTAAGACTCCTAACCTCCTCCCAAAGCTTATTTTGTCCTTCTCTTAATGCCTTCACTTCCTCCCACAACCTATTAACGTTCTCCCAGAGTTTGTTTTGACCTTCTCTAAGACTCTTAACTTCCTCCCATAACTTGTTCTGCCCCTCTCTTAACGCTTTAACCTCTTCCCATAATCTGTTCTGATTCTCCCATAGTTTATTCTGGTTTTCCCATAATTTATTCTGCCCTTCTCTTAATGCTCTAACCTCCTCCCACAGTTTATTTTGACCTTCCCATAACTTCTTAATATCCTCCCTAAGACTCCTAACCTCTTCCCACAGTCTATTCTGATTCTCCCACAGTTTATTCTGTCCCTCTCTTAATGCTCTAACTTCCTCCCACAACCTACTGATGTTCTCCCAAAGCTTATTCTGATTCTCCCATAACCTCCTAACCTCTTCTCTAAGACCCCTAACTTCTTCCCATA
>Ga0209225_1001093_pt1 | contig 28135 bp, 30 predicted proteins | sample WasSprMetagenome_FD_184732 | JGI IMG/M metagenome (GOLD analysis project Ga0209225, IMG submission 184732) | Sulfidic aquatic microbial communities from Washburn Spring, Yellowstone National Park, USA - WS (SPAdes) (version 3) | ecosystem: Environmental > Aquatic > Thermal springs > Hot (42-90C)... | reverse complement strand
ATAATAAATAGCAATCCTTCCTCCTGCTCCTCCTCCACCTCCTCCTGCTCCTGTTCCACCGTTTGCAGTTGTGGTTCCATTTCCTGCGATTGTTTGAGCTTGAATCCAGATTGAACCTCCAGAACCTCCTCCACCACAGGCACCGTTGTAGTAGGAACAGATACAATCTTCACCATTTGCTCCATTGGCAGAGATTTGACCGTTGATGGTCAATGTTCCAGAAACTACCAATTTTATTGCTCCCCCTCCTGCTCCTCCTGAAGCAGAGCGGTTATAGATGCTATCGTATTCTCCACCTCCTCCAGAACCCAAATCTGTAGGTTCTGTTAAAGAACCATAAGCAGAACCTCCTTGAGCATTATTTTGAGAATTCCCTCCTTTTCCTCCGTATCCTCCTCCCCCTCCTCCTGCCCAGGCGTTATTAACCTGAGTTCCTGCTCCACCTCCTGGCCCTGAACCTGAATTAGATCCTGAACCTCCAGCATAACCTTTGGCATTTGCAGAAATTGAGGCTCCGGAATTGATGGTGAGATTTGTGGAAGTAACATTGAAGTTTCCATTTAAGCCATTGGCTACCTCAATAATGATATCTCCTCCCATATTAATATAACCTAAGGTGGTAGTATTGGCATCAGTTACCAAGGAGCCTCCGATTGAAATAACTAAATTCCCATTTCCAGCGATTGTTGCGCCAGTCACATTTTGAGTAGTAGTGACATAGCAAGTTGTGTCTAAAGTTCCAGAATCGCAGGCAAAGTTTTGGGCGAAAACTTCATCTCCTTTGTATTTGAATTGAAGAAGGTGGGCTCCAGCATCGAGAACTTTTACAACAAATTTCCCTTTTCCTTCACAATTCCAATTTCCAACGATAACTTTTTTTCCATCATAATTTGCTTTAATTTCTTCATCTCCACAATAAACTCCTACAAATTCAAGTTCCTTTCCAAACTCACTTCTCTTATCTGGAGTAATGGTAAGTTTTGCAGGGCCTGCCCTAGTTTCAAAGAAAACCTCCCAATTTCCTCCTTTTTCAGGGTTTGAATATGGGTTCAAAATTTTAATATTCTCTCCATTAAAAATGAAAGATAAAACCACACTTTCGATTTCTTTTTGAGTTGGCTTTGTTGTGCCTGAGTTGTTTGGAGTGATAGAGTACTCTTTTTTAAAGAAACTCAAAACCTTTGTTTTGAGATTCGAAATAAATCCTGTGAAAGATTCTTCGATTTTGTGTAAAAGATTGATTATTCTTGAACCAATTTTTGAAAAGAAATCAAAGATTCCAGAATTTTCAGAATTTTGAATTTCGTTTTCTAAAGAATTGTCTGCTGCAAAGGCTTCTTGAATGAATTTTATTTTAGAGAGAAACTTTGATTTTTGAGGGGAAAAGCTCTGTGATTTTTGAGAATAATTTTCAGCAACTTGTGATGAGCCACCAAAATTGAACTCAATTATTTGAACCCCCTCTTTCAAAATCTTTGCCTTGAATTTCCCTTCCCCTTTGCATTCCCAATTCCATACATAGATCCAGTTTTTTCCTTTCAAATATTTTTCAGGGGAGACCAATTGATCATCGCAATACAATCCCTCAAAAGAAACATCTTTTCCAAATTCATCAAATTTCAAATTAATCGCCAAATAAGGATATTTTGGATTTCCTTTTGTAGTAAACCTCACTTCCCAAATTCCTCCAACACCAATTTCTGATTTTGGGTTCAAAATTTGAATGTTATTTTCTGCTTCAGGATCCAAAATAATTGAAGCATCAGTTCCCGTTCCAGAAATTAGAGTTTGATATCGAGTTCCTTGTGAAAAATCTGCGTCTGAAGTTTGAGTTACAGAGCCGGTAGTGGTTGCCAAAGAAATTTGAGCTCCAATGTTTAAAGTGCTTGAAGCTTCGTAATAATAAGTCCAATTGGTTCTGTTATCTGGATGCTTAGCAGATGTTGTCGTCGCTCCTCCTGACCAATCAGTTTGAACCCAATAGTAAGTTGCACCAAAAGCAACTTGGGGATGGTACCAAAAGATGCTAGAGAAAATCAAAGAAACCAACAAAATCAAAGCTGTTGCCTCTTGCCAATACTTTTTGAAAGGCCACAAAACTTTCTTTCTTACTCTTACTAACGCCACCCTCAACTGCCACCCCAATATCGCAAAGAAAACCGGAAACTCAACCCTCTCTATCTCCTTTTTCTCCTTCTTTTCATTTTCTTTTAATCTTTCAAATTTCCTTTCTTTTAACCTCTTCAACAAACTCACCCCCTTCTCTTTCAGCAAATTCATTCTTTTCTCCTTCAACAGATCAACTCCCTTCTTCAACTTTCCAACACAAAACATTCTCACATTCTGCAGAATGTTAGAATATCTTTTTCCTTCATTAACTTTAGTTTCAAAGTTTTGCCTTTTACCTTTTTCTTTTTGAATTTTGCTTTTTACTTTTTGCTCTTTAACTTTTGAGCTTTGAGTTTTGAGTTTTGACTTAACTGTAATATCCCATCCCAAAATTTTTGGTGTTTCAAATTTTTCTCTAAAAAGCTTTTCTTTTTGATTTTTAATCTTTGATTTTTGATTTGTTTTAAAAAACCAGTTCATCTTTTAAAAATTTTATAATTTTTTATCAAGATCTGTCAAAAATTTTTTTCTTTTGTTTTTTGGCAAGTTTGATAAAAATTTAGTACTTTTTGAGCGATGTTTGACCAAGAAAATTCTCTTGCTTCTTTTTGACCCCACAAAGAAAGTTCTTTTCTTTTTTGAGGATTTTTAATTAGAATTTCAATTTTTTTTGCGAGCAAAACATAGTTTTTTGGCGGAACTAAAAATTCTTCTCCTTTTTTTCCTTTCAACCAGCTTTTGTAACCTTCGTTGGCAAAGGCTACAAAAGGCAAACCAGAAGCCATAGCTTCTAAAATTACCAAACCAAAACTTTCTCCAAAAATTGAAGGGGCGCAAAAAATATCAGCAGTGCGATAAATTTTAAAAAGCTCTTTTCCCCTCAACTCTCCCAAAAAAACAACATCTTTTAATTTTTTTTCTTTTACAAAATCTTCGCAATTTTTTCTTTCAGGTCCTTCCCCTACTACGATCAATCTTAAGTTTTGATATTTTCTTTTTAAAATTTCAAAAGCTTTCAACAAAAAAATCAAACCCTTTCTTTCTTCTATTCTTCCAACAAACAAAAGATTAATTTTTCCATCTAAAAACTCGTTGAATTTTTCCCCTTTTGGCGAAAATTCTTTTAAATTTACTCCGTTTGGAATCAAAACTTTTGGTTTTTTGAAATCTTTAAAAAAAGATAAAGCAACTTCTGAAACTGCGATCAAACCATCCAATCTTAAATTGCAAAAATTCAAAAAAAGAGGAAAAAAAGTTTTTAAAAAATTGCTTCTCGAAATGTCTGAATGAAAAGTTAAAATGTTTAAAGTTTTGAAGGTAAAGGGTGAAAGGAGAATTTGAAAAAAAGAAGGAAAAGAAGCGTTGTGAAAATGCAATACATCAAATTTTTCTTTTTTTAAAACTCTCTCTATTGAAAAATGGTCAAAATTGAAAACCAAATCTGAAATCCCACCACCAAAATTTAATTTAAAAGAGGTTCCAAGCAAAATCACATCTTTTCCGTAGTCTTCTGCTATTTTTCTTCTTGGAGCTATAATTTTTGTTTCAATGTTTCTTTTTTTAAATTCTTCTTTCAAAGCCAAAATGTGTCTTTTTACTCCCCCTTCTTCTAAAAATGAATGGAAAGTGATCAAAGCTATTTTCATTTTCTTGATTTCTTTTTTTTATAATGATACATTAAAATGATGGCAGAAGCAATAGAAAAGTTTATCCCCTATTCTATCGAAGCGGAAAAAGCCCTTTTGGGAAGTCTTCTTTTAGATAAAGAAGTGATTTTAAGAATTGCAGACATTCTCCGCCCTGAAGATTTTTATAGAGGAATTCATCAAGAAATTTACAAAGTTTTTATGGAGCTTTTTGAGAAAGGAGAAAACATTGACCTTTTATCGGTTTCAGAAAGATTAAAAGAAAAAGGGCTTTTAGAAGAAATAGGAGGAGTATCTTACTTAAGTGAATTATTAAATTCAGTAGTAACGCCAGTGAATGCTCTAAATTATGCAAAAATCGTGAAGAAAAAATCAGCCTTGAGAGAATTATTGTCTGCTTCTTACGACCTTCAAAAATTAGTCTTACAAGAATCTGAAGATTTAGAAATTTTGTTGGATAAAGCAGAAAAAAGAGTTTTTTCGATCGCCCAAAAATCTCTTACTCATAAATTCGTTCCAGTAAAAGATGTTTTAAAAGAAACGTGGGAAAGAATTGAAACCTTAACAAGAATGGGACCAAGAGTAAGAGGAATTCCTACTCATTTTCAAAGTTTGGACAGTATTTTGGCTGGGCTTCAAAAATCTGATTTAATAATTTTGGCCGCAAGACCTTCTTTGGGAAAAAGTGCTTTGGCAATCAATCTTGCAGCGAACGTTGCCATTTTTGAAAAAATTCCGGTAGGAATTTTCTCTTTGGAAATGTCAAAGGATCAAATTGTAGACAGATTGATAGCTTGTATTGGAGAAGTTGACCTCTGGAGATTAAGAACGGGAAAGCTTTCTTCAGAAGGAGAACCTAACGATTTTGATAAAATTAATCAAGCAATGTCAATTTTATCTGAAGTTCCAATTTACATTGACGATAGTCCTTCTCCGAATATTTTGCAAATTAAAGCAATGTGCAGAAGGTTACAAGCTGAAAAAGGCTTGGGATTGGTGGTTATAGATTATATTCAATTAATGCAACCTTTAAATCCTGACGCTTCTCCAGTAGAGCAAGTTTCCGAAATTTCAAGGTCTTTGAAAGCATTGGCGAGAGAGTTTGACATTCCAGTTTTAGCAATTTCTCAATTATCAAGAGCAGTAGAAAGAAGAACTCCTCCAAGACCAAGGCTTTCTGATTTGAGACAGTCGGGATGTTTGGCAGGAGACACCTTTATAATGAGAGCGGATACCGGAGAAAGAATAAAGATTAAAGATTTAGTAGGAAAAAAAGGCATTCCAGTTTATACTTTAGATGACGATTGGAAATTAAAAGTAAGAAAAATTTCAAAGGCTTTCTATAGCGGAAGGAAAAAAGTCTATTTACTAAAAACCAGAAGCGGTTTTGAAATTAAAGCCTCTGCTAATCACCCATTCAGAAAATTAGAAGGATGGTGTTCGTTAGAAAAATTAAAAATTGGCGATAAAATAGCAGTAGCAAAAAAAATTATTCCTCTTTCTCCTAAAAACGAACTTTCTAACGAAGAAATTGCACTTTTAGCTCACCTTTTAGACGACGGTTGCGTATTTGAGAAGCAACCTATTCATTATACTAACAGTAATCTAAAAAATATTCAAACAGTAGCGGAATTAGCAAAAAAACTCTTCAAAATAGAACCTCAAATTATTCGTCAAAAAAACTGGTACCACGTTTACTTACCTTCTCCTTATCATTTAGGACCAGGAAAGCATCATCCAATTATAAATTGGTTTGAAAAATTAGGATTGAAACCTGTTCGTTCTTGGGAAAAAGTTATTCCAGAAGCTGTATTTTCTCTTGATAACAAAAAATTAGCTCTCTTTCTTTCGCATTTTTGGGCAACAGATGGAAATGTAAGCGAAAAAAGAATGAAGAAAAGAAAAACTTCTGCTAATATCTTTTATTCGACAACGAGTCCAAAAATGGCTCAAGATGTAAAAGAACTTTTATTAAGGTTTGGAATAAGAAGCAAAATTTTTATAAAAAAGAAAGGTAGTTATAGACCATGTTATGAGGTTAGAATTCAAGGAAAAGAACATCAAGTGAAATTTTTAAAAGAAATTGGAGTTTTTGGGAAAGAAAAAATGATCGTTCAACTAATAAAAAATCTTGAAAAAATTGAGTCAAACACAAACTTGGATGTAGTACCAAAAGAAGTTTGGAATTTAATTGACAAAATAAGAATGGAAAAAGGGTTAAGCTGGAAAAAGTTGTGTAAAATTTTGGGAATTAAATTCGGAGGGAAAAATTCCTTATGTAGCAGGAATGTGGGCTTTGAAAGATTAAAGGTAATCGCAAATCATCTTTCTTCTCCTGAGCTTTCAAATCTAGCTGAAAGCGATGTTTTTTGGGACGAAATAGTGTCGATTAAACCTTTAGCTGTTGAAGATGTTTATGACCTTACTGTTCCTGGAACTCATAATTTCTTGGCTAACAACATTGTAGTTCATAACTCAATCGAACAAGATGCGGACGTGGTAATGTTTATTTACAGAGAGGATAAGTATTTTGATACAAGTCAAAAAGGAGTAGCAGAAGTTATCGTGGCAAAGCACAGAAACGGACCTGTGGGACAAGTAAAACTTTATTTTGACGAAAGAACAGTTTCTTTTAAAGATTTTTACGAAGAAATTCCAAGTGAATCATTTTAAAATGGAAAAAAGAACTTCTTGGGAAAATTTTGTTGAAAATTTAATCTCTCAAGGTTGGTTAAAAAGCGAAAGAATAATTTCTGCTTTCTTAAAAATAAAAAGAAAAGATTTTTTGCCAGAAAATTTAGAGGACCTTGCAGAATACGACGGCGCCCTCCCTATTGGTTTTGGCCAAACGATTTCTCAACCTTTGGTGGTAGCTTTTATGTTAGAGCTTTTACAACCAAAAGAAGAAGAAAAAATTTTGGATGTAGGGTCTGGGTCTGGCTGGACCTCCGCTTTGTTAGCAGAAATTGTGGGAGAAAAAGGAAAAGTAATCGCAATAGAAAGAATTCCTGAATTAGTAGAATTTGGAAGAAAAAATGTTGAAAAATACAATTTTGTGAAAAAAGGAAGGGTAAAATTTGTTTTGGGTGATGGTTCAAAGGGGTATGAAATTGAAGCTCCTTTTGATAAAATTTTGGCTTCTGCGACAGCAAAAAGCTTACCTTTGGCTTGGCAAAAACAATTAAAAATTGGCGGAAGAATTGTCGCACCAATTGAAAATTCAATCTGGCTTTTTATAAAAAGAAAAGAAAACGTTTTCGAAGAAAAAGAATTTCCAGGTTTTGTCTTTGTTCCTTTGATCGAGGATTGAAAAATTTTTGCGGAGGGGGTGGGACTCGAACCCACAAGCCAGTAAAACTGGCACCGGTTTTCAAGACCGGCGGAATGGCCAATTATCCGACCCCTCCTTATTCCTCTGTCATCAAAATATACTTTCATCTTCTTCCCTTCCATCTTCCATCTTCCATCTTCTAACTTCCATCTTCTAACTTCTAACTTCTAACTTCTAACTTCTAACTTCCAACTTCTAACTTCTAACTTCTAACTTCCAACTTCTAACTTCTAACTTCTAACTTCTAACTTCCAAAATTTTATTCTTCCATTCCTTCCATCACTTTTTCTCTCAAAATTACTTCTGGGTTTTGTCTCACTTCTTCCAAGTTTTCAAAAAGTTTTTCGAAAACTTCGTCAAACTCTTGAGGTTCTCTTTTCTTTTTAATTGGATTCACGTATGACATTATTTGCTGATAAACAAAAGGGTGCCATCTTTCCATTTCTTTTAATTTTTGAGCTGTCTCTGTAATAATTTCGTTAGCTTCCAAAATTTTTTGAGCTCTTTCTTGCCTTATTTTAAAAGCTGACTCTAAAGGTTGATCCAAAGGAAAATCGCATCTTTTCAAAATTCCTTCAAAAAGCTTTCCCCTCAACCTTTCTTGGTTTTCGTATCCAATTCCCAAAGTTACAAAATAAATAGATTCTATTGCTTCTGAAATTTGGGGCTCTGACTCTAACATTTGAGGACCTGTTTTCAAGAAATCCTCGTAAACTCTTAGTGAGACGTAAGATCTTTCCCTAATGTTTAGCTCTTTCTCAATGTTCAAATTCATCATCAATTGAACTACTTCTTCAGGAACTAAAATTACTGGTAATTCTTTCAATCCAAGTTTTTGAGCTGCCAACAACCTATGTTGACCATCCAAGATTAGATAACTTCCGTCTCTTTCAACTCCAATCAAAGGCACCAAAAATCCTACCTTTTCTATCGAAGAAACCAATCTCATCACATGAAATGTTGAAGGTTTTCTTTGATAATCTACTACCTTCATTTTGTCTACTGGTACCATTTTGAAAACTAAAGTCTGTCCTTTTTGTGGATCTAAAAAAGTGAAAATTTCTAAGGGTTTTTCAGTAATTTTTTTTTGTTTTGTTGTTTTCTTTTTTCTCATCTAATTTTTATTTTAATTTTTGACATTAGCTTAAATATTATTAATTTTATTCAAAAAAAATCGAAAAATCAACTTGATTTGTTTTCTTTTTTTGTTAAAATTTTCAACAATGATGTTTGAAATTTTTGAAAATTTTATCTACCAAGGACTTTGGACGCTACTTTTAATTTTAGTCGGAATCTTAGTAATAAAATTTGTCGAAAGAATAGTTTTTCAATTTTTTGAAAAAATTAAACTAAAATCAACTTTCAAATTGAGTGGCTTGGAAGATACGTTTTTGGCAGTTGGTCTAAAATTTGACATTCAAAAAATTTTAACAGAAATCATAAAACTCTTTTTTGTTTTTCTCTTTTTGATGGCACTTTTTGAAATTTTTAACCTTCAAAAAGTAAGCGAATTTTTTGAATTTTTGGTGAAATATTACTTGAACATTTTTTTGGCTTTGTTAATCTTTTTGGCAGCATTGTATTTTTTTGCCTTTTCAAAAAAGATTGTTTTAATTTCTTTAGAAAAAGAAAAAATTTCGGTCTCCCCTATTTTAGGAAAAGGAATTACTTTTTTTATTTGGGTATTAGCTTTGCTTGCAATTTTGTATCAACTAAACATTCTTAAAGAATTAATTTTAATTTTGTTTGCGGGTTTGGTAGGTTTAGGGGTCTTAATCCTTGGAATTGCTTTTGGTTTGGGAGGAAAGGAATTGGCTCAAAAATTTTTACAAGAAATTCAAGAAAAATTTAAAAAATGAAAACTATCTCTCTTGAAATTTTAAAGATAATGTTTTTGAGGTCTTTTGAAAGAATTGAAGCAGAAAAAGAAGAAATTAACAAAATTAATGTTTTTCCAGTTCCAGACCAAGATACAGGCACAAATTTGGCAAAAACTTTGGAAGGAATAAAAAAAGCCATTGAAGGGAAAAATTTTCAAAGTAAAAAAGAATTGGCAGATGCAATTTTGGAAGGAGCTTTAAATTCCGCCCAAGGAAACGTTGGAGTAATTTTTACTGGATTTTTGGTTGGGTTTTTTTCAAATTTAAACGAGGAGAATGTCTTGGATGTAAAAAATTTGGCAATTTTGTTTGAAAAAGGAAAAGAAAAAGCTTTCAAATCAATTTTAAATCCGAAAGAAGGCACGATTTTAGACGTAATTTCTGCTTTCTCTCAAAGTTTTTTTGACTTGGCGCAAAAAAAAGAAGAAATCGAAGAAATTTTTGAAATTTCTTTGGAAAAAGCAAAATTAGCTTTAATTGAAACTAAAGAAAAAATGGAGATATTAAAAAAAGCTAATGTGGTCGACGCAGGAGGGCTTGGGTTTTTGATGGTTTTGGAAAGTTTTTTTGAAGTTTTAAAGGGTGAAAAAAGAAAAATTGAAAAAATGCCTTCTGGTGAAATAAAAAGAATGGTTCAAATAATGCGACATCGCTTTGAAATTGTAGCTTTAATAGAAAATCCAAAAGTAAAAGAAGAGGAAGTTAAAGAAAAATTGAAGGATTTGGGAGATTCTTTGGATTTGATTTTGGTTCAAAACAAATTAAAGCTTCACATTCATACAGATTGGCCAGAAGAAGTTAAAAAGATAATAAGAAATTTTGGAGAAATTATAGAATTGAAAGAAGAAGACATGGCAAAAGAGATTGCAAAAGAGCCTTCAGTAAAGAAAATTTCAGTGGGTATCGTTACGGATAACGTTGCTTCGATTTTGCCAAAAATTTTAGAAAGATATCAAATTGAAATTGCAGAAGCAAAATTTGATTGGCCAGATTTAGAAAAAATTGAAGGAGAAAACATTTATCAAAAAATAAAGAAAGCTTATGAAATGGGAGTTGAAACAAGACCAAGAACATCCCAGGCTACCCCGAAAGATTATTTAGAAGCCTTTAAAAAACAACTTGAAAAGTTCGATAAAGTTTTATGTTTAACTTTAAGTTCAAAGCTTTCTGGTTGCTACAATTCAGCAATTCAAGCTAAAGAAATGTTGCCAGAAGGAAAAAAAGAAAGAGTTTTTGTTTTTGATACTCAGAACGCAGCCGCAGGTCAAGCTCTTTTTGTTTTGAGAGCGATTGAATTGATTCAAGAACAAAGAGAAATTGAAGAAATCGTTGAAGAGTTGAAAAAAATGATTTCAAAAACTCAAACTTACGTTATTTTTGCTGACCCAAAGGGTATAGAATTTATCGGAAGAATAACGAAAAGTCAAGCAAATTGGATAAGGAGAATGAAAAAGTTAGGTTTTCATCCTATAATAAAAATTGAAAATGGAATTTTAACAAAAGGAGGAATTGTTTTTGCAAAGAAAGAACCAGAAGCTCTTTTCAAAAAAGTTTTGAAAGAATCAGAAAGGGAAAGAAAAATGGGCAAAAAAATAAGGGTTATAATCAATCATGCTGATAACTTAGAGGAAGCAAAAAAATTAAAAGGTCTATTAAAAGAAATTGAGGCCGAAGTTTCTTTTATTTCAGAATTATCACCAATCCTATGTGCAATAACTGGTCCTGGAACTTTATTTTGTGCTTGGCAACCAATAGAATAAAAAATCCATGCATGTTGTAGTCATTCCAGATGGAAACAGAAGATGGGCAAGAAAAAAAGGATTTTTTCCTTGGCAGGGACATATTGAAGGAATGAAAAATTTAGAGAAAATTTTAAAGAAAGCTTTTGAATTAAAGATTTCCTATTTTACTTTCTGGGGAATGTCTGCTGACAATGTTTTAAAAAGACCGAAAAAAGAAGTTGAAGTTTTGTTTTCTATTTTCAAAAGACAGTTTAAAAAATTAGCAAAATCAAGAGAAATTCAAAAAGAAGGAGTAAAAGTTAACGTTTTTGGGCTGTGGAAGAAACTTTTTCCAGAAGAAGTAAAAAGCGCAATCAAAGAAGCAATTGAAAAAACAAAGGAAAATAAAAATTTTGTTTTAACATTTTTGTTAGCTTACAATGGCACAAATGAGATGTTGGAAGCGATAAAAAAAATCGTAAAAAAAGCAAAAAAAGAAGAAATTGAAATTTCAGAAAAAACTTTAATTGAAAATCTCTGGACAGGAGAATTGCCTCCTGTGGATTTGGTAATTAGAACAGGATGCGAAGGAGACCCTCATAACTCTGCAGGTTTTATGATGTGGCACACAGCTTATTCTCAATTTTATTTCACAGAAACTCTTTTCCCTGATTTTTCTCCAGAGGAATTCGAAAAAGCGATAAAAAATTTTTTAAAAAGAGAAAGACGTTTTGGAGGATAAAATGAAAATTGGAATTGTAGGAATTGGAGGAAAAACAGGGTCAATGTTTGCGAGAGAATTGAAAGATAGCGGAGAAATTTTTGGAATTGGGAAAAAAGAAGCAATGGAAGAAATTAAAAAAAGAAAAGTTTTTTTAGAAAGAAACGAAAAAAGAGAAAAATTAGAATGCAATTTGATCGAAATTGAAGAATTCCCAAAAAATTTGGAATTTGATTTTTTGTTTTTTTGTATAAAAAATCCTGTTTTTGATGCAGTAAAATTTTATTACCAGAAAATAAAAGAAAAAAATTTTTCGCCCCCGGCTCTTTTTTTACCTCAAAACGGAATTTCAGCTAAAGAGGATGCGATTTTGGCTTTAAAAGAAGTTTTTGGAGAAAATTCAAAAGAAATTCCAATTTTTAGAATTTCTCTTTTTAATGCCATCGAAAAAAAAGTAGAAGGTGAAAATGTAATCTTTAGTTATTTTCTGCCCGTTCGTTTAGCAATTTCTCAAGTTTCTGGAAAAAAAATGAAAATAAAAAATTTTTTTGAAAAAACAAAGTTTGAAGTTTTTTTTGTTCCAGAAAAAGATTCAAAAAATATGGAATATTCAAAGTTGTTTTTGAATTTAATCGGGATGGCTTGCGCGGTAGAAAATTTATCGATTGCGGAAGGTTTCAAGAAAAAAGAGGTTTTCAAAAAAGAAGTTTTAGCTTTGAGAGAATACATTAGGGCGGTAAAATTAGCAGGGGGCAAATTTTTAAATTTTCCTCACTACCCTGTAAAATTTTTTTCTTTTTTGTTTAAAATTCCAATTCCTGTTTTATTTTTAATCTCATCTTTTTTGGGAAATTTGATCGAAAAAGAAAGAAAAGGAAAGAAAAAAGAGTTAGACGAAATTGATTATTACAACGGGGCTGTGGTAAAATTAGCAAAGAAGGTTGGTTTTGAAGCTAAAATTAATCAAGAAATTTTGGAAAAAGCAAAATGTATATTAAAGGAGTGGGAATGACAAAATTTGATTATTCGCAAAAGCCCTGGTGGAAGTTTGCCTTTGAAGCTACAATGGAAGCTTTGGAAGATGCGAGAATGAAAATTTCAGATATAGATTGTATCGTTTTTACTGGAATGGAAAGTTGCGATGGATTTTTTGAACATCAAACTCACAAAGCCTCTTTTTTGTCAGATTTGTTCAAAACTCACGTTCCCATAATTGAGGTTGCTGCAGTTTGCGCTGGTGGGGGGGTTGCTTTTTGGACAGCTTTAAGATTGAAAGAATTCAAAAACATTCTCGTTGTTTCTGGAGAAAAATTGGTAGACAACATTACACCTGTAACCACTCATTGGATAGCTTCTGCCATTGAAAGAGAAATTGAACAAACAGAAGGATTAAATTTTCCTTTGCAAAACGCTTTGGTTTGGGAAGAATACAAAAGAAAATACGGAGCTTGTCATGAAGATTTAGAATTAATTGCTTTTAAAAATCACCAAAACGCAACTTTAAACGAAAAAGCTTACTATTACAAAAGACCAGTGACATTAGATCAAATTAAAAGCGCTCCAAAAATTGCAGGAGAATTTACTCTTTATGATTGTTCTCTTTCTGTTAACGGTGGGGCTGCAGTAATTTTGAGCCAAGAAGAATCAGACATTAAAGTAGTAAGTTCTGGTTTTGCTACAGATTATCTCTTAACATTTTTAAGAGAAGAACCTTGGCATTTTAAAGCAACCCAAATTGCAGCAAAAAAAGCTTATGAGCAAGCTAAACTAAAACCTTCTGACATTCAAGTTGCAGAAGTTCACGATGCTTTCACTTCGGTAGAGTTATTCTCTTACGAAGATTTAGGGTTTGCTGAAGAAGGAAAAGGAAGAGAATTAATTAGAAAAGGGATTGTAAATTTGGATGGAAAGCTCCCCATTAATCCTTCTGGTGGCTTGAAAGCAAAAGGACATCCAATATCACCCACAGGTTTGGCCCAAATTTATGAAATTGTGAATCAGTTAAGAGGAAGATGCGGAGAAAGACAAGTAAAACCCATTCCAAAAATTGGCCTTTGCCATAACGTTGGAGGAGCAGGAGGGTCAGTTGCTGTTCACATTTTGAGAAAAATTAAATAAAATTGAATTATGAGAAAGATAAAAAAATTTTTAGCAATTTTAATTTTCATTCCTTTAGTTTTGAGCGCTGAAGGGTTAATACCTTGTAAAGGAACCAAAGAAAATCCGTGTACTGCCTGCGACCTTTTTGTTTTATTCAGGAACGTATTAAACTTTTTACTTTTCGTAATAATCCCTCTTTTGGCAGCAATTATAATTGCATGGGGAGCTTTTAGAGCGCTTTTGGGAATGGCGCAAGGCAAAGTTGAAGAATGGAAAAAAGGAAAAGATGTTTTGATTGCGGTGATAATTGGCCTTGTGATAATTTATTCAGCTTGGTTGTTAGTAGGTTTGTTTTTAACAGCCATTGGAGTAACTTCGATAAATGGTTGGAATCCTCAAAATTGGTTTAAAATTAATTGTACACCTTAAAAATATGGAATTTTTAGACCCAAAAAAAATCATAGAAAAGTTAGATTTGAAATCTGGAATGACCGTTGCCGATTTTGGTTGTGGAAGAGGAGATTGGGCAATACCTTTGGCAAAGAAAATTTTCCCTGGAAAAGTAATCGCCATCGATATTTTGGAAGAACCTTTGTCTGCTTTAAGGTCCCAAATGAAAATTGAAAAAATTTTTAATATTGAGCCAAGGTGCTGGGATTTGGAAGAAAAAGTTTTTTTGAGGGACAATTCTGTAGATTTGGTAGTAATTGCTAATTTGTTATTTCAGGTTGAAAATAAAGTGAAAGTTTTAGAAGAAGCAAAAAGAATTTTGAGAGATAACGGAAAAATTTTAATCGTCGATTGGAAAAAAGATAATCCCTTGACTCAAGAAATCGAATTTTGTAATATTGATGAAATAAAAGAAATTTTAAAGAAATTGAATTTAAAAGTAATTGAAGAATTTGACATTCCAGCTTATCATTGGGGCTTGATAGCAAAAAAATGAAACGTTTAAAATTAAATAAAAAAATTTTAGGTTTAATTGCTTTGATTTTTTGTTTGAGTTTTTGTAAAATATCGATAATAAAATCTGATAATTCTTCACAACAAGTAGAAATCCCAAATCCAGTAGGATACAATACCTTTCAAGAGCTTTTGATAGCAGTTTTAGTATTTTTACAAGTTGTAGGAGCTGTGATTTCAATTTTTTCTCTAATAGCTGCTGGTTTTAAATTTCTAACCGCTGAAGGTGACCCAGAAAAAGTAAAACAAGGTTTCAAGATGGTTTTTTGGACAGTGGTAGGACTTTTTATTATAATATCATCAATAGCCTTTATTGAATTTTTAAAAGAAACAGTCTTTAAATCAAAAAATAATTAAAATAATTAAAGGTCGAAAAATAAAAAATAAATTAAACAAAAATGAACAAAAAAATTTTAGGATTAGCAATTCTTTTGGGAATTTTAGGATTGAACCAAATGGGATTGGCTCAACTTCCAACAGGTGGAGGAGATTTTGTTACACTGGTATCAAATTTCTTCAAGATACTGGTGGGTTTGATAGCAATAATTGCTGTAGTCTTCATAATTTTAGGAGCCTTTCAGTTTTTTACTGCAGCAGGAGATCCCGAAAAAGCATCTAGAGCAAAGCAACAAATAATTTATGCCGTAATTGGTCTCTTTATTGCCGTCGCTGCTTGGGCATTAGTGAACTGGCTTGTAAAAAACTTTGGTGGGACTCAACCGTTTTAGAGTTTTAAAGTTAAAATTTTAAATTTATTTAATGCGCCAATTTTCGGTTCCCCAATTTTTACAGAGAGAACCAAAAATTTTTGGTCCTTTTACTTTTAAGGAATTTTTGGCAGTGGTAGCCATTGGAGGTTTAATTGCGATAGGTTATTTTATTTTTTGGAAGAAAAACCTTCTTTTATTTTTGATATTCGCAATATTTGTCGGAGGAGGAGGGGTCTTTTTGATTTTTGGAAAAATTCAAGGAATGGGAGTGATCGAATTTTTCGTAAAACTAATAAGTTTTAGTTTTGGTAGTAAAAAATATTTATGGAAAAAAAAAGAATTTTCTCAAATAGATTTTTTGAAGAAAGATTCTTTTTTTGAAGAAGGGTTGAAAGCTGAAAAGGAAGATGCTATAAATAAAATAAAGAGAAAAAAGAATATTTTTTAAAAATGTTACCAACTCAAAGTTTAGTTGAAATTGAAGATGTTAGAGAAGGAATAATAATTCTTAAAAATAAAAGTTTAAGAGGAATTATTTTGAGTTCCTCGATGAATTTTCATTTAAAATCTGCCGAAGAGCAAGAAGCGATTTTGTATCAGTTTCAACAATTTTTGAATATGCTCGATTTTCCAATTCAAATTTTGGTCCAATCGAGAAAGTTAAACATTACCGGATACTTGGAAAAATTAAAAATTTTAGAAAAAAAACAAAAAGAAGAATTATTAAAACAGCAAATTGCAAATTACAGAAAATTCATAGAAGATTTGGTCATTAAAGGAAACATTTACACAAAAAGTTTTTACGTGATCGTGCCTTATAGTTTGCCAGAAATTGAACTCAAAGGCACAAAAAAACTAACAGAAGAACAATTTCAAAGAGCAAAGTATCAGCTTTGGGAAAGAATAAATTATGTGATAATGGGATTGAGAAGGTGTGGTTTGGAAGCTGAACCTTTAAACACTGAAACGATATTGCATTTGTTGTGGAGCTTTTTTCATCACAAAGAATCTGAAAGAGGATTTTGGCCAGAAATTCCTCCAGAATTTTTAAAATAATATGGTTTTTGAAATTTTTAAAAAACAAAAAAAATCACATCCAGAAGAAAAACTTTTTACTTTACAAGATTTTTTAGCTCCCACGGCAGTAGAAATTAAACCCGAAAGTTTACAATTGGGAGAAAAATTATCCAGAAGTTTTTTTATCACATCTTATCCAAGATATATTTCTGTGGGATGGTTATCTCCAATAATCAATCTCAATCAGTCTTTTGACCTTTCTCTTTATATTGTTCCTTTGGAAACTCCCGCGATTCTAAAAGAAATTTCTAAAAAGATTACCCAAATTACTGCAGAAATAGAAGAAAAGGCAGAAAGTGGAAAAATTATTGAGCCTTCCTTGAAATTTCAATACGAAGAACTTGATGCATTAAGAGAAAGGTTAACCGCAAGTCTTGAAAAAATGTTTAAATTTGGAATTTACCTGACGGTCTATAGCGATTCAATGGAAGAAATCAGAGAGACAGAAAGTATTTTAAGAACCATCTTGGAAGGAAAGTTAATTTTCATTAGACCTACTTTGTATCAACAAAAAGAAGGACTTTTAACAAACGCTCCTTTGTTTACAGATAAAATAATGCAGTTGTTTCCAATGAATACAGGACCTGTTTCTTCTAGTTTTCCTTTTATTTCTTTCGATTTAAGTTCTAACGAAGGAATCTTGTACGGAGTAAATTTACATAATAGTTCTTTGATTTTGTTTGATAGGTTTTCTTTGCTAAACGCAAACATGGTTGTTTTTGCGACTTCTGGAGCAGGAAAAAGCTATATGGTAAAAACAGAAATTTTAAGGCAATTGATGACCGGAGTTGAAGCAATCGTGATTGACCCTGAAAACGAGTATAAAGCTTTGACAGAAGCAGTCGGAGGTTCTTTTATCGATGTTTCTTTGAATTCTCCCCATCATTTAAATCCGCTGGATTTACCTTTACCCAGAGAAGATGAAAAACCAGAAGAAGTTTTAAGATCGAACGTAATAAACTTAGTGGGATTAATGAGAGTAATGTTAGGAGGAATGACTCCAGAAGAAGATGCGATCATGGACAGAGCTATCACTGAAACTTATGCTTTAAGAGACATCACTCCTGAAACTGATCCTTCAATGTGGAAAGAAAGAATTCCTTTGCTTTCTGATTTAGAAGCGGTTTTGGAAGGAATAGAAGGAGCGGAATCTTTAGTGAGAAGATTAAGAAGGTACACAAGAGGAACTTTTGCAAGGTTTTTTAATCAACCCACGAACGTCTCTTTGGAAAAACCTTTGGTCGTTTTTGGATTAAGAGATATGGAAGAAGAATTAAGAACTGTCGCAATGTTTTTGGTATTACGACACATTTGGAATGTAATAAGGTCAGAATTGAAAAAAAGGATCGCAGTGATTGATGAAGCTTGGTGGATGATGAAATACGAAGATGCAGCCTCTTTTTTATTTGGTTTGGTTAAAAGGGCAAGAAAATATTGGTTAGGAGTAACGACAATTACCCAAGATGTTGAAGATTTCATGAAATCAGAATACGGAAAACCAATCATTACTAACTCTTCGATTCAAGTTCTCTTGAAACAATCACCGGCGACAATAGATATTGTTCAAAAAACTTTTAATTTAACTGAAGAAGAAAAAAATTTACTTTTAGAATGTCAAGTAGGAGAAGGAATATTTTTTGCTGGACAAAAGCACGTTTTAATGAAAGTAGTAGCTTCTCCGATGGAACATCAAATTATTACTACTTCACCAGAAGAAATTTTAAAAATTAGAGCAGCAAAAAAGAAAATATGAAATTTATAATGTTGATTTTGGCAGTAATAATCGACATTCTTGGATTTGCGTGTTTTTTAATCTCAATGACAGGGTTTTTGGCTCCTGCAGCTCAAATTTTTTCAATGTTTTTAGATTTTGTGGGTTTAATTTTAATCGGAGGATGGATTTTATTTTCTGGAGGAGGAATTCCTGCATCAAAACTGCTTTCGAGAGTAGGGTTGGCTTTTTTAGTAGAATCTATTCCTTTTTTGGGAGACATTTCTCCTTCTTGGACTTTGGCGGTTTTGAGCATTCCCAATTAAATCTCTAAAAAACAAAAACTGAAACCTAACCTTGGTTCAATTTTCCCAGATTTCGCTAAAATGGTATATTTGAAAATTTGAGAATATAATTTTAATAAATCTTCTTTTTTCCATTTTTGAATCAAAACCCAATTTTTTTGTATAAAATAAAGGTGAAAACCGGTTTTTTGAGAAATTTCATAAAAGGAAAGTTTTTTTTCGGAAAGCTCTTTTAACAAAATCAGATTCTTTAATTGTTTTTTGAAAAGAGAAAATAACTTAATTTGATTTTCTCCTTTTTTCACTAAATCCTCCAATAACAAAAAGGCTTTTTTCTTTTTGTTTTCTAAAATTAAGTTTAAAATTTCAAAAACGTTTTCTTTCAAATTTAAAACTACTAAACTTTCAACATCTTCTTTTTTTATTATTCCTTTTCTTTTAAAAGCGGCCAATTTTTTTGTCTCTTGGTCGATTTGCCACAAATTATTCCCCACTCTTTCTATAAATTCTTTTTTTGCTAAAGGTTCAATTTTTAACCCAAGTTTTAAAAATTCATTTTCAACCCACTTTTCCAATTCCCAAAATTTTAAAATGTTTTTGAATTCTTTAATTTTTGCTATCTTTTTTAATTCTTCAAAAAACTGATCTTTTTTAGGTTTCTCTTTAAACCAAAATATAAAAAGAGTTCTTGCGTTTTGAAACTTTTCTTTTTTTTCTAAAAAATCTTTTTTAAAATCTTCGTTTTCTTCAAAATTTTTTAAAACGAAAATTTTATCTTTTTTCTCAAAAAGATTTTCGCAAAAAGCTTCTTTTTCAAGGTCTTTCAAGGTTTTTTCTTCAAAGTCAAAAATTTTTACTCTCTTTTTTTCAAAAATTTTTTCAATTTCTTTTTTTATTAAAAAATTTTCACCGAAAAAAATTTGAATCATTTTTTTTGACAAACAGGACAAAAATAACTGCTTCTTTGGCCAAATTTTATTCTTTTAATTTTACTTTCGCATCTAAAACATTTCTCGTCCTCCCTTCTGTAAACTTTTCTCTCTTTATCAAACTCACCCTTTTCTCCAGTAATCTTTCTGAAATCTGAAATTGACTCTCCCCCACTCTCGATTCCTTTTTTTAAGATTTTTTTGATTGCTTTAAAAATGCTTTCAATTTCTTTTTCTTTTAAATTTTTCACATCTTTTGCAGGATGAATCTTAGCTTCCCATAAAATTTCATCGGAATAAATGTTCCCGATTCCAGCAATTTTTTGTTGATCCATTAAAACTTTTTTGATTTTTCCCTTTTTTACTTTGTTTAAGATTTCTTTGAACTTTTCCAATGTAAAGTTCTCATCTAAAGGCTCAGGGCCTATTTTTGAAAAAGTTTTTTCTAGTTCTTCTTTATTTAAAATTTCAATTTTAGCAAACTTTCTTAAATCAGAGAGAGCAAGCTGTCTTCCGTCGTCAAGAAAAAATATCACTCTTAAAAATCTGTTCATTGGGTCTTTTAAAGCCTCACTTCCCTCTATAGGAATCCACTCTTTATTTTTCCTTTTCCATTTTCCGATTAAAAAATGACCAGTCAATTTTAAATGAACTAACAAAAATTTTTTGTTTGAAAGTTCAAATACAATGTTTTTTCCTCTTCTCCAAATTTTTTCAATCTTTGCTCCTTTGATTTCTTTTTTAAACCACTCAAAATTTTTAGGTTTTTTGATTATTTTTTTTGTCTCCGCGACGCAATCTAAAATTTTTTTCCCTAAAACTTCTTTTTTCAATTCAGAGACAGTAACCTCTACCTCCGGAAGTTCTGGCATACTATGATTTTACAAACTCTACAATTTTTTCGAAAATTTGAGGCTCCTCTTTGGCTAAAGTGGCTAAAATTTTTCTGTCAAGATCGATATTTTTTTGTTTTAAAAGATTTAAAAAAGTACTGTAATTTAACCCAAAATTTTTCACCGCAGCTGAAATTTGTACTTGCCAAAGTCTTCTAAAATTTCTTTTTTTTTCTTTTCTGTGTCTGTAAGCATGACAAAGAGCGTGTGTTAGGGCGTCTTTTGCTAATCTATATTTTGATTTTCTTTTCCATTTGTAGCCTTTTACCAACTTGAATAACCTTTTTCTTCTTTTGTGAGCTACTTTTCCTCTTTTTACTCTAACCATTTTATTTTCTCACGTAAGTTAAGTACCTTTTGATTAACTTTGCTTCACCTTTTGAAAGCTCAACCCATTTTTTGAATTTTCTTTTTTTCTTTGAAGATTTTTTAACTAAAAAATGGTCCTGGCCACACACTCTTCTTAAAATTTTTCCCTTTCTCGTAATTTTAAACCTTTTTAAAATTGATTTTCTTGTTTTTCCCCAGCTCATTGTTTTTTCTGTACTATTGCTACTAAACCTCTTGGTAAAAATTTTATTTCTCCTTCAGTTTTGATCTCAATTTTTGAATTTAAAATTTCTAAAAATTTTTTCATCTTTTCTAAGGCAAAATCTTTTAATTCTTTCTCTCTCCCTTTCAAAATCATTTCCACCATTACTTTATGTCCTTTTTCTAAAAATTTTTTTGCTTGATTTGCTTTTATTTCTAAATCGTGTAAAGAAGTATTATAACCAATCCTTACCCCTTTAACTTCGGTTTCTTTTTTCTTTTTATCTTTTTCTTTTTTTCTTAAAGAATAAAGAAATTTTCCAAAATCCGCAATCTTGCAAACTGGAGGATTTGCCTTGTCAGAAATTAAAATTAAATTTAAATTTTGATCTTTTGCTAATTTTAAGGCCTCTTCAAAAGAAAAAACTCCCAAATTCGTACCATCTTCTTTTATCACTCTTACTTTTTCTGCTTTTATTTGCTCGTCAAATAAAAATTTCTTTTCCACTTTATTTTTTTTGTTCTACCTTTTGGAGGTGCCGGGATTCGAACCCGGGTCCAAGATTTCTACTCAATTTTGAGCCCTACAGGCTTAGTCAATGTTTGTTTTCAGAATAGAGAGCCATTGACAACTCTCTATTCCATAAAATAAAAAAATTTTTTTAATGAACTCTCTCGCTTTTTATAACGCTTCTCTTTCTTAGCGAGAATTGAAAGAGAAACGCCAACTTTAGTTTCTTATGCTAAAGCTGGAATAAAATTTGTGTTGGCAATTTTTCGGTTTTTAAAGAGGTCCTGCCTCTACCTGCTCTCAAAATTTTTCGAAACCTTGTCAAATCCTTTTACACCCCCAAAAAATTTTTAAATTTCAAATTTTCGATTTTCGATTTAAATTTTTGATTTTTGATTTCTGGTTTTTGATTTAAATTTTGGTTGCGGGAGTGGGAATTGCACCCACGATCTCCAGGTTATGGGCCTGGCGACCTACTACTGGTCCATCCCGCTATGATTTTTTCGAAAGAATTTTATCAAATTCAAAAATTAAATTCAAGAGAAAAAAGTGGGCGCGTCAGGATTCGAACCTGAAACCTTCCGCGTGTAAGGCGGACGCTCTACCATTGAGCTACGCGCCCTTTGTGTCGAGGGTGGGAATCGAACCCACACCTAGGCCTTATGAGAGCCCCGCTCTACCATTGAGCTACCCCGACATGTCGTCCGCTTTCCATCAGAACATTTCGGAGGGCTGGGAATTGAACCCAGACCTCATCCTCCCAAGGGATGTGTACTACCATTATACTACCCTCCGTAAAATTTTTTATTATTTTCTTTTTCTTCGCAAATAGTAAAGTTTTGCCCTTCTTACTTTTTGTCTTTTTAAAATCTCAATTTTTTCAATTAAGGGTGAATGCAAAGGAAAAATTTTTTCTACTCCAATTCCAGAAATTTCTTTTCTTACAATAATGGTGGCTCCTATTTCTTTTCTGTGTTTTCTTGCAATCACTACACCCTCAAAAATCTGAATTTTCTCTTTGTCTTTATCTTTAATTTTCATTGAAATCCTCACTAAATCGCCTGCTCTAATTTCTGGGAGATCTTTCTTTTTAAAACTTTCTAAAATTTTATTTACTACCACTTCTTCTTTCATTTTTTTATCTCCAATAATACTACTTTGGTTGTTTCAGGTAAAACTTCACCTTTTTTTATTTTCAAGCTTTCAATGGGAACAATTCTTTTTTCTCCAAAAGCTTTTAAAAATTCATCCACTTTTGCCAATTTTATATTCAAACCTTCTACAAAATAATGCATTGGAATGACAACCTTTGGTTCAATTTCGTTTATAATTTGAATTGCTTCTTTAGCTCCTATAGTATAAACTCCTCCAACCGGAATCATTAAAATGTCAACAGGAAGAATTTTTTCTTTTTGTTGTTGAGTCAAATTTTTTTGTCCAAAATCTCCCATATGACATATTCTAAAATCTTCAGCTTCAATAACATAAATGGTATTTTTCCCTCTTTCTTTTCCTTCATTAGTATCATGAAAACTTTCAACTCCGTAAATGAATATTCCTCCTACTTCGTATTCTCCAGGAGTATCAATTATAAAATAATCGCCAGAAATTGTTTTTCTTTCGTTATGGTCGTAGTGATCATGAGTGATTAGCAAAATATCAGTTTTAATCCTTGGAGTTTTCAGTCCAATCTTTTCTGAAAAAGGATCGATGGCAATTTTTTTTGTTTTAGTTAAAATTTCAAAAAATGCGTGCCCGTGCCAGATTATTTCCATAATTTTTATGTTACAAAAAATCTTGAAAAAAATCAAATTTTAATTTAAAATTTAAAGCATGAAAGAAATTTTAGAAAAATATAAATTACCCAAAGAAGGAGAAATTGTTGAGGGGGTAGTTATCGAGAAAAGCAATGCCATTTTGTATGTGGATTTAGGAGAGAGAGGAACAGGAATTGTTTACGGAAAAGAATATTTGAGCGCAAAAGATAAAATTAAAAATCTTAAAAAGGGAGACAAAATCTTTGTGAAAATAATTAACTTGGACGGAGAAGATGGATTCATAGAGCTTTCTTTGAAAGAAATGGATAAAATTGAAAAAATTAAAGAATTAGAAAAAATAAAAGAGAAAGGAGAAACTCTTGAAGCAAAAATTCAAAGAGTTAATCGAGGAGGATTGGTAACGAAAATACTGGACATACCTGCTTTTTTACCAATTTCTCAACTTTCTCAAAGAGTTTTGCCAGAAGAATTACCAAACTTTATTGGTAAGACTTTAAAAGTTAAAATATTGAGCGTTTTGAATTCTGGAGAAGTAATTATCTCAGAAAAATTATGCGAAAAAGAAGAACTTCAAAAAGAAATTGAAAAATTTAAAGAAGGAGAAATAGTAGAAGGAGAAATTAGTGGAGTAACAGAATTTGGAATCTTTGTAAAAGTTGGTCCAGTGGAAGGGATGATTTTAAATTATGAAACTTCAGAAAATTTAAACCCAAAAATTGGAGAAAAAATAAAAGCAAAAATATCAAAAATTGAACGCGACAAAATTTACCTTTCATTAAAATGAAAAAAACGCTCAAAAATGGCTATCAAATTTTGATTAAAAATTTTTTTTGGATGGTTTTCATCTTAATTTCTGTTTCTCTAATTTTTGGAATTTTTTCTCAAAAAGAAAAAGAAAAAACAGAAATTTCTCTTTCTGAATTAGCAAAAAAAGTTCAAGAAGAAAAAATAAAAGAAATTTTGGTAATAGGAAATGATGTTTTTGTTACCACCCAAGAGGGAAAAAAATTAATTTCTAAAAAAGAAGAAAATTCATCTTTACAAGAACAACTTTTAAATTTTGGAGTAGATAAAGAAAAGCTTCAAAAAATAGAATTTAAAGTAAAAGAAGCAAGTGGTCTTTCTAATTTTTTAAGTGCTCTTTTTATATATTCTTTGGCTCCATTAATTCTTTTATTTTTGTTCTTTTGGTGGTTAGGAAAACAAACTAAGACTGGAACAGGTCAAATTTTTGATTTTACAAGAGCTAAACCCAAAGTTTTGGGACCTGGAGGGGAACTAAAAGAAAAAGTAACCTTCGATGATATTGGAGATTTAAAAGAGGCAAAAGAAGAGTTAAAAGAAGTGGTAGATTTTTTGAAAAATTCAAGAAAGTATTTAGAACTTGGAGCAAGAATTCCAAGAGGAATTTTATTAGTAGGAGCTCCTGGAACTGGAAAAACTTTGTTAGCTAAAGCGATAGCCTCAATGGCAAGCGTTCCTTTTTTTTCAATTTCAGGATCTGAATTTATGGAGCTTTTTGTAGGAGTTGGTTCTGCGAGAATAAGAAGTCTTTTTGAACAAGCAAGAAAGACAAAAAGAGCAATAATTTTTATAGACGAAATCGATTCAATAGGAAAAATAAGAGGAATTGGAGTCACAGGGGGCCATGAAGAAAGAGAACAAACATTAAACCAGCTTTTGGCAGAAATGGATGGAATCAGAAGAGAAGAAGAAATAATAGTTTTGGCAGCAACAAATAAACCAGAAGTTTTAGATCCTGCACTATTGCGACCCGGAAGGTTTGACCGAAGAATATTTTTGGATTTACCAGATTTAAAAGGAAGAGAAGAAATTTTAGAAATTCATTGTCGAGGAAAGCCTTTGGCTTTGAATGTCAATTTAAAAGAAATTGCAGAAAGAACTCCTGGGTTTTCTGGCGCAGATTTGGCAAATTTAGTTAATGAGGCTTCTCTTTTGGCGGGAAGAAAAAATAAAAAACAAATTTTTCAAGAAGATTTTTTGGAAGCGATTGAAAAAGTAATGTTAGGGCCTGAAAGAAAATCTCATTTGCTAACAAAAAAAGAAAAAGAAATTGCAGCGTATCATGAAGTAGGCCATGCTTTAGTTTCTGCAATTTTAAAGCCTGAAGAACCTGTAAGGAAAGTTTCAATCATTGCAAGAGGGTTTGTTGCAGGATATACTTTGAAAACGCCGACGGAAGAAAGAAAAATGAAAACTAAAAACGAATTTTTAAAAGAAATTTCGATTTTGCTCGGAGGTTATGTTGCAGAACAAATAAAATTTAAAGAAGTAACTACAGGAGCTTCGAATGATTTGAAAACTGCTTCTTATCTCGCAAGAAAAATGGTAAAAGAATATGGAATGTCATCCTTGGGTCCAATTGTTTTCGGAGAAAGGTCAGAATTGGAATTTTTGGGAGTTGAAAGCGAAGTTTCAAAAAACTATTCAGAAAAATTAGCAGAGAAAATTGACAAAGAAGTTGAAAATATAATAAAAGAAGCAATACAAACTACAAAAAAAATTTTAACTAAGCACAGGAAAAAATTAGAAAAAATTGCTAAAATATTAATAGAAAAAGAAACGATAGAAAAAGAAGAATTTGAAAAGTTAATCGGAAAAGAAGAAAGAAAAAGCAAAAATCAAGAAATAAAAATTGAGAAAACAAAAGAGAAAGCTATGACTTAAATTATAAGTTTGCCATCAGGTCGTAAGAGCTTAAAGCGAGGCGACATGCCGGGGTGGTGTAGCTGGTGCGCACGCATGTCTGAAAAACATGAAGATCCGGTTCGATTCCGGACCCCGGCACAAGAAAGGAAAGATGGAAGATGGAAAAAAAGATAAGAGTGAAGTTGATTCTGCTTTGTGAAATGAAAGAATCATTAAAGAAGAAAGTGACAGCGAATCCCTCCAGATGTATATCTGGGGGGGGGAGAGCGCCAGAGGGAAGAAACCGAAGGTGTCTCCCCTATGGGTCGCGAACCGAAGCCCGTAAGGGCGCCCCCACCAGAAAATTTTCTGGTGGGGGAGAAGCGAGCGACATTGCGGGGTGGTGTAATTGGTAACACACCAGCCTTTGGAGCTGGGTATGGAGGTTCGAAGCCTCCCCCCGCAGCCTCTTGACAAAGATAAAAAAATTTTTTATAATAAAAAAATAAAAAATTGTTCTTTAAAAAACAAAATAAAAGGGGGTGACATTATGTTAAAAAAAATTACAGCAGCAGTTGTGTCTATAGTATTTACAACAGTAGTAGTAGTTGGAACAGCACAAGCGCAAAACTGGTGGAAATATACGGTCGCAGGAGCATTAATTGGAGGAGCTGTAAAAAAGTCTTGGAAGGGAGCAGCCAGAGGTGCAGCAATTGGAGCTGCAGTGGGAATAATTATGGATTCATACTCCTATGGTTCTTCTTATGGCTCTTATGGTTACGGTTCCTATCCCTATTCTTCTTATGGTTATGGATATTCAAGCCCCAGAGTTTATGAGAAGAGAGAAAGAAGGTGTGAAAGTGGAGTTTGTCAAGGGTATTCGTATTCGATTTCCCCTTACGGAAGATCCTACGAACATTACTACAATAATAACGGAAATAATTACTACTACTACGAAAGAGAACAATGGTAAGTGATTTGGGTTATATGGCGAGCGTTTGCTCGCCGTTTTTTTATTTTTAAATTTTGGTAAAATTTCAAATGGAAAAAATTTTTTATGTGAAAGGGAAATTTTTGAAAGAATCAGAAAGTTTCATTTTGCCAAAAGACCTTGGATTTTTGAGAGGCTATGGAGTTTTTGAATTTTTTGAAATAATAAACAGAAAGCCTTTTTATTTGAAAGAGCATTTAAAAAGATTTTTGAACTCTGCAAAAATTTTAAAAATTGAACATTCTTTTTCTCTAAAAGATTTAGAAAAAATAGTTTTTGAAACTTTAAAGAAAAACAACAAATTCAAAGATGGTTTTATAAGAATGATTTTAACTGGAGGAGATAGCAAAGATGCTTTATTTACTGAAAAACCAAACTTGTATTTACTTTTGGAAGAAAAAAGGAAATTACCAGAAATTTTTTATCAAAAAGGAGTAAAAGTAATCACAAAAGTTTTCAATAGGATTTTACCAAAAGCTAAAACTTTGTGTTACGCAGAATCGATTTTGAATTTGAAAGAGGCAAAGAAAAAAGGAGCTTTTGAAGTTCTAATTTGTAGTGAGAAAGATGAAATTTTGGAGAGCACCACTTCAAATTTTTTTGCGGTAATTAAAAACAAGGTTTTTACCCCACCTTCAGAAAAGATTGTGGAAGGGGTAACGAGAAAAATCGTTTTTGAAATTTGCAAAAAATTAAAAATTGAAATTAAAGAAAGAGAAATTTTCAAAAAAGAAATTAAAAATTTTGATGAAGCTTTTTTGGCTTCAACCTCAAAGAAAATTTTGCCTATAACAAAAATCGATAATGTAAGAATTGGGAAAAGCGCAGGAAAAATTACAAAAAAGATAATGGAAGAATTTGAAAAAATTAGAGAAAATTTTGCAAAAAATGAAAGTTTTATCTGAAAATAAAAAAGCTTATTTTGATTTTGAAATTTTAGAAAAGTTTGTTGCTGGAATTTCTCTTTTGGGTCAAGAAGCTAAATCTTTGAAAAATTTTGGCACAAACTTGAGAGGAACTTACGTAATATTGAAAGGAAAAGAATTTTTTTGGGTTGGAGCAAAAATTTTTCCTTGGCAACCAAAAAATTGTCCTCAATGGTACAAAGAAGTGAGAGATAGAAAGCTTTTGTTGACAAAATCTGAAATTAAATATTTAATAGGAAAATCGAAAGAAAAAGGATTAGTTTTTGTGCCATTGAAGTTATTCACAAAAGGAAGATGGATAAAGCTTGAATTTGCAATCGCAAAAAGAAGGAAAAAGAAAGAAAAGAAAGAGGCCTTAAAAAGGAAAGCAATCGAAAGAGAAGTTCAAAAAGAGTTAAAAGAATACGGATTTTAAATTTTGCTTTAGACAAATAACATTATATATATCCGTTTTGGCAAGAAAAATAAATCTTTTTAAATTGATCTCGTCGGCAACATAGGGGACAGATTGTTTTTGGTAGTGAGGAATCCAGTAAGTTCTCATTTCGTCTAAGATAAAAGGTTGAAAGTTTACTATTTTGGGATCTGAGATTTGGCATTTCTCTTTGATAATTTGGAAAGGTGTTTTCTTTAATTTTAAGTTTTCTCTTTCA
>Ga0209225_1001083_pt1 | contig 28223 bp, 28 predicted proteins | sample WasSprMetagenome_FD_184732 | JGI IMG/M metagenome (GOLD analysis project Ga0209225, IMG submission 184732) | Sulfidic aquatic microbial communities from Washburn Spring, Yellowstone National Park, USA - WS (SPAdes) (version 3) | ecosystem: Environmental > Aquatic > Thermal springs > Hot (42-90C)... | reverse complement strand
GGGTCATTCGTCCTAAGGCATTGACCACCCGTCTAACACCTAGCTGCCTATAGATACTCAACCCTATCGAACCTCAAGAGAAGCGTAAGGATTTGACGATATATGTATTTCGACCGAAAGAAAAAAAATCGTCAAGCTAATCGAAATAAGAGAAGAAGCCTTGAAGCATCCTACTTGCAAAAAGGGAGAGACGTATCCCAATTCCTTTGGCATCGCTACTTGAACCTTATACCCGCTTGACTCTTATCGGTAATAAGGAATCCCTGTAGGCGTTGGAAATTTCCTCTTTCTGGGCAGCTCCAACTCCATAAGCTCTAACTCCATAATCGCTGCCATGCCTAGCCTCGACCTCACACCAGTCCTAACAGCCATAAAGGGCAACTCTACAGCCATACTCAACGAGCTTGGAAGCGAAACCTACGGCTTAGCAGCCATCAAAAACGCGGTTGACACCATAGAGGGCAAGCTCAGCTCCTTTATGGCTGATGCCGATTTGAGATTTACGGAAATGAAGGGCGTGTCCAAAAATTGGCTATCATCCTCACTGACCCATGATTTCTCGATGCCATGATGGTTGGTCTAAGCCTTATCTTCCTTTCAGGGCTTATGACCTCGTCCCTTCAGTCCATGAACGATAACGAATTTTTGGACACGCCCCGGAAATGAAGGCTGAGATTTTAGCCATTGAGGCTAAGCTAGACGAGGCGCTTCCAAAAATTGGAGAGGCATTAAATGGCATTCGAACGGACCTAGGTGAAATAAAGGCTGCCATAGCTCCTCCCATCGTGATCGAGGGCACGAAGACATGCCCGAACATGGGTTCTGTGCAACTCTTCAGCGTAAACAAGACGATGACGAATGGAGCCCCATTCAAGGTCTCCTTCACGACCGATGCAACGGAGCTCGACAGTGGGGACAGCGTGTACGTGGAAGTATACGTGAAGGCCAAGGCCGATAGCAGCCTCGTCATGGCTCAGCAGATACTCATCTATGGCAGGGCGGGCGCCGATAGAAGGGAGGTTTACATGGAATCTCTTGTGAACGCAGAGCAGGTCATGGTCAAGCTCACATACTATGCCGGCACCACATCCGACGATCCCATACACTTCCAAGCCGTCATAGGCAGCCCGTAAAGGGCTCTCTTAACTTAAATCCCCTTTCTTTTTTTGCTACTCGTCTTCAGAAGGGTTTTGAACGAAGTATGGATTGTATGGAACCCATGTTTAGCTTAGTCCCTGAGACCCATCACCCTTTTCTCTCTAATTTCATCGAAGCCTTTGATAGTTCTGAAAGAATCTTTCCGAGGTATTCTTGAATTCAATTTGAATGTTAGGTTATTCTATTCGACCAGGATAGAAGAGGAGAACAGGAGCTTCTTTTAAGCTCCTGAAAAACCCCTTTTCTTTTTTCCTTTCTTTCTTTCCCTTTTGTTTAGGTTCTTAATTCACTTTTTCTGATTTCCTAATATTACCTCATGCCTTCTTACATCATGCCTTCCTGCCTTGACATGGAGCTAAGCCTTAGCCGTTGTATAGCGCCTTCGAAGCTCCGCTATCCTTTCTTGGATCCTAGGAAGCTTCTTTTCGAGGAATTCCCTGTATTCGAGGGGCATTTCACCGTACTTTCTCTCCAGGGAGCTTGGCTTAAGGGATTCTACAACTCCCTCCATCTTTCCTAATAAAACGCTTGACCACATGTACGTAAGGGAAAGGCTTGGCGTTTCATCGATGAGCCTTTGACCAAACCTTTCCTTCAGAGCTTCAACCTCAGCCTGGAGCTCGTCGAGCATACGCTTCGCATACTCGCTCTCCTCTTCTGGAAGCGGAAGGGCTTTCCCAGCGATGCCTGCCGATTCTGGGGGATTTCCCTTTAAAAGAGTATCCCTCAGCTCCTTCAAGTGCCTTTCGAGGGTAAGGCAGCCTGATAGGATGACGCTCTCATGTCTTCGACCGAAGTCTGAGGGACCAAAGGACCTCAGCCGAGCCTCGAGCTCCCTGATCCCTTCCTCAACCTCGCCCAAGGCTCTGCCTACATCGAGCATCTCAGCCTGGAGCTTGTAGGCTTCGATCTCATCGGACGAGGATCTAAGCCTTGCCCTCAGCTCCTCATAACGCCTACGAAGCTGAAGCCTCCGATTCTCCAGCTCTGCCTTCTTTTCGGAAAGATCCTTGATGCCCAAGATTATCGTTCCCCCTAGATGCGCCCCAGACTCCTAAGGACCGATAGGGCAAAGTACGTATCCTCGAAGGTTGATATCCCAAGCTCCGCCGATCGCCTGAATCCCCCATTCGAATTAAGGCATCGGAAAACCCAGCTTACCGTCTCATCGGGATAGAGGCATTTCTCGTCCATGAGATCCAAGAGAAGGGTTCCGCAGTAAACATCCTCCATATAGGGAGTCGAAGACTCAGGTACGACGGAGAACCCTCCTGTGGGAAGCTCGCAGGACCTGATAAAGGCGATAACCTTCTTCATCGACCTTATGGGATATCCTAGGTTATTCAGGGCTGAAACGGCATGGAAGGTCGATCTGATGTTCGATCGACCATAGACCCCGAAGCCACCATCCTCATTCTGATGCCTTAGAAGCCATTCAACTGTCGGCTTTGAGACCCAAAGGATGCCAAGGATCTTGAGGAGTTCCGTAGCCATGAAGGTCGATAGGAACTCCGAGGGAGACTCCACATCCACATCCGTCGTTCCGAAGGATCCGTCTGGGCGCTTAAGGGAAAGGATCCTTTCGGCAAGGGGTTCTTCGATGGGCTCTCCACAGAGCTTTAAGGCCTTCGATACATAGTAGTAGGCGTATAGGTCCCTTGCTGGGAATTTTCGAAGCCAGTCCACGGTCTGTTCTAGGCTTGGGGGTTGGACTCCAAGAATTTTTAGGATTGCAAGACCGTAATAGGTGTCCTGGGCGTTCGAATCCAAGCCCTGGGCGAAGGCATAGCCTCCATCTTCGTTACGCCTCTTCAGGACGTAGTTAAGAACTTCTTCGGTCCAGCCTTTCGGCTCAAGTCTCCATCCTAGCTTGCCCAGCACTTCCGCCGAGCCCATAAGCCGCCTCTCCAATGATTTCTAAACCAACCTATTGGGCTAATGGAAAGGTAGAAGCTATCAGCCCTGCGGAAGCCTATTTAGCTAGGGCGGTTTTGGTGGCAGGGCCACCAGGGCGAGCTTCATCGCCACACTTTAGGCGGTCGAATTTACTTATAAAGGTATAAGCCCAAGGAGGTGGGTAGTTTTGGCTTCCCCTAACATAACAATTTTTCCTTCCCCTTGAAAAGCCCTTTCATCTTTTTCCGCTTTATCATGGAAGACCTGCCTTCATCATCCCAAGGCGATCCTTTTGGAAATTTGAAAAAATGGTTGTAAGCGAAAGGGGAAAAGGTTATCCCATTTTATAAACCGCCAAAAATTCAACTGCTGCAGTGCCTTTCGGGCGGAGGAAGATGCCGGCTTCCTTCATCATAGCCGTAGAAAACATCTTTCCTTTCCTTTATTTTCCTTTATTTTCCTCTCTTTCCTCCGCTTTTCTTCTCTTCTCATCTCTTCTCTTCTTCTACCGCCCGATCAAATTCCTTTGCCCGATAAAAGCTCCTCATAGGATTCCTGTAGTTTCCCATAATTATTTCCCCCCTATTTCGACCTGTGGCTTTTTCCTTTGAAAAGCCTTTATGGGCGTTTCTAGGTTTTCGAAGTCAAGGCTCAGGTGGAGCTTAACCTCGTTGTGCCATCGGACGTACCCGTCTATAGAACTGAACTGGCTCCTCTTCTGCTCATCTTCCTGTCGTCTAGCTTGGCCATTGATGAGCTATATGGTGAGCGGAAATGATTTCGGGAAACGAGATCCTCATAGGATTCCCATAAGACTCTTATCGTAGCAGCTTACCTTCTTGCTCTTGCTCTTCGATCTTGGCCCAAATCTCTTTCTATTCCTTCCTAGAAAAAGTAACGAGCAGTATCTTCTTAAGCCGAAAATAGCCATTTTTCATAGCTTCAAAATAAAAAAGAGGGACGGTTTAAGAAAGTCATAAAATTGCCTTTATCAGGTCCTTCTCCGTGACGATGCCTAGAAGCCTTCTTCCATCCATGACGGGAAGTCTTCTTATATTCCTATCCCGCATAAGGGCGAGGGCTCGCCCAATACTCTCCTTGGGCGAAACCGTTATGAGGGGACTGGACATAATCTGATCAACCCTTACCTCTCTGGGGTTCCGGCCCTCCAGTACAACCCTCCGAAGAATGTCTTTATCCGTTATGATACCAGCAGGCTGGCCGCCCCGATCAACGATGAGGGCCCCTATATCATGCTGGAGCATAAGCCTAACAGCTTCTGCGACATTTTCACTGAACTGGATCATCACAGCTGGGGAGCGCATGATTTCCTCAACCTTTGCCGCTGCTTTGGACAAGGATATTCCCCCAAATAATAATTATTTGTCCTTTAATATATGCATTTTTGAGGGAGATGGGCACTTTCAAGCATGAAAGCCTTAGAATTCTTATCCTCCAAGTAGGAGAGGTGCCCGCCAAGGTTTTGGCATCGATAGCAAGGTATCTGTGTTCAACCTTACCAAACACTGAATGCGAATCCAAAGCTATGCAAATTCCCTTGCCCTGGGAGGCCTTTGATGCTACTAGGAGGCAGTTCGTTTCCTCAAAGATCCTATCGAAGATCTCGAGGCTTCAAGTCTCCGGTGTGCATAGAATCCTTGGAGTTATGGATGTCGATATATTTTTCCGAGGACTAAACTTCGTCTTCGGAGAAGCACAGCTCGGAGGAACCGCAGCATTGATATCGATTTATCGACTTAAGCCCGAGTTCTACGGACAAAAGCCTAATGAGGAGTTGCTCTTCGAGCGCTCAGGGAAGGAGGCGATCCATGAAGTGGGGCACACATTGGGCCTTAGACATTGCCCAAATCCCCAATGCGTCATGACCTTTTCGAACAATATTCTTATGGTCGATGCCAAATCTATGGAATTCTGTGAGAGATGCAGTAGACTCGTCCAAGAGGGAATCGATCTTCTCTTCAAGAATAAAGGAAGCCTCTATCTTTCTTGATAGAGGCAGAAGCGCGCATCCTACACGATACTTCCGTTTCTATGGACTCTGCAAGGGAATTTGAGTTTTGCAACCCTCGTAGCTCCTAGGGACTTCGCTTATCTCTTTCTCCATCTGGCGATAGGACCGTGTTGACGATCTAGGTTTTATTGGAGCGAGAATATATTGAAAAGCTTTGGAAACTTCCTTTAAAAGGAAAAAGCTCATAACCAGAAGAAAAGTACTTTTATGCGAGGCGTATATCCTTGAAAATAAAGGGCCTAGATGTTTTCGTTGTTGCAGTTCCGTATATTCCCATCATAAGAAAGTATCGTCCCCAAGAGCCTTATGAACAACCGGATCCCATCCTGATCGTCAGAACAGATGAGGGAATAATGGGCTTTGGAGAATCTGGTAGGGGAGGTAACCCCCATGCCATTTTAGAACAGTTTCGAGGACTTGTGGGAAAGGATCCGCTGGAGCTGAACCCGGAAGATTACGAGTCAGGTCTTATGCAGGCACTTTACGACCTTCAAGGCAAAGCCTTAGGATGGCCCCTCTATAGGCTTCTTGGAAGGAAGGTGAGGGATCGGGTTCCCGTAGCCTACTGGACTGTTGAAAGGGCCACACCCGAAGAGACTGCCTCCGAAGCGATGGTTGCAATCCAAAGGGGCTTTAAGGTTATGAAGTTCCATACGAACCCTAAGGAAGAAACGACGGTTGCCAGGGTAAAGGCGATCCATGAAGCCGTAGGGGACCGAATCGCCATCCGAATAGACAGGGGGTATCCTTGGGACCTTCCTATGGCTGTAAGAATCGCCAGGCAGCTTAAGGTCTATAACATCGAATGCCTAGAAGATCCGATTCCTAAGAACGATCCGGATCTTTATAGGCTTCTAAGGGAGAAGATAGACATTCCAATAGCTTGGCATATAGGTTCCGCTAAGGATGCCCTCCTCGCCGCCAAGAAGGATGCCGTTGACTACCTAAATGTAAGCGCTAAGCCGAGTACAGTCGCTGCCATATCAGCCATATCCGAAGCGGCAGGAATACCCCTATGGCTTCAGATATGCGGTGTTTCGGGAACAGGTCTTCTGAGCGCCTTTTCCATCCATGTAGGGGCCGTTACAAAGAATGCCATTCTTCCAGGCGACAACCTTCACTTCGTAAGGGAGGACGATCTCCTTAAGCCGCATTTGGAAGTGAAGGATGGCTTTGCTGAAGTTCCGGTGAAGCCTGGCATCGGTGTGGAACTCGATTTGGAGGCCGTGAAACGATATGAGATTGCCCACTACAGTCTTTAGGCTAAGGGGCATCTCCCATCGATTTTCGGATCATAGATAGATGACTGCTAGGCAAAGAAAAGATTTGGAATCCTCCGAGGATAGGTCTATAACCTGAAGGTCTTCATAAAAGCATAGGAAGAGGCCTTTCTTTAATTTGTAAGCATCTAGTAGCCTATAAGCCACAAGGAAGGACGATTTCTGGGATCCAAAAGATTTCAATGAAAGGATGTCGCTATAAGGGAAAGCAGAAGATTCAGCTTTATTGAATTGAGAAAGTTTATTCGTAACTATTTCTTGATTTTTTATCGATTGGTTTGTCGGGCCTTATATTCTTCCTAGCCTTGGGCACTATATCCCTTCAAGCATTGGCAAGTCTCTTGGAAGGTCTTGGCTTCAACAAGACCCCTGCTCCCCATGTCTGGCGTGGAAAGGTAAGGGAAGGATCCTATTGCCTCGATGTAATAGTAAGAAAGGATGCGGATGGAATTCAATTCATTCTTTTGGATAGATCTGTTCCGAGGGATGTGTGTGAACTTATTATAAAGAAACTTGCCTCAAAGATATTCGCCTTAGTCCAGCCATCGGAGCCAAGGCCTGAGGGGGTTGAAATTCTTAACCTTGGACCCGCACCAACTCTATGCCACTACTGCCTCAGTAAGATAGAAGGGCTTCCTTTCAAATGCCATCGATGTGGAAAGCTCTACTGCTCCCTCCATAGGCTTCCAGAAACTCATGGATGTCCAAGGGATCCTTACTGGACTGCTGGGGAGGTTCTTCGAAGGGGTAAAGGACCCAGAAGCGGCAAGACTTGGGAAAGGCAGCCCATAATTCAAGAGCTTCCATGTGGATGAAAAAATAGATGAAGAAAAGAATCGAGGAAGGTTCCATTGAATGCGATTTCTAAATCGTACTGAAACTGAAAGATAGAGCGATACAATCCTGAAATGGTAGATAAAGGAAAGTATGATGAAAAATGAAACCTTATTAAGAAACTGCCTTCCTTTTACGATCGGTGGAGTTGGAATGTCGAGTAAAAGGCTTCTTGTAGCATATTATAGTGCCACTGGCCATACGGAAGGGATGGCCCAAGCCATCGGAAGAGGGGCTAGGAAAATAGGGGTTTTAGTCGATGTGAAAAGGGTGGAGGAATGCACGCTAGATGACTTAGCTGGCGCCGATGGGATAGCCATAGGCTCCCCCACATACTTCAGCAATATGGCATGGCAGGTGAAAAAGCTCATCGACGAATCCATTGCTCTTTATAGGAAAGGAAGAGCCTTAAGCGGGAAGGTTGGAGGATGCTTCACATCTTCTGGAACCCGTAGGGATGGAGAGGAGTGCATCAGAATGCTGGAGCTGGCTCTGGCCTTCCATCACAAGATGAAGGTCCTACCGGGTATTGTAAGGGCTTCTGAAGATCAAGAGGATGAAGCCCTAAGGAGATGCGAAGACTATGGTGCCGAGATGGCTAGAAAAATCCTCTCTTCCCCATAGGGCTTAATTTCTGAGGATAATAATGATGATGGAATCTTAGCCCAAAGAAAGGAGCTGTAACCTTAAGCCTTTACTATCACCTCCTTAACGATGAATAGCATGCCATAGGGCTCTAGGCCTCCGAATCCGCATGGAGCCTTTCCTAGGCTCATATGGTACCTTACGTGGTTATAGTAGCTCCTCCAGGCTTCAAGCCATGTTTTCACATGCCTGAAGGACGTATGGCATCTACATGGAAAATACAGGTCGAATCGAAGAGAAGTCCTTCAGCCTTCGCTTTACTTCCTTGCTGAGCCTTTCTGCAAGGTTTAGAAGGCTTCTATCATGGATAAGCCTTAGCCTTGGCTTAGCTCGGAGCATACGCCATACCATGGGGCTCCGTTCTTTCGGCTACGACAACCCTTATGCCATAGAGCCCTTTGAGCCTCTTTAGGAATAGGTAGGCTACAAAGCTGTTCCTCTTCTTGTCCAGCTCAGCTCTAAGCCCAAAAGCTTACGGCTTTTGGTTAGGGCTCTAAGGCTATCCATCCCATCCTATCCCATCCCATATCCAGGCTTCTTCTCCTTTTATGATTACGGTTCTCTCATCCACTACGGCTACCTTAGCCTTTCCTACGTACAGGGCTTCTGATAGGCTTCCGAATCTATAGAGCCATCAGTCCATATAGATTGATGGCTCCTTAGAAGAAAGAAGCTTATTCCATTGCCCTCGAATCCTTCCTAAGGCTCAATCCCTAAATAAGTAAAGGGCATAGGCTACTATGGCTAGGGGAGTCCTATCCCTCTCAAAGCGTTTTGATGTCATAGTTCATCGAAGAAGATAGGGCTCCCCTAAGGCTTAAGGTTACAGCTCCAAGCACTATAGATGATAATGGTTCTTTTAGGCTTGAAAATTTAAAAATTCCTATTTTTTAGCTCATTATTTTTGTTCGCTCTTAATCATGAAGTTGTTGGCATCCATGATGTCCATGGACTTTTTTCTCCATCGCCAACAAGCTCCCTGATTAAGAGCGTTTTTGTTAATCCATTAGAAGGATTGCTTTATGGCTTAGCTATTCCTTCTAGCATAATAAAGGATTCTTTTTTTAATATTCCCTTGCAAAGACAATAGTATGATAAGAATTACGAAATTATAATTAAGCTACAAAGCAGAAAGGAATCCCTACTATCTTTTGAAATATACTTGCCCCACCCAATAACATCTTTACAAAAATATTAATAATAAGAAAAAAAGTATACACAATTTAATATTATAGCGTAATATACCCTAAAAACTACTGGATCATGTACTTCTTGAGGGCCCTTTCATCAAGCGTAATGCCGAGACCAGGCTTCTCCGGAACTTCTACTAAGCCCTCCTTGACCTGCAACGGATCCTCAGCCAGAGTATGCTCCCTTAGTCGATGGAGGAAGAAGGGGCTTGGTAGGGTCGACATCTTTATCACGGCTGCTAGGTGGACTTGGAAGGCTTCGGCGATGGCCGTCCTTCCAAAGCCCTCAAGCCATACGGGCCGTCCTCCAACGGTATAGCCCCTTCCTTCAGCCCCACTGGCCGTCATGGTTCCACCGGCCACCTCCGCAGCGGCGGCATAACGGAAAGTTGCCCAGACCCCCGGGACCTCTATGACATAATAATCCACCATATCAGTAGCTAGAGAGACTATGGGATCTGGATCGCCCATATGAATGGCTAGGGGTATGTCAACCTTCGCCTTGATGGTCAAGTAGCCTTCAACATCGGACTGGGGTATGGGGCTCTCAAGACAGAAGATATTGTAGCGTTCTAGCTTTTTTGCGAAACTGATGGCCTTCGATGGAAGCCAAAGGCTTCCATTGGCATCTGGAATGATCGCCATTTCTGGAACGGCTCCAGCAATCGCCTTTACTTGCTCCACAGGATCGTAGTGAGGTCTAGCCTTGAACTTGTGCACTGTAAAGCCCTCCTCAGCCGCCTTCAGGGCTTCCTTTGCCAGAATATCCGGCGAGAAGTGGTGGCTCCAGTAGCAGACAGGGACCTTGTCCCGATACTTATGCCCGAGGACCTTGTAGATGGGGACCTTCAGGTATTGAGCCATGATATCATAAAGGGCTTCTTGGAGGGGCCATAAAGAGTCGTCGAGAACAAAATCGAAGGGGTTTTTACCTATGAGCTGAGAGGCAAGGGCCCTTGCGTCCCTAGGGTTCTCGCACAAGCCTACGATACCCTCATCCGTATGGATTTTATAGACCCAAGTTCTTGAGCCTTGGGCTGCCCAAGCCATGTACTTCCTAACTTCTTCTTTCCAAGGAATGTCTATGAAAAAGGACTCAACCTTCACAATCTTCAAAGCCATCTTCCTCCTCATTTTCTAAGAAGTTCTCTTAGATGCTTGCTGGATTATTCAAAATAAAAGATTTTCCTACGATATGGTCTGTCCAAAAAATGGCTATCATCTTAACCCATCGAAGCCGTGATTTCTCATGGGCTGATGGTTGGTCTAAGCCTTATCCTCCTTATGGGACTTATGGTTTCGCCCTTCAGTCCATAGATGACAACGAATTCTTGTAAGTGCCCCCTATGCTGAGCACAGTCGCTTTGAACTAATACTTAACCCTAACTGGGATACTTCCCTTCTCAAGGGATTCATAGCCCGCGCAAACGACCGCTAATGTCCTCCTCTCTTCCACTCCGGAGGTTATGGGAGTTGAGTGACCTTTTATGCATTCTACAAAATGTTTGACCTCTTCAAGGAAGGTATCCCTTCCCTCAACCTTTATACGGATACATCTATCGAGTCCTCCAACTTTTTCCCCATAGACCTCGACGCTGTCTAGTAGGGTCCTTATGGTTCCTAAGCTACCGTTTATCACCGAGGGGCAACCATTAGGGGAATAGGGCTTAAAGGTCTTAGTGGAGAAGCTTTCAGACAAAACCCCCAGGGCTCCACCTTTGAATTGTAGGATGGCAACGCTTGTATCATCGCCTTCCATTTCGGATAGGACCTTTCTCGCTTGGAAAAGGGTTACAGTTTCAACCTCTCCTAGCAGCATTCTCAGAACATCTACATCATGGATGCCCCCAGACATCCAGATTCCCCCTCCCGCCTTTTCCTTGTCCAAGAACCAAGGATGCCTCCTTAGATAATCGTGCATCTCATGGTCCCTGAAGATGCGGGCAAGAAAGACATCACCTAAGAAACCAAGTTCCATCAGTTCCTTGATCTTCAAATTTATTGGATGGAACCTTACGTTCTCAGCAATCATCAAGATGACTCCAGCCTTCCTAGCTGCCCTTATCATCTCATCAGCCTCCTTGAGACTGTTAGCCATGGGCTTTTCGCAGAGGACATGCTTTCTTGCCTCAGCCGCCTCCACAGAAACCTGAGAGTGCAGGTAGTGCGGAAGGCATATGCTTACTGCCTCGATCCTCGGGTCCCTTAGGACAGCCTCATAATCGCTATACGAGGCTTCAGCTCCAAATCTCTTCGCCAATTCCCTCGCCTTTCCCTCATCCAAATCAGCGGTAGCTAGGAGCTTTACCTCCGGGATGGATGCGTATGCTCTGGCATGCTGCTCCCCTGCCCATCCACAACCAATAAGAGCGACCTTAAGCCTTTCGCTCATACAAATTCACCTTCCTTTTCTCTCAACCCTTTCCCGTAGAAAATCTTAAGGTTTCAAGCAATGAAACGGCTCGGGAATTTCGATGCTTTTGACGTTCACTTACAAGGGAGACAGAAAGAGGGATGCTGCAAACTTAACTTAAGCCTTAGGGGAGCCCAATCCCTCTCGCGGGGATATGCCTTACAAGATCTTCAAGAGGGAAAGGGCTCCCTATCGATAGTAGCCTATCCGTCTATTCTACCTCTTTCTAAGATGCGCGAGAAATAAGATATATTGATGAACCCTTCTATCCATAGGATATCAGATATTTTCTTACAGCTTCCATATTAAGCTCTACGCCGATTCCAGGCTTCTCCGGAACTTCGATATAGCCGCCTTTAGGTTCGAGATGAGGCTCTACAAGGTCATCTTCCCTGAGGAAGTGAAGATTGTCGGCTGGGAGGATGGCGTTCTTCACTACGGCTCCTCCATGAGCCTCAAAGGCTCCAGCAATCCCACCTCCGCCTACTCCTATCGTCTGAAGCCACATGGGAATGCCAGCCGCCTCCGTGATCGCAGATATGGCATGGAGTTTGCTAGGATAGCCTCCCGTACAAAGGTAGTCGATGGCATCCGTTTTTGCGGCTAGAAAGATTTCCTCGATGGAACCTGTATGCCAGGCAATAGGAATATCGATCTTTTTCCTAAGGAGACGATACCGTTCCGGATCATGACGGACTTCCATGCTCGCGCCGATTGGTATCGAATAGTGCTTACCTCCTAACTCGATGGTGTGGTAGAGGTCGTAGGCTGGTTCTAAGGGATCTTCAAAGACCTGGATGTTATAGTCTGATAGCTCCTTGGCAATTCTTATCGTTTCTGAGAAGGACCAACCAGCACCGCGATCTATTCGTAACTCAAGCTTATCGCCTACGGCTTCATGAATGGCTTTCACCCTAGCTACTGTGTCAGACTTGCGACTTGTATGCCACTTATATGTTTTGAAGCCCTTCTTCACGGCTACGATAGCCTCGGCCGCCGTATCCTCTGGAGAAGCCTCATTTGCCGTCCAGTATGCTACGGGAACCTGATCCCTCACCTTCTTACCAAGAAGCCTATAGACTGGCCATCCTAACGCCTTCCCTTGTAGGTCATAAAGAGCCCGCATAAGGGCGGGAGCGAAGGCCTCCGGGTCCAAGTCCAAGGGGTCTCTTCCAACGATCCTTTGGAACTGTTGCCTTAGAAAGGATGTATCGGTTCCTTGGATTTCCTGCTGCCCCAAACCGCAAGTTTCGTCATCGGTCCAAAGTCTGACAACTGCATCAGGACTTCCAGGATGAGTCGCGGTGTTCGTTGGATAGTACTTCTTTAGAGCATCGATTGCCGGAACGCCTACTACATAAACCTCCATTCTCCTTATAGTCAAGGCTAAGCCCCAAACTTTTCCGCCTTGTTTGAATTTATAGTTTAGTAAGGTTTAAATCGTTCTACAGAAAGGATGCCCCAAATGAAGAAAGACGTTGGGATTTCCATGGGACTTCTTGAAAGCCTTAAACCTTCGGAGGAGGAAAGGGCCCTAGAACTCCATAAAAAGGCGATCGTTATTAACGCCCTCTCTTACTTCAGCTTCAGGGATGAGCCAGGAAGCCTCCAGCGATTTCAAGATTATTATCGAATCCTTGTTGATGGAGGTATAACCTCCGTCAACCTGACCGTGGCAGTTTACGACAACCTAGGGCAGGCTTGCAGGAACATCGCCTGGGTCCTCAGGGGTATGGAAAGCGTTGGCTTAGATAGAATTTGTCTCATCAAGAGCGCTGAGGATATAAAGAGGGCTAAGGAGCTTGGCATTCCGGGAATTATCCTTGGCTTTCAGAATTCGGATCCCCTCGAAGGCGATATAAGTCTTCTTAGCCTCTTTCGCAGGATCGGTGTTATGGTCATCCAGCCCACTTACAGCACGAGGAGCCTTGCTGGAGACGGTTGTTTCGAAAGGATGGATGGAGGACTTAGCCGTTTCGGTCTTGAACTCATCGAGGAGATGAACCGCCTAGGAATCCTTGTGGACCTCTCCCATTGCGGCGACAAGACAACCTTGGAGGCTATAGAGGCTTCCAAGGATCCCGTTTCCTTTACCCATACGACTGTAAGGGCACTAAAGCCCATGAACTGGAGGAGGGCTAAGACGGATGAAGCCATCCAAGCCTTAGCCGAGAAGGGGGGTGTTTTGGGGATCGTGGCCGAATCGACTTTTCTCAAGGATGGTGGAGGGGCAACCTTTGAAGATTATATAGCCCATATCAAATACGTGATAAACCTTGTAGGCATCGACCATGTAGGCCTAGGGCCTGATATCCAAGAGTTTCAGAGGAAGGAAAATGTCGATAGGCTTCGAGCCTTAGCCCAGAAGCGATGGACAGAGGCGAAGGATAGGTATCCTGAAGCCTGGTATCAAAGCCACACCTACTACGAAACCTTCTATGTAAAGGGCTTTGAAACCATGGCAAAGACCATAAATGTGACGAAGGCTCTTGTAGCCTCTGGCTTTTCAGACTCTGAGATACTGAAGATTCTAGGACTAAACTTCCTCAGACTTTTCCAAAGGGTCTGGAGGCATTAGGTCAGCCTTCAGTCGTAGGTTGCTTATCATCCATCATTCCCTTTCCTTGGCCTTAAGAGATCACCGGGGCCTTCAAAATGGTCGACTATCATCTCCATACACCCATGTGCGGACATGCTTATGGGGATCCTATCGATTATGTGAAGGCAGCTTTAGCCAAAGGATTCGAGGAAGTGGGCTTCTCCGACCATATCATCCTCCATGTAGATCGAAGGGAATATTCCATGCCCCTCGAGAGAGTTGGGCATTATGTGACGGAGATCGAGGAGGTCAAGATGCTTTCAGAACCTCTGGGTTGCCGGGTACGCCTCGGAGCTGAGGTTGACTACTCTGCGGAGAAGGTTGATAAGATTCGAGCCCTTCTAGACAGGTATCCTTTCGATTATATCTTAGGCTCCGTTCACTCCCTTGGCAGCTGGTTCATCGACGATCCTCGTTATGCTTACCTTTACGCTCAGGTGGACTTGGAATCGCTTTACCGGGATTACTTCTCAACCCTTTCAAGGGCCGTTGAATCGAGACTTTTCGATTCGATGGCTCATCCTGATCTTGTGAAGAAATTTGGGTTTAAGCCAAAGGTTGAGCTCAAAGGCTTCTATGCTGAGGTTGTAGAGGCCCTTCGGAAGACTCATGTTTGCATCGAGGTCAACACATCGGGCCTCAGGAAGCCCGTTCGGGAGATCTATCCCGACAAGGTATTTTTGACCATGTGTTATGAAGCTGGCATTCCTGTGACCCTCGGCTCCGATGCCCATTGCCCATCGGAGGTTGGGATGGATTTCGATAAGGCTTTAGCCCTCCTTGAAGAAGTAGGGTACGAAGAGATAGTCCTTTTCTCGAAACGAAGGAAAAGTTTCCTTAGGATATCTGAATTAGGATTCGTGTGCCCAAGGTAATTTAGTAAGCCTATGGTCGTACCGTTATCCTCGAAGGAATTCATAAATCTTGGGCCGAGACGGCTTCACGCTTGGCTCCGCCAAAAAAGGCCCATGGGCCTTTTTTCTTAAAGAAGGAATCCATATAGAGGAAAGGGTTAAGATAATCGGAGGACAGCTCTAATCCTAGCAGATTTGATTCTTCCATATGGAAGTTTAAAAACCTGCCCATAGGGAGGCTACTAAACTCTAAATTACTTATCTTTGAGATTCGGAGGGAGTCCGAGCCTGCATCTCCAGTGGAAGCTTTACACTCATGATGAGAGCATCCTCACCATCGAAGTAGTAGCCTCCTATTTTCCCGACGCTCTTAAATCCAAGCTTACTGTAAAGGGATTTTGCAACTTCATTGCTTACCCTCACTTCGAGAAAGCATTCCTTAGCTCCATATTCTTCTAGGTTCTTTAAACAATGGGTTAGAAGGGCGGTTCCTATACCCCTACGCCTATACTCTGGTAAGACGGCTATTGAGATCACATGGCCCTTCTTTACGATACTCAGGCGCTTGAAGTTCGAGCTTCCATACTCAGTTCTGCACATTATGTAACCTACCACCCTACCATCCACTTCGGCGACCAAGAAGGTCTTCGGATAATTCTCATGGATCTCTAGGAAGAAGTAAGTCCCATAGTTCTCGGGAAGGCATGTTCTATTGATGTAGACAACGCGGTCTAGATCCTCATCCCTGAAGGTTCTGATGGTTAAGCCTTCTATGCTCCCCATTTCCTTCACTGCAAATAGAAGCAAAGGGAGGATACGTAAAAACTTTAGGAATTTTCCTGTCCAAAGCCTACTTAGACCCTTCTTTCCTTTTGATAAGAAGTTTCGTAGAGGTCGTCCCCATAAGGAAAAATGCAGCCATCATGGCGGGCATCCTTTGATTTTAGAAGTAAGCCTTTTAATAGATGTTTTAAGAGCTTAGACTCGTAAAGCAAAAGAATGGGTGAGATCTATATTGGCGGAGCCCCTTGGGGAGGAAAGCTTGTTCGAGGCTCCATCCCTAGGATTAGAAGATGTAAAGGATATCGTAGCGAAGCATTTTGAGGTCCTCGATGCCCAATTCTACGGTAACCTTCCAAGCTTCATCGTTAAAGGGGGATGCTTAAAGGATTCCTTTGAAAACCTATACAGAGATCTGAAGCCTTTGGGTCTCATGCCCATTCTACGTAGGGGAGTGGATGCGCCGATCCTAAGGGTTTATAGATTCCCTGCGGGGCCCTCCTCAAGGAATCTTGTGAGCCTTACACTTTTTCTCCTAACCCTGGCTGCGATGACTTGGTTTGGCTTTATGCTCACCGATACGCCCCTTCTGGATAAATTTGAACCTTCCTTTCCACGATTAACCATGGTCGCCATGTACGTACTTTCCATGTTGGCGATCTTCGGGCTCCATGAACTCGGTCATGAGATCGCATGTAGGGTTAGGGGGATTAAGGCTTCTCCTCCCTACTTCATCCCTGGCCTTGTCGGAGGGACCTTCGGGGCTGTCATCGTTATAAGGGAGCCTCCAGCCAACAAGGATACCCTTTTTGACATAGGGTTCTCGGGTCCCCTTTTAGGGATAATTGCCTCGATCCTTGTAGCCTCGGCAGGAATCCTCACTTCCCCTTTGGTTCCAATTTCTCAGATAAGGCGCATAGAGGCTCTCTATCCGGGAATCGTCTTCGAGGAGATTCGCGTCCCTATTATTTTCAACCTCCTTATGGACATCCTCAGGCCTCCTCCTTCCAGCGCAGAAGCCTTTAGCCTCATATTGAACCCCATAGCCTATGCTGGTTGGATAGGCTTTGTCGTGAACTTCCTTAACCTTCTCCCCGCTTGGCAACTCGATGGAGGAAGGGTCTTCTCATCCCTCATCAGCGGAAGGAGAAGGAAATATCTAACTTGGATAAGCATAATCGTTATGTTCGCCCTTGGGTTCTGGCCAATGGCGATTCTGATAGCCCTCCTTTCCCGAAAGACACCTAGCATCGAATGCCTAGATGAAATCTCCAGTCTAAGTCCTATTCGAAAATTCCTCGCTGCCTTCGCAATCCTCATTATTATTCTTACGGCTGTGAGCCTTCCTCCCTTTGGACTTTAATCCTTAGCGGAAGGGTCGTCATTCCATAGGGGATGACCAAGACCTTAGGTCTTTTTGGGATTCTATGATAGGAGATTTCAAGGGCTTCACTGACGGTTGATGCCCTTTGAACTCTGAAGACTTCCTGGGTATAGAAATGCGGAAGGGATGAGACAAGGATCACTCTGGCTTTCTCAATAGCCCTGGCGAGGATGTACGCTTTCTCACAACCAAACTCGTAGTTTCTCCGGATATTTCGTTTAAGGGATTCGATGTCTTTGAACCCCTTCATCCAATCGTAGAAGGTCTTGCTACCATAGCCTCCGCCGCACTCGGCCGCTAGGATCAAAAAGCCGCCTAACCGAAGGGCCTCGAGGGCGTTCTGTAGGCATCCGATAGCCCTGCTGAGGCTATGATCCTTCGGGGCTCCATCGGCCGCCACTAGGACTATGTCAGCCGTATCCTTGATGGGAACCTTCCGCATGGAATCCAAGATCCTTACGCCTTCTTCAAAGACCCTCTTCGCTTCGCCACCAAAGGCCTTGACGGGGTTTCCATGACGATTGAGGATGAGTGTAAGGGCAAAGTCAGGCTCTGCCATGGAATTTGCCTCCAGTATCTCCGAGTAGACAGGGTTGTCCTCCAGAATTCCAGGTCTTGCATTCTCATCCGTAAGGAAGCCCAAGGATGCCTTTATCGTAGAAAGTCCGGAGATTCCTGGAAGGATGCTTGTTCTTACGCCCGTATAACCTGCAAACTCATGAAGTTCGAGGACTCCAAGGCAGATCTTGATGTCGGCCTCCAGGAACGCACGGTTCAGAAGGACCTTCGTACCACGCTTCGTTTCTCCTACGGGTAGGAGGTTCTCCTGATCCCAAGGGTTGTGGATTATGATTTTGTAGGAAGCCACGGCATCCTTCTCTAGGATCGCAGCTAGGCTTTCCGCATCCCTCATCCCCTCGAAACCAGTAGCAAAAATCAAAGTCACATTCTGTTTCTTGGCTCCCCCTTCCATCAAGGCTTCCAAGACGTGTTTCAAGGAGAGGCGGAGGAGGGATGGTGGTATTCCGTCCTCGACGATAAGGGCTATCTTTGAATCTTCGGAAACCATATCCTGAAGTCTCGTAGCGTCCAATGGTTTCTCGATGGCATTTTGGATGTCTGCCTCTGGGTTCGCTGAAGCGGGAAGCTGGGGAGGATCGATCGATCCTAAAAAAAGCTCAGCTGGTATCCTAGCCATGATCTCTGTATCACCGTAGGGTAGCCAGACTTCGACCATGGACTCATGCCACCTTTCTAAGGGCTATAGTATTCATCAGAAGATTGTTCTGTTAGCTTCCAATAGTAGTAAGGGTTTCATTAAAACCTTAAATGATCCGAGTAAGCCTTCTCCTTAGGTCGACGAGAAAGGACCGGTTGGGTGATCGGGTTGGCTTGGAAGGATGAAGCCCGGAGATATGTATGCGAGGTTCTGGCCAGGCATGGAGCCCTCCAGTTTGGCATCTTTAAGCTTACTAGTGGAAAGATGAGCCCCTATTATGTGGATCTAAGGATTATCCCAAGCTTTCCGAAGGTCTTTAGGCGAATCTGCGAGATCTACTTAGAACTTGTAAAGGAGGATGTGGGGTTGGATGCCTTCGATAGGATAGCAGGCATTCCCACAGCCGGGATTCCCTTTGCTTCCGTCATAGCCAATCAAGCGGAAAAGCCCTTCCTATACATCCGAGAGGAGGCAAAGGCCCATGGAAGGGAGCGGTCTGTGGAGGGCATCCTTATGCCAGGGGAAAGGGTTCTCATCATAGACGATCTAATAACGACTGGAAAAAGTATCCTAAAGGCGGCTAGGATTTTGAGGGGGGAGGGGGCAGTAGTTGAGAATGCCCTCGTTCTTCTGGACAGGGAAGAAGGAGGAGCCAATGCCCTAGCCAAGGAGGGGATCAGGCTTAGTAGCCTTATGAGCATCACCGAGGCAGCAAGGATCCTCTATGCTAGGAGCATCATATCCGAGGAGAACTATAGGGCTATCTTGAGACAGGTGAAAAAGGCACCTCCCCAGCCTAATCCTAGCCCTACTTTCTAGCCTTCCATCGGAGGATCTAGGCTCCCATAAAAAGGGAGGCCAAGCCTTGCACTTGGAGAAGAGGGTTCCTATCAGAGATGCAATGGGAAGGGCGATCGTTGCTGGCTTTGTGGAGGAAATAAGGGATCTGAAGAACATACGGTTCCTCGTTTTAAGGGATCGCTCAGGCACCCTTCAAGTTACGGCAAAGAAGGGAGAGGTCCCTGAAGAGGTCTTCAGCCAAATCGCTAGTCTAACTAAAGAAAGCGTCGTTTGTGCAGAGGGACTTATCGTGGAGAGTCCCATAGCGAAGCTTGGAAAGGAGCTCATCCCTTCCAAGCTTCATGTCCTATCAAGGGCTGGAGCTCCCCTTCCCATCGATTTCCTTCACCCTGAGGTCGTGAAGACGAGCTTGGACAAGCGTCTGGATTACAGATTCTTGGATCTGCGAAGCCCTAGATCCTGTGCCATCTTCAGGGTTCAGGATGCCCTGAGCGATGCCATTCATAGGTTCTTTAAGGAAGAGGGCTTTATAGAGATTCATACTTCCAAGCTCGTGGCCCAAGCCACGGAGTCCGGTGCCAACGTCTTCAAGGTCGATTACTTTGGAAGGGACGCCTATCTTGCCCAATCCCCCCAGTTCTATAAGCAGATGATGATGGCGGCAGGTTTCGAGAGAGTCTTCGAGATAGGGCCAGTCTTTAGAGCTGAAAAGCATCACACCCCCCGTCATCTCTGCGAATACACGAGCATAGACTTTGAAATGAGCTACATTTCCGGTCCCGAGGATGTCATGAGGGTCCTTGAGAAGCTTGTCATCTTTGCCATAGAAGAGGTCCTTAGGCGATGTAAAGGGGAGCTTGATCTTCTGAAGGCAAAGGTAGAGGTGCCCAAAGCTCCTTTTCCGAAGATAACCCTCCGGGAAGCCTATAAAATCCTAGAAGAAAGGAACCTTAAAGTGCCTTATATGGAGGACCTCGGCCCCGAGGATGAACGCCTTATCGCCTCCATTATCAAGGAGAGAACAGGGAGCGACTTCTTCTTCCTTACAGAGTATGCTTGGGCACCCAATTCCAGACCTTTCTATGTTATGAGAAAGGAGGAGGAGCCAGACTGGACCTATGCCTTCGATCTTTTCTACAAGGGGCTTGAGCTTACAACAGGAGGCCAGAGGGAGCATCGATACGAGAAGCTAAGGGAACAATGTGCACTGAAGGGCTTAGAACCGGAAGCCTTCCGATTCTACCTTGACTTCTTCAAGTATGGCATGCCGCCCCATGGGGGCTCGGGAACAGGCCTCGAAAGGTTCACGATGCAACTCCTAAACCTTTCGAATATAAGGGAGGCTACCCTTCTTCCAAGGGATCCGGAAAGGTTAACCCCATGAAGGAGAGGGCTAAGACCCCTTCTTTTTCTTTTCCTTTTCTAGTTTATTTAGGTTTGAGGCTTAGACAGAGCTCTTTCCACATGGAGGGCGCGTTGTAGAACTGTAATATGCGAAAAAATGGCAATAGCGATGATAGCCGGGTTTAAGAGCCGAAAGAAGCTGGCTAGGCTGATAATAAGAAGCCTCTCAGCCCTCTCCAGCAAGCCGATTCCAAGCATCTCTACATCCAAGGCTTCACCCCTGGCTCTAGCATAGCTTACTAGGAGGCTTCCAGCCAGGGCTAAAAGGCCCCATGAAAGCTCTACAAGTCCTCCAAGAATGATTCCGCACAGAATTAATGTATCTGAATATCGGTCCAGCATCGAGTCCATGAACGCCCCAGTTTTCGAAACATTCCCCGTTAGCCTCGCTATAGGTCCATCTAAGGCATCACAGAAGCCAGAGGCAAGGACTAGGAGGCCTGCAAAGTAAAGGAGGGAGGGCATGTAGGTGCTGAAGTAGTAGAGGGCGGAGGCGGAGGCAGCAAAGGCAATGCCAAATAGCCCCATCATGGAGGGCGTTATTCCGAGGCGAATGGCTAACTTCGCGTGGAAGTTCAGAATCTTCTGTATTTTTTCCTTTATCCTTCCGAGCATAGGACGGTATTAGAATCGTCATAAGTCCTTCTTAAGGAAAACTGAAGGACTAAATGATTCCGGTATGCTATGATAGAATCGTAAGACGAATAAACCATATTGTCCTTAGAAGCTTTTTGTTCTTCTCCTTTTTTCATGGAAAAAATGGTGATAGGCTGACAGCCTTTCTTTGAAAGTTAGCCGATAAATATTTAGAAGGAATTCATCTTTATTTTTCCGTATTCGACTCCCGAAGGTTGGAGGATGCCAGACGATGCATAAGAAATCATACGACACAATACTCGGACTGAACTTCATTTATTAGTAACCTCCCGATTTCTTAATTCGGGGAGTCTATGAAGCGTGGGGTTAATGCATGGATCTTTCCGAGGGATTTTAGCGTGGATAGAATCCTCGAGGCCAGCGCCTCCTTAGGTTATGAAGGGATTGAGCTGAACCTTGATGAAGAAAAGCTTAATCCTTGGAAGGCTACAAAGGTAGAGCGCAAGCAAATCGTCGAAAAAGCGGAAAGCCTGGACCTTGAGCTCCCAAGCCTTTGCACAGGTCTCTTTTGGAGGTACAATCTAGCCGGGATAAACGAGGACCTGAGAAGGAGGGGGATCGATCTCATAGCAAAAGGTTGCGAGTTCGCCTCAGACCTTGGAGCAAAAGTTCTCCTAGTCGTACCAGCAGTAGCAACCCCCGAGGTTCCTTATAGGGTAATGTGGAACAAGTCTAAGGAGGCCCTCTTGGAGGGAGCCTCCAAAGCCGAGGAGTTTGGCGTTTATCTAGGCATCGAGAATGTCTGGAACCGCTTCCTCTACAGTCCCCTCGAGTTCAGAACCTTCTTGGATGAAATTAACCATGACTATGTAAAAGCTTATTTTGACGTAGGGAACGTCCTTTTCTTAGGATTTCCCCAGCATTGGATAGAAGTTCTAGGGGATTACATCGCCTGCGTTCATGTAAAAGACTTTAGCATGAAGACAAGGGAGTTCAAACCACTTCTTTGTGGCGATGTACCGTGGAAGGCTGTCATAGAATCCCTTAGAAAGATCAATTACAGATTCTACCTGAACGTGGAGGTGGGACCGATCCCAGAAGATCCCCTGAAATCTGCCTCCGAAAACAAGGCCGCTCTAGATAAAATCATAAGCTTGGAAACTTAATGAGCCAATAGCTATTGGCTATGGAAGCCCTGGCTTCGAGGCATCCTTGGGTGAGCCCTCCTCACGGGGTTTCTGAGGCAACCTATCCCTTCAATTGTTATCTCAACCAAGTCCCCCTCCTCGAGGCTGAAGTCGTCCGGAGGGACTATTCCTGTTCCTGTAAGGAAGACTGTGGCAGGAGGAATGGGATTGTCCCTCGATAGATATTCGATGAGTTCTTCGAAGCTTCGCTTTAAGCGGGATGTGCTCGTCCCTCCCTCGAAGACGAGCTCCCCCTTCCTTAGAATTCTGCACGATACTTGGAGGTTCCTAGGATCCCTGATGCCTTCCGCTGTTGCTATGGAGGGACCTATGGCACAACATCCTATGTAGATCTTAGCTTGAGGAAGGTAGAGGGGATTTTCCCCTTCGATGTCCCTCGAAGATACATCGTTTCCTATCGTATAGCCAACAATTTTGGAATCCTTTCCGAGCACTAATCCAAGCTCAGGCTCTGGAACATTCCATCTTGAATCACTCCTTATAAAAATGGGCTGGTTAGGTCCAACACATCGCCTTGCGGTAGCTTTGAAGAAGATCTCGGGTCTTGGTGCTTCGTAAACCCTTGCATAGACACCCTTGGCCTTCGTTTCTACCTCCCTTGCCTCAGTGCTCCGCATGTAGGTTACTCCTGCCCCCCAAACCTCAGGAGGGGCAAGGGGCATCATGAGGTATGGACTATTAGCCATGGGGGGCTTGTCCAGCTCCTCGTATTTATAACAATCGTTAGGCTTGGGATTGCCCTTGTGGCCTTCGATACCTTCTTGGATCAGTTCTTCTATGCTAATCCCTAAGGATTCGGCTTCCCTTAGCATCCTTTGGAAGGATCGAAAGATGCTTGGATTTATGGAAGTAAGGTCGAAGATCATTCCATCCATTATAACACCAATCCTCACTCCTTTCCCAGGGATCCTGAAGCGAACGATCTTCATATGAAGCCTCCACGATATTTCCGATGAAATGTTAAGGATTTATTTAAATTTTTATTAAGAAATTAAGGACTTTAAATTTTTCCTACCTTTCCTTTTTAGGATTCTGCAGTCTTATGTTATGATACAATATCTTTTTTGGTTCGAGCCTCCCTGAAGGACATAAAGCCTTGCATCAGGGATAGCCGTGGAAATGGTGTGAAGGATTCCTGGAGCCTCTGTTCCTATCTTGCAAACTAGGACATTCTCTAGGACGCCAAGCCTTTCGACCCTTAGGATATACCTTTCACATCGTGAAGCTTTTATCGCCCTCCTTACTCTCCTCGTAGTGGCTCCAATAACGAAAACCCTGTCAAGGCTAAGGCTTTTCCATGCATAAAGGCTTTTGAGCTGTCGATCCGTTAGCTCAACCTCGAAGATCCTAGCAGAAGTTCCGATTTTAGAAGAAAGGATACGAACCTCTAAAGGAATGCCCTCATGGAGACAGAAGAGGTTTGCAAGTTCCCTTATCCCTAGCCTTCTACCGTCACCCAATTGTCTGAGAAGGCTTTGAAGGCTTAGGAAGGCTTGGAAGATCTCTGGCTCCTCGATACCAACATTCAAAAAAATACCGTAGCCCTCCCTTAGCTTTGCAATCCTTCCCCTGAATTCCATACCTTCCTTAAGCTCAGAAACCCTTCTAGGAACCGTTCCTACGATTCTTCTTAAGAGAACCTCGGCAACCTCACTGTCTGGACCTTCGATTTCAACCATCGCCCATCCAGTCTTCGTAATACCAAGGAACCTCAGATGGATGTCTAGCCCCCTGAGGATGTCCCTCAGGATCGATAGGAGGGCCTGCCTTCCCTCCTCAAGATGCGCCCCATAAAGCCTCTCAGCCAAGGTCAGGACTGGCATTGGAGACCCTTTAAGCCGATAAGCCCATAAGCCTATAGAAGCCGCAAACGAAAACAAAAGATTTTGAGCTAACCAAGTTCAGCCTTAAGGATTTCGATCCGCTCCCTAAGGGCATTAATGATGTTCTGGTTTTCCACAAACTGGAGAGGGCTTCCGCATTTAGGGCAGAGGAAGTTGGATTCCATGGCTTCTTCGAAGGTTAACCTGGGACAATCTGAGGATTTAGACTGGCATTCGTAAAAGCGGTGACTTTCTTCGTAGTTAAGCCTCTTTTGAAGCCTCTGAAGGATTCGCCTCTTCTGGTTTGTGATGAATCCTTCCATCTGATCAAGCTGAAGTCTCCATTTGAAGGTATACCAGCCCGTCTTCTCATCTCTAAAGCGATTGACGGCCACAAGTCCTGAATTGACGAACCTGTAGAGGATCTTCCTCACGTCGTTTGGTCTTATGCCAATCTCAAGGGCTATTTCATCATCCGTTATTTCCCCATGGTTTAAAAGACATTTGACTACCTTTATGCCATCCTCGCCGGCCATGACTTGGACGAGCTTCATGAAGGCCTCATCCATCACCATCGAAGCCATTGGAATCATTCCTTCCTTTCTCTTTACTATAAGTTTTAGGCTTGCTTAAGTCTTTCCTAGCCTCTGGCCCCTTACATCGGATCACTTTTTTACCTACTTTCATCGGTACAATCTTCAGCCTTGCCCCTTCAAACTCCTTTGAAAGCTCCCTTCCCTCGAAGAGCCTATCCAGGAAAACGGCAAGGCTACCGCACTCTGAGTGGGGCTGGGAACTTATCGCAACATTCCAATCGGCAAGCCTATAAACAATGCCGGGAACCTTTTCAGCTCCCACGACGACCACGAGGTCTCTTCCAGAGGCCCTTATGGAGGCCAAAACATCATCGACTGGAAGCCCATAGGCAGTAAGGTGAACTATGGCCCTCCCATCTTCCTTGGCTTTCTTAAGAAAGCCAAGCCAATTTTCCTCGTATCGAGCTTCAAAAGGTCCTCCCCATGTTTCGGTGACTTTTCGAAGGGTTTCAAGGATGCGTTCGTCCCTCTGTCCCGACATCACAACTTCATCGGCTCCGAGGGCTCTTGCTATGAGCCCTACATGGGTCGTTATGCGGGCATCCCTTCCAACCCTATGGCCTAGCCTTAGGACCGTCACCTTCATGGCAAAGTCGCCAGATATGACTTTTCGGCTTCTTGTCCTTTAGGGACTTTCCCCTATCGTCTTCTTCCTCGATTTTTCCCTAACCTTGGCTACATCTTCAAGGGTTAAGGAGGATCCTGCCCCCTCAACCCCCTCTTTCCTTAAACCCTCCACCTGGAGGGTTTCAGAGGATGGAACCAGAAGTCTTATTTTAAGGGCATGCTCAAGCTTCCTAGCCAGGGTGATGTCAGGAATAAGCCTCTCTAACTCAAGCTTCCTGATGACCGATCCCTTTTCCCCGATCTTCCTTCCTAGCTCATCGGGTGTTAACTGGAGGCTCTCCCTAGCTTTTTTGATAAGGGCTCCATAATTTTCTACCACGCTTATGTCTTCTAAGTCCTCCTTCCTTGGAAAGCTCCCTTGTCTCACCATAGGTCTAAGAAAGGATTTCCTCGGAAATCTCCAGGTAGGAACGGGAGCCCCTCCCTTGGTTTTTTCTCTCTCAACTACTATTTCCCCAAGGGAACGGCATTCATCGCAGACAAGAAGAAAGGCTCCTTCAATGGAAATTTTCGTTAAATTGGATGTAGGTCGCCCACAAACCTCACAGTTCTTCATGACGATGAAGGGAACTACCTCCATCCTAATTAATCCTTTCTTTCCTTATGCCTGAGAAAACTTCTGTGGACCATAATTCAAAATGTTTTTAAGGAATCGATCCTTGTCCTAGAAGGATAAGAGAGGGGTAAAGAGGGAGAAGGAGAGACATGCCCACTCATGGAAGCCTTACTAAGGCTGGAAAAGTTAGGAGCCAGACTCCCAAAATACAGGCAAATCCAAGGAGTAGCCCTCCTCCAAGGTATCGAAACAGGAGAAACTTCGTAAAGCGCTTCAGCCTCAACAAAAACCCTGGACAAAACTGGCCTTCAATGTCTAGGAAAAGAATTGGCGCGTCTCTATAGGTCTATAAGCCTTTTTAAGCCAGAACGATTCCCTAAGAGGTTTTTAGCAATCAAGCTTTCGATTCGATGATTTGTCTTCATCCCTTTTTGAGGTTGATTGAGGATTCTCTGGGGTTGTAACCATAGCCCAACCTATCCATATAAGGATGCCGAAGAAGAAAAGTACGATAATATAGACTGGAAGGGCGATGGACCACCAACTAAGAGGTTTTAGGAAAATGGGATCCGTAACACTCTGAGGGGCAAAGAACATGGCCCAAGTCTGGAAAAGGATGAGGAGGATGCTAGAAGCGCAAAGGATAAAGCCTAGGAGCCTTTCGTTCAAAGGACCACCGATTCAATTTTTTCTCCTTTAAGACTTAAGCTTTAGCTCTAAGGCTTTTATCACCAACAGAAGCCTTGTCGATAATTTTTGTTTTATACTGGAAATACACAACCGTCTGGGGCCAGATAATTCTCGGAAACCTGAGAAATCCTTATTTGTAGTCTTTTCCCTTTTCTATATGGGCCGGTAGTCTAGTTGGTTAGGGCACCAACCTTTCTCTGGTGCGGCAAGGACACCGTGCTCACACCGCGGAGGTCGCCGGTTCGAATCCGGCCCGGCCCACTATTTCCAATTAAGTAAGGTCGTCCTAATTGTAGAAGGACCTTTTCTTTAATATAGGTTATCTTAAGGAATTGCTAGAAATTTAGCCAAGAATTAAGCTTAGTAAACTGCTTTATTCTTGAATTTCTTTCAAGAAAAAAGCTGTTTGAATCGGTTCAGCCTTCACTCATACCCTTTGGAGGCTTAGAATGCATTTTAAGCTATGTGGTGCTCAAACTTTTTGACTTCAGGCAAGCGAAATGATTTATGGTTTCTTGAGCCCGAATTCGTTATTATTTGAAAAATGGAAGGATGTAATTCAAATTTTAGATCTTTCGGAAAGGATTCTCCTCAATGCCTTTACAATACGCTCCTCATCCCCCTCTACAAGGGTATCGGCGTTTATGAAGATCGACTCTTCCCCAGGACGCACCCAGATGCTGGGATCCCCCGCCTTGAGAAGCTCTGCCACCTCCTTTGCTGTAATCCCTAGAATTTCTCGATCAAAGGCTATGGAGATGCCCGTGAAGAAACCCATTCTTTCACCAACAAGGGAAACTTTCAATCCTTGAATCGCAACAAGACCATCCGCTATGCGCCTAACCCTTTCATGCTGGACTCTAAACCTCTCCCTATGATCCATGTTCAACCATCTCTGGAGAGCTACAACCGTTCCCACTATCTCCTGTCGATCCAGCTTCATGCCCCTGCCTAAGCCCCTGATGCCCCGACTTTCAAAGCAAACGAAGGTTTGAAGCTTAGCCGCCTCAACAAGATCCCTTCTTCCGCATAAGATGCCGGCCGAGTTGGGCCCATCGAAGTACTTGGCTCCATAACAGACAAGGTCTGCACCTGTGGCAACGTATTTTCGCATATTCTCTGGTGGATAGGTCTGGCCGGCGGCATCTAGGATTACAGGTACATCATGCTTCCTCGATATTCTTATGACCTCCTCTAAGGAAACTGTACCTTCCTTTCCTCCTGGTGCTAGGAAATGAATCGCAGCGGTCCTTTCGCTTATGGCATTTTCTATATGCCCAACGGTCGAGATTCCTTTTTCATCCCCAACCTCTATGAGCCTTGCTCCAGCAACGCTAATAGCCCTATCATACTTTACCCTCAATCCCTTCTGGATTATGACCTCATTCCTCATACCTTCTGTGAAGGGCAATTTCTCCATAAGTTCCACATTCCCCCTCGTCATGCAGGCTGCAGCCGCAAGGACAAGGGCCGAGAAAGTCCCTGAGGTTACGAAGGCATCCTCGGCTCCGAGGAGCTGGGCTATAGTCTTACCAGCCTTATTCTGGAGTTCCTCCATGTCGACGAAGCACTCATTCGCTTCAATCATGGCTTCAAGAACATCCTTTGGAAGGACCGATCCTCCAAGAAGGGTCATT
>Ga0209225_1001082_pt1 | contig 28242 bp, 26 predicted proteins | sample WasSprMetagenome_FD_184732 | JGI IMG/M metagenome (GOLD analysis project Ga0209225, IMG submission 184732) | Sulfidic aquatic microbial communities from Washburn Spring, Yellowstone National Park, USA - WS (SPAdes) (version 3) | ecosystem: Environmental > Aquatic > Thermal springs > Hot (42-90C)... | reverse complement strand
TAGTAGCCCACAAAATAGGAAGACCTGAACTGGCAAACAACATAGCAGCCTTCACATACTAAAAACCAGAAAAAAGCTCCAAACACAAAAACAAGCCAAAAACGAATTATTCAACACTTATGCGCGCATAAGACCTACTCACATACTGGTTCGTGATACAAAAGAAAATAGTCAATCTGACGTCGCCGAAATAAGGAGTAACATTTAACATGCTAACTTTAAGAGCTAATAGAAGTTTCTTACTATTTTTCCTCTGTTTGGTTAGATCAGAGAAACCTCGGTTATGAAAGAAGCATGAAGAGTGGAGCAGGAATTGCTGCAAAGTCCTCACTTAATCGAGTTTCTTTGCCTCTATAAGCCAATATTCCTCTGGCCCCCAACTGTTTACTTATTCTCACCAGCTTTTTCACATGATCGCTATCGATTTCCTCGCCAGAATAAACCTCTATGGGAACCAGCCTTCCCTTGATATCTATCAAGAAATCTATTTCCTTGCCAGGCTGCGGCTTATAATAGAACATTTTTCTCTTTAACAGCCTCAAATCCTGAATTACTTCCAAAGAAAACACCATATGAGCAGTATTACTGGCAACAACCATTTCCGTCATAACTCCTTTCCAACGATCTGACATATTTAAAGCCATTGTATAGGCATCTCTGACCCCGGCGCTCATCGCCTTAAAAGCATAGAACATCAATGGATCCCAAAAATAGAATTTTCTTGGAGTTTTCACCGGCGATCTTCGCTTACTAAACTCCTTCAGCTTTGCAGCCTCAAGAAGCACAAATGCGTCCACAAGATAGTCCAGATATTGTTTAACCGTATTATGCGAAATACCAAGCTTAAGCGCTAAGCTATTGGCACTGGTTTCCTTTATCGGAACAGCCTCATACAACCCGCCAGGAGCTTCAAGCAATTCCCACAAGACATTGTAAAGAGTATCTTCATTCAGGCGCCACTTCACAGCGTCTTTAACCGCAAGATCAACAAATTCTGAATATACACTGGGGTCAATCCTCCCCAAAGCAAGTTGCTGCCGAATCGCCAATGGAAAACCACCTGTCAGAAGATATTCCTCAAAATACGCATACAACTCATCCAGATAAGCCTCAGCCATCTCCAGCGCTGCTGGCATTTTGCCACCTGGTTTTGTAAGTTCCATAAAAGTATCAAGTCTTTTCTGGGCCTCCAAAAACCTCTCATAAGTAAAAAAATCCCTAAGAGCGCGTTTTCCAGCCAACTGCTCTTTATAGTATGCATATTCAGAAAACTTCATCGGAAAGAGTAACTTGTCGTTGCCACCTTCCAACATTACTCCCTTTCTCAGTCCAAGAACCTCAGCCCCTTTCTTGACATCCAAACTGTGACTACCTGTAATCAACAACTTTACTCTATTCCTTGTTAGAAGACCAGCATCAAAAAGATCCTTCACCGCCACTTGCCAATTCCGCAAACTACTAACTTCATCCAGAAAAACGTAAGCGCTTCCCGGATAGTCTCTTCTTCTGGCAAGAAAATCGCGGATTATGTTGGCTAAACCCTTAACACCGCCCAAGCCAGCTCTATCGCACCGAATGTAAATAATCTTGAGCGGATGGGCCTCCTTTTGATGGGAAAGAAAATAAAGCAAAAGCTCTCTTAACAAAAGCTTGACAAGTGTAGTCTTTCCAACTCGCCTCGGTCCCCTTATGCTAACCAGAACATAATCTTCTGCAGCATCAAACAGGATATTCTTTCTCAAGAGAAAAAGAAGCCTTGGCATCCATATCTCTTCAATCCTCAAGGATGCACCTGGTCTTTTCTGCTGACCAAGCTCAAAATCTCGCTCTGCCATCTCCTCAGTCAAAGGCACTCTGAGCAAGCGTTCCACCTCCTCTGGTGGCGTCTTTTCATCGATAGTTTTTACTAATTCTTGAAGAAAGCTGAGAAAATCGGGCCTCCACCACCAATTATCTTCAACAAGAGTTGATATTGACAAGTTTACCATCAAATCTTGTCAGTCTGTTGACAAGATATAAACTTTTCTATATACGGCATAAATGTCCAGCAAAAAGAGAAAAACACCTTGCTCACCCGCACTTATAAGCACTCAACATCATTAAACATTTCAATCTTTTATAAAATTTAATGCAATATGCCATTTTTTAGGTAACTGTGTTAAATTTTGCAAAATTCTGCGCCCAGAACTAATCGGTGATACAGGAATATTTCACGAGAAAATAAAAGAATACCCAGCAATACCACGAGCACTCCAAAAACTCTTAAAACTCACAATCATGCAAAAGAAAAAGGAGGAAGTTAGGGTTTATTTAACGTTATTAGCAGTTGTTTCGCTCCATCTAACGCTCTGCTCTTCAAATCGCTTATCCACGCCGGGTTAAAGTAGTTTCGCATGAAGATGCTTGCCGATATTCTCCCCTGTAGAAAGTCTATTTCCGACTCTCTCAAATATTTCGTCATAAAACTCGCGTAATACTCCCTTAGATCCGACATCCTCGCAGGAATTTTCCTCCTTTTCAGCCTAAGCTGAATCGTATTCCTATTTGTTATTACACTCTTTTCAGCAACCGCCAGCACAACATCCTCTGGAACAAAACTGATAAAGGCCTTCTTGCTTCTCCTAATGAATTTCTCTTTAAACCTAAAATGCTCAAGCGCCTGGCGCTCAAAGTTATAATAATCGCGAAGCCTGCCCTTTTTAGCCAAACTAATTATAGTGTTATTAACCTCAATAGACTCCTCAACCCTCAACCCACTCGCAGCCATCAAATCAATCAAAGGCGAAAACAACGGAAAAGCCCGCTTAAAACGCTGAACCCACCTCGCCATATCTCCTGAATCAACAACCTTTGTTAAACGTTTAAGCACCAAACTGTCAGGAATAGAAGGAGACCATTTCAAGCCATAATTCCTAACCAAACCAATGTAATAGTCATAGACACCCAAAAACTTAGCCAAAGCAGACAAAGCCCTCATAACATGCGCCCGGTTCAACTCCGGCCCGGCCCATCCTTCGTTATAATCTAAGGTTTAGGTGAAGTAAAAGTTTTGAAAGAACTCCAGTATTGTTTTGGGTTTGAACACGCTTAGGGTTGCGTTGGGCAAGTTTCTGCCCACTTTCGTAATTAATCCAACAGCGTCTGTTCCGAGTTTGCATGCGACAGCTTGTTCAAACAATCCCAGCTTTTCGATTTCTACGATGTCGTTTTGGCATCTTGAATTTTTTAACGCCGTTTTTATTTCTTGTTGGGCTGCGCCTAAGATTATTAGCCTGTCAAGCAGAGATTTTATCCATTTTCTATATAGTTTTAGCTGAGTTTCAGCCATCGTAGCTTCTATACGGTTTTCGCTGATGCTTGTTATTTTGGCTTTTAGGGGTAGGTTTTCGCAAAAGCCGAAGAGTTCAGTGAGCTTTTTGAGGGCTATTTTTCTTCCGTCTGCAAGTTGGGCTTGCAGGTGCTGCAATGGAATCGTGGCGTTCATGGTTTTCGGTGAAGTTATCCCTATATCCAGGCAGAGTTCATCTTTGCTTTCACCTAAGCCTGTTATGTATCCCTTTGTTGTTGAGAACTTTTTTAGGTTTTCAATGCGAACTGGGCATAAGCCTATTTCTTCTTCCAGATAGCTTAAAGCTGCCTTTTCGTCTTCTCCTGAAAAATTTACTTGAATCCAACCGCGAGGCGCCACTTCAACGTTTTCAATTTTGATTTTTAAGCCCTTAAGTATAGATTTTAATTGGTTTTCGACAAGTTTTAGTTGCTGAGCGTTGTAGACTTTTAAGAGCAGTGTTACGGTAGGCATTTGCAGTCTCCGATTAAAGCGGACATTTCCTCGTGAAGTTTTCTTATTCTCTTGATTACGGATGGCGGCAGCCCCTCATCGGAAAATTTCTCTATGGTTTTTTCTATAGGAACTTTTTTCGAGCCTTCGACTAGTTTGTCGGCGTATGTTATGATCTTTTCTTCAAGTGTTTGTGGAGTGTAAATATCTTTTGGCCATCCTAGTTTTTTCGCTTCTTTCGCTGTTATTCCGCCGCCTACATGCCTCTTTATTATAGAGATTACGGGTTCTGGCAAGCCTAAGGTTTTGCCGATTTGGGCTCCTATAACTGCGTGGTGAACACTATGGGTTTTTGCCCGTCCGATATCGTGGAGAAGGGCTCCAACTTCAACAAGTTCTAGGTTGACGTTTAAGCCTCTTTTTTTACAAGCTTTAGCTATTTCAACGGCAAGTTCTGTTACGGCTTCGCAATGTTTTATTACGTTTTCTCGGCATCCACTTTCGCGTAAAAGTTGCAGTGCTTGCTCTCTTGTAGGGAGCTTTTCACTCACTCATTTCCTTCCTCAGTTGTTCGAGTTTTTTTGTTAAAACTTGAACTATTTTCTCGTTGTTGTAGTGCATTAGGGGTTTGCCGCATGTTGGGCATCTAAAAACGAGTTCAACGGCTTCTTCGAAGGTGATTCGTCTGCATCCGGGAGTGTTGCAGTAGTAGAAGTCGTGGTTTTTCTCGTATTCCAGTCGAATGTTTAGTTTTTCGAAGACTCTTCGTTTTTGGCTTAGTATGAAGCCTTCAAGCTGGTCTGGTTGTAGTTTCCAGTGAAATATGAACCATCCTGTTTTCGGGTCTCTTGTCCTCCTTAGGCTTACAAGCGAGTGGTCGTAAAGTTTGTAGAGGATTTTGCGCACATTATTCAGTCTTATCCCCGTTTTGTTTGCTATTTCGTCGTCCGTGATTTCATCCGAGTTTTTCAGTATTTCAATTAGCTTAACGGCTTCCTCTTCGCCTAATGCCTCTGCTACTTTCATTAATGTAACGTCATTTATTGTTGATAACATATCGACCCTTTTCTGTTTAGGCGTTGTACTGCTTATAATATATTATTCGTAGGCTTTAATTTAAATCTCTTTTCTGCCTCAGACTCTGAATATATTTTTCTAACTATCTTTTTGCCTCTTTCCTGGGGAACTATTGCGAGTTTTGCATTCTCAAAAGTCTTAGCCAACTCTTTACCCTCGAAAAATCTGTCTAGGAACACTGCAAGGCTTGCGCATTCGGAGTGAGGTTGGTTTCCCACTGCCACGTTAAAGTCTGAAACATCTTTTGAAAAGAATTCTCCTGGAACCTTTTGGCTTCCAACTATAATTAGGATATCTTTTCCTGAGGCTTTGATTTTATGAAGGACATTGCTTGTTTCAATGTTTTCTCCATAAGCCGTGAGGTGAACAACTATTCCGCCTTTCGCCTTCCAGTCTTTAACAACTTTTTTCCAAGGCGTTCCCATTTCAAAAGCGAAGGGGCCTCCCCAGTTTTCCACAACTTTTTCCACTGTTGCCCTTACCTTTTCATCCTTCATGTCTGAAAGTATGAATCCTGAAGCACCTAGGGCTCTGGCTGTTAAGGCTACATGGGTTGTTAAGCGCAAGTCTCTTTTAGGTCTGTGTCCCCATCTTAAAACAACTATTTTAGGCGAATTCTCATTGCTTGAAGCTTTCAATTTTTCCACCTAGCTCTTCAACGCGGCTTTTCACTCTTTCAGCGAACCATGGTATGGCTTCAAGGGTTACGTGAGCTGCGTTCTCCACGTATTTTACGGCATGCACGTCTGCTCGGTTATAAAGCCACGATATGAAAGGCATTGTTTCGTTTGTTAAGGGAACTGTGAAGGAGACTTGGGTATAGTTTTTTAATACATTGGTTGTTTCTTCTTTTAGCTGGTCGATGTTAATCTTGTAAAGTGCCGATATGAGTATGGGTTTCGGTGCTTTGTTTTTGAGTTTTTCCATTTTTTGTCCAATTTCTGTTTGGGATAGCAAATCTATTTTGTTTAGCGCGGTAATTATTGGTATGCCTGAAGCCTCTATGCGGTCTATTGTTTCTAGACAGATTGAAAGTTTCTTTTCCACCGTGCTGAGGGGTTCGCTTATATCCACTACAAGAAGTATGAGGTCTGAGTAGATTGTTTCTTCCAGTGTTGAGTGGAAAGCCTCTATCAGCGTTAATGGCAAGCGGTCTATGAAGCCAACTGTGTCTGTTAGCAGAAATTTTTTCCTTGAAAACTTCACAAGGCGGGTTGTTGTGGATAAGGTTGTGAAAAGGGCATCATCCACTGGAGCTTCTTCTTCCGTCAAGGCATTGAAAAGTGAGCTTTTCCCAGCGTTTGTATATCCTGCCAAAGAAATTGTTGGAAAGCCGAGTTCCGCTCTTCTTTCGCGGTGCAGAACACGCTTTCTGCGAATTTTTTTAAGCTTCTCATTTATGGTCTGTATCTGCCTCTTAACAGTTTCATGGTAAATGTCTGCTTCGTATGCTCCGAGACCCATGAATCCTGGCTGTTCGCCCTTCTTTGCCAATCTCACTTTTTCCTTGGCGCGAGCCAATTCGTATTTGAGTCTTGCCAGCTGAATCTGCAGTTTCGCCTCTGTGGTTGTCGCTCTTCTTGCAAATATTTCTAGAATCAGTTGGAAGCGGTCTATTGCCTCAACGCCCGTGGCTTTGGCTATATTATAAGATTGGACAGGCTTTAACGGGTTATCAAAGATTATTTTTTGGGTGCCTGTCTCTTTTACAAGTTCTGCAAGCTCCTTAATTTTTCCGTAACCTATTTGGTAGCGGGGGTCTGGTTCCCTTATTTGCTCTATTTTGCCTACAACTGTGTATCCCGCTGATTCCGCTAGGCTTTTTAGTTCGTCGATGGTCGATGGTTCAAAGGATTTCCGGCGTTGCACTATAATGGCTTTCGTTAAGTTTTCTCCTCCGCTTTATCCTTGCTTAGTTGGACAAGATCTCCTAGGGTCAGCTCGCGGCTTGGCGGCTTAGGGACTGTTGCCCTCTGAGCTTTTTCTTCTGATGCTGGGACAAGAAGCTTAATTTTCAGCGTGTGTTCCAGTTTGGCTGCAAGCTTGTTGTCCGGAGTCATTTTGCCAGTTTCGATTTTTTTGAGGACGGAAACTTTTTCGCTTATTCTTTTGCCTAATTCTTCATGGGTTAATCCTAGTTTTTCCCTTGCCTGCCTTATTTTTGCATCAAAGCCTTCTACAAGTTCTAGGGTGCCATCCACGTTTTTCGGCGGTTTTCCAGTACTCTGAGTCTTTAAAGGCATGGTTGCCGTCGTCTTTGTTTTCAGCGGTACTGGTGCTTGCTTTGGCTTTTCTATAACTATTGTCCCATGTTTTGAACATTCGTTGCACACTGTCAGTTTTGCTCCTTCAATTAGGGTTGTGACTGGTTTGCCGTAGATTTTTCGTCCACAAACTTCGCAGCGCAATTTTGGCGCCCCTTTTAAACTCTTTATCTACTTGGTTAGGTTTATAGTTGTCGAATTGCTGTAAATTAAGTAGACTGGGGATTTGCGTGAAAGACGCACTTATACGAATTAGGAGTGTTGCAGACTACCAGTTTGGAAAAGGAGTTGGAGAAAAGTTCTTCCCTGAAAATGTGGAAATAGCCTACTCTAAGCGTACTGGCAGAATCCGCTATGTTTATTTGCATGGCAAGAGACTTGCCACTCTCCGTCCAACAGATGGACTGTTTTCTTTAAGCATCGAGGGCGCAAAAAGAATTGTTGAAAATGCTGTTTCCGCCAAGTGCCTCGTCACAGTTAAAGATGATGTTTCAAAGTTTATTGCTGAAGGCGGCGACGTTTTCGCGGCGCACATTGTGAAGGCTGACAGGGAAATTCGCCCAAAAGACGAGGTTATAGTTGTTAACAGTAAGTGTGAAGTTTTAGCTGTTGGACGGGCTGTTTTGTCTGGCGAAGAGATGACTGCCTTCAAAAGCGGCGTAGCTGTAAAGGTTAGGCGCGGTTTTGCTGAAGAAAGTTAATTTTGGAATCAACCAAATGTCGTTGCCATTTTGTCCATCAGTCCGATGATATTTAAATCACTCAAGTGTTGTTGTTACTTTACCATTAAAAACAACAACATTTGAACCTCTGCCCAGCTTAAACAGAACAGTATTAAACGTCAGAAATATAATATTAAAGGGTTTAAAAGTATAATTTAGGGTTAAGGTGAAGGTTGCGTGCATAGACGCATAAGCCCCCGAGAAGCCAAACGCATGATGCAGCGAATGGGCCTAAGCATGGACGCAGTTCCAGACGTGGAACAAGTCATAATAAAAACAAGCAGCAAAGAAATAGTCATCGAGGCGCCGGAAGTCGCCGTTGTAGATGTTCAAGGGCAAAAGATGTTTCAGGTGGCTGGAGGAAAAATAACTGAAAAAACTGTTGAACGCAAGTTGGCAATACCAGAAGAGGACGTTAGGCTTGTGGCTGACCAAACGGGAAAAAGCCTAGAAGAAGCCAGAAAAGCCCTAGAAACATGCGAAGGAGACTTGGCAAAGGCAATTCTACTCCTTCAGTCCAGAATCTAAAATACCATGTGAGGCTTACGCAAGTGTTTGACATTGTCTGCGTGGGGCATTTCTGTATAGACTCCATCATTCTCCCAAACAGAAAAGCTCCCTACATAATTTTGGGCGGTTCAGCAGCATATGTTTCTCTAGCTGCCAAAAATTTAGGTGCAAGCGTCTCCGTCATCTCCAAAATTGGCAGCGATTTCCCCAAGGCTTACATATGGTGGCTCAGCCAAGAAGGCATAGACCTTTCCGGAGTAGCCAAACTCAGCGAAGCAAAAACCACAAGTTTTGAGTTAAAATATAACGACGACCTTTCCGAACGCAATTTACGACTGGCAAATAGAGCTAAACCAATCACAGTGGAAGACTTGCCAAACTCTGTAGAAGCCAAAGCCATACATATAGCGCCCGTAGCCAACGAAATCCCTTACGATGTTGCTGAAAAAATGAAGAACTACGCTGAATTTTTATCCCTGGACCCTCAGGGACTGATTCGCGTTTTCGATGAAAAGGGAAACGTGACTTATGGCACATTGATGAATAAGCGAATACTGGAACTGGTGAACATTTACAAATCATCACTAGAGGAGATTGAAGCCGTTACTGGCCAGCGGGAATTAAAATCCGCCATAAAGAGTGTCCACGACTTCGGTGTTGAAACAGTCATGGTAACTTTGGGAATGAAGGGTGCAGTGCTTTCCATCGAAGGAACCATTTATAATATTCCAGCTTACAAGCCTAACAAAATTGTAGATCCAACAGGCGCAGGTGACGCTTTTATAGGCGGTTTCCTAGCCGAGTATGTTCAAGGTGAAGATTCGCGTTGGTGTGCATGTGTGGGTTCCGCTGTGGCGTCAGCAGTTGTTGAGGGGGTTGGACCAACATTTTTCGGCGATAAGGCTGAAATCCACCGTAGGGCGCGTGTGCTCTATGAAAAAGGGAATTAAGCAAGGAAGCCTAATTTATTCCAGCTCAAGCCCTTAAACAGTTTAAAACTGAGATGATTAAAATTGGGACGTGTTTCAAAAGGCGAAAAATGCAGTGTTCTAGGCTGCGGTAAAGAAGCGAAACGTTCTCTTTCAGCGGATAAAGTCAAGGCTGCTGGTTTAAAGGTTGGAAGCGAAAGACGAGCTTATCTCTGTGAAAACCACTATAAGGAGTATAAGAAGAAGACTAAAAAGGAGAGAAAAATTGAGCAGTGGCGGTATAAGGGCGTTTAAAAGCTTAGAAGAGGACTGAATTATGCGCATATTGCAGCTGCATTCCAACTTCATCGAGTACACACCTGTTCAGAAAGAAATAGCCATGGCTGAAGAAGCTGAAAAAGAGGCGAAGCGCCTAGAAGAAATTGTAGTTTTATTCACGGCTGTTGAGGAAGGAGACAATGAGGCGACGGCCAAAAAAGCCATAGAAGAGGTTAAATCCTTCCTTGAAAAGTTGAAGGTTAACCGAATTTTAATCTATCCCTACGCGCATCTCAGCAGCACCCTTGCAAATCCTTCTGAAGCGTTGAAAGTTGTTAAAGCTATGGAAGCCTACGCCAGAGAAAAAGGGATTGAAGTTTACCGCGCGCCCTTCGGCTGGAACAAACAATTCACAATAGCGATAAAGGGGCATCCGCTGGCCGAACAGTCCCGTGTAATATTGCCCGCCGAGGTGAAGGAGGAGGAAAAAGCTGAAAAGGTTTCAGAAGCCCTAAAAGCCGAGGAGAAACTGGAGTCCTTCTGGTATATTCTCCAACCGGACGGAGAATTGGTTCCAGTTGAAGCGTTCGATTTTCGTGGACATGAGAATCTTGAGAAGTTCGCGAAATATGAAATTTCTAAGGTTAGGGCTAGCCAGCAGATGCCTCCCCATGTGCCTTTGATGAAGAGGCTTGAAATAGCTGATTACGAGGCTGGAAGCGACCCTGGAAACATCCGCTGGTATCCAAAAGGCCGACTCATAAAATCTCTTATTGAACAGTATGTTACTGCCAAAGCCGTGGAGTACGGCGCCATGGAAGTTGAAACTCCAGTCATGTACGATTTTCAACATCCAAGCCTAGCAGATTACATAAATCGTTTTCCAGCGAGGCAGTACCTGTTAAAATCGGAAGATAAGGAGCTTTTCCTAAGGTTTGCCGCATGTTTTGGCCAGTTTCTCATGGTGCATGACACGCAGTTTTCGTATAGGCATATGCCCCTAAAAGTTTACGAGTTGACTCGTTACAGTTTTAGGCGGGAGAAAAGCGGCGAAGTTGTAGGTTTAAGGCGTCTCCGAGCCTTTACAATGCCTGATTGCCACGCCTTCTGCACAGACCTTGAACAAGCCAAAAAAGAGTTTGTAATAAGGTTTAAACTTTGCATCCAAGTCCTAGAAGATATAGGCCTATCCAAAGGTGATTATGAGGCGGCTTTTAGGTTCACGAAAGACTTCTACGAAGAAAACAGAGCCTTCATAACTAGCCTAGCGGAAATCCTGGGCAAACCAGTTTTGGTTGAGATGTGGAAGGAACCCTTTTTCTATTTTAGGCTTAAATGGGACTTCAACTTCGTGGACAATCAGGACAAGGCTGCAGCTCTCTCCACAGACCAAATAGACGTTGAAAACGCAAAAAGATACGATATAACCTATGTCGACGAGAAGGGGGAAAAACGCTATCCACTTATACTTCATTGTTCTCCAAGTGGCGCGGTGGAAAGATGCATCTATGCACTTCTGGAAAAAGCCTACAGAGAACAGCAGAATGGGAAACCGCCCATGCTTCCAGTTTGGCTTTCGCCAACACAAGCGCGCATAATCCCAATGTCAGACAAATACCTTGAACACTGCGAGAAAATGGCAGAAAAGCTTGAGACGCATCAAATACGCGTTGACATAGATGATAGGCCGTTAACTTTGCAGAAGAGGATTAGGGAAGCAGAAATGGAATGGGTTCCCTACATAATTGTTGTTGGACAGAAGGAAATCGATTCAGAAGCGCTTCCAGTAAGAGACAGAAAGGCGCAAGCAATCCGCAAAATGAAACTTGAAGAACTAATAAGCGAGATTAAAGCAAACACGCATGGTAAACCCTTCAGGCCTTTGCCCTTGCCAAAGCATGTTTCAAAAAGACCCCAGTTCTACGGCTAAACGCAAAAACAGCAAAACACATATCAACCCCCAAAGCACCATCTTAGTTTCCGTGGAAAGGGATAAAATTGTATAAAGAACCCCTTATTTACATAGACGGAGAATACTATCCTAAATCCCAAGCGAAAATCTCGGTTTTTGACCATGGGCTTCTATATGGAGACGGAGTTTTCGAGGGAATCCGCGCCTACAAAGGCGTAGTCTTCAAACTGAAAGAACACATAGACAGGCTTTACAATTCAGCCAAAACTATAATGCTGGATATACCGCTTACAAAAGAGGAAATGATAAATGCCGTTTTGGAAACCCTTCGGAAAAACAATATGCAAGACGCTTACATACGCCTTATAGTAACAAGAGGCGTAGGCGACTTAGGGCTTGACCCGAGAAAATGCAGAAAACCCACAGTCATCGTAATAGCCGACCACATAACATTGTATTCAAGCGAGGCGAAAGAAAAGGGAATAAAAGCCATGATTGTATGGATTAGAAGAAACCCTGTGGACACAACGTCCCACGAGATTAAATCTCTAAATTACCTTAACAGCGTTCTGGGCAAGATTGAAGCGAACATCGCAGGCTTTGATGAGGCCATATGCTTAGACAAGAACGGCTACGTCAGCGAAGGAGTAGGCGAAAACCTCTTCATAGTCAAAAATGAAAAACTCATAACTCCACCATCTTCGACTGGGCTTCTCGTTGGAATAACAAGAGAAGTCATAATGAAACTGGCTGAAAAACTTGGTTATGCGGTGGTTGAGAAAAACATTACCCCCACAGATCTTTTCAGCGCGGACGAGGCCTTCTTCACAGGCACAGCTGCGGAAATAACTCCAATAGCGGAGATTAACAAGCGAATAATTGGCGATGGCAAACCTGGGCCAGTTACACGAAAATTAATGAGTGCTTTTGAGAAACTTCTCGGAGACCCTAATGAGGGAGTGCTTATACACGCTTGAAAATGCTTGCCAATTAAGTTGTCTCTTCATTCAAAGCATTTTATTCATTTGAAATCTCTTTTTAAGCCAAAAAGTATATCAAACGTAAATTTTAGACATACGTTTGTCTTGGAGATAGTCACTTTGGAAACTCTATTATTGACCGATGATGAAGTTAAGGCTCTTCTCTCCATGAGCGAGGTAATGAAAGCCGTTGAACAAGCATTTATCGAGAAAAGCCTTGGAAGGGCACAGATGCCCCCTAAAACCTACTTATTTTACCGTAAGTATGGCGGCGACTTAAGAGTTATGCCTTCATACATTGAGGAGCATGATATTTCAGCAGTTAAAATTGTAAACTCGCATCCTGAAAATAGGACAAAATATAATTTGCCCACTGTTATGGCTGTGGTAGTTCTCGCAGATCCAAGAAACGGTTTTCCTTTAGCAATAATGAGCGGCAAAACCATAACAGACATGCGAACCGGTGCTGCTGGAGGCATAGCTGCAAAATACCTTGCAAGAAAAGATTCAAGAATTGTGGGGCTGATCGGGGCTGGTGCACAGGCCAGAACTCAACTTGCCAGCCTCCTTGAAGTTTACAGGAAATTTGAAGAGGTAAGGGTTTGGGGCTTATATGGGACCAGCGAAGAATTTGTCGCTGAAATGCAACCAAAATATGGTGATTTATGTCGGTTAACCCCGGTAAAAAACGTAAGAGAAGCTGTTGAAGGAGCAGACATTGTTGTAACAACCACTCCTTCAAGACAGCCTTTGGTTATGGATGAAGTTGTTTCCCTTGGGATGCATTTTAACTGCATAGGCGCGGACGCTCCTGGAAAAGAGGAGTTGGACCCAGCCATTTTGAAAAGAGCCAAGATAGTTGTGGATGATTGGGAGCAAGCTTCTCATGGAGGTGAAATAAACGTCCCAATAAGCCATGGAATAATAACAAAAGAGAACGTTTGGGCTGAAATAGGCGAGATTGTTGCAGGCTTAAAACCTGGAAGGGAAAAACGAGATGAGATTACGGTTTTCACTTCAACGGGCTTAGCGGTTCAAGACGCGGTTACTGCAAAACTCGCCTATGAAAAGGCATTAAAGAAGGGCATTGGAAGGTTTATCAAAATAACATAGCCTCTTTTCAGTATTGCACTGTTGGTTCGCATAAATTATGGCGTTGTTGCAGTGTATGGTTCTGTTTCAAAGTCTTGTGCAAAATAGGCTATAACTTCAACCTCCTTTCCCCTATATCCTTCCCAGTTCCAATCCAAGGTAATGGTTTCCTCCGAGTTAGGCGAAATACTCACTGAAAAAGCGTTAAAAGTGCGGGCTGTTCCATTTTCCAAAGTGCAAACAATTTTATTGACTGTAACAGGGATCGTGGATTCTGCAGAATTAAATATCGTTACGCTGAAGTGGGCAGTGTCATTCTCGTTGAAGCTTACACCTTTAATTTCCGCATAAACCCTTGGCAGTTCCATTTCTTTTCGGAAAATGTATCCTTGTTGGGTGAAAACTGTAATTGTAGTTTTGTTTACTCCCTGCCAGCTTCCATTAAAATTGATAAGGAGAGACTCACCTTTCAGAACTGTTATGGGTTGGGCGTTCACATTTGGCGTCATCTCTTCAACTTCGATGTCGGAAACACTTATCGCCTTAATTGTTAAGTTAACCTCTGAATTCACGTCGTTCGCCAGTGTTACATTGAATTTCTTTAAAGAAACTTGAGGATTGAAATCCGCAGTTATATTTAACTTTACAAAGGGCAGCGTAGTCTCAATGTTGGATGCTGAGGAATCTGAGGAAAAGATGTGCACGATTATGGCTTTGCCTGCGAACTCCCCTGCAAATTCTCCCAGAGATACAGTCGTGTCGTCTTTTATAATTCCTGAACACGTGATGTTTAAGGATTCGCCGCTTTGGATAACTACTCCATTTTCAATAGACGGTTCCGTTTTTGCAATGTAGAAAAGCTTGTCCTCCCCCTTTAGGCTTAACGCGATTCCATTTATTGTTGCTTCTGTAGGCGAGTAGGATGGGTTTAAGACGCTTATTTTAAATGAGGTTGCATTTTCCTTGTCAAAATAAAAGCCAGTAATCACAAGGGTTGTTCCCTCGGGAACCTTAACATAGGCTGCGATTGTAAACGCGTAGGAAATTATTCCGCCTATTATTGCAGCTATTATTATGAGGAGAATAACCATAAGAGTTGAAAGCCCCTTCAAATCGGCGTGCATGTGCATAACTTTCACCTTACGCTTTTAACGTGTTTTTATCTCATAACTTTTTGAATAGATAAACATTCTCATTGAAATGACTTTAATTTTGCTCCTTTGAAAACCGTTTCCCCTAATTTTTCATTTTGGCATTTGCCTTTTTCCATCACAAAGTTTAATTGGCATGGACTAGAAAGAGTGAAGCACGTTTAGAGTGGTGAAAATAGAATGGACGACAGCATCGCGATTATCGGCGCTGGAGTTATAGGCGGAGCCATCGCTAAAGGCCTCCTTAAAAGCGGATACAAGGGTAAAATCATAGCCACTAGGCGAAACGTGGAAAAACTGGAAGAGCTGAGAAAGTTAGGCGTTTCCACCACTACGGACAACAAAAAAGCAGCCGCAGAAGCTGACATAATATTTATCTGCGTAAAACCCAATGACGTGTTAAAGGTTCTTGAAGAAATAAAGGAGGCTGTTAAGGGGAAACTGGTTATTTCCACAGCCGCCACCATCCCACTGAAACACTATAAAAGAGTGGCTCCAGAAGCTAGATTTGTTAGAACCATGCCGAACGTTGCCATTCTAGTTCAAGAATCCTTCACTGCATACGCATGCGATAATGACGTAACATCAGAAGATAAAAAGAAAGTTAAGGCAATTTTCAGCACCATGGGAGTATGCCAAGAAGTGGAAGAGAAATACATGGACGCCGTGACAGCCCTAAGCGGAAGCGGCCCAGGATACATCTCCATAATAATTGAAGCCCTTATGTATGCAGGTTTAAAGGTAGGTCTCCCCAGAGATTTAGCTCTTAATAGCGCGGCGCAGACTGTTTTAGGCACAGGAAAACTCGCCTTAAAAATGGACGGCCATGTTTCCGCAATAAAGGACATGGTGACGACTCCCGGAGGAACAACCATCGAAGCCATCTACGAGCTTGAAGGAAGCCAGATTAGACAGGCGCTCATGAGGGCCGTGGAAAAAGCCACTGAAAAATCCCAGAAAATCAGAGAAAAACTCGCCATTTCTTAAGCTGTTCCTTACGTTCGAAACGTTTCATGGTCTTTATTAGGAGAAAATAATAGTGAATTTTATTAACTTAAACGGGTGATATGCAGTTCGCGTTAAAGGTGATATGAGTATGTATGGTTGGAATGGTAAATTCTTGAGGGTTAATTTAACAAAGCAGAAGGCTACTGTGCAGGAATATGATGCCGAAACGGCTAGAAGTTTTCTAGGCGGAAGAGGGTTTGCCGCTAAAATCCTCTGGGATGAGCTTAAACCTGGAATAGACCCTTTATCCCCTGAGAACAAACTCATTTTTGCTGTTGGACCATTAACAGGTTTTCTTCTTCCCAGCAGTGGAAAGCTTGTTGCTGCAGCTAAAAGCCCTTTAACTGGCGGTTACGGCGACGGAAATTTGGGTTCTCATGCCGCTGTTCAGATGCGTAAAGCTGGCTACGACGCCATAATCGTGGAAGGCAAATCGGAAAAACCCACAGTCCTCCTCATTCAAGATGGCAGCACCCAATTCCTCAATGCCGATGAACTCTGGGGACTAGACTCCTTTGAAACCGAACGCAAATTAAGAGACATTTATGGGCCTACAGCTGGCATCCTCACCATAGGTCCAGCAGGAGAAAACCTTGTGAAGTTCGCCAACATAGTCTCTCAGGGTGGAAGGGCAGGCGGCAGACCTGGAATTGGGGCGGTTATGGGTTCCAAGAATTTGAAAGCCGTCGTTATTGTTGGTTTAGGCGAATTGAGAGCAGCAAACCTGAAGGAATTGAAAGATTTAGGCGCTGAAGCATATAGGGAGATTTTGACAAAGCCTAATTACGCGTTCTGGAAACGCCAAGGCACTATGTCTACCCTTGAATGGAGTCAGGAAAACAGTGTTCTGCCCACATGCAACTACCAAGAAGGCGTTTTCGACGAGGCTGACTCCATAGGCGGGTTTGCCATGGAGAAAATTAAGTCTTCGCAGAGAGGCTGCCCCAACTGCAACATGACATGCGGTAATGTGGTTAAAGACGCCGACAAAGAGGAGTCTGAGCTTGACTACGAGAACGTTGCAATGTTAGGTGCAGACATCGGAATTGGCGATTTAAAAAAGGTTGCCGCCTTAAACAGACTTGCAGACAGCCTTGGTTTAGACACGATTTCCCTAGGTAATGTTATAGGCTTCGCCATGGAGGCTTCTGAAAAGAAGCTTATACAGGAAAAAATTGCTTGGGGCGATTATAAGGCAGCCAAAGCCTTAACAAAAGACATTGCTTATAGATGTGGCTTAGGCGGAATGCTTGCAGAAGGCGTCCGCTTTGCTTCTGAAAAAATTGGGGGAGAATCAAGCCAGTGGGCTATGCATGTTAAGGGATTGGAAATTTCTGGGTATGACTGCCATGCCGCGCCTGCAATGGCTTTGTCCTATGCCACAAGCCCATTGGGAGCACATCACAAAGATGCTTGGGTCATCTCTTGGGAAGTGAAGGCTGGAAGAGAGGGGTACGGCGAGGAAAAAGTTGACAAAGTCATAGAGCTGCAACGTCTCCGCGGAGGCTTCTTCGAATTCGCAACTGCATGTAGGCTTCCATGGGTTGAGCTTGGCTTTGAGCTTGAATGGTATCCAAAGTTTCTGAAGGCAGCCACCGGCTTTGAGATGACATGGGAAGACTTACACTTAATCGCCGATAGAGTTTACACGTTGATTCGTGCCTTTTGGGTGCGGGAGTTCGGCAAGGCATGGACTAAAGAGATGGATGTTCCACCTGCAAGATGGTTCAAAGAGCCGTTAACCAAGGGGGCGCTGAAAGGCGCGAAGCTTGAAAGAGAAAAATACGAAGCCATGTTGCAGATGTATTACAGGAAAAGAGGTTGGGATGAGAGGGGAATCCCCACAAAAACAACGCTTAACAAGCTTGGTCTAAAAGATGTTGCTGGCGAGCTTAAAAAGAAAGTTGAACTGAAGAGCTAAAAGCTCCTCCTTTTATTTGGCGCTAATAAGACTTTGCGAAATAAACTACTTCTCTTGCCTCTTCACCGCAGTAGATGCAGTTTGATATGGGCTTCTCCTTTTCAAAAGGAACAAGCCTAATAGTGGCTCCAGTTTCCTCTTTTATCTTCTCTTCACATTTTGGGCTTAAACACCATGAAGCCTTAATGAAGCCGCCCTTCTCCTTTAAAACTTCCTTGAACTCTTCATAGTTACTAACTACGGTGATTTTTTCCTCAAGGAATTTTTTGGCTCTGTCAAAGAGGTTGTTCTGTATCTCATCGAGAAGCCTTAGCACGGCGTTTGCTACTTCATCTTCTTTTACGGTTATTTTCTCAAAAGTGTCTCGTCTAGCCAGTGTCACCTGTCCATGTTTTAAATCTCTTGGGCCGATTTCAACTCTCACAGGCACACCTTTCAATTCCCAATCGTTAAACTTCCAGCCGGGCGTATATTCTCTTCTGTCGTCGAGGACTGAGGCTATTCCAGCTCCCTGCAACTTTTCATGAATTTCTTCTGCCTTAGCCAGTATTCTATCCATGTCAGCATCTTTGTAGGGTATCGGAATTATCGCTGCTTGCGTGGGGGCTATTTTAGGTGGCAGAATAAGACCTTTGTCGTCGCCGTGAACCATGACCAGTGCGCCTATAATGCGCGTGGATATTCCCCATGATGTCTGCCAAACATAGTGCTCTTTCTCATCTTCGCCTATGAATTTGATGTTGAAAACTTTTGAAAAGTTCTGTCCCAGATTATGCGAGGTTCCCATCTGTAGGGCTTTCCCATCGGGCATTATCGCCTCTAAGGTTGTTGTGTAAAGGGCTCCTGCGAATTTTTCGCTTTCAGTTTTCCTGCCCACAAGCACTGGAATAGCCAAATAATTCTCCATTAAATCGCGGTACTCGTTTAGAATTTCCATAACCTCTTTGTCGGCTTCTTCCTCTGTGGCATGTGCGGTGTGGCCCTCCTGCCAGAGAAATTCCCTTGTTCTTAGGAAGAGTTTTGTGGCTTTTGTTTCCCATCTTACAACGCTGCACCACTGGTTCAGCTTTATGGGCAAGTCTCTCCAGCTTCTAATCCACTTGGCGAACGTCGCGTAAATTATAGTTTCAGACGTAGGCCTTATGGCAAGTCTCTCTTCCAGCTGTGTGTTTCCGCCCATAGTGACCCATGCAACCTCGGGAACAAACCCTGCAAAGTGCTCCGCCTCTTTTTTCAGAAAGCTTTCAGGTATGAATAAGGGGAAATACACGTTCCTATGTTCAGTTCTCTTTATTTTTTCGTTAAATATTTGTTGGATTTTCTCCCATATAGCGTAGGAGAGTTCTCTGAAAACCATGCATCCCTTTATTGGGGCGTAATCTGCCAATCCAGACTTCAAAACTACTTGCGTGTACCATTCTGAGAAGTCTTCAGATTTTTTAACGGCAACCCCCAAATCTGACATTTAACGCTCTCTCCATTATTTTGCAAATTCTAGTGTAAGGATTCACCTTTCCGTCTTCAAATCTCTTCTCTTCCTTTTAAGTTTTCAGCTTTTGTGGCCTTAAGATATTGTTTAGATACGCGCCTTCAACTGTTTTGGGACTGCCTTGTATTATTAAGGGCTTTTATTGATGAAAATTCTCCTTTCCTATGGTAAGTGTTTTAACCTAATCAGTGTTAAATCTAATATCCTTTAGAGGAGTGTTTGGGTTGAGGGCTCTCCTCATAGTTGCCGACGGAATGGCTGACAGACCGATAAAAGAGTTAGGCTGGAAAACTCCTTTGGAGGCTGCCCGCAAACCCTCCATAGACCGCATGGCAGACGAGGGAATCTGCGGCATAATGGATCCTATTTCTCCTGGCGTGCCAGCGGGCAGCGACACTGCCACGCTTTCGCTTCTCGGCTACGATCCCTTAAAATATTATTCTGGCCGAGGCGCTTTAGAAGCCTTAGGTTGGGGTTTAAAGGTTGAAAAGGACGATGTTTGTTTTAGATGTAACTTCGCCACTGTGGACGAGAGTTTAACTGTTCTTGATAGACGGGCAGGTAGAATTTCCAACGATGACGCTTCTAGGCTGGCTGAGAACCTCAAAAAAGTTAAGCCCCCACATCGTTCCACAAAATTTTTGTTCCAAAACACTATTCAACACCGTGCTGCCCTTGTTTTACGCGGCTCAAACCTTTCAACTGCTGTCAGCGGCTCAGACCCGGGAAAGATTGGAGAAAAAGTTTCAGAAATAAAGCCTTTAAACGGCAGCCCTGAAGCTAATTTTACAGCGAAAATCCTCAGCGAGCTAATGCAGAAATTTCACAAAGTTTTGAAAGACCATAAGGTCAACATGGAGAGGGTTAAGCGGGGACTGCCTCCGGCCAACATGGTTTTGTGCAGAGGCGCTGGAAAGATTCCGGAAATTAGGCCTCTGCGGGAGATTTACCGAATAAAAGCAGCATGCATAGCTGTAACTTCTCTAATTCGAGGGGTCTGTAAGGTGGCTGGAATTCAAGTGTTAAATGTCGACGGCGCCACTGGAACACCCCAGACCGACTACTTGGCTAAAGCTAAGGCTGCTGTTCAAGCGTTGAAAGAGAACGATTTTGTATTATTACACGTGAAGGCGGCTGATGTTGCAAGTCACGATGGAAACCCTCAACAGAAAATTGAAATCATCGAAAAAATCGACTCTATGGTTTCCTTCATCCTTGACAATGTAGATTTAGGCGAAACATATGTGGCCTTAACGGCGGACCATACAACTTCATGTGTTACGCGAAATCATGAGGGTGACCCTGTTCCAGTGGCGATAATGGGGCCTTATGTCCGCAGGGACGATGTAAAGGAATATGGCGAGAGAAGTTGTGCAAAAGGCGGTTTAGGCCGTATAAGGGGCATAAACCTTATGCCAATTCTTATGAACCTTATTGGCAAAGCTGAAAAGTTCGGAGCCTAGTTGCTTAAGGAGCATCAGCGGCATTTGATTGGAAAAACTGGAACATTTTCAATTTTGGCATTTTCAAAAAACTATAAATCAATAGGGGTTGCTGTGGCTTCCGGTTCAACGTCCGTAGGCGCAAGAGTACCCCATGTCAAGCCAGGCGTAGGCGCCGTAGCAACTCAAGCATACACAAACATTGCTTATGGTGTCGAAGGCTTAAAACTGTTGGCAATGGGTTTTTCGCCAGCAGAAGCCCTAAAAAAGCTTTTAGCAGAAGACTCGGGAAGGGAACGGCGGCAGGCAGCGTTAATGGACTTCGCTGGAAGAAAGGCGGTCTTCACAGGTTCCATAGTTCCTCAGTGGTGTGGAGAAATCGTAGGCGAAGACTACATTGTGATTGGCAACCTTTTGAAAAATGATAAGGTTATCGAAAGCATGGCGGTAGAGTTTGAAAATTCAAGTGGAAATTTGGCTTTGCGAATGGCTAAAGCGTTAAAGGCTGGAAGCGAAAGCGGCGGAGACAAAAGAGGGGAAAAGTCTGCTGCACTGATTGTCGCTGGTGATAATGACGTAGAGGTTAATTTGATAGTTGATTTTCATGAAAATGCGGTTCAAGAGCTTTTACGTAAACTTGAAAACTCAGCTTTAAGCATATCCTAAAAAGTTAAAGTCTTCTTTTCCCTTTTCTATTTAGATGTTTCCAAGCATACGCGATAAAAAGCAACAGTTAAGAGAGAAAATTTGGAGCGAAATGGAACGTTTAGGAGTGGCAACCTTCCCATTGCCATGTAAGGGCAGAATACCAAACTTTCTGGGCGCTGAGGCTGCCGCTGAAAAACTACGCTGGCTTGAGGAATGGAAAAAGGCTAAAGTAATCTTTGTAAACCCAGACTCACCGCAGCGAAAGGTTAGAGAAAACGCCTTAAAAGACGGTAAAACCCTCATAATGGCTTCTCCAAGGCTAAAAAAGGGCTTCATTCTGATAAACCCGGCGGATGTAAAGGGCAAAGAAAATTTGGCTTCAACAATAAAGGGCGCCTTTAAATTTGGAGTCGAATTGCAGGATTTTCCAAAGCCAGACCTAATTGTTGAAGGTTCAGTGGCTGTAGACCCACAAGGGCACAGGCTTGGTAAAGGACATGGCTATGGCGATACCGAAATAGAGATTCTGAAAAGAAAGTTTGGACAAATCCCTGTTGCCACCACAGTTCACGACATGCAAATAGTTGAAAAAGTCCCCTTCGAAGAAAAAGACGAGAAAGTCTCAATAATAATCACACCAACAAAAACGATTCGCGTAAATACCTAAAACTTGAAAGACAAAATCTAGAAGATATAGCTGCTATTGGCTTTCCACGACCAAAATTTTATATGCCTATATTAGGGGGCTAGTGACTTGCCAAGCTTAAAAAGCCGTGAACACGTCTTTACCGAAGCCCTTCAATACTTGTCTCGTCTTCAAGCCAAAGTCTTCTAAGGATTTCTTATGCCTTTTATGCCATGCGCACTTCATGCTTATGGTAAGTTCTTTAAGGCTGAAATTAGTAAGAAGGAAAGAGGTTAAAGCTTGGCCATCGAGGACATGCTTAAAAACTTTGTCGAATGGATGCAAAATTTTTCTGTGCAATACGGGTATTTCGGCGTTTTCCTCATGAGCTTGTTAGGATCTATGTCAATTTTCTTCCCAATTCCATACACTGTGGTTATATTCACACTAGGCACGGTTGAGGAATTTAACCCTCTTTTAATTGCATTAGCCTCTGGCGTAGGCTCAGCTGTCGGAGAATTTTCAGGGTATCTACTCGGTTTGGGCGGTAGAAAAATCATAAGCGAAAAAAGCAAACGTAAAATGGATTTTCTCCTAAAAGTTTTCGGAAAATTCGGCCCATTGGCTATATTCCTTTTCGCTTTAACGCCTCTTCCAGACGACTTACTTTTCATTCCGCTAGGTGTAATGCGTTACAACCTTTTGAAAGCCTTCATTCCCGCCCTTATTGGAAAGCTTTGCATGAGTCTAATCATAGTTTACAGCGCCCGCTTCACCATAGGGATTATCCGAGAAATTTTCGGCGTAGAAAGCGACTGGATTTCCGCATTAATCGGTATGGCCATCGCTCTAGTCCTACTCATAATAATCTTCATTATCATGTTTAAAGTGGACTGGGAAAAAATTTTTGAAAAATATGTAGCTAAAAAAGAGGAAAGTGGCGGAAAACTTGAGGGTGATCGCTGACCTCCACATTCATGGGCGCTACAGCCGCGCCACAAGCCAAAACATGCGCATCGAAGAGATCGCGCGTTTCGCGAAAATTAAAGGCTTAAACCTCATCGGCACTGGAGACTTCACACACTCAAAATGGCTTAAGGAAATGCGGGAAACGCTTATCCAAGAGCCAGAAACTGGGCTATACAAAACTGCCAAAAACCCCCAATCGCCGGTCTCCTTCATGATAACAACCGAAGTTAGCACCATATTCACCTTTGAAAACAGCGTCAAGAAAATTCACCATGTAATATTAACGCCAAGCATGGAAACAGCAGTTCAAATTAATGAAAGGCTAGCCAAGTACGGCGACTTGACGGTTGACGGCAGACCAACATTAAACATGAGCGCCGCCCAACTTGTCGAAGAGGTGATGGAAGCTTCAAGGGAGAACATGATTTTTCCAGCCCACGCTTGGACGCCATGGTTCAGCATATTCGGAGCCTTCAGCGGCTTCGACACGGTGGAAGACTGCTACCAAGACATGACGAAGTACATTTACGCCCTTGAAACAGGGCTTTCTTCAGATCCGCCTATGAACTGGCGTCTAAGCAAACTGGACAAGTTCACTTTGGTTTCAAACAGCGACAGCCACAGCTTCTGGCCGTGGCGCATGGGACGCGAAGCCAACGTCTTCGAACTTGAAAGGCTAAGCTACCGAGAAATTGTGGACGCTATTCGCAACAAAGACAAAGAAAGATTCAAATTTACAGTGGAAACTGACCCAGCCTACGGGAAATACCATTGGACAGGCCACAGAAACTGTAACGTTTCCCTTTCTCCCAGAGAAGCCATAAAACTTGGAAACATCTGCCCAGTCTGCCGCAAAAAACTAACAAAAGGCGTAGAACAACGCGTTGAGGAGCTCGCCGACCACCCAGCTGGATTCAAACCAGAAAACGCTATAGGGTACATGCATCTGCTTCCCCTTTCAGAGATTATTGCCACAGTCTTAGGAGTTGATTCGCCATCAACGCAGCAGGTTTGGGATGTTTACAACAAACTCGTCGAAAAATTCGGAGACGAATATGCAGTGCTAATAGAAGTTCCAAAGGAAAAGCTTGAGGAAGTTGTGGAAAAAAGAATCGCTGAAGCAATAATAAAAGTCAGAGAAAACAGGATAAGAGTTATACCTGGATATGACGGAGTCTACGGGCGTCCCATAATCTTTGAGGAAGCTTCCACAGCAAAAACTGCAGCGGAAAGAGTTCAACAGTTGAATATAACCGACTTCATGTAGTTTTGATTTTTTATGTTTCTTTTGTGTACATGCGTTGAACATATCTGCGCGAACATTTATTAAGTAGCAATACACACGATACGTTGATGGTCATGAAAACCATGACATTAATAACCCTGCAAAAAAGCAAAGAAAGCGACAAAATTTCAAAAGTGATAGACCGAGTTTTGAGGCAAGTTTTTGGGGAGGAAGCCACACGCCTAATCTACCTATATCTAGAAAACAATTATTCTGTTAGGTGTGATGAGATAGGGGAAAAGGTTGAGTTGTTCGCAAAGGGACTTGAAGATTTTTTGAAGTCTGGCGCCTACGTTATTGAACGCAAAATCTTAGAAGACATTTACTCAAACTATGGCTTGCTTCGTAGACTGGAGCTGGAGCGAATAGAAGAGCACGATTTCGCCAACCATGTGCGTTTACTCATGCGAAAAACTTAGAACTTCGCCTTTTTCTCTTTCTATTCAAAATTCTTTTACTCTATGCGATAATTCTTATTAGCTTCTCCGCTGAAATAAACCTTCAAACTTTGTCATGAGGAATAAATTTGAAGGACATTCTAGCAAAGGTTGTGGAGATAGCAACCCAGAAGTTCGGCGCCGAATATGCAGAAATACGCGCGCAAAAACTATTCAAAACTATGCTTACGCTTAAAGAGGAGAGGGTTGAAGCTGCAAAAGAAGGAATTGAAAACGGTGCGGCCTTACGAGTTCTCATAGACGGAGCATGGGGCTTCGCCTCCGTTGGAACATTTAACCTTGAAACTTTAACCAGCGCCCTTTCAGACGCATGTAAAATGGCTAAAGCCGCCAGCTTAAAACTTAAAACTCCAATAAAGCTTGCCAAAGGCAAGGCTTTCGAAGACAAGGTTTTCGCAAAACCTCGCAAAAACCCTTCACAAATTTCAATAGAAGACAAGATAGCTACAACCTCAGCCATGGCTAAAACGATTTTAAACTATGACAGACGCGTAAGAAGCTGCACCATAGACTATCTTGACCTTGTTGGAACAAGCTACTTTATGAATAATGAGGGTGCTTATATAGAGCAGGATAAGCTTTATGTTTGGTCAAGAATAACTGCCACGGCAAAAGAAGCTGAAATTCTAACCTTTAGCCGTGAAGAGATAGGCTCCACAGCGGGCTACGAGGTTTTCGACACCGAAACCCCAGAAATTGTTGGCTCAAAAGTTGCAGAAAGAGCTGTGGAACAGTTGAAGGCAAAGGCTCCGAAAGGCGGAAAATTTAAGGCAGTGCTTGGACCAAACGTTGTTGGGGTCTTCGTCCACGAAGCTTTTGGCCATTTGGCTGAGGCGGACCTCACGCTTTCATGTTCTGTTCTGATGGACAAGTTTGGCAAAAAAATCGCCTCAGACATCGTAACCCTCTATGATGATGGAACTGTGGAAGGCGCTTTTGGCTCCTTCAAATATGATGATGAAGGTGTTCCAGCTCAGAAAACCCTTCTTGTAAAAGACGGTGTCGTCGTTGGGCTTATGCATAACCGTGAAACCGCCAGCAAGTTTAATGCGCAACCAACAGGCAATGCAAGAGCCGAAGACTTCAAAGTTGAACCCATAATTCGCATGCGCAACACCTTCATGGAGCCAAAAGACTATTCCTTCGAAGAACTTGTCGAAGACATAAAGTTTGGCTACTATTTTAAAAGCTTCCGAGGAGGTCAAGCCAACCTAGACGGCACCTTTCAGGTTGGCGTTCAAGAAGCCTACGAGATAGTTAAAGGCGAAGTGGGCGAACCAGTGCGTAATGCTTCTATAAGCGGGAACACCCTTGAAACTCTTTATAAAGTGGATGCGGTTGGAAAGGATTTTGAACTTTCGCCTGGAAGATGCGGCAAAGGCCAAACAGCTTTCGTCTGTGATGGCGGCCCCCACATCAGAGTAAAGGAGGTAATTGTTGGTGGTAGCGCTTAGAGAAGAAGAAACCCTAAGCCTAGCTGAGGCTGCAGTGAACTTCGCTGTTAAAAAGGGCGCTGACGAAGCAGAGGTCTTCATTTATCAAGGCCTCACAACATCAATAGCCATTGAAAGAGGGCAAATTGCAAAAAGCTCCCGTATAATTGATCAGGGATTAGGCGTCAGAGCCATAGTCAACAACGCACTGGGCTTTGCATACACAAATTTGCTTGGCGACAAAGGGGCTCTTGAAGAGACTGCTTTAAAGGCTTTAAAATCCGCAAAAGCCAACAAGCCAGACAACGACTGGAAGGGTCTCCCACCGAAAAAGCCTTTTCAACATGTTAAAAATACCTTCGACAAAAGCGTTTTAGAGCTATCTGCTGATGATTTGGTGAAAATAGCCTCTATAATGCTTGAAGCTGCCGAAAAAACGGATAAGCGGGTCTTCCCCATAGAGGGCGGAGTTGGCGCATCCTATTTGTCTAGGGCTGTGGCAAACTCCAACGGCGTTTTAGGCTTTGACTCTGGAACAGTGGTTGAGTGCAGCCTAGCCACAATCGCCCGTGAAAAAGGTGAAGTAACCCCTGTCTGCTTTGAATTTAATGTTGAAAGAAGTTATAAAGTGGACCCAGAATGGGTTGGCAAAGAGGCTGCTAGACTTGCAGTTTCAGCTTTGAAAGCAAAGAAGGTTGAGACAAAAAACGTGAAGGTTGTTTTGGCGCATTTTGCCTTACAACAACTACTCTATTATACATTGATGAATGCTGTTAAGGCAGATTATGTGCAGCGAAATCAATCTGCCTTTCAAGGTAAAATAGGCGAAAAGGTCGCTTCAGAAACCGTGACAATTTATGATGACGGCCTGTTAGACGGCGGGCTTCACACATGGAAATTTGACGGCGAAGGAGTGCCCCAGCATAAAACCTTAATCATAGATAAAGGCGTTCTATGTGGCTTCATCTACGACAACTACACGGCAAGAAAAGAGGGCAAAGAAAGCACGGGAAACGCTTCAAGAGCCGGCTACTTATCCACGCCGAATGTTGAGCCAACAAACTTCCATTTTATTCCTGGAAAGAAATCTCCTCAAGAGCTTATATATGAAATTGACGAGGGGCTTCTGGTTTATTCTCTACAAGGAGCCCACAGCAGCAACCCTGCCAGCGGAGAATTCTCTGTTGTGGCTTCGCCAGCATGGAAAATAGAGAATGGTGAAATTGCCCATGCAGCAAGGGGAGTCATGCTTGCTGGCAACGTTTTCCAAGTCATAAAAAACGTTTCAGCTTTAGCTAACAATGAGAGAAAGATCGGGCCGCTTGTAGCGCCTTGGATTCTAGTGGAAAACGTTAAAGTCATCGGAAAATAAATAACCTAGACCTTTGACTTAACTCATAAAAGTGGCGGGCCGTTTGAAAACCAAAATCAAGCAGCAACTACTCAAATTTAATACCCTTCGCAGAATAGTCCAGTTTCTCTCATTTCTCTTCTTCAGCGCCATAATCTTCAACCTAGGCTCTTTACCCATTTTGCTGCCAGTCCTTTGGACTTGGGGTCTCCAACAAAACACTGTGGGAGACGCCTTTACAGCTTTGCAACTCATGCTCAGCGGCTGGTCCATGCAATCCGCAACAACTGTTTTCCCATGGATTGCGGTTGCCTCGTTTTTAATAGTTGGCGTTTTAATTGGCAAATCTCTTTGCGGATGGGTTTGCCCCTTTGGCTTCATCCAAGACTTGGTGGACTTTATTAAAACAAAGAAAATGGAGATTTCCCCATCAACGCATGGAAGCTTGACCTATATAAAATACTTTATCTTAGGCATTGTTTTGTTGATTAGTTTGACTTTTTCAGCATCTAAACTTTTAGGAGGCTACAAAAGCTATGAGGGGGCACTTGGCATCTTTGCCTATGCTCCTTTCACAGTATTAAGCCCTGCGGAAACACTTTTTGCAACATTGCCCAGAATGGTTAATGGCTTTTCCGTTTCAGTCATGGAAAAACCACTGTCAGAAGTTTTGTCTGGAATCTTGTATTTGCCTGCTCTCTTCTGGGTTCAATTATTCATTTTGATTGGTGTTCTTCTCTTCGCGATTTATGTCCCAAGAAGCTGGTGTAAGTATTTCTGTCCTCATGGAGCGATTATGGCTATTCTAAGCAGGTTTAGTTTTCTTGGTTTACGCAGAGACCCTGTGAAATGCGTTAAGGGTGAATGCCGCGAATGCGTTAAAGCGTGTCCCATGCGGGTTCGCATCTTAGAGCTTCCATGGGAAAAGTTCAGCGAC
>Ga0209225_1001076_pt1 | contig 28277 bp, 18 predicted proteins | sample WasSprMetagenome_FD_184732 | JGI IMG/M metagenome (GOLD analysis project Ga0209225, IMG submission 184732) | Sulfidic aquatic microbial communities from Washburn Spring, Yellowstone National Park, USA - WS (SPAdes) (version 3) | ecosystem: Environmental > Aquatic > Thermal springs > Hot (42-90C)... | reverse complement strand
GAACGAAATCGTGGTCGTTTAAAGCAGAGATGACCGCTCTCGCTATAGCTTGTTCATCGGTATCCAAGGAGCCAGTTGCTCCTTCCACATCTATGACATCCATCTTCAGATATCGCCCTACTCCCTTCAGCAAGCCCACCTCAACGATGCAGGCGCCAGTTAATCCGTATCTTACTTGAAAAGGAGGTATATGAGGGGCTGTGCCCGCTCCTCTTGGAAGGACGATATTCGCGGGAGGAAGTCCCTGCTTCTTCCTCTCAATATTTACTGGGTGATTTCTTAATATTTCAAATGAACGCCTTACGAATTCGTTCACGATTTTAGCAGTTTTTTGAGAAGGGATATCATTTGGGTCCAATGGCTCAACTGTATGCACTTTCTCGCCCTCCTTATGGGGGTCGGCATCGGAAACATTATGTCCCAACCCCTCCCCTCTTAACACAAGACCTGCCCTATGCTCAACCGATTCTTTGAATAGCACCTTTACCCCATCTATCTCCATACCATCAAGCGCTTGGGCAAGCAAATGGGTTCCTTCCCTTATCCTTCCCGCCCTTCTATCAACCACGACGAAGGTGTCCTCGTCCACAGTTGCGAAATTACAGCGGAAGCAGATATCTCCCTTCTCCACATCCAGCCCGATGCCCGCAGCCTCAAAGGCTCCTCTTCCGGTGTAGTATTTATAGGGGTCGTAGCCGAGCAAGGCGAGGTGAGCGGTATCCGAACCCGCTCTAATGCCTGGAGCAATTGGGTCCATAATCCCGCATTCCCCCTCTTTTGCCAGCTTCGACATAAATGGCTTACGGGCGATTTCCAATGGGGTAAAGCCTCCCAATTCCTTCACTGGTCTATCACCCATTCCATCTCCAACTATGAGAAGAGCTTTCTTTGCCATAACGAATGCCTCCTTTCTTTTAGAAAGAAAATTTATTCAACAAGATTTTACTTCGGAACTTTTGGAGAATAAACATATCGTATTCGCCTATTCTCGTTACCATTGCATAATAAGATTTGGAAAGTTCCTCTTCTCCCATTAGGTAGTAAACTTCGGCAAGAACAAAAATATACGCCAAGCTTTCAGGCTTGAGCTGATGTGCCCTTTTGAGTTCCCTTTCCGCCTTTTCTAATTCTCCCATAGATGCATAGGCAACACCTAACCAAGCGTGGTAAAAATCGTCAAGCGGGTCGAGTTCAACCGCCTTCCTGAAATGATGAAGAACCCCATCCATATGACCCATTTCCCAGAAAACCTCCCCAAGCGCGAAATGGTAGTAAGGCTCGTCAGGTTGTTCTTTAACAACTTCCTTTAAAAGAAGGGATGATTCAACGAATTTACCCATATCCTTCAATAAGAGAGCCAAGCGAAATTTATAAAAGGTATTGGGGGAAAGCTTGATTGCATAACGATAGAATTTATCGGCTGTTTGCCACTTCCCAACGAAGCGAAATAATTCCGCTAAGCTGAAATAAACCTCAGCTGAGGAAGGGTCAAGCTCAGCCGCTTCCTCGTATTTCTTCAAGGCTTTGGATACAAATTGAGATAGGAGGGCGAAATCGCCCCTGTTTATAAGGCGAAGAACCTCTTTCTCGTTTATTTTCCTCATTAAATTATAGTTTACCACCTTTTCTCCCTGCTGTCCAAGATTATCGTAACGGGTCCATTATTCAGGAGATTTATTAACATTTTCTTTCCGAAGATTCCCGTTTTCGTTGGAATGTGATTTTGGAAAGAGGAGACGGCGAGAGAGAAGAGACGCTCCGCTTCCTCGGGAGGAGCTGCCATTGTGAAATCGGGGCGCCTCCCTCTTTTCGTTGAGGCGAGAAGCGTGAATTGGGAAACCAGTAACACCTCCCCTCCAATATCCCTCACGGAGAGATTCATTTTTCCGCTTTCGTCTTCAAAGATGCGAAGATTCACTATCTTATCCACCACATAATCAACATCCTTCTCGCTGTCTCCCTTTTCTACTCCAAGGAGCACCAACAACCCCTTGCCAATGGAGGAAACTAACTCTCCTCCAACGAAAACGCTTGCCGAATCAACCCTCTGAATCACAGCTCTCATCGGTTTCTCGCTTTTTTCACCGTCCCTATACGGTATACATCCATAACATCGCTCAATTTATTTATCTTGTCCAAAACTTTATTTAGATGCTGGACATCGTATATATCTATTAGGGCGTTTATCGTGGCGGTTCTATCGCTCCTCGTCTTCACTTTTAAGGAACTTATATTCACTCCCTCGCTGCTTATAATCGCGCTTATATCGGATAGCAATCCGATTCTATCTATCGCCTCTATTTGAATCGCAACTGGTATAGCCTTCTCCGACCTTCCCCACTGCAGTTTCACCAATCTCTCCCTCTCGGAAGGGGGTAGGTTTTCCATATTTGGACAATCAGCGCGATGAACAACTATCCCCTTTCCTCTCGTGATGAATCCTACGACCTCCTCTCCCGGCAGAGGGAAGCAGCACCTCGCCCTCTTTATCATTATCCCATCAACGCCCACTTCGGGAAGGCTAACGCTGACTTGCGGTCTCTCGGATATCGTTGGAGTGGGAGGAGGATATTTTTTCTTTATTTTTTCTATAACCTGGGAAACGGAGGAGGAACCATAGCCTAAGGATGCTAAAAGGTCGTTGGGGGAGGCAAAGCCAAGCCGGGGGGCTATCTCCTCCAACTCCTTCTCCCAAGGAAAGTCAGGCGGTAAATAACCCAACTCCGAAATCTCTTTCAAAAGGAGCGCCTTTCCCTTCTCTATCGATTCATCCTTATGTCTTTGACGGAAGTATCGCTTTATACAGCTTTTCGCATGGGGAGTTTTAACGAATCTCAGCCATTCCAAGGAAGGATGAGCGGAGGATTTCGTGAGGATTTCCACCTTATCCCCCGTCTGGAGGATGTAATCCAAGGGAACGATTTTCCCATTGACCTTTGCTCCCACGCATTTGTTGCCTACTTCTGAATGGATGAGGTAGGCGAAGTCAACGGGAGTTGAACCAACGGGGAGGTCGAAGACATCCCCTTTAGGCGAGAAGACGAAAACCCTATCGGAAAAGAGGTCCTCGACAACGGAACGGAAAAATTCGGCAGGGTCCCCATAATCGGTTTGCCACTTGAAAATCTGATTTCTGAGCTGGCGAATCCGCTCCAGAAAATATTTGTCGTCCTTGGCGTCTTCTTTATAGTGCCAATGAGCTGCTAAACCGAACTCCGCTTCCCTATGCATATCCCAAGTCCTTATCTGCACCTCCAACGGCTTCCCCCTCGGACCTATCACTTTCGTATGGAGGGATCGATAACCATTTGGCTTGGGAGAGGCGATGAAATCCGTAAACATCCCGGGGATGGGTGTCCAGGTGTCATGGACAATGCTCAGGGCAATGTAGCATTGCTCCTTAGTATAAACTATCACCCTCAAAGCTACTAAATCATAGACTTCCTCCAAGGAGATATTGTCCCTTTTGAGTTTATTGTAAATGCTCCAAAGGTGCTTTGCCCTCCCGTAGACGGTAGCATCAATGTTCTCCTTCTGCAATTTTTCCCTCAATATCCTCGCTGCTTCCTCCACTTCCGCCTCTCTATCCTTCCTAATTCTCTCCAAATTTCTTTTTAACTCCTCAAATTCCTTCGGGTAAAGGTATTGGAAAGCTAAATCCTCAAGCCTCCATTTGAATTCCCAAATCCCTAACCGGTTAGCCAGGGGAGCGAATATCTGCATCGTTTCCAAAGCCATTTTCTTCCTTCTCCCCTCAGGCAAGGCATAAAGGGTTTGCATATTATGCAATCTATCCGCGAGCTTTATGAATATCACCCTTATATCCTTCGCCACCGCCAATAGCAATTTCCTGATATTCTCCGCCTGCTCTCTTTCCTCCTTAAAATATTCCCTCTCCGTGTGGGAAAGCTTCGTAACACCATCCACCAACTCAGCTACATCTTCACCGAAATTAGATTTGATAAAAGGCAGGTCTATATTCTTCCCATCTTCAAGGACATCGTGGAGGAGTCCGCCAATTACCACTTCCTCGTCCATCCCCAAATCGGCAAGAATCATAGCAACATTTAAAGGATGGAAGATATAAGGCTCACCAGATTCCCTTTTCTGACCAAGATGGGCAAAATAAGCGGTCTCAGCGGCGAGATGGATACGTCCCTCATCTACTCTGCCACGCTTCTGCCTCATCTTCACAATCAATTGCCTTACTAAACAGAGAAATTGTTCAAACATATAAAAATTCCTCTCCCCAGAGGAAAAGCTGGGATAAATAGGGGACCCTTTCCTCCTTCACAACGCTTACCCTCTCCCTTGTCCACCCCTTCAGTATCAAAAGCGGTTGAGCGAGTTGCCTATCGTAATCAAGGGAGAAGATTATTGAACACTCCTCCGGGATACCTTCAAGAAGCTTGGCTGGGCTGAGACAATTGAGCTCTCTCCCCCTCTGCCTGACCAAGAGAGAAACAAACCTCCCATTGGGGAAGGGGCTCAAGCGTTTTACCTCCACATTCTCGCTTAAGAAGAGGGGTTGAGGATTGTCTATTCCATAGGGGGCAAACAGGGAGACCTCTCTTGCTAATCTTTCCGTTATCTCGCTGAATTGGAGGACACATTCCACCTCCTGTTTCGCAACGAGGTCCTCATAGCTCAGATACTTCCTCGCTATCTCGTTTATTTGCTCCTTGAATTCCTTATATTTGCTCGCTTCCATCTCCAATCCGACAGCTGCGTTATGTCCTCCGAAATTTCTCAGGAGATGTGATACCTCCTCCAAAGCCTTATAGAGGTTAAAAGCGGGGATGCTTCTCCCCGAGCCCTTTATCACATCTCCATATTGGGACAGAACGAAGGCTGGTCTCTGATACATCTCCACCAATCTTGAAGCAACTAATCCTAAAAGTCCTCTATTCCAATTATTCCCCTTTATAACTATAACGAAATCCTTATCAAGCTCCAATTTCCCCAAATCTTTCTCTATTTCCATTAATATCTCTATTTCAAGCGAACGCCTCTGCTTATTTAACTCCTCAAGTTCTTGGCAAATAGCCTGCCTTTGTTCCTCCTTATTCACAACCAGCAACTCAAGCGCTTTGAGCGGGCTTTTTATCCTTCCCGGAGCGTTGAGTCGGGGAGCCAAGATGAAGCTTACTTTCTGAGAATCAACATAGCCATTTAAACGAGCAGCTTTCTTTAAGGTAGCGAGCCCATCAGTCGGATCCCTCCCCAGTTTCTCTAAACCGAACTTAACCAAAACTCTGTTCTCTCCCAAGAGGGAGGAGAGGTCCGCTATAGTCCCCAAAGCAACGAGGTCAAGTTTATCGTAAACGAGCCTCTCGTCACGGGAGAAAGATTTACACAATGCCTGCCCTAATTTGAATGCCACACCAACTCCTGCCAACTCCTTATATGGATAGGAATGGGAAGCTTTTGGGTTTATCGTTGCCAATGCGGGAGGGCTTTGCCCCATTTCATGATGGTCGGTTATAATGACATCTATTCCGCTATCATTCAATCTCTCAACCTGATTATGAGATGAACTCCCACAATCAACCGTTAAAAAGACGCCGACATTCAGTTCCACTGCTTTTTTCACTGCGTAATTTGATATCCCATGCCCCTCCCTATGCCTATCGGGAATGTGGCAGTAGACCTTCCCTCCGAGCTTAGTGAGCGTTTTCGCAAGGAAAGCGGTAGCACAAATGCCATCAACATCGAAATCCCCTTGGAGAAAGATAGGTTCCTTCCTCTTTATTGCTTCCTTTATCCTGAGAACAGCCAATTCCATCCCTTCAAGGAGGAAGGGGTCATAGAGGTTATGGAGAGAAGGGAAAAGAAATTCCCTGCCCTCTTCCTCGTTTTCTATCTTTCTATTTAGAAGGAGGGAAGCAGTTATAGGAAGAATGGATAACCTTTTCGCTAATTCCTTAGCCTTTTCCTCTTCCTGATTTCCCTTAATCCAAATTCCCCTATCCATTTTCCTCATCCGGCTCCATATGAATGACGACGGTTGCGGAAGGAAATAGTGCCTTTATATCCTCCTCCAGATGCTCGGAGAGATTATGGGCTTCCTCCAGGGAAACGCCATTTGGGAACTGAATGTGCATATCCATCTGCAACTCGCTTCCGGCTTTCCTTATCCTGAGTTTATGAAAACCCGTTAGCTGGGGGTAGTGTTCCATAATCAGTTGCTTCACTCTTTCCTCCACTCCCGGCGGGGCTTTGTCAACTACCTGATGAATAGTGTCCCTTAAAATTTTTATAGATGTCCTGAGGAAGAGGAAGCCAATTATTATAGCTATAATGGGGTCAATAATATAGATATGAGTGAGACGGATAAGTAAAAGACCGGAGATAATTCCTAAAGCATTATAGAAGTCTAATTCGTAATGCTGAGCAGTGGACGAAAGGGATAAAGAGTCAGCTTTTCTGCCCAGATTCGCAAGGTAGCGGGAGACGAGGATTTTTATGAGGGAGTTGAGGAGCATCACAGCGATTCCCAATTCAGCCATTTTGACGACTTCTCTGTGGATTATCCTTTTGGTTCCCTCAATGAAGATTATCATCGCAAACGCAAAGATGACCGTTCCTTCAACTAATGAGCCGAGAGTATCGTATTTACCATGACCGAAATGATGGTCCTCATCGGGAGGGCGAGCTACTTGTTTGAGCGAGAGGAGGGTTATAAAAGAAGACAAGCTCTCCGTGAAGGAATCCATAGCGTCTGATAAAATGCTGAGCGACGAGATAAGGATACCAACTGTTCCTTTGAGAGCAAGGAGAAAAAGATTGGCTATAAGCGCAACTCCCGCCGCCCTCGGTAATTCCCTTCTCTCTGAGAGCATAATCTATCTTCTCTTTTTCTTTTTCTTCTTTTTAACTCCCTTTGTTGCATCCCCAACAGTTCTTGGAGTGGGAACATAAACGGATGCAGGAGTAGTTGCGCGTGCGACATCGGTAGCGACGGCGGGGATAGGAAGAGCTTCTGCCCGCTCCTTCCTTTCCCTTCTCGTCCAGAGGTAAACTATTTGTGCAGCGTTGAAGATACTGGAGTAAGTTCCCGTTATAGTCCCAATGATCAAGGCACCTATGAAATGTCTTATCGTCACCCCGCCGAAGAAGAAGAGAGCTAATAATACGAGGAGAACCGTTAAGGAAGTATTAATTGACCTTGCCAAGGTCTGATTAATGCTGGCATTAACAATCTCACCGAATGTCTCTCCCCTCCTTCTGAGACGCCAGTTCTCCCTGATTCTATCGAAAATAACTATCTTGTCGTGAACGGAAAAACCAATCATTGTGAGGACGGCGGTGACGAAGAGGGAATCTATTTCCACTCCGAAGAGCTTGCCCAAAATGGCGAAGGAGCCGAACATAACTGCAACATCGTGCAGAGTAGCGATGACGGCAGCCGCTCCATATTTCAACTCATTGAAGCGGAAAGATAGATAGAGGAGAATCAATATTGAAGCAAGGATTACCCCCATCAAGGCTTTTTGCGTCAATTCTCTGCCTATGGTTGGACCCACGCTATCAACGCTTAGCTCCTCAAATTTTCCGAACTTTTCCCCGAGGAGGCTTTCCACATTCTTCCTCGCCTCAAGTGAGGCTTCCTTCATACGAATATAAAGGTTTTTATTATCCCTGCTCGTTTGGACGAAGGCGTCGGAGAAGCCTGCCTTAGCAAGAAGATTCCTCACATCGGGAAGGGAAACGGGTTTCTCAAACTTCAATGTGACAATCATTCCTCCCGTGAAGTCTATGCTCTTCTTAAGTCCTCTTATAGGTGGTGCGTAGAAGATTATGCCGGGGATAATGAGCGCGAGGCTGATAGCGAACCAAAGCTTCCAGTGCTTCACGAAATTGAATTCTACCCCTCTTGTCCAGGAGAAGACTCCATATAAGCGAGGATCGCGGGCAAAGGGGAAAAGGCTTTCCACGACAATCAGCAAGGTCCTACTCACGGTTATCGCTGTGAACATAGAGAGAATCGTTCCTATTCCCAAGGTGAGGGCAAAGCCCTTTATCGGTCCCGTGCCGATTGCATAAAGAACGATGGCAGAGATGATTGTCGTGGTATTGCAGTCAAATATCGCCGTGAAGGCGCGACGGAACCCGGCATCTATAGCCGCCCTTAGCGTCTTCCCTGCCCTTAGCTCCTCCTTCAGCCTCTCGAATATCAGGATGTTAGCGTCCACAGCCATACCGATGGTTATGATCAGGGCGGCGATGCCTGGGAGGCTAAGCGTTACGGGTATAGCCTTGAATATGGCGAGCATAAAGAGGGTATAAAGGAGGAGGGCAATATCGGCGATTAGACCGGGCAGGAGGTAATAGCCGAGCATAAAGAGCATAACAAGGGCAAGCCCCCAAATTCCCGCCCGCAGGCTTTTCTGAAGGGAATCCTGCCCAAGGGTAGGACCGACTTTCTCAACGGAGGCGATTTCCAAAGGCACGGGAAGAGCACCAGCGTTTATCAAGTCCGCGAGCTGCTGAGCTTCCCTAAGGTCCCTGAAACCTCCCTCTATCTGCACTCCCTCTGTGTATATGTGTGTTCTGATTATGGGCGCGCTTATTATCTTGTTGTCCAAAACGATAGCTAAGTAATCCCCGACATGACCCGCTGTGAAAGCGGCGAATTTCTTTTGCCCTTCGGGATTGAGAGAAAAGGTCACTATCGGCTTGTTTGTAGGACCAGGCTCCGCCCTCGCCCTTCTTTTGGGGTTTAAGTCGTTTCCCGTGAGTATAACGGGAGCGTTCTCCAGAACCTTTGATTGAGGGACCTCCTTCCCCTCAATGTCATAGAAAACAATTTCCTCCTTTCCCTCGGGTCCTTCCTTGACAACCATTTTATAGGGGGCGGCGGGATTATTATTGCTTTGGACATCCTTCAGATAGCGAAACTCCACCATAGCGGTGGATTTCAGCATTTTGAGAGCTTCCTCTTCCCTCTGAATAGCGGGAAGCTCGACGACTATTTGGTTTGTTCCCTTAGCTTGAATTAAAGGTTCAGCCACCCCTAAAGCATCAACACGCCTCCTAATGATATCCATCAGGGCTGCTTGATGCTCTTTGGTTATGCGGGGGATCTCCTTCGTGGGCTTGGCTTCCAGAACAAGCCTTATGCCTCCAGCGAGGTCAAGACCCCGTTTAAAGGGCTTCTTGTAGATAACATAGCCAGATGCTGCAACCAAAACGAATATAAGGATGAGCAAATGCTTCGTCTTCATATCTTTCCTCCTTGTAAATGGATTATAAACCCTCTATCTTATGATGTCAAATTAGTGTATAATTTTAAAATTAAGTTTTCAAAATGGAGGTGAAAGATTTGTTGAAGACAAATGTAGAGAAGCTCATTGAAACATCCGTGCGCGGAGAGGTTATTCAACCGCGTGTTTGGGTTCCCCAGATAAGCCACAAGGGCGAACCCCTATTCCTTCCCTCAACGGGAGGAATAACCTATAATGTGAGGATTGGCGATAGCGCTTTCGGCTGGGCTGGCGACCACATAGAGCCCGGAGTGACCATTAGGGCAAAGGACGAAGGTGAAAACGCCGCTCTAAATGTGCTCGCTTGTATCGGGAATGTCGCAAAGGTTGTGAATGGAGATGCAAAAGGGGAAAGCGGCTTCGTCACGGGAAAACATGGCGGAGCGGAGCATGTCCTCGTTTACTTCCCCCGAGAAGTTTTGGAGAAGCTCAATATCGGGGACCAGGTATTGGTGATGGCGAAAGGACAAGGCTTGAAAATCATAGGATGGGAGGATATCTTCATTTGCAATATAGACCCTGGTCTTTTGGAGAAGCTCAACATTGAGGAAAAGGATGGAAAGCTCGTCGTTCCCGTAGTGGCTGAGGTTCCCGCCCATTTGATGGGTTCCGGCATAGGCTCAACGCAGGTGGTAAGAGGCGATTACGACATTATGACTGCCGATGCGAAGGAGCTTGAAGCATATGGACTGCAGAACCTCCGGTTAGGGGATTTCGTCCTCTTACGAGATTGCGATAACACATATGGAAGAGGCTTTCTCAAAGGGGCAGTTTCCATCGGGGTAGTCATTCACAGCGATTGTGTATGGACGGGACATGGTCCAGGCGTTACGGTGATAATGTCCAGCAAGGAAGGGAGGATAGAGGGAAGAATAGATAAAAATGCCAATTTGGCGAATTATTTAAACATCATTTAAAATAGCGTTTTAGACCGATAACCTTCCCAATTATCCTAAACCCTTTCTCTTTTATATTCACAACGATAGGAGGATAGGCAGGGTTTAGGCTCTCAAGTATTACCTGGGCATCCTGTTTGATAACCTTTTTCACCGTTGTCTCAAATCCGCCCTCCGTTTCCAGGGAGACAACAGCTATTGACCCACTCTCTACATCGTCCTGTTGCCTGACTATTATGAAATCACCATGCATAATTAGAGGGTACATACTATCCCCAGTTGCTCGCAAGGAAAAGGTCGCTCCGGGATATTCATCTTCGTGAATTATGATATAACCGAGCAGTTCCTCTAAAGCCTCGTAAGGCTTTCCACAGGGGACCTCGGCAATGACTTTAAGCAGCCTTCCTCCCGAGGGCAAGGGGGAAACGGCTGATTCCTTTGATGCGTAGCCAAGGCGCAGGAGGAGGGGGGTGGGGTCAACGCCGAGCTGGTCAGCTATGCTCTCCAAAAGGGGGATGACATCGATTCCCAAGGCGGAGGCGATGGCTTCAAGTGTGGCTCGGCGGGGAAAGGTGAAACCTCTTTCCAGTCGTGATAGAACGCTTTCAGAGATGCCGGAAAGAGAGGAGAGCTCCCTTAGGCGCAAACCCTTTGCTTCCCTAAGGGCGCGCAATTGAGCTCCCAATATCCTTTTAAATCTCCCTGTCAAATCTCTCATCTTCATCTTGATCCGGGAAGGTGGGTCTATAAGCCAGGTTCTGTTCCAGCCTTACGGCTGGCGACGACCATTTATCTTGGCGACCTACCCGAGGAGTCAGCGAGCAGCTTCCCTCTCCTCCTATTTGGTCTTGCTCCGGACGGGGTTTGCCTGGCCGGAAGGTCGCCCTTCCGCCGGTGGGCTCTTACCCCACCATTGCACCCTTGCCCCTGCTCCTTTTAAGGGAGCGGTGGGCGGTATGTTTCTGCGGCACTTTCCATAGCTTACGCTATCTGGAGTTGCCTCCAGCGTCCTGCTCTACGGAGCCTGGACTTTCCTCGCCTTTCGGCGCGGTCGTCCAACCCACCTTCCCTATTTATAAATTATAGCATTAATCTTCCCTTATTTCAAAAACCCTTGCTTATTCCTCTTCCTCCTCTTCGTCTATGTCTATGTCTTCAAATTCCTCCTCTTCCTCCTCTCCCTCCTCCCAATCAACCTCAAACTCTCCTATCGTCGCCCTTATCTTCTCCATTAGCTCCTCCAGCTCCGCGTCGCTCAATATGTTCTCCGCCACAAGCTCCTCATACAAAACATCCTCCACTACATCAAGGGCGTGTTCCACCCCCTCGGCAAAACCTTCATCGTAGAGGTCTCTGTCTTCTTTCTCCATAGCTAATTTTTACACCTCCTATTGCCTTAGTTTGCATTATGATTATAATAATTATGCCTTTCTCCAATAAGTCAAGTTTCAAATTTAATAATGAAGATGAAAATCTTAAAAAGCAAATTGTTTTTATTTGCAGTGCTTTTGGTTTCTTTCGCTCTTGCCTCTCAGGAAAGGAGGAAGACCCTGATGGAACTTCTTGAAAGGTTCAATAATCCGCCTATGGATGCTCGCATACTCAAAATCGTTCACAGCCTTCCCGATTCACCCGAAGCACAGGATTCCCTCTTCAGCGAGCTTTTGTCCCAAGGATTCGGCGGAGTGGTTTGCAATGTCTCGTTTACCGATTACCTTGAGAGCGAGGAAAAATGGGCTGCCTTCGTGCGGGGCGTTAAAAGGGCTAAAGAGTTGGGAATGGCTCTTTGGCTTTATGATGAAAAGGGCTATCCCTCAGGCACAGCTGGGGGATTGACCTTAAAGGACCATCCGGAATGGGAAGCGAGGGGTCTGCTTTGCGCGGAGGGGGAGACATCAGAAGAAGGCATCGTTCTTGAAGCGTCGCCGGGAAAGCTCATCGGCGCTTGGGCTTTCCCTAAAAGGAAGGACGGAATCGACCTTAAAGGAAGGATAGACCTGACCGATAATGTAAAGGATGGGAAGCTCTTTTGGAAACCAGAAAGAGGAAATTGGCATATAATGATTCTCAGCGAAAATCGTCTCTACGATAAGACCCACGCTTCCATCAGCCTGGGCGATAGACTCCCCTATATCAACCTCCTTATGCCGGAGCCCACAAGAAGATTCATTGAAGTGACACACGAAAGATATGCTAAATACCTTGGCGATGACTTGGGGAAATACTTCATCGCAACATTCACAGATGAGCCATCCCTTATGAGCTACTTCTTCCTTCCCGCTTCTTACAGCCCTCTACCCTGGGCGCCGAATTTGCCGATGGAATTCAAAAAAAGAAGAGGATATGATATTGAGCCCTATTTACCCCTCCTTTTCCTTGATGGAAAGGGAGTAGGGAAGGTGAGATATGACTTTTGGCAAACGGTTGGCGAATTGGTGGCGGAGAACTTCTTCGGACAGATAAGGGATTGGTGCAGAAGACACAACATCGCCTCCGGTGGTCATCTTCTGATGGAGGAGAGCCTAACAGCCCACATCTCCTTCTATGGGAATTTCTTCCTCTGTCTCAAATACCTTGACGCCCCGAGCATAGATTGCCTAACCAGCATACCAAACGAGGTCCCCTGGCGCATCGCTCGCTACATAGGAAGCGTAAGGGATTTGAACAAAAATCTCTATACGATGTGCGAAACTTCCGATTTCATCCAAGTTTATCGCCCGGAGGGAGATAAGCGTCCCGTAAGAGTGGTAACTGAAGAGGAAATAAGGGGCACTTGCAATCGCCTGATTCACGGAGGGGTTAATACGATTACGAGCTATTATACTTTCCAAAAACTATCAACGGAACAGCTGCGAAGATTGAATCTTTGGGTTGGGAGATGCGCGGGAATGATGAGAGGAGGGCATCAAGTAACGGATATAGCGGTTCTCTATCCGGTTGAAAGCTTGTGGGTTCATTTCCGCCCAGCGAAACGAGGAGCTACGGATTCACCAGCAGCCCTTAGAATAGAGGAAATCTTCAATCAAGTTTCCGATGTTCTTTATAATTCAAATAGGGATTTCCTCTACATTGATACTCCGACCTTGCTTAATGCTACACTCAATAAGGATTCTCTCAACTTTAACGGTCTCAGCTGGAGGGTTTTAATCCTCCCTTGCGTGGATACATTGCCGTTAGATGCCTGGAGAAAGATTGAGAGTTTCTGGAGGGAAGGCGGAGTTGTTATAGCTCTTGGGGCTCATCCAACGAACAGCGAGAGGGAATTTCCCTCTTATTATGCGAGGAAAATAGCAACCACATTATTCGCTAACGGCGAGAAACTGAGCATAAAAAGGAATGAAAAAGGAGGGGTAGCGGTTTATCTGCCAGTCGGTTCAGCTTCGCTTCTTCCCACGATTTTGGATAAGATAATCGAGCAGGATGTTGAGATAAAAGAGGAATCAGCGCCTCTCCGTATAACTCATAGGAAAATAGAGGGATGGGACATCTATTTCATCATCAATGATAGCGATAAATCCTGTAAAAACTCCCTATGGTTCAGGGGAAAAGAAGAGGGGAAGCTGCTTGACCCTATGGATGGAAGCACAAAACCGATAGAGAAAGGGAAGTGGGTGGAGATTGAGTTCGCACCTTATGATGCCAAACTCGTCGTGTTCCCGGAGGTAGAGAGACCGAAAAGGCATCACACTGAAAACGAAAGGGCTATGCTGAACATCAAACCGCTTCAACATTCTGGACAGCTCTTGAGCAAGGGAGAATTCGTTCAAGGTGGGTTTGAGAGGACGAAAATAAACGGGCAGGACGGTTTTAAGACGAAAGCAAAGCTATCAAGAAGCAATGTAGATTGCTTCCTTTTCCTTTCCTTTATCTATCCGGGCGAAGTTGACCTCAGCAAAGCCAGTCATTTATATTTCCAAATATCCATACCAAAGGAGCAAAGCTCACCAGCCCATATGTTTGTCATCATTAGAGATACGGAGGGAAACGAATCAATAGCAAATACGGGGATTCTCCTCTCAGATGTTGGTGAAAGGGAACTATTCGTCCCCTTATCCAGCTTCACCCCTACGCCTTGGGGGAAAGGAAATCCCACTGATTTAAGGAAAATCTCCACAATAAGCATAGGATGGGGCGGTTATTACGGAGAGGAGGGGGAGGAACTAGAATTTTCCACAACGCCTCCCCAAATTTTAATGAAACCCTGATTTTTTATTTCTTGACCACTGGCAAAAGAATATGCGAAGGATAGTCAGGACCTACATAGATTGTATTATGGGCTATCCTTGCCTCCGACTCATTATGGATTAATTTCCCGGTGTTTGGGTTTGGTTGCCAGCCTGGAGAGCTGCTGGAGGTTATATGAAGGCGAATGCGATGTCCCTTGTTGAAGATTATGCTCGTAGACCAAAGGTCTATTTCAAAACGATAGATTTTGCCCGGTTTGAGCCATTTCGGTTGGCTGAACGATTCTCTGAGGCAAGCCCTGATTATCCCCTCGCATATGTTGTAGGAGCGTCCATCAGGGTAAACATCGCATAATCTCGCAACGAAATCGGTATCCGGGCAATCGCTTGAAGCCCATATTATCGCCCGCACCCTTCCCGTTATCTCAAGAGGCTGGGACAAAGGCTCGCTCGTGAAGACCAAAACATCGGAGCGTCCCTCTATCTTCCTTTGGTCCATAGGACCTGCGGGAATGGTCAATTGATATCCACCTATCGTCGGCACGGGGTTCTTGGGGTCGTAAGTATAACTCAATTTTCCTTCGGATTTGGGCTTATTCCAGGAGAGCTTTTTATCGGGATGAAGGTAAAGAGGCGTGAATTTTGCCTTAACGGGTGGCCAGGAATTAGCGGTTCGCCACTCGTTTCCCGGTGCCTTCGGGTCGCTTACATCCCCCATCACATAATAAACCACCGCTGGCTCCCTATCCACGCCGTTATCTATGCCCTTCAAATAGTGGTCAAACCATTTCCAGGCATCTTGAAAGGTTGTGGGAGGATTTTTCGCTTTTGGGAAAGTGAGCTCTCCCGCTTTTTCCATAAAGACACCATGGGTCCAGGGACCAATTATGAGTTTCTGCATACCTCTCGCCTGCGGTCCTCCCTTGGTTTGATAACCGAGGAAGGCATTTATCGTCCCTTGGGCGAATATATCATACCAACCGCCTATATGGACGGCGGGAGAGTTTACATTTTGATACTTGTCGCTTATGTCCATAGGCTTCCAATAGCTATCGTAAAGGGGATGCTTCAGGACTATGTCGCAAGCGAGGGGGCTGAATTTAGTTATCCTAACCCAATCGCCAAAAAGCGCCTTTCGGAACTCGCCTCCCGTGAATACCGCATCGTGATAGAGGCTGGGAGCGCCCACGGTTATGTGCTGGGCAACGATATTCTTCGCTCCCGTTCCCGCCAAAAGAAGCTGGGTTATCCCCAAAGCCGAGCCTCCCCAAGTGCCTATCTTCCCATTGCACCATTCCTGTTTCGTAATCCACTGAACTGTGTCATAGCCATCTTTAGCATCGCTCTCAAAGGGAAGATTTGCCCCTTCCGAGGCATATCTTCCCCTCGTATCCTGGATGACAACCGAATAACCACGCTTTCTCCCTTCCATACCTATGCCGAAGAGAGCGTTCTTATCGTAAGGGGTGCGAATGAGGATTACAGGGAAAGGTCCCTTTCCCTCAGGAAGGTAGACATCCGTAGCCAGCCTCACCCCATCCCTCATAGGAACCATAAAGGTCTGTTTTTCAACCGCTGGCTGAGCAAGAAGAATGATGGCGCTTAAGAGGAGAAATAATCCCAGTTGGATAGAGACTATGAGTTTAAGAATTTTTCTTTGCTCTTTCATAGTTTTCCCTCCTTGCGTTAATGCTATCGCAAGATTAGAATTTGAGTCAAGAAAAATGAAAGTTGGAAAGAGAGTTTACTTCCTTCTGTTCATTTCAATCGCTTTGCTCAGCAAAGGAGGGCTTGCTATGGACAAGGAAAACTTGGAGCAGGAAATAAGGAAAATCACAAATGTGCTCGTTTACTCTTTCACCGGCGAGAAGGTCTTTCCCCCTCCCTTGGAATTGAAGCTCGTTAGACAGGATTTCGCTCTACTTCGTTTCGGGGAATCCTGTATGAATACGCCGTTGAAAATCGGTTCAAAATCGTTCACACACGGATTGGGCACACACGCCAACAGCGAGATTATAGTCAAATTGCCCAAAGGAGCGAGCAAGTTTAAAGCATTTGTGGGAATTGATAATAACTTTGATACGCAGGGATTCAGGGGAAGCGTTATATTCAGCCTGGAGGCGAATGGAAAGGAACTCGCCAAAACCCCCGTTTTAAAGGGAGGTGATGAGCCTTATAAAATTGAAGTCGCAATCCCTGAGGAAGCGAGCGAACTGACCTTGAAGGTAGATGCTACTCCCGATGGTCCCGGCTGGGACCAATCCGATTGGGCTGACGCTCAAATCATTATGAAGGATGGGAAGGTTATAATCCTTGATGAGGGACAGAACGACCTCCTGCTTTTGGATAGAGAGAATCCTCCCTTCCATTTCATCTATAACGGTTTTCCCTCCCATCTTCTTTTAAAGGAATGGAAGAAAGATGTCGTTAAAAAGGAGGATAAAGACAAGACAATCTATAAAGTGTCTTGGCTTGACCCTAAAACCAATCTAATCGTTAAGGCGGATGTAAAGGTATACAAGGATTTCCCCGCGGTTGAGTGGGTGCTTTATTTTGAGAACCGAGGAAATGAGCCCACACCTATCATTGAAAACATTCAAGCTTTGGATATAGATTTGGCGACGGGAAATATGTATAGGGAGGGAATCCTCCATCAACTCCACGGCGATTCCTGCGATGAGAACACTTTTCTGCCAATTGATACGCCAATTAAGATGGGAGATAGCTTGAAGATTGCTCCTACCGGTGGACGCCCTTCCTCAATCAGCGGATTCCCCTTTATGAATTTCCAATATTGCGATAAGGGAGTTATCCTGGGAATTGGCTGGACGGGTCAATGGGCGGTTTCCCTTGAGAGACCAAAGACAACCTCCTGCCAAACACATCTCCAAGCGGGAATGGAATTAACTCATTTAAAGCTCTTGCCAGGCGAGAGAATAAGAACGCCTCGCATCCTCCTTATGAGCTGGCGCGGGGATAGATGGGAAGGGCATAACCTCTTCAGGAGATTGTTGATTGCCCATTACATTCCGAAATACAATGGAAAGCCACCGGAACTCCCCATCGCCCTTCAAACATTTGACCGCTACAATTTCACCCTCCCACGCTGGGCGACTGAGGAGGGACAATTGGAGGGAGTTGAGGCTGCCTATAAGATGGGCTGCGATACATATTGGTTTGATGCTGGCTGGTTCTTGGGGGATTTCCCGAATGGAGTGGGAAATTGGTTCCCCAAGCCGGAAGCCTTCCCCAATGGCTTGAAGCCTATAAGCGATAAATGTCATAAGTTGGGGTTGAAATTCATCCTCTGGGTTGAGCCGGAGAGGGTAGCGCCCGGCACTCAGATTGCAAGGGAGCATCCCGAGTGGGTATTCGGTGGGGAGAACGGGGGATTGTTCAAGTTGAACGAGCCCGAGGCTCGCAAATGGCTCACGGAGCTTCTCTCCAAAATCATAGAGGATTTCGGGCTTGATATCTATCGTAACGATTTCAATATAGACCCCCTTCCCTACTGGCGGGCAAACGACGAGCCCGACCGCCAGGGGATAACGGAGATAAGATATGTTGAGGGCTTATATGAGATGTGGGACGAGCTTCTGGCAAGACATCCCGGCTTGATGATTGATAACTGCGCCAGCGGCGGGAGGAGAATAGATTTAGAGACGATAACGCGCTCCGTTCCCCTTTGGCGCAGCGATACTGGCTGTTCGCCAGGTCATCCCGAATGGAATCAAAACCAGAGTATGGGCTTGGCACAATACATTCCCCTCTTCACCGTGGGCATATGGTCGCCTGAACCATATGAGTTCAGAAGCGGGCAAACAGCTGGAGCGATATGTGAGTTTCCCTACCTTGATAAGAATTTCCCCTGGGAATTGGCGAAAAAATCTATAAGCGAGGCTAAAGAAAACAGAAAGTATTGGATTGGCGATTTCTATCCGTTAACGCCGGTCAGCAAATCGCTTGAGCAAATCACCGCATACCAATTTCATCGCCCGGATTTGAAAGAGGGGATAATTTACGCCTTTCGTCGTCCCGAATGTGAATATCTCGGAATATTGGTTGTCCCAAGGGGAATATCTCCCAAGGAAACATACGAGTTGGAGTTCATAGATGATTCCTTCAAGAGGGAGAAAATGGTCGTGGCTGGCGAGAAACTCCTGAAGGATGGATTGGAGATTCGTCTGCCGGAGAAGAGAAGCAGTTTGATTATTCGCTACAAGGCAAGATAATCGCCCTTCAACGCTTGCCGTATTTCCTCACGAGCTCAAAATAGTAAAGGGCGTTATCAATAGGAACATTTGAGGGGATATGATTCCCCACAGCCATTATGAACCCCGGACACTGCTTCCCTTTCTCTATACATCTCTTCACTTCTTTCTCGATATCCTCCTTCGTCCCAAATGTCAATATCCTGCAATCGGCGTTTCCCACTATGATATGGGTTTTCCCATAGCGTTCAACGATGTAATCCAAATTAGTAAGGGGCTCAAATATGAAGCCATCGGCACCAGCCTCCGCTAAATCGTCTACGAATTCCGTGAAATCGCCATCGGAGCAAAATAGAACCTTTATCCCTTTTTCCTTTAAGGGTTCCCAGAGCTTTTTGTAGCGCGGGAAGATGTACTTCCTATACCAACTGGGGTGGATGAAGGCACCCTCCGTCCAAACCATATCGTCGTGACAGATGAAGAACTTGATATCCGTCTTCGCCCAGGCCTTGATATTCGCAAGCGTGAGCTCGTAAAACCCCTCCAGAACATACTCACCGAATCTAACGGGATCAGTCCCTACCGCCAAGAGGAACATCTCCCAGCCAAAGGATTGAATGCATCCCGAGACAAGGGTTTTGTAGTAACCTCCAGGGAAGACGAGGTTGGGATAAGCTTTCTGACCTTCCTCATAGACTTTTTGGAAAAATTTCGCCCTTTCATCTATATCCGGCAAGCCATATTCCTCAGCCGCATAAAATGAGAGAACCTCCTCCGGCGTCTTAAATGGGCAATAAATCGTATCACGATAATCTATCCCTCCCTCCATATAGACAGCATGCCCCATATCGGTTATCCTTCCCACCGCTCCCCAGTCAACTGGTCCATCGTGAGAGAACCAGAGGATATCGTATTCCGCCCATTCGTAGAAGAGCTTCCAAGCCTTATAGCTCTCCTCGGGGTCGGGACTGAGGGGGTCATAGCCAGTCACATAATGAACCAAGGCTGTGTGGTCGCAATATTCCGTGCGACCAACTCTTTCAGTCCATTCCAAATTCAAAATCTTCATTCCAATCTCATAAGACATAAAATCGTTGCCTCCTTGGAAAATTTTTCTTAAATTATAATGCCAAGATGAAGAGAGCAAAATTTATTTTGACTTTATCTCTCTTGATTTCCCCTTTATTTTCAAGCGATTTTGAGATAAGGGGAATCTGGATGCAGGCTACTCAAATTAAAGACGAAAAGACAGCCGAGTTAATAGCGGAGAGAATTGCATCCGCGAAGCTGAATTCGGTTTTCGTTTTGGTTTTCTTTTGGGGAGGGAAAAGTTTTTTCAAAACGGACTTCGCCCCTTTAGCTTATGACCCAGTTAATGATAGCGATTTATTCTCTTATTTCATTGAGCAATGCCACAAAAGGGGGATAAAAGTCTTCGCGAGATTCTCCAATGGGATGGTGGGTGGGAGAGCAAACGACGGGATTCCGGCGCAAAATCCTCAATGGCAGATGGAAAATAAAGAAGGGGAAAGGGCAAGATGGTTTGATTTGGGAAAGAGGGAGGTTAGGGATTTCCAGCTCGGGCTAATCTCGGAGCTTCTGAATAAATATCCCGTTGATGGAATTCAGTTGGATTACATCAGATTTCCTTCTCAAGACTTTTGCTATTGTAAAGAATGCAGGAATGCTTTCAAAAATCTATATAATCTTGACCCCCTCTCCCTACCCTACGCTCTTCCGAATAGATTTTTTGTAACTTCAACCCCTTTAACCAATCTTTGTGGAGCGAAGCTATTGGCGAGATTTGATAACGGAATCCCGGGGATAACTATAAGGGAATATGGCGATGGGTTTCTGCTTCTTTTAAATTGGAAAATCGATAATAACTCCGCTCGGCTCTTCCTTGATGTTCTCCAAAGGGCAACGGAGGGAAGAGAAATCGTCATCCTCGCGCCGAGGGAAGAGGTTGGCTATGACGAGAACGGATATGGGTTAATTCTTCAATTATTGAGGAGAGAGAATTTGAAGTGGGAAATGGTGAAAGAGGTTTCAGAATGTAATCCAAAAGAGACCCTCCTTTTGTTTCCCGCTTTGAAAAGATTAAAAGGAAACATATTAGATGAGATAGGAAAATTTCTGAATGCGGGTGGTAAGGCGATAGCGAGCTTGAGCGATGAGGGGGTAGAGGGAAAGGAATGTGAGGAGCTTCTCGGGGTATGTGGAAAGGGAAGGAAGTTCAAGGGCAGCCATCTTCTGATTCCCCTTCAAGAGCATCCCTTGATTCCCGTTTTGATGGGTGGGGAAGGTGAGAGAAGGGAGATATGGGGGAAATGGATTGCTTTTAGAAAAGAGATAATAACCTCTTTCGTGAAGGAGGTCTATGGATTAACGAAGAGAAGGTCTAACGACCTTCTATTAAGCGCGGCTGTGTTTTATAACAAGGCAAGCGCGGAGAGAGTATTGCAGGATTGGTATGGATGGATAGATAAGGGGATAGTTGATTTCGTTGCCCCTATGGCATATGTAGACGATGCCCGCTTGATTTCCGCCCTAAGGGAATGGAAGCAGGCGGACACCAATTTGGAGAAGATAATACCCGGGCTGAGCCTGTACGAAGTGAAAAATGGAAAGGAAGTAGGGAAGGATTATAGGAAAGTGGTTAGGCAGATAGAGCTGATAAGAAGAGAAGGGGCGAGAGGATTTATCCTCTTTTCCCTTCCATTCTTGACCGACGATTTGGTAAAGTATTTATCAAGCTTATAATAGGATTTGGGGTCTTTCTTCGGGAGGTTTCAGCTCCTCACTGCATTCCTTTACTCTGCCGTTTTCCATTACGATGTAAAAATGGAAGAGGTTGGGGTTAAGGAGGGGAGTATGGCTTATGACAAAGATTTGGTCGAATCTTTCCGCGATTTCTCCCTCCGTTATCACCCTTATGAGCGCTTCCTTTCTCTGCTCATCAAATGAGGAAAGCGGCTCATCAAGGAAAAGGAAGGAAGGGGCTACTCCTCTCTCCTGGGGCAAAGAGGCGAGAGCGAAGGAGAGACGAAGGGCAAGGGACATTTGGTCTCTCGTTCCACCACTGAAGATATTCTTATCCTTAAAATCCCCTGCCCTCTCATCGTAGACCCTAATCCTAAAAGTTTCGGCATCCAAATCAACTTGCCGATATCTGTCATTGGTTATTAGGGGAAGCAGTCGCCACATATGCCCAATCGTGCGCGGGAGAATTTTCTGAGTTATATTCTTCCTCGCCCTCTCCAAAATCCTAACGCTCAATTCCCTGATTTTGTACTCCCTCTCCAATCTACTGCATTCATTCCTACACTCCTCAAGCGAGGGAATCTCGCCAATAATCAGCTCCCTGAGCGCTTTTCTCTCATTTTCAAGCTGCTGATAGCGCGCCTTCCTCTCCACTAAGGAATTTCTCAGTTCATCAAGGGAGGGAAGGTCTGGGGGAAATTCCCCTCCCAATTCCTTGAGCATCTCCTCCGCCTCTAATTCCAATTCCCTCGCTTTCTCCCTCAAAGACTTCACCTTTTGTTCCTGCCCAGCAAGGCGAGAAATTGCGATTTGTAGCCTCTCCTCCGGTTTCTCTCTCTCAAGATGGTCCAACTCCCTCTTCAATTTCCCCCTCAGCTCCTCCCAACTCGTAAGGGAGAATATATCGCTGACAACATCCCCAAAGTAGTGAGCGCTTTCCTCTATCCTCTTTCTTGCTTCCTCTATTTCCCTCTCCAACTCTTCCATCTCTTCCCTTAGCTTATCCTCGGAGGCAATATAGCTCTCCTTGTTCCTTATCTCGTTGTCAAGTGTCCCCAATTCCCTAGTCAACCCCGCCTCACTTTCAGGAAGATTATAATTCTTGGTCAATTCCTCACTTCTCTCAGCCCATTTGCTCAATATCTCGCCAATCTTCTTTGATTTTTCAAGCAGCTGTTCAACTTGAAGTCCCTGCCAAGAAGGAGGGAATTGAACCATCTGCTCGTTGGCTTGTTTCTGTAAATGCTCAATGGTATTGTCAACCTTGATTAATTCTTTCTTTAGCGTCTCTCTTCCCTTCTCCAACAACTCTTTCTCGCTTTTCTCTTTCTCTAAAGTATCCATACTCCACTGAACATCGTAAGACGGAGTTATGCCTATTTCCCTCAACGAGGTTTCCAATTCCCTGAGAACGGATTCATCGCTATCCCCTATCTCGCCCTTCAATTTGGCGATATTTATTAAAATCTTTGATAGCTTGTAAAAGCATAGACCAGCGCAGAAGAAGGGAACCAGGGAAATCAAAGCAAGGATTTTCAGCGGCGTGAGAAGAAGGAATAGAAGCAATATCCCGCTTATTACACCCGCCCAACCTATGTTTTTAAGATAAGCTGAATTCTTCTCAAGGTTACGCTTCTCGTCCATTTTCCCCTTCTTGTTCATAGCTTCCATCCATCTGCTTAAAAGCCCCACCCTCTCCTCCTTTGCCTCTATCTCCTTCTCCTTCTGCTCCAAATCTAATTCCAAAATCTCTTTCCTGCTGATCTCCTGTTTGAGCTGATGTTGAGACTCCAGCCAATCCTCTATTTTCTCCTTGAGCTGGGATAGCTTACCCAATTTTCTCAAAATACTAAGCAAAATCTTCGCCTTGCCTCTCCTCGCACGAAGATTCGGCAATTCCTGCTTAGCTCGCTCAACCTCCTGCAACTGTGCAACCTTACCCCTTAGGGCATTTTCCTTTTCCATTAATAAGCGAATCGCGGAATGTAAATTATCCAGCTTGTGAGCCTCTTCCCTCTTCTCCTTTAAATTCTTCACCTTTTCCTGCCAACTATTCCTTTCCTCTCTCAACTTCGGCAGCTCCTTCTCCGCCTCATCTGCCTCCTTTTTGTTCTTCTCCGCCTCACTTTGGATTTGCTTTACCTCCCAGAATTTCAATAGCCGTTCTATACGCGCTATCTCCTCTTCAACCTGGGGGAGCTCATCCTCTATCTCCGCATATCTCAGCTTCCTTTTCCAATCCTCTAAATTCCTCTCATCCTCCCTCGTTATCTTCAATTCCTCCTCTATCATCTGCATCCTATCAAGGTTCAATAGCTTCATCACCGCGCTCTCCCTCGCTGACCTATCCATCCCCTCCAATTTCTCAAGCGCCTTCTGCTCAACAAAGCAGGAGTTCAAAAGGGTATCAGCGTCAAGGTGAAGTTCCTCCTGTATCCTTCTATTGACCTCTCTCGCCGTCGTTATTACCTCGTCGCCTATACGCAACTTCGTCACATTTGTCTTGCCCCTCCTGATTATCCTCTCTATCAGCAAAACCTTGTTGCCCACCTCCATCTCTAAGCGGACAAGCGCCTGGTCCAGACCATATCCAATCAACTCATCTGCGCTCTTCGCCTGCAGAGGTCTACCGAAAAGGCTGAAGAAGACCGCCTCAAATAGCGAGCTCTTGCCTGCCTCATTGCTTCCTTGGATGAGAAATGTCCCCTTAGCGGGGAAACGCAGGTTTATGCCTCTTAAATGCTTAAAACCCTCCGCCTCTAATCGCCTCAACCTCATCCTTACCTCGCCTCCCCCCATTTAGAAAGCGCCATATTCTTTGCTTCTTCTATTAGTTCTTCATCTATGTTCAGTTCCTCCTTAATCGCTTTTGCAGCCTCCTTTATTTCCTCCTCTATGGGTTTGTTTTCACCGTTGTTTACACCATTTACCATATCTTCTATCTTCAAACCCTGCCAATCCAAATCAAAGAAGAAATTTAGAGAACTGCCCTCCTCTATAATCCTATTAAAGGGAATCCCCTTTAATGCTTCGTTGTTAATTGGACCTATCAATTTACATTTGAGGAGTTTCTCTGGATGAGAGACCTCCTTTATCCGCGAGAGAATATATTGGAATCGCTCCGCTTCCGGTCTGCTTAAGATTTCCTGGCTATGGATTTCCAGATTCTGCATCGGCTGAGCCGAGATTTTTATATATTCAATCTTTGGCTTATCAGCGAGTTGGAGATAATAGAATCCGCATTCGTTTTTCTCCTCGCCGAAGTCAAATCGCTCAGTTGCGCCTGGTATAATAACGAACTTGTCTCCCAAATCGAAATGCGAATGGGGATGGAGATGCCCGGCGATAATGAGGTCGGCGGGAAGTTGGCGCAACCAATGAATTGGCACAACCGCTCCCTCATATTTTGAGGGTATCTTACCCTCTATAGCATAATGGAACATAAAGATGGTGAAATCGCTGTTATCGGATTGGAATTTCAATTCATCTAAAGGATTGCCATCCCTAACCCTTGGGTCGCAGGAGACACCAGCTATCGCAACTCTTTTCCCTTTTAAATCTATTACCTCCGCTTGGGAAGAATAGAAATTCCTGAATATCTTCGCCAATCCGATTTCATCAAGGACAAAAATGCCCGGCGCTCCGCCCGCTTCAAATCTCGCTTTCGGGATATCATGGGTTCCACCGATTATATAGGTCTTTATCCCCGCTTCCAGCAATCTTCTCAATTGCCGAATCACGAATATAAGCTCCAAGTAGCGAGGGTCGGGCATATCAAATAAATCGCCCGAATGAAGAAAAACATCTACTTTCTCCTCAATCGCAAAGTCAACGACCTTCTTGAATGCATTTCTTAGATACTCTCTTCTTTTCTCCAATTGCTCGGGCCGCATTTTCGCATAATATGCGTTCAGGTGGGTATCTGAACAGATGACGATTTTCAGTGGCTCAAACACCCCAATCCACCTCTTTCTTCTCAAAATTTATCTGTGTTTTTATAGTGCTTTCTTGAGAAGCGAGCTGAAGCTCCTTAACAATATCCACATCAGCTCCGCCCTCCGCCGATTCTCTCCTGCCAACCTTTATCATCACGGGCACCCTCGTCAGCTCTCCCAAAACAACAGCTTCACCCGTGTTCAAGCCGGGCAAATCTGCAAGGAGCGCCTCGGAGATGTTCTCCGAGGCTGTCCTAACAGCCTTCTGGTCCTCTGGATTCGTCAGCTTCATAATTATCTGGCTACCGCATTGGGAAAGGGTATCCTGGTTTATCTTATAGGGACGCTGGGTGATTACGACAAGGAATACCTTGAATTTCCTTCCCTCCGCCGCTATCCTGTTGATTATCTCCGCGCATCTGCTCGGTTTCCCCTTTCCGGGAACGAAGTTATGCGCCTCCTCAAGGAAGACGAACAAGGGGCGAGGCAACTGCCCGAGCACTGCCCTTTCCCATATTTCTCTTAGGGTCCTATCAACGACTATCTCCATCGCTCGCTGCTGCAAGCCCGCGAGGTCTATTACCGATAGCCTCTTCGGCGAGATTATATCATCTATGGGGAGGTCTTTGTCTCCCCAGATTTCCAAAGAGGCAAGCCTATCAACATATGGTTTGACCCTCCTCAGCTCGTCATAGGAGAACGAACCCTTCGTCTCCTTGCTCGCTCTCCTCTGCATATTCAGCGTCATCTCCTCCAATTCGCTCTCGCTTACCGTTTCCTCAAGCTCCTCAAGCTCGCCGCCGGCTTCCGCCGACTCCATCATTCCCTCCACTAACTCCTTCAAATGCTTAGGTGTGAAATAAGAGCTCTTTCTCCGCAAAGTATTCAACAATTTGGAGAGAGTTTCCCGGATTCTCGCCCAAGTTTCATGGATTTGGGCTATCTCAAATATATCCTCATCCTCAAGGGTCCAGAACCTTATCGTGTATTCCTCGCTTCCTCCGATTCTCTCGTCGCTGTAGCGACGCTCCGCCTTCAAAGGAACTCTATAAACCTTCACTCTATCGGCAAAAGATGTCCTCTGCCCATTGGGAGTGAGGCGCATCATAACATAATCCGAGTTGGGGTCAAATACAAGGATGGTCGCTCCCAATTTCAATAGATTCTCCAAGAGGAGACCCGAGAGATACGATTTCCCTGCACCCGTCTGAGCGATGATGGCGAGGTGCCTTCGCAAACCGTTGGGGTTCAGCTTCACCTCCACTCCCTCCCGATTGATGAGGTTCCCTACCGTGATGCCATACTCCACATCCTTGGAGAAGAAGTTGCGGAGGAAATCATCTGAGGCTAAATAAACGGGCTGACCGGGAAGGGGAGCGTGGCGAGGAAGCCTAACTCCGCCATCGGGAGTTAGATAGCCGAGGACATCCGCCGTTCCGATTATCTTGGGACGAGGTGAAATCCCCTCCAAGATAGCCCTTGCTTCCTCATATGTGAGCTCCTCGCCAAGGATTTGGGAGGCTACTTGAAGCCTGCTCACTTGGGCAAGGACATCCACTCTATCCAATCCCTGCTCGGTTGCGGGGATGTTCCTTACGACCAAATATTCAAGCCGAGGCGGGCATATACTAGGCTCCGTTACGAAGCTGAATCTCTGCGTCTCAACATTTCCCACTATAAATCCTACCGGCTCGGGAGTCTTCACTACATCCATATCGCCTAAAACCTCCTTCCGAATCTCGTATCCACCTTGCTCCTTCTGATAGGGAGATTCGTCAGTTCCCTCAAAAGGGCTAAATAAACATCCTGGTCCGTTCCCCTTAACATAACCTCATTATGCGCCACATATAAGAGGGTTTGATAAACATTGAAACCGCCGTGGGAGGAGAGAAGGACGGAGAGGATAGGATGGATTATCTCCGGGTCGCACATTACTATTTTCCCCAATTCTTCCTCCTTTGTCGTTAAGCCCATCGAGGGAACCAATGTATCCACTCTGTAAATCTCATCCCCTTCCTCGAATCGTATATAGAAGAGGACAACGGAAAGAGAGGGGAGCAAACTATCAAGCCGGGCAGAGACCTCCTCTTTCCGGCTGGAATTAAGGGCACGGAGGAAATCGTTCTTAACTCTCTCCCAGGGTTGGGGAATGGCGTGAGGACCAACGAGAAGGGGTGTGGAGAATCCCGCTCCATTGGTCCAGAAAGTGAAAATCTCCAAATCCGTTATATCGGTCTCCTTTCCCAGAAGCAATCTCGGATAGAAGTGTCCCTTGCTTGTTTTAGATATGCCTACGAGCTTTATGCCATATGCACGGGAAGCCTCAACGAGTGAAAGGAAAGCATCCAAGGCTCTGAGGGGCATATCTTCAAGACCCTCGGGCATCCTTTGGGCAACCTGAGCCCAAGAGTAAAGCACGGGAGATATATAAAGGCTTCCATCTATGAAGAGGAAGGAGTTGGCGATTTTCTCCGCGTTATCGCTTCCTATTTTCCATTCCAGCCATTGCCGGTGGACTTGATGGAATCTCTCAACATCCACCTTCTGCGTATCCCTAAAAGCCTCAACATCTACCGCGACCTCTCGCCAATCTTTCCCCTGAAGGATAGCTTGTACTATGGATAGATATCTACCGCCCTGAGTGGCTAGGCAAGCGTTTGAGCCATCAATTGCGAATATGGGCAGCTCGGAGGGAGGGAGCTCGGGAAAAGGATTCCAACGATGGACGATTTCCTGTTTGAGGAAGGATTCGTCTTCATTTCTGGGCTCTCTTTTGAAAAGGGAAAAGAGCTTATCCTGTTTGATTTTTATATTTTCCGCGAATTTGTCAGGAAAGCAGGGCAAGGTTTCCCTCCTTTTTAAGAAAATTATACTTCAAAGTCCCCTTTTTAGTCAAACTTGAGTGATTCCATATGCGGTTGCAATGAGCTATAAGGTTTTTGTTATCACACGGTGGGAATTTTAGATTGATTTAAAACAGATTTGTTGTGATTTTAGATGGGATTGGTCTCTTTTTACTCTT
>Ga0209225_1001074_pt1 | contig 28350 bp, 24 predicted proteins | sample WasSprMetagenome_FD_184732 | JGI IMG/M metagenome (GOLD analysis project Ga0209225, IMG submission 184732) | Sulfidic aquatic microbial communities from Washburn Spring, Yellowstone National Park, USA - WS (SPAdes) (version 3) | ecosystem: Environmental > Aquatic > Thermal springs > Hot (42-90C)... | reverse complement strand
AACGACGATTTCCAGTCCCCTGAAATTATTAAGGATTTCTTTAAGCCTTTTTTTCTTCATTTTCGGAGCCGAAATGCTTGTCAATTATCTCGCAGATTAGATGACCAATCATCATATGAAGGGTTTGGATGAGGGGGGTATTCTTTGATGGAACGATAAAGGCTAAATCGGCTTCTTTTGCCAAATCTCCGCCTTCCCCGCCGCTTAATGCGATGGTGTAGGCGCCCTTTCTCTTTCCTGTTTTCACTCCCTCAATCACGCTCTTGGATTTTCCACTTGTTGAGATTCCTATAACGACATCCTTTTCCGTAGCTAAAGCCTCAACTTGGCGGGCGAAGACGATATCAAAGGAATAGTCATTGGACAAGGCGGTGAGAATAGAGGTGTTGGTTGTCAGGGCGAGGGCGGGAAGAGGGTTTCTTTCCCTCTTGAACCTGCCGATTAGCTCGGCGGCTATGTGCTGGGCGTCGGCGGCGGAGCCGCCACAGCCGAAAAGCAGAACCTTCCCTCCTTCTTTAAGGGCTTTAATGATTTTAGCCGAGCATATGCTTATCTTATCGCTTTCTCTTCTCAGCCAAGAGAGGAGGGAACCAAGTTCACTTATGTACTCGTTTATGAACCCTTCAGCGTTCATCGTATATTTAGATTTTATCCATTTTTGCCAGATATTCAATTGGATTATAGAATAATTTTTATGAAACCAAAAGGAGTAGAGAGAATCCAGAGGTCTCCCTACTATCTGCTTGATAAGCTTGGGATTTTGGACGCAATCATAGCTCGCAAGAGAAAAGAGGGGAAATTGCCTTTGTATATACCGTCCTACCATCGTTTTTCTCAGCAAAAAGAATTAATCCCATCTACACCGCGCTGTATCGCTATCAACTCTTTCCTAGAGCAAATTGAATTTTTATGTAGAAATTTTGAGGTCATTCCCCTTTCAATTATCGCGAAATGTATCCATAACAGAGAACCTTTTCCGAAAAATTCCATAGCGATAACGATTGATGATGGATACAAAGATAATTACCTCTTAGCCTATCCTGTTTTAAAGGAATACGGAGTTCCCGCTACCATTTTTGTCACCACTTCCTATATAGATGGGAAGCAAACGCCTTGGGAAGCAAAGGTTTCCTTTGCGATTGCTCATACCAGTTTAAAGGAGTTGGTTCTGGAGGGGATAGGAAGATTCTTTCTACAAGGAGAAAAAAGAAAATATATTGCGAGGAAAAAGATAATAAAAAGGTTGAAGAATGTCTCGGAAAAGAGAAAAAATCTCCTCATAGATAAGCTGATAAAAATATGCGAGGTGGAGATTCCTCCCGATTTAGGAAAAGAATTGATGCTATCTTGGGAAGAGATAAGGGAGATGAGCGAGAGCGGGATAGACTTCGGTGCCCACACGGTTCATCACCCTGAATTGACAAACATCTCTTTAAAGGAGGCGAAATGGGAAATAGAGGAATCGAAAAGGGAGCTTGAGGAAGGGTTAGGTAAGCCCGTTATCTCATTTGCCTACCCGAGTGGAATATATAATAGAGAAATAGTCCAATTAGTGAAAAATGCGGGATTCCTCTGTGCGGTTACTACTACCGTGAGAGAGGTTAAACCTTGGTCTGACCCCTACGAATTGGGCAGGGCTATTGGGATTGATGAGGATTTCAGCAAGTTTAAGGCGATAGTTTCCGGAGTATACGAAAAGATTAATACCTGTTGGGGATTATTGAGGTAATAAACTCAAGAGGATATCTTTAACGAGCTTTCCCACTTGCTCTTTTGAGAATTGAAGAGCTATTTCACGACATAATCTCCTTGTCTCGGGTGGCAATTTCACAGCCTGGTGAAGGGCAAGAGCCAGTGATTCTACATCTCCCTCTTCTACTATGAATCCCTGAACTCCGGGTTGAATGAATTCGCTTGCTCCGATAGCGGATGTTACGACAATCGGGATACCGCAGGAGAGAGCCTCAAGGGAAACAAGAGATATTCCCTCATAGAAAGAAGGGAGGACGAATACATCCGATGCGTTGTAATAGATTGGCAAATCGCTATGGGAAATTTTTCCCAAAAACTTCACATTTTTCTCCAAATTTAGCTTCTCAACCAAAGTTCTGAGTTTGTTTTCAAGGGTGCCTTTCCCGATAAGTAGAAGAAGGCTATTAGGATTTTGTTCATTGAAAATTTTGAAGGCTTGGATGAGGATATGGGGCGCCTTTAGGGGATCCAATCCTCCAACAAAGAGAACGATGAAATGGTCTTCGGGAAGCTTAAAAATCCTTCGCGCTTCCAATTTATCCATTGGGAGGAACATATCAGTATCCAACAAGAGGGGGACAAAAATCGTTTTCTCACCGAGCAATGGCTCTTTTTCTTTAAGATAGGCTATTTGCGATTTATTGGCGCTTACTAAAATTTTGTTTAGATAGGGCAGGTATCTCTTGATGAGGAAAAGATGGAAAAGCCCCTGGATGTAGTTGGGGAACCAATTGGGGATATTTCTCCTCAGTTTCCAAAGCCTTGGATAACGAAGGGCGAGCATTTCTTTGTAGCATCCATGGATATGGAGAATCGTTGGTTTTCCGAGCTTAGCGAGAGGAAGAAAATCCATTTCTTGAAGGTAAACGATATCGGGATTCGTTTTCTCAATTTCTTTCCAAGCCTTTCGCACCGCAATGAAGGTATCAAACGGTCTTCCGACGAATTGCTTATTAATATATGGGTCTAAGAATGGGAATGTGGTTCCTTCTATCTTCTTTTCTCGCCAATATCCCTTTCCATTTTCCTTATCGTCCTTCCCCACTAAATAAACATCCATAAATTTTGAGAGGTATAGGGCGATGTCTTTTGAGAAAAACAAGCCGCCCTTTGAGGGCTCTCCCAGGAAATCTCCTCTCATCGCCATAAGAAGCCGTGGCTTATCCATTTTCCTCCCTCATCAATTTTTCAGTTTCTCCAATTATTTCCTTTGCGCTAATTGTCTTCAGGCACATCAGCTCTTTACATTTCCTTTTATTCCAACAGGGAGAACAGGATATTGGCTTGTAAAGGACGCTCACTTTTTTGCCGAGTGGGGCGGTTCTTTTTGGGTCGGTCGCGGTATAGATGCCCAAAGTCGGCACTCCTAAACTCGCCGAGATGTGGGTGAGTCCGCTATCCTGACCAATGAAAACGGTGCAGAATTTGAGAAGAGCTATGGATTCGCGTAAAGAAAGGCGTCCTGCTAAGTTATGGATGTTTTCCTGTTCTAATGTCCTCCCCAACTCCTTAAATTCTGTTCCTCCGAATAAAAAGACATTGCCATTTGCTTTGAGCACATTAAGAAGTTCATTCAAGGTAGGCAAGTGCCATCTTTTAAATGGTGTGCTTCCTCCGAGAAGGATGCCGAAGATTGGTCCTTTAGCCCCCTTTGTGAGTTCATTTACTAATTCTTCTGCCCTATCAATTTCTTCTACTGATAGGAAAACCTCGGGGATTATGGTTGATTTTCTCCCTCCCGCCGCGATAGACAGTTTGAGGTAATCCCATACGCAGTGGTCCTCAAGGTTTTCTTTTATTTTGTAATTATAGAAAGCAAATGTCGCGGGATTGAAGAAACCAAATCGCCTTTTACATCCACTCAGAAAGGAGAAGAGAGCCAACTCAAGGGATTTTGAGGAAAAAGATAAGCATATATCATAATTTCTCGCCCGTATTTGCCTTAACAATTCTCTCTTTTCATTCGCCCCTTTTGGGCGGGGTAAAGCTGAATGTATCCAGGGGTTCATCTTCAATACCTCAATTGCACTGCCACCAACCACAGCATCTATTGAGGCTGTGGGATAGCCTTTCTTCAAAGACTTTATCGCTGGAAGTGTGAAGATAACATCTCCTATGTAGTTTTGGTTTAATACCAAAATTTTCATCATTTAAATCTTTCCCTTTGAAATCCAAAAGGCTCAAGAATATCTTCATCAATCGGGTAATTGTCCTTGATGATTCTTCCTCTCATCCTTTGTATCTACCTCGGAGCAATTTATTAAAAAGATTCTCTCTTTTTCTTATGGAAAGCGGTAGACGAAATTCCTCAGCCTTCTTTAGACCATTTTTAATTATTTTATTTCTCAATTCTTCGTCATCCAATACCTTCTTCATTGCTTCAGCCATTGCCGATGGATTCCCCATTGGGACAAGGATTCCGTTTTCATTATCGCCGATGAGCTCCCTTGGTCCGAAGGGGCAGTCGCCTGCAACCACGGGGCAACCTAAAGCCATTGCTTCAACAATCGTTCTTCCCAATGCTTCTACAAATGAAGAATGAACGAAGATGTGAGCGTATTTTATATAGGGATAGGGATTCAAGCGCGCTCCTAAGAGCAATGCGCTATCTTCAAGTTTTAATCGCTTTATCTCCTTTTCAATTCTTCCCCTGTCAGGTCCCTCACCGATTATGAATAATTTGGAATTCTCAACATCCTTATGAAAAAGGGAAAACGCCTTCAATAGAGTGAAGAAATCCTTGGTGTCCAAGTCCAATCTTCCAACCGAGACAATTTTCAGGCAATCCGGATAGGCTTTATATTCAGGTGGCTCAAGAAGATTTTCAAACATAGCGTCTTCAACGATGGGATTGTAAATCGTCATTACTTTTTCCTTAGGTATCTTCCAGTTTTCCACCACTACTTTCTCCAAGGAATGGGAAACCGTAATGATATAGTCCACTCCCTTCTTAAGCACATACTTCCTGAAAGGATAGGTGATGAGTTCATCTGCTGGTAATACGAGAGTGTCATGGTTGGTGACGACGATAGGCCCAGAAATGCCTGCGAGTTTCTTGGCGAGATATACGAGAAGCATTAAATTGCCGGTGGGAGTAATATGCGTGGATATTAAATGAGGTTCTCTTTCTTTAAAAAGTTTAATCAAGGAGAAGAAAATGGTGATGATTGTTCCCGCTTCAATGAGCGTTATCTTTGAATTTTTAGGGTAGGGGAATCCTCCCATTTTCTCCTCAGCGATTTTCGTCTTTATTCTTCTTAAAATCACAAGTTCACGCTCCCATTCCGGGGACATATTCTCAATTATCGTCTTCAAACTCCTTTCCATACCGCCGTTAACCCAGTGGCTCGCAATGAAAAGGACTTTCTTTTTCCTAAATTGAGAGCTTCTGCCTCGCTCTCTCAATTACTTCCTCCTCCGTTATCAGTTCCATACATTCTTTATGAGGGCACATTCTCCTTCTGCAAGGACTACAAGGCAATTCCTTGTAAAGCACTTCGTTTCCCTTTCCATATGGTCCCTGAATTTTAGGGTTCGTGGGACCGAAGAGGGCAATTACGGGAGTATCTACTGCCGATGCCATATGCATAGCACCTGAATCCACCGAAATCGCCAATAGCGACTTCTCCAGCACCGCTGACGCTTCCCTGAGATTCGTTTTACCAGTTAAATCAATCGGGTTATGCTTCATATAACTTTTTATCTCTTTTATATGTGAAACATCCGACTTTCCACCGAGGATAACGACATCAAAACCATATTCAATAAGAGCGTCTCCTAACTTTGCCCATCTTTGGGGAAGCCATCTCTTTGAATCCCAAGTAGTGCCCGGGCAGAGCGCCACTATTTGTTTTTTGCTATTCAGCAACTCGTTCGCCCTTCTTCGTTCATTCTCGGTTAGATAGATTTTCGGCTTCAGAGCGGGGGCGTTCTTCTTCACCTTGATAATATTTTGGTTTATATCAATCGGTCGGTTATTCAAGATATTTAAAGCAACATAAGAAGCCAGCAAGTTGTTCTCCACAGCGTGGAAATGAGGAATATTGGGAACGCAATAATCATAGAAGATATGAGCTCCTCTTTCCACCTTCTCTAATCCAATTTTCATTATTGCTCCGCTGAGAAAAGCGAAAATAGCTGATTTGAATAGGGATTGGAGGTCGAGACACATATCCCATCTTCTTTTTCTCAATTCTATTAACGCCTTCAAAATTCCCTTAATGCTTTTCCTTGAAACAATGAGCTCATCTATATAAGGGTCGTTTTTTAGTATGGAAGCGTTTCTCTCCTCCACGAGCCAGCAGAGGAAAGCCTCGGGAATTTCCCTCTTTATCGCTTGAGGAACGGAGGTTGACAAGATGACATCTCCCAGAGAGCTCATCCTGATTATGAGGAATTTTTCCATTGCATTTTCCTCTCAAGATTTTGAAGATAAAGCCTTTCGTAATTATTCACAGCGATTTTGATATCAAACTCTTTTATAGCTTTTTCCCTTCCTCTTTCCCCCATCTCTTTTCTCAGTTTATCGTCTTTAGCCAATCGCAGAATCGCCTTAGCCAGGGCTTCGGGATTGCGAGGAGGGACGAGGATTCCCGTGACTCCATCCTCTACCACTTCCGGTATCCCTCCCACATTCGTTGCTACAATAGGTTTCCTGCTCGCCATTGCCTCAATTAGAACGATTCCCAAACCTTCCCAATCGGATGACAACACGAAGATATCGCAATCGGTTATAATCTCCGGTATATCGGAACGCCAGCCCAGGAAGAGAACTGCTTTTTCCAATCCGAGCTTCTTCACTTGATTTTCCACTTTTCTTCTCAAACTCCCATCTCCCACTAATATCAATCTTAGATTTGGCATTTCCTTGTAGGCTTTAGAGAAAGCATCTACGAGGAGAGGATGGTTCTTTGCCTTTTTGAACTTCCCGATGTTCAGAATCCTTATAAATTCGTCGTTCTTTCTTTTTTCTGTCAAATATTCACTTGTCGGTATGCCATTGTAGATTACAACGGATTCCACCCCATAGGTTGCCTTTACTGAACGAGCCACCTCTTTTGAGATGCTGACGGGAATTACGCCCAGGCACTTGAAAGCTATCTTATTCAAACCTCTAAAGATGAACGATGTATCGTATTTCGCCAAGCTGTGGATTGTATGGATGTGGAGGGGAATTTGGGCAAGGCGTGAGGGAATAAGGACATAGCGAATAGCTCTCAAATGGGTGTGGATGATATCGGGTTTAAATGATTTAAAGAGGTCGGTGATGCGGTAAATGGTTAGGGGATGGAAAGTCCAGCGGAGATTTAGGAAAAACATAGGGATGTGATTTTCTCTTAATTCGGATTCAAGAAAGGAGTTTGTTTTCTTTCCCAAGACGCAGACCGCTATTTCAAATTTTTCCTTGTCAAAATTATTGCATAAATCAACGAGAAACCTCTGGGCTCCACCGATGTCAAGGGAAGGGATGATTTGAAGGAGGCGAATTTTTCTATTGGGCATATTTTTCCAGGATTTCCCCGATTTTCCTCGCTTGATTTTCCCAGCTGAATTCCTTTACCTTCTCCCATTCTATCTCTTCTTTTTTGTGTTCAAGGTAAAAGTTTTTCAATTCTCTTAACAGGAACTCCTCAACCTCTTCTGCTGTCTCACAATTTCTCCCTATTCCCAGTTTCTCAACCAATTTCCCTGCGAGGTTATATTTAGAACCGATACATAGGATTGGTCTTCTTGCTCCCATATATTCAAAAAGTTTGCCCGAATAAAAATACCACCCAGATTGGTTAAATTCCAAAGGAAGCAGCAGTAAAGTAGCTTTGAGTTCCTCCTGCACGACCACGCTATGAGAGGTCCAAGAGTGGAGTTTAAAAAAATCTTTAACCTCCGGATATCCGTTAAGTTGGGGAATAGTGATTTCCATATCGTCGTCTGGAAGGAAAAGTTTGATTTGGATGGGGAATTTCTTCAGAATACCTTTTCGTGCTAAGTTTCTGAGAGCGCTTAGGAGAGGGGTTACATCCCTTGTACCACGATAAATTGAGCCCGCGAATACCAGTGTAAATATATTGGCAATTTCCATATCTGATGGAAAATCTTCTGGATCAAAGCCGTTGTGGATGACATATACTGGTCTTCCGGAGAGGCGAGCGTAGAAATCAGCGAATCCCTCGGAGACGACGATTATAGCGGAAGCGGAGGAGAAGATTCTTTTTTCATATAGTTTCCCAATGACATAGGTTAGCCTTATTTTAGAGAAATGAGGGTCAATTGTCCAAGGGTCGCGCAGGTGGGAGATAAATGGTATGCGAGAATTTTTTGATAGTTTATAGGCAACAAGTTGGGATATGTGATGGGGTGAGGTAGCCAAAATTATATTTGGTTTGAAATTTTTGATTAATTCCAATCCTTTCTTGACAGCGGGGAAAAACCAACCAATATTGCCACATAGAAGGTAAAGAATTCTGTTTTTGATTTTTGAATTGTCAGGCCAGGGAAGATAAAAAACATTTCTTTTGGGGATTTCCAATGGTAATGTAGAGAAGATCTCCTTAGGGGGAAGGGCGGCTGTGAATACAAGCACATCCCAACCCTGCTTCAATAGATACTTCGTCAACTTGGAAACATTTAACGAACCGATGCCGGGAGAGGGAGGGTAATCGGATGTTATTACCAGCACTTTTTTATCCATTTTAGCAAATCCGTCTAAGGGCGTCTTCACCTAACAGCAATTTCTCGTAAAGTCTTTCGTATTTAAGGGCGACGATTTTCATATTGAATTCTCTTTCCGCCTTTTCTCGCCCTTTCCTCCCCATTTCCTCTCGCAATTTCTCATCCCTTGAAAGCTTTAAAATCGCCTCTGCAAATGCGTGGGAATCGCCGGGCGCAACGAGTATCCCGGTAGCGCCATCTTCCACTATCTCGGGAACACCACCGACCCTCGTAGCTATTATCGGTCTACCAGCCGCCATAGCTTCAAGGAGAACTATCCCTAATCCCTCCCAATCGGAAGATAGAGCGAAAATATCGCAATCGGCGAAAATCTCTGGTATATCGGAACGCCAGCCCAAAAGGGTAACCGATTCCCTGATGCCCTTTTTCTCAATTTGTTGTTCCACAAGGTCCTTTTGTGGTCCATCTCCAACCAAGAAAAGCTTTATTCTTCTCTCTTTCGTAATCGCTTCCGAGAATGCATCTATGAGTAGGGATATGTTTTTCTCCTTTTTAAAAGAAGCTATATTGAGAATATGAATGAAATCGCTTTTTCTTTTCAAATTATTGGGAAATTCATCTACCTCCACTCCATTATAAATAACTTCTGAATCAACTCCATATACTACCTTAACGCTTCGCGCAACTTCTTTTGAAACGCTCACTATCTTAACATTACCATAGCGAAATATCAATCTGTTGACGAATCTATCTTTTGTCTTTTTCGTATCTATTCTCGCAAGGGCGTGCATAGTATGGATATGAACGGGAATTCCCGCAAACAGTCTTGGAAGGAAGCTATAGCGAACAGCTTTTAAGTGAGTGTGGAGTATATAGGGTCTAAGCCTTTTCAGTAGGCTCAATAGTCTAAAAAATATCAGTGGATTCGGGATGTTTTTGCTATTCAATGAATATAGAGGAACTCCGAGCCTCTTCAATTCCCTTTCAAAAAAAGTATCCCTGAAGGGTTCAAGGAGGCAAACAGAGATATCAAATTTGCTTCTATCCATTTCCTTTGCCAAGTTTACGATCAGGCGTTCCATACCGCCGTAATGAAGAAATTGGGTTATGTGAAGGACTTTAATTTTCTCCATCGCCACGATTTAGCGACCTCACAATCTCCTTAACAATCGGCACGAAGCGAGGAGAGACGCTGAGATGCACAACCCCCATTTTTACCAGTCTTGGTATAAACGCACGTTCAGCAGCGATTTCTCCGCAAACCCCTATTTCCTTTCCATATCTCTTAGCTTCCTTTACAGCGATTTTAATTAACCGCCAGAGGGAAGGATGAGCAGGATTGTAGAGTTCGCTTACATCCTTTCCCGCTCTATCAACTGCGAGAGTATATTGGAGGAGGTCGTTTGTCCCAATGCTGAAGAAATCGCAAAATTTAGCCATCTTGGAAAGGCTGAGCGCGCAAGCTGGCGTTTCAACCATTATACCCACCGGGATCTCTCCCACCATCTCTCTTATCTTTTTTACCTCCTGTGGGAAGGAAACCATAGGCAAAATAACGGATATGTTTTGATATTCTTTATGAGCTTCCATAATAGCCTCCAATTGAGGGTAAAGGAGCTCTCTCTTCTTCAGAAGAAGCCTTATCCCCCGCAGTCCAAGCGCGGGATTAGGCTCATCGGGAAGATTTAGGAATTTGAATGGCTTATCGGCTCCGATATCAAAGAGTCTTATATGTACTGGGTTTGGATAAAAAATCTCTCCTGCCATCCTGTAAACTTTCAAATGGGATTCCTTCCTCAGGGCATCCTCGCCTTGGAAGAGGAGGAACTCGGTGCGGAAAATCCCTATCCCATCTGCTCCCATCTCCTTTGCTTCCTCTATTTCCTCGGGATTTCCCACATTTGCATAGACCATAATCCTTTTCCCATCTTTAGTTATCGCGGGCAAATGCCTCTTGGCAATTGCTTCTTTCTCTTCTTTTCTTCTCAAAGCTTCCTTCTCCAAATAGATTTTTTGGAGCCTCTCGGAAGGTCCTATTATGACCTCTCCTTTCTCTCCATCCAGAATCAATATTTCCCCATCCTTCACGATTTCAGTGATTCCCCGACAAGATGTAAGCATTGGAATTCCTTTTGCTCTTGCTAAGATGGCGCTGTGGGAAAATGGGCTCCCTCCAGAGCTTATGAATCCCTTTGGCTTCCATCTCTCAAATTCAACTATATGGGATGGTAGTATTTCCTCGCTTATTATTATGGAGCCCTCGGGAACTACTATCTCGTTCCCAACTATGGCTTCCCTTATCCTTCGCATTATATCCTTAATATCATCCGCTCGGCTTCTGAACCTCTCATCGTCAAGCGATTCAAATAAGGAGACGACTTCGTCCCCTACTTCCTTTAAAGCTTCCTCAAGGCTTTTTCCATCCTCAATCTTTTCCTGAACCTTGCCCCATATCTCTGGGTCCTCAAGGAGAAGGATATGGGAGAGGAATATCTCTCCTTCCTCATCTCCTAATTTCTCGCTATCCAATTGCAGTTTCTCCCTCAATTTGCTCTTTGCGTTTTCAAGAAGAAACAGGGCTTCCTCGCCCGTCTCCGTAAAGGAGGGGAAATCCTTTTTAGAGAGCAGAAAGGATTTTCCTATCGCGAAGCCGGGTGAAGCTGGGAGGCATTTAATTCTTCTCAATCTCCATTACCTCTCCTTGAATCGTTTGTTTGAGATTTTCCCAGAATTCTTCCTCACCTTCACCGCTTATCTTGAAGCTTATGACATCGCCCATCTCGCCTTGAAGGGTTAATATGGCGCTCAGGCTCTTCCCATTCACTTCCTTACCGTCCTTCTCCAGTGTTATCTCCAGCTTTGGATATTTCAGGGCTAATGCCACAAGCTGAGCGGCGGGTCTCGCGTGGAGCCCATCTTCTCTTGTCAATCTAAATTTAACCTTCAACATCCTAAATTTATTTTATCATTTTTCTTCAAGTTTTTTCAAGTTCACGCCGGGGAAATAGTAATTTATGATTTGAGAATAATTATAGCCCTTCTTTGCCAAACCCGCTCCTCCCCATTGGCAGAAACCTATCCCATGTCCTGAGCCACCGCCTATAATCTTAAAGAGATTCTTTCCTCCTATATTTTGTTTCTCAATGTAAAACAAGAGGCTTGGCAAGCTCCCCTCAGAAGCGATTTGACCATTGCCAAATGCCCAGCGAATGGCTTCTCCTTCCAGTCTAATCTCGGTATCCTCCGTTTCAATAATTAGCGAATTCACCCTTCCAGAAGCCCTCCTTTCCCTAACTCTTATATCTTTGATTTTCCCCAATCGCAAATAAGGGTTATTAAGGAGAACTGGAAGGGAACGGGAGAAAATCCTCTGCAATTCATCTTCCCCGTACTCGCGAATCCAGCGAAAATCGGGAGCCGATTCGCAATTGGAATCCCTTGTTTTCAAAAACTTCCTCAGATTTTCTTCGTTCGAGAGGTCGCAGGGGCTGGAACCATCGATTTTTGATTTCAGATAGGGGAGTGCTATTCCCCACAAGCTTCCATCCTCCGTTATTCCTCCGCAGGAGGAATGGAAAGGGGTTAAAGCGGGTTTCCCATTGTAGGTGATTATTATTCCTTTCGTATCTTCAATGGCTTTGTTTAGCTTTCCTTTTTCATAATCAAATCCGAGATAAACCTGGCAATGACGAGAGTTGCAAAGGTCAAATCCCTCCGATTTATGGCGACCTAAAGAATAAAGGGCATATGTCCGAGCGATGATAGCTTGAGCCTTCAGGCATTCTGCGGGAAAATCTTGGGGAATCTCGGCTGGCAAGACGCCTTTGAGATAGTCCTCCAAATCCAACTCGTTTATCAAAATGGGAATGAAATCCTTGTTCGCATGGATTTCCAAAACCCCTCTATATCTTTTTGATTTCCCTCCTTTCCCTAAAGAGATTTTCAGTAGCGAGTTTTCGGATTCGCTATATGGGATTATTCGGAGGCAGGAATTAGCTGGCAGGACGATTTTTCCCTCTTCTGAATCCACTTCAATCCGTGCTTCAAATTTATCCTCCTCAAATGTGAGAGTATCAAAGTTGTAATCTTTAATTCTTTCAAGAAATCCCTTTCTCGCTGAATCCGTTGCAAATCTGATGAAGGCTTCCCTTCCGTTTTGTTTTCCCTCGTAGCCCAATCTCTGCGCTTCCTTCGTCAGGAAGGAAGCTTCTATCTCGTTGGGGCAGATGATTTTGAGGCAATAATTCCTCACCGGCCTCCTTAAGAAGGCAAGGGATAGATTAGTTAGGGATGATTTAACTATCTCCCCATTTGAGGCATCAACGAGGGAGAAGGGAGCATCGGAAGTGATGCATAGATTGCTCCATCCTCTCGCTATCTCGACTCTAACGGTTAAAGGCAGGCAAGAACTGGCAAGAAAGAGCAGGAGGGGGAAAATCTTCCTCAAATTACAGCCTGATCACCGTTCCTCTCTTGGAAGAGTTCTGCACCGCCAGACAGACCTGGAGGGCGTTTCTCCCTACTTCCGCATCTATCTCCACTAATTTTCCTTCCCTTATGCAGTTGACAAAATAAAGAAGCTCTTCGTAATAGGGGTCAACCTCTTGGGGAAGGGGATATTCCTCCGGGTCCTTATCACCTTCTTTAACGATGACTTTCCCGTAATCCTTCATAATTACAACGCCTTTTGTTCCGATGATCCCCACTGCGGAGAAGCCAAGGGGATTTGACCAAGAGGAGCCGAGAACGCCAATCCCTTTTGGAAAATCAATTATTGCCCATACATTATCCTCAATCGTCAAATCGGGTGTTGATTTGAGAATTTTCCCATAAACTTTTGAGGGTTTCCCTCCGAGCCAAAGAAGGAAATCTACATCGTGGGTATTGAATTCCACTGTCATTCCGCCGCTCTTCTTTGGGTCGAATAGCCAAGATGTTCTGGGAAGACCGCCCATTCGGTTTATCCAAGCTACGACGAGCTCGCCTATCCTTCCGCTATCCAATATCTCTTTAAAGGCTTTGAAGGAGGGGAAGAAGCGTAAAACATATCCAACCATCAATTGGACATTGTTTTCCCGAACGGTTTTAACGATTCTATCCGCTTGGCGCATCGTGAGGGCGAGCGGCTTCTCCACGAAGATGTGCTTTCCCGCTGAGGCGGAGTGAACTATCTCCCTGCAATGGACATATGGGGGAGTGCAGATAACAACTGCATCTACCTTATCAAGATGCTTCTCCCAGTTCTGAACGAATTCAGAGCCCACTTCCTCCGCCAACTTTTTCCCCGCTTCCGGATTTACATCCGCTACCCAGGCTATCTCTATATCCTCAATTTTGAGCAGATTCTTGGAATGGAGCCTGCCCATTCCTCCCGCTCCAATAATTCCAAATCGCATTTTCATAAATTAATCGCCTCCTATCTTAAATTTTGCTTAATCTATTTTAATTCATTGTTATAATGAAAACAAACCAAATTTATTCAAAAGATTAGAGGATGTCCCACTTGAATGATTTTGAGAAAGTCGTTGATATAATCCTCAATGAAGCGGATTTCAATGCTATTGAGAAAGGAAAAGAGAGGCAATCCGCTATCTGGGAGAATAGAGAGCCCGATTATCTCCCCCTAATTTTGAGCGATTGGGATACCCCTGAGTTGAAAGGATTTAAACAGTGGACCCTTAAGGAGCAGTTTTACGATGAGGAAAAGATGTTGCTTGAACAGTTGAAGGGATTGGTTGGGATAGCTAAAACTCACAGCGATGCCCAATTGAGCATAAGGGTTAATATGGGGGTGGGAATTGTTCCGAGCGTTTTCGGTTTGCAACCCGTATTCCCCCAAGACGACCAGATGCCGTGGTTCGTAGGCAATCTCTCAAAGGAAGAGATATTGAGGCTCGGAATGCCCTCGGATATCAGAGAGCGAGGGCTTATGCCGTTTATTATTGAATATCTCCAATACTTCAAAAGCGTTCTTCCCGAGGGAATCCATATTTACTGCTTTGATACCCAAGGACCATTTGATATCGCTCATTTAATAAGAGGGCATCAAATCTATTTTGACTTATACGATGACCCCGAATTCGCGCACTATCTTTTAGATATATCCACTCAACTCTATATTGAAGCGACGAAGATTTTCAAGGAAATCGTTGGCGAGCCCCTTGACTCTGGCTATCACGGAACGCTCTATATGAGCGGTGGAGGAGTGCGTCTTTGCGATGATTCCTCCGTCAATCTTTCCCCTTCACTCTTCAGGGAGTTTTCCCTTCCCTATATAAAGAGGGCGCTTGCTCCCTTCGGTGGAGGTTGGGTTCATTTCTGTGGAGATGGCAATCATCTTTTGGATATGTATTTGGAGCTGGAGGAGGTAAAGGGATTGAATTTCGGAAATCCCGAGAAATACGATTACGAGAGGACGATTGAGAAGATTACATCAAAGGGAAAGTTTTATGTGGGTTATATTCCGAGGAAGGATGGGGAGAGCTTGAAGGATTATTTTGAGAGAATCCTCTCGCCTCTGAAGAGCAGGAAAGGGTTGATTTTGCAAATGAATAGGGGAGAGGAAGGCGTCCCAGAAACGCTTGATTTATGGCGTTCCCTGCAGGATGAACTCTTTAGCCGTTAGAGGCTGCGGATTTTACTTTCTCCAATTCCTCCCTGAGGATTTTTGAGGCGAGGGATGGGTTGGCTTTCCCCTTCGTTTTCCTCATTATCTGCCCCATAAGATATCCCATTGCCTTCTCCTTCCCCTTAAGATATTGCTCAACCGCATCGGTTTCCTCTTTAATCACTTCCTCCACCACTTTTCTTATCTCCTCTTCATCCGTTATCTGCAATAAGCCTCTCTTCTCTATAATCTCTCTTGGCGGAGTTCCCTTCAAGACCACTTCAGGGAAGATATCCTTGGCAATCTTTATGCTTATCGTCCCCTCATCCATCAACTTGAGCATATCCACTAGTAATCCGGCTTTGAAGGGCACTTCCTCTATGCTCTTCTTCTCCGTATTTAAAATCCCTTGGAAATCAGATATCAGCCAGTTGGCTATCTTCTTGGGATGAGGATAAAGGGAAACAGCTTCCTCAAAGATTTTCGCCAAAGGAAGAGAGAGGACGAGGATGTGGGCTTCCTCTTTGGATAACCCCATCTCTCGCACGAACCTTTCCTCCTTATTTGCTGGTAGCTCGGGAATTCTTTTCCTTATTTCCTCCAACCATTCCTTGCTCACGACTATTGGCGGTATATCGGGCTCGGGGAAGTAGCGATAATCGTGCGCTTCTTCCTTGCTTCGCATTGAGAAGGTTTCCTTCTTCTCCTCATTCCATCCCCTCGTTTCCTGCTCAATTTGTCCTCCCGCTTCCAATATCCTCAATTGCCGATTTATTTCAAATTCCAGCGCTTCCGCAACCGCTCTTATCGAACCCAGGTTCTTTATCTCAACCTTTGTTCCCCAAGTATTCGTTTCCAAATCGTAAAGAGATATGTTTGGCTCGCATCTTAAAGAGCCCTCCTCCATCTTTCCATCACAGACGCCGAGATACTGTAAGAGGAGGCGAAGTCGTTCCATATATTCCTTCGCTTCCTCAGGGAAATTTATGTCAGGCTCCGTAACTATCTCCATCAAGGGGACACCGGAGCGATTGAAATCTATGTAGCTCTTATCGCCCATATGGATTAGCCTGCCAGTATCCTCCTCTAAATGCACCCGTCTTATGCGAATGACTTTCTTCTTCCCTCCAACCTCTATTTCCAAACTTCCCTCTTTACCAATGGGGAGCTCATATTGGCTGATTTGGTAGTTCTTTGGCAAGTCGGGATAGAAATAATTTTTCCTCGCGAACTTCGCGAGGGGAGCGATTTTGCAGTTTAAGGCTAAAGCGGTCATAATAGTTAACTCCACGGCTTTCTTGTTGGTAACGGGAAGGACGCCGGGAAAGCCGAGGCAGATGGGGCAGGTCTGGGTATTGGGAGCTTCACCGAATTTGGTTGGACACCTGCAAAACATCTTCGTTGTTGTGAGGAGCTCGGCGTGGACCTCCATTCCGATAACGGGAAGATATCTTGGCATACATCTCCTCCTTTTTCAGATACTCTCTATATATTTTAGCAGATTTTGGAAGGATTGAGGAAGTGGGGAATTGAAGGTTAGATGTTCGTTTTTGAAGGGATGGAGGAAGGAAAGATAATAGGCGTAAAGAGCCTGTCCTTTTAATTCCTTTAGAAGGTTTCGTAGTTCAGGGGAATAGGAATTTTTTGGTGCGTAAAGCTGGTCTCCCACGATTGGGTGTCCCAAGAAAGCACAGTGCACGCGCACTTGATGGGTTCTACCTGTATACAAAATCGCCTCCAATAAAGCGAATCCCTTATAATTCTTGATTCTCCTCAGCATCGTCTTCGCCTCTTTGCCCCTCTTGTGGACTATCACTTTATCGCTATGGGGAACCCTCATAAGCGGCATATCAACTATCTTTTCCGCATAAGGGAATTCCTTGTGGACGAGGGCGATGTACCGTCTGTCAACTTGTTTCTCTCTAATCATTTTTGAGAGTTTTAGATGAGCGGGGTCTGTCTTAGCTACGATTAGGAGCCCGCCGGTGTCTCTATCCAAGCGGTGGACGATGCCGGGACGAAGGGGATAACCAATTGAGGAAAGATTGAAGCGAGAAAGGAGAGCATTAACGAGGGTTCCGCTCCTTTTATTTCCCACTGGATGGGTCAGCATTCCAAAGGGCTTCTCCACTACCGCTAAATATTCGTCCTCATATAGGATATTCATATCTATCCTCTCCGGCTTTATCTCCAGGGGAGGGGGTGGAGGAATTATCACTTCTATTTCCTCGCCCCCTTTGAGCTTATAAGATGGCTTGACATTTCTTCCATCAACGAAAACATTCCCGTCCTCAATCAATTGCTCTATACGACTGCGGGATAGACGAGGATAGAGGCGTTCGCTCAAATACACATCTAACCTCTTCCCCTTATCCTCTCCTATAATTTTTATCTTTTCGCCCTTGTCAATCTCAGCCAAAGGTAGACACCGATGAGAAAAAGAACTAAACTTGCCACCTGACCTTGCGTGATGCCGTCAAAGAGAATCTCGGCAGTTGCTCCTTTTCTCAGGATTTCCGCGTAGAAACGGTAGAAGGCATAAAGCATCATATAGAGGGCGAAGGTCTGTCCGGTGGCTGTTTTTCTTTTGTCATACCATAGAAGGACGAACATAAAGAGGATGTTAGCTGCGAAGGCGTAGAGCTGAACGGGATGGCGGGGTATTAAATCAAAGGGAAATCTCACTCCAATGGGGAGATTGGTTGGCACCCCATAGCAACATCCGTTGAGAAAACAGCCGATTCTTCCGAAGGCATAGCCGAGGGCGAGGGAGGGCGTAAGAAGGTCGGCTAAGTGCCAGAAGTTTATATTTCTACGCCTGGCAAAGGCTATCGCTGTGAGGACCCCCGCGCCAAGTGAGCCATAGAAGGAGAGCCCGCCGTTCCAAATCGCTATTATTTGGAATGGGTTATGCAGATAATAGCGCCAATTGAGCAGGACATAAACGAATCTTCCACCTATTATACCGGCTAAGAGGAGGTAAAGAGATAAATCCAAGAGGGCGGATTTGGGAATTGAGTACTTTCCCGCCCTTTTTATCGCCAACCAATAACCGAGGATGAAGCCAATCAACAGCATAGCGCCCCAAGAGCGAACCGCTAAGGGACCGATTTTAAATAGTATCGGGTGCATCTTCCTTCCCTCCCTTTTTCTTAAAGGTCGATATCAATGTGAGTATTACCCCAAATAGGATGCTGATATCAGCGATATTGAAAACTGGCCAGAAGCGAATATGGATGAAGTCAACCACATAACCAAGCCTTATTCTATCAAGTATATTTCCCAATGCCCCTCCAACGATTAAATAGAGATAAGGGGAATGCTCTCGCCAGAAATAAACGAGCAGGATGACGATGGTTAAGCTGAGGAGGGAAAGGAAGAGGGAATTGAAGGCGGAGAGAGCCCCGAAGGCAATCCCTTTGTTTTCGGTTAAGGTCAGATAGAGGAAGCGAGGAATTAAGGGAACGGAGATGCCAACTGAGCAGTTCTTCAAAACCCAGATCTTGCTCACTTGGTCTATTATAAAAGCTGAAGCGCCAAGGGCAATTTTCAGCAAGGTTTTATCTCTCTGTTCCTCAAGATGGAGGCGCATCTCTCGCACAAATCTGGATATTCCTCGTCCTTACCCACGCTCTCCTTTATCTGCCAACAGCGAGCGCATTTTTCTCCCTTTGCCCTTGATATCACGACCTTTATGCCCTCAACTTCCTTGCTTTCCTCCGGGGCTTCAGAAAGGGGATGGTAGTTTGCAGAAGAGGTTATCAATATATCTGATAGCTTGCTATCCACCATCTTCAAGACTTGGTAATCCTCCTCCGGCAAGTAAACCTCCACATTCGCCTCCAAAGGATTGGAGATAAGCCCCTTCGCTCTTTCCTCCTCTATTTGCTTATATATTTTCCTTCTCAAATTCAATATCCTATCCCAATTTCTCTCCAATTCCTCGTTTATCAACTCCTCCCTTACGGAAGGCCAATCCATTAGGTGAACGCTTTCCGGTTTCCCTTCCCAATTGGGAAGATTTTGGAAAGCTTCCTCTGATGTATGGGGCATTATGGGAGCGAGAATGGTTATCATTGCCTGGGCAATTTGAAAGAGGGTAGTTTGAGCTGATAGGCGTTCAAGTGAATTGGGTGGGTATATGTAAAGGCGGTCCTTGAGAATATCAAGATAGAAGGCGGAGAGCCAGTTCACGCAGAAATCAAGGAGCAGATGATATGCTCTGTGGAACTGGAATTGCTCATAGGCATCCGTGATAGCGGATACCAACCTCTGCAATCTGGATAGCATAAACTTATCCAAGCTCAACAAGCGTTCGTAGGGAAGGGGATTGGCGGGATTGAAGTCGTATAGATTGCCCAGTATGAATCTGATTGTATTCCTTATCTTCCGATAGGATTCAGCAACCTGCCCAACGATTTCAAAAGACATATGCACATCTTCCGTGCAATTGAGGGAGGATATCCATAACCTAAGGACATCGGCGCCGAACCGCTCCACCACTTCCAAAGGAGATATCACATTTCCCAAGCTTTTATGCATAGGATGTCCTTCCGCATCCAGCACCCATCCATTCGTTATAACTGTCTTATAAGGAGCTTGCCCTTTTATTGCGACCGCTATCATCAATGAGGAGTTGAACCATCCCCTATGCTGGTCCGAGCCCTCAAGATAAATATCCGCTGGCCAGCGGTGTCCCCTCCTTTTCTCCAAAACGCAAAGATGACTGGAGCCGGAATCAAACCATACATCAAGGATATCCTTTTCCTTTCTGAATGAGGAAGCCCCACATTTGGGACAGGTGAACCCTTTCGGCAGTATCTCCTCTGGTGGCAGCTCAAACCAGGCATCGGAGCCCTTTTCCCTGATGAGATTGTAAACCGCCTCCACGGTTTGAGGGGTGACGATTACCTCTCCGCAATTCTCGCAGTAAAATGCTGGTATCCCTACGCCCCAAGCCCTCTGGCGAGATAGACACCAATCGGGGCGAGTTTTAACCATATTATATATGCGGTTTATCATTTGGGGAGGAATCCAGCGGGTTTTCTCTATCTCTTTAAGGCATTTCTCCCTATGCCCTTGATGGTCTATGTTCATAAACCACTGAATAGTGGCCCTGAATATGAGGGGATTTTTGCATCTCCAACAGTGTGGATACTCGTGGGTTATCTCGCTTGACTTAAGAAGAAGCCCCCTTTCCTCCAAAACCTTTAAAACAGCCTGATTACCCTCTCCCAATACGGGGAGACCGGCGAATTCGCCCGCCTCCTCAGTGAACACTCCATCCGCATTCACCGGGCTGAGAATGGGGAGATTGTAAGCCTTTCCCACAATATAGTCTTCCTCACCGTGTCCGGGAGCGGAATGAACGAGTCCGGAGCCTTGCTCCGCCGTGACGAATTCGCTGAGGACGATGGGGGATTCCCGAGGGAAGAAGGGATGAGAGAAGACCACGCCCTCCAGTTCTCGCCCCTTTAATCTTTTCTCAATCCTCGCTTCCTCCCATCCGAGTTCTTCCTTCACCTTCTCAAGCAACTCCTCAGCAACAACATATCTCTTGCCGTTTACCTCCACAACGAGATAATGGAAATCGGGATGAACCATTATTGCGACATTTCCCGGGATTGTCCAAGGCGTGGTTGTCCAGATGATTGCATAAGCATCTTCAATCTTTCCCTTGCCATCCTTCAAGGGAAATGCTACCCAGATGGAGGGCGAGACCTTTTCCTTATACTCTATCTCGGCTTCGGCGAGGGCGGTTTTGCAATGCATACACCAGAGAATCGGCTTTAATGTGCGATAAATGTAGCCTTTGAAATAAAGCTCGCCGAAAATGCGCACGAGTTCCGCTTCGTATTCGTTGTCCATAGTCAGATAGGGATTTTCCCAATCGCCTATTATCCCCAATCGCTTGAACTGTTTTTTCTGCACCTCTATGAAGTGAGCGGCGAAGGCGCGACAGCGCTGGCGGATGAGGGTTATATTGGGCTCTATCTTCTCTTTAAGGATTTCCTCCTGCACTTCCTTCTCAATGGGCATTCCGTGATTATCCCAACCAGGAACGAAGGGCGCATAGAACCCCCTCAGCATCTTATAACGAACGATTATATCCTTGAGAATCTTGTTAAGAGCATGCCCCATATGAATATCCCCGTTGGAGTAGGGAGGACCGTCGTGGAGTATGAAAATGGGATTGCCTTCCCTTTTCGCGAGGATTTTCTCGTAAAGATTCATCTCATCCCATTTTCTCTGAAAGTCTATTTCCCTAATGGGGAGGTTGGCTTTCATAGGGAAGGGAGTTTTGGGGAGATTGAGGGTTTCGCTGTAGTCCAAAGCTATACACCTCCTATCTTGGAGAGGAAGTCGGAGAGGGCTTCCTGCCAGTTTCTAAGGGGGTTAAAGCCGAAGCTTTCCCAGCAGAGTGAGCGGAGGACGGAGTAGGGAGGGCGCTTAGCAGGGCTAGGCCACTCCGAGGATGTAATGGGATTTATCTTCGTGTTCAATCCCGAGAGGGAGACTATCTGCTGAGCAAAATTAAACCAAGATGTTTCGCCGCTGTTAGTTATATGATAAATGCCGTAAAAGGGAGAATATATGAGTTGGGAGATGGCTTGGGCTAAATCATATGTATAGGTTGGGGAGACAATCTGGTCGGCGACAACGCCCAAGGGTTTTCCTTCCCTTGCCCTATTTAAAATAGTCGTCACGAAATTTTTCCCCTTCTCACCGAATAAACCCGCTGTTCTGATGATGAAGAAGCGTTTGAGGAGCATCAATACCATCTTCTCGCCACCCAATTTTGATTTTCCATATTCATTTAAGGGATTTGGCTCATCTATCTCCACATAGGGATTTCCCTTCCTGCCATCAAATACATAATCCGTGCTGATATAGACGAGGACCGCATCTAAATGGGCGCAGGCGGCGGCAACCGCCCAGGTTCCAACTGTGTTAACGAGATAAGCTTTCTCGGGCTCAAGCTCGCATTGGTCTACATTCGTGAAGGCGGCGCAATGGATGACGACATCCGGTTTCAGAGAGGAAAAGACATCAAAAACCTTCCTCGTATTCCTGACATCCAAGTCCTCCTTGGATAAAGGGACGAGTTCCTCCTTATCCCAGAGGACTTTTTGAATATCGGAAGCTAACATTCCTTTTGCGCCTGTCAAAATTATCCTCATAGCATTGAAAAGGGGAGAAACATTATGATGGCTTTTGATATTTTATATCAGAAAATCAGTAAATTGGCAAGAAGAAGGCTTTAAATCTTCCTCAGCTCCTCCATATTTTTCCTTATCTTCAAAATAGCCTCCACTATTTTCTCCATATCGCTCTTTGGTCCAAGGAAGAGGGAATGAGGAAATGCACAACCCTCTTCCTTCGCTACTCTCTCCACGACCGGTAGATAGAGGTTGGAGTAGTCAATTTCCTTGCCGTAAAGTGGGCATTTTATAGGGCATCCGGTTCTTCCGAATCTCTCCTCTTTAAAGAGTGGCATTTTATAGAGGGGCTCAATGTGTCCAGTCCAGCAGGGAATCCCCTCAGCGGAAAGGGCTTGGAGGAACTTGTCTCGGGATATCCCATCCCATTTCTCCGGTATGAACTTGAAGTGCCAGTAGTAGAAACACCAACGAGTTACCCTCGGGTCGCGGTATATCGGCTCTATCCCCTCAACTTCCCTCAAAAGCTCTACGAGATAATTTGAATTTCGTTCCCTTATCTCTATTTGCTCGGGGAATCTCTTGAGCTGAGCCAAACCGATGGCAGCCTGCCATTCGGTCATTCGCAAATTTGTTCCAGGGATGTAATGCTCATAGAATCCCTTGCCCGGAAGCCTGCCTATGTGGTGATAGGCAAAAGTTTTCTCATAAATCTCCTCATTATTGGTAATGACCATTCCTCCCTCGCCACAGGTTAGGGTCTTTCCCATTTGGAAGCTGAAGGTTCCTGCATCTGCCACAGCCCCTGTTCCTATGCCTTTCCATTGAGAGCCGTGAGAATGAGCGCAATCGGCTATGACATAGATGTTGTGCTTTTTGGCGATTTCGTTTAGGGCATCATAATCGCAGGGCATACCTCCAACATCCACTGGTATAACCGCCTTCGTTCTCGGAGTGATAGCTGATTCTACCGCTTTGGGGTCTATAGTGTAATTGCGAGGGTCTATATCCACGAAAATGGGGATGGCGTTGACCCTTAAGACGGCTGTTACAGTGGCGATGAAGGTCGCGGCTGGAACGATTACCTCATCTCCTGCTTCTACGCCAATCGCTTTGAGAACAGCTTCTATAGCAACTGTTCCATTGCAGACTGCTACTCCGAATTTCGCCCCTTGAAATTCAGCGAAGGCTCTTTCAAACTGTCCGACCTTTGATTTCCAATATCCCTCCTGAGTATAATCCCAACCCCAGCCTCCAAACCACCATATCCCGCTATCCAAAACCTCCATCAATTCCTTTCTCTCCTCCTCGCCGAAGATTGGCCAGGATTTGCCAAGCGGCTCCTTTACTAAGGGTTCGCCTCCGCAAATTGCTAACTTTGCCATTTTCTTCTCATCTCCTCATAAAAGTCTTTATAAGATTTAACCTTTATGCCTTTATCTAATGCATATTCTATCAAAAAGGAAATCTGTGATAATGTAGGGTCATTTATCGCTGTATTGTCGTGAGCTGCATAACCCCAAGCATAATTCTTTTCCTTTACTAAATCGGCGCATTCCTTTAAGTGTCTCTTATATCCTTCCATATCCTCCCCATAAATCCAATACCAATAGATGTCCTGATAGCCTTGGACTGGACATTCCAATATATCGGGGAAACCGGAGTGCTCATACCAAAAAGGTTGAACATCAAAGGGAGTGGGCTGATAATCCTTCTCATTTCTCGCCCAAGTGCGGGTGAACCTTATGCCGATTTTATGGAGAATCTCCAAGATATCAGGTCTATCGCATAATCCTCTGTAATACCCCCAAGGTCCCGTTAATCCGATACAATCAACCCCCAGCATTTCCTTTAAGACCTTTGAAGCTTTGCTCACATCTTCCTCTATTTGCTCAAGCGTTCCACCCCTCACCATTTGAATCTTCTTTCCATCATCAACATACACGGTTTTCAGGAGAAGATGGGAATAAGTGTGCTGCTGGAGGTCAAATAGGGGACTTTCAACGAATGGCTTAAATGCTTCTGGACCCACGATCTCAAGCGTTTTCCCCACGATGAAGAATGTGCAGGGAGCGGAATAACGATTATGAACTTCCCAAGCGATATCCAGGAACTTCTTAGTGATATCGGGCTCGTTCGCCTCAACATCATAACCTATCAGGAGATATGCCATAGTCAATCACCGGTCTAATTATAAAATAAAACTGAATTCCATCAATTCATTTTAGCGTTCCTTCTTTCCACTCTTTTATCAATTTTTCTGTTTCCGATCCCGTGGGTGTGGGGTTGCCTTTATCGTCAAAAAGGTTTTCCAAGGTTCCCACAAAGAAACCATTGCATCCTAATTCCCAGGCAAGCCTTGCGTGTTCCCTTTGTTCTTGAGGAGAGGGAGTTATGTATATCTCCCCTATTACAGTTAAGCCCATCCTTTTAAGCGATTCTACTTCCTCCTTATTTTGCCATCCTGGCACTACGGATACTTGAACTGCATCAGCTCTACCTAAACCTTTGAGTTTTCTCATATAGTATAAGGGAAAACGAGCTGCGTAATATCTTTCGGGAAACTTTATGAAGTGCGACATCCAATACCAGATGCGGGGCTTGAAATATTCCAGCACAACATCGCTCAATTCTTTCGCTACTTTAAAGATGCTTTCCCTATAAAACTGTTCAAACAGGAGACATTCCTTTGAATAATTCCATTCTTTAGGTGGGAATATCTCTTCAAAGTCTTTATAATTTGTGGAGAAAGCTTTGTTAAGCTGATTGAGGTCGTTATGAAAGTAGCTCCGCAAGAAAGACCTATATGCCTTCAACGCGTAAGGGTCAAAAGCCCAGAAGGCGTCCCATTCATAAGAAAGTTGACCCTCCATCCCGACGCCAATTTCAACTCCATCTACCAATTGCAGGAGTCCCGTCTCCTTCAAGTGCGAGAGAATAGTTCGCATATTTTTCTTGACCTGTTCCCAAACGAAAGGATTCCAGGGGGAAGCGTAAGTCTCCCTCTTTTCACCTCTGAAGTTGCAAGGCTTGGCTTCGGGATGCTCTTTCCAGAACCATGCGGGAACACCGTGGTTGAAGAAATGAACGATAACCTTAATTCCCGCTCTATGTAGGGCTCTAATCATTTCATCAAAATTGGAAAAGTCATAGCGACCATTCTCATCCGGCCAACCAATCGGCAAGCGATGGGCATCGACCCCTATGCGAGCTGCTGCTTCTACTCTTTCAACCGAGCCTATACCACCCCAAGAAACGAAGTGAACATCTGCTTGTTCGCCATAGCAAAGGAGCGAAATCAAGCTTATAAAGCTACAGAAAGCAAAAGAGTTAATGCCAAATTTTCCATTCTTCATTTTAACTCCCTCCTTCCAAAAATTTCATCGTAATTAGGATATCTTACTCGTTTGCCATCCTTGTATTCCCACCAGACATTGTCCCATACCCATTCTTTCTTTTCCTCATCCCATCTTAACCCCTCAAGATAAACCCTATCAGGATGTCCGTTTTTCCTCAGGAACTCTTGGGCGAAGCGGGCGACATCACCGTGTTTGGGGTCGCTATCCAAATTCATATAGCAGCCTTCATACAGCTGGTGAGAACGGTGCCTCATCTCGGGAGTGAACCATTTCAAGGGACCCTCTTCCCTGTTTCCCCGATACATAGAGTGAACATAAGCCCAAAGATATTTCATATCCTCTAATACAGGGGTGGGGAGGTTATTATTGCCCCAGCCTATCATACATTCACCATTCACATCAAGTCCCAATCGGTAAACATCTTGGTAGAAGCGCCAATAGTAAGGTTGGACGGGCACAGCTTTCCCCGATGTATAATCAACTCCAGAAAGGCAAGAGAACCCACCATCTTGGAGGACGCTATCATATCCAAGCATCTTCATCATAATTAAATCCTTATAAACAACCTCATCATACCAGCCGCTTGTGAGGGACATAGGAGTCCAATGATAGGGTGGATTGGGAGGATAAGACCCAGAGATGCCTTTCCTAAGCCACTCCAAGTGATTCCTGATAAGTTTTAATCCTTCTTTTTCGATTAGCGGTATGGCTGGGGGATACATCTGGCAAACATAACCATAGTAGGGGGTCCAAAAACTATCAGAGAGCACATTAGCGGTGGCTGTCTTGACGAATTCAGGTCTTATCCAATAGCCGAAGCGGACTCCCTTCTTATGGAACTCGGAAATCATTTGAGATATAGCTCGGTTTATCGGGTGATTTGGATTTAAGCGAACTTCATCGGGAACTGTATATGGAGAGGAAGTCCAAAGTATATGAGCGCCGCCAAGTTGGTCGGCACCTAAGTAATGAGCTTTGTTGGCAAATTCCTTCCCCCAATTGATAAGTATTTTCAAAGCCTCTTCCTCTGATTTTCCTTTAAGGCTTTCCGGTGAAGGTCCCCAGTAATCCCAGGCATAATCTAATGATGTAAGGTAAGGGTTGAGCTTGTATAAATTAGCCAATCTCCTTCGGTAGAAAAAGGAAGCGTCAATAAATTTTTGGGGAGGTTGAAGCGAGTTGTCAGGAGACCAAAGATATTCAAATGTTTCAATAGAGAACCTTTTTCCCGCTGTGGCACAATCTATCGTGAAATTTGGCCAAATACCATCTTTACCTTGTTGAGCATAATTTGTGAGGCAATAGGTGATGGCGTAATAATATCTCTTTGGAGATATAAGCAATGTTCCTTGAGGGAAATTTATGAAGATGAAGGGAAGAACCTGCATAGATTCCATTGTTGGATGAAATCCAGCGGTGGAGCGAGGAGAGCCAATACCTTTGCTATCTATACCTTTTTTCCAGTGTGTTTCCAGCAAATAGGGATTACCCCATCTCAATTCATAGGTTATCGCTCCCTCACAGGAGCCATTGAAACCAAAACCGTCGTTGGGACAGACGGAGAAGCCATTTTGATAATAGGAGGGAACTTTGAGTTCCAGTTTCCTTGCAACTCCTGTATAGTGGATTCCCCAAAGGTTTCTTTCTATGGGAAACCAGGTTTCCCACACATCCGCCCATATCCATATATCCCAATCCGCATTAGGCGGGATACCTGGTCCACTTAGAGGAATGCGGTAGTGAAATGTTACACGGTTATCGGAGACTTGATAACCAAGCCAAACTGCTCTTACTCCTCCGAAAGTGTAGTCCAAAGTTATGCGGGGAGGTTCGGCAGGGAAGTCATTTGTTGGGGGATTGGGATGGGGAAAACCAAATTCGTCCATAGAGGTGATATCTATGGCGTTTCCATAAGGAAACGGATAGAGTAGATGGGCTCCATCTGGGGTTTGCCAATCCCTCACTCGCATCAACTCTTTATCGAACACGATTCTGTTGCCATTCTCAAAAGATATACTGAGGGCGTTGCGAAGATTAATTTTGGGGAAACCGGGCACATCTATTTCCGCTTCTCCCTCTTGAATTGTTGGTGGTTTTACCTTTCGGGGTGTGGATTCCGCTATGTTGGAAAATTCGCTAACCTTGCCGTTTCTCAGCACAGCCTTTACTGCATATTCTACTTTTTCCCCATTCTTCAAACCCTTATCCACGAATTGGGGTTCCCTAAGGGGTTTATCCGTGATGCGTTTAAATTCCTTGTCCCCTGCTTTTCTCCTGTAAACATAGTATCCGGCTAAATCTTTTTCTAAATTAGGGTTCCACTCCAAATACACCTTGCCATTGCATGGCTCTGCGATTAAACCGCTTGGAGCTCTCACCTCTGGAGGTGAGAAGCTAATCTCTGTTCCTCTACATATCAAGCTAAGCGAGAATACAACAACAAAAAACATCATCTGTTCCTCCTTTCATTATTGAATTTTATTTTTCCTGTTGAAAATTTAATCTCTACAAACAATGATTGCCCTGCATCTAGCTTCAACTCTTTCCTAAAATCTGGGTACCAATTCAAGCTCTTCGCCTTTTGAACTATTAATCTCTTGGCTTTATCAGTGGGATTGTGAACTTCAAGTATTATTGATTTAGCTTTTATCGTCTTCACACTTAAGGAGATTTCTTGGTCATTGCAAACCGCTAAATGCCCAATGTAAAAAGTGCCGTCGTCGGGTTCGTCTTGGCTCAATTGGAAATAGCACCTTCCCTCTTTTGTTCCTATTACCTTTGGATTCCTTTCTCCCTTTTTCCA
>Ga0209225_1001069_pt1 | contig 28423 bp, 17 predicted proteins | sample WasSprMetagenome_FD_184732 | JGI IMG/M metagenome (GOLD analysis project Ga0209225, IMG submission 184732) | Sulfidic aquatic microbial communities from Washburn Spring, Yellowstone National Park, USA - WS (SPAdes) (version 3) | ecosystem: Environmental > Aquatic > Thermal springs > Hot (42-90C)... | reverse complement strand
AACTTCAAATCCAAGGTCCACTGTTGCAACTACAACTGAAATTTATGATTATTTAAGAGTTCTTTTTGCAAGAATAGGTATTCCTCACTGTCCAAATTGTGGAAGAGTTATTTCAAGGCAATCGTCATCTGAAATAATAGATAGAATTATGAATTTTGAAGGTAATTCCGAAATTAAAATCCTTGCACCTGTTATAAGAGGAAGAAAGGGTGAGTACAGAAAAATTTTTGACCAGATAAAAGAAATGGGATTTTTAAAGGTCAGGGTTGATAGAAAATATTATGATATTGATGATGAGATAAAACTTGATAGATATAAAATTCATAATATTGAAGTTTTAATTGATAGTTATTTTGTTAAGGATGAAGATAAAACAAGAATAGCAGAAAGTGTGGAAATGGCTTTAAAAATAGGGAAAGGGATTATTGTAATTGAAAAAAATGGGAAAGAAATAATATTTAATGAAAATTATAGTTGTCCTGTATGTGGAATAAGTTTTGAAGAAATATCACCAAGGATGTTTTCATTTAATAGTCCCTATGGTGCATGTTCTGAATGTAAGGGACTTGGATTTCTAATGAAAGTTGACCCTGACCTTGTAATTCCTGATAAAACAAAAACATTCAGAGAGGGTGCAATAAAACCGTGGCATGATGTTGGTGGGAGAGGACTTTTCTGGTATTACAGGTCTCTTTTAAATGATATTTTGGATTCTCTTGGAAGGAGTATAGATGATAGAGTTTGTGATTTATCTAAAAAGGAACTTGATATAATACTTTATGGCTCTGAAGAATATGGTTTTGAAGGTGTAATTCCTAATCTTGAACGGCTTTTTCATCAAACAGAAAGTGAATATAGAAGAGAAGAAATTATGAAATATATTAGAGAAATAATCTGTCCATCATGTAATGGGGGTAGATTAAGACCAGAATCACTTGCTGTAAAAATAAGCGAAAAATCAATTATGGATATATGCAGAATGAGTGTTATAAAGGCAAAGGAATTTTTTGAAAATTTAAAATTAACTGAAAAAGAAAGTTTAATTGCAAAACAGATTTTAAAGGAAATTTTATCTCGTTTGAATTTTCTTCAGGAAGTCGGTCTTGATTATTTAACACTTGATAGAATGACACATACTTTATCAGGTGGAGAAGCAGAAAGGATACGACTTGCAACTCAAATTGGTTCAGGACTTGTTGGAGTTTTGTATATTCTTGATGAGCCAACAATAGGATTACATCAAAGGGATAATTTAAAACTTATAAATACATTAAAACATTTAAGAAATATAGGAAATACAGTTGTTGTGATTGAACATGATGAAGAAACAATTAGAAATGCTGATTATATTGTTGATTTAGGTCCTGGTGCAGGAATTCATGGAGGAGAAGTTGTTGCTGAAGGGTCTCTTGAAGATATTATACACAATGAAAATTCAATAACAGGTAAATATTTAAGTGGAAAACTAAAAATTGAAATACCTGAAAAAAGAAGAAATCCAACAGAAAGGAAAATAAAGATCTTAAAAGCAGCCCATAACAATTTAAAAAATATAGATGTTGAAATTCCACTCGGTCTTTTTGTTTGTATAACAGGTGTTTCTGGTTCAGGAAAAAGCAGTTTAATTGAAGATGTTTTATATAAGGGACTAAAAAAGATATTGTATGATTCAAGGGAAGAGCCAGGAAAACACGAGGCAATTTTGGGTATTGAATATATAAATAAAGTAGTAGTTATAGACCAGTCACCAATAGGAAGAACTCCCCGTTCAAATCCTGCAACTTATACAGGTGCTTTTACATATATAAGAGAAATATTTGCAAATACAACTGAAGCAAAAATAAGAGGTTATACACCTGGAAGATTCAGTTTTAATGTTAAAGGAGGGAGATGTGAAGCATGTATGGGCGAAGGTATAATGAAGATTGAAATGCACTTTTTACCTGATGTTTATATTCCATGCGATGTTTGTAAAGGGAAAAGATATAATAGAGAAACACTTGAAATAAAATATAAGGGAAAGGATATATCAGAAGTCCTTGAAATGAAAATTGAAGAAGCGCTTGATTTTTTTAAAGTCCATCCTAAACTTGTAGAAAAATTGAAGACACTTTATGATGTTGGACTTGGATATCTTTCTCTTGGTCAACCAGCAACTACTTTATCAGGGGGAGAGGCACAGAGAGTTAAACTTGCTTCAGAACTTTCAAGAAAAGGTAATGAAAAAACAATCTATATTCTTGATGAGCCAACAGTTGGACTTCATATGGCTGATATCGCAAAATTACTTGATGTTTTAAAGCGCCTTGTGGATAAGGGTTCTACTGTTATAGTTATAGAACATAATCTTGAAGTTATTAAATGTGCTGACTGGATTATAGACCTTGGACCAGAAGGAGGAGACAAAGGAGGTTATATTGTTGCAACTGGAACTCCTGAAGAAATTTCAAAAAATCGCAAATCATATACAGGTTATTACTTACGAAAATATTTTGAGAAAAGACCTCTTATAGTTTCTTAGTACTATTTAAATAATAATCTGTCATAATCATAATATAAATGAAAATCTGTTCTTCTTAATTTTGCTGAACTTGAGAGTTCTCTTCCATAAGGAATAAATATTGAATAGTCATATCTACATATAGCAAAATACCAAACATCTCCTTTTTTTGGAGGAGGTACTGTTTTAGAAAATGCAGAAAAAGGTATTGCCATTTCAATTTCCCATCCCATATCAACATTTTCATCATTAAGAGTCCCATTTAATTTAACAGCAACTTTGGTTTCTGAAGAAAATCCTTTAACATTATTCAGATAATAGACCCCCTTTCTGTGATAAAAACCGTCAAATAATGTTCCAAGTATATTTGAGTTTATTTCATAATAATAAGTTGAATCAAATTTTGGTTTTATAAATACTTCAAAAACATCGTCATTCCATACAGGTCCATCTTTTTCCTTGACATATCCAATAAGACATTTATCCTCCATTTTTCCTGCAATATAAAGATAATTGTCATCATATTTAATCCAGACAACTGTATTTGAATATGGACTTCTTACAAAATTCCCGGGTATATAAAATTTTTTAATTGTAGGGGTTTTTCCCCATTCTTCTTCAGTTATGTTCCCATCAATTACAATTTCATTTTTAACTCTTTCTGCAACATAAAGTTCTCTTTCGCACCAAGCAAAAGTTGAAAATAATAATAAAAAAACTAAAAGATTTTTTTTCATTCTGTCCTCCTTTCACTATTTTCTGATATTACATTTATTCCTAATGGTATAATAAGTTTCTGCCCGGGATAAATTATATCACTTTTTAAATTATTAATTCTTTTCAAATCATATACATTTACTTTAAATTTATTTGCAATTTTTGAAAGAAAATCACCTTTTTGAACTATATAAATTTTCTGACCTTCACCTTTCTCTGAATCTATTTTTTCTATAATTTGAGTGTCTGAAGTTATAGATTCTTTCAACTTTAAAATTTCTTTTTCATGTCTTGCAAATTCATCAATAATAATTTTGTTATTCTCATTGATTGTTTTTTTTGTTAAATCTAATTCATTTTTAAGATTAAAAATTTCATTATTTAAATTTTCAATATTTCTGCCTGATTCTGACATTTTGTTTTTCAAATTTGAAATTTCTTCGTAAAAACTACTTAATGATTTTACAAGAGTTGAAGTTGAGGCAACTAAGTCATTATATGTTTTTTTAAGAGTAGATACATTTTCAAATAACTCATCATTTTTTGTAAAACTTTTCTCTGAAATTTCTTTTAAATCCCTGTTTATGTAAAAGAGTTCTCTTTTAAATGAAAATATTTCACTTTCCTGTCTTGTTAATTCATCAATCATAATTTTATTCTGCGCTTTTAAAGAGTTTTCAACTGTTTCAATTTTTGTTTCTAAATTATTTGCCTGTTTTGAAATATTTTCAATGATATTTGCAAGTTTTAATTGCGAATCCTTTAAATTCAAAAGGTTATTCTGTAGGTCGGTTATTATTTTTGTAAAGGAATTTTGGGATTCATTTATTGATTTTTGTAAATTCAGTGGAAGAGAAAGAATATCTAAATAATTCTTTTTTACTGAAGATAATTCTTTTTCAATATCAACAACTTTTTTATTTAATTCATCTTCAATTTTTTTATTTTTCTCATCCGTCGTTACGATTACTTCATCAATTTTGCCTTTCATTTCATTAATTCTATTAGTTAATGATTTTATCTCTTCTTTCAGAGTTATAATATCAACTTTTATTTTTTTTATTTCATCTGTAAAATCTTTTTCTTTTTTAAAATACTCATTTAAAGAATTGATTGCTTCTGAAATTTGCTTTGTATTTGTTTGTAAAATGTTAAATAACTCTGATTGATTTTCTTCTAATCTTTTTATTTTTGATTGATTTTCTTCAAATTCTTTTATTATTGATTGATTTTCTTCAAGTTTTTTTATTCTTTTATCAAAATTCTCTGCAGACAATAGAAGTGCTTCTTCTATATCTTTTACTTTTTCCTTTGATATTTCTTCTTTTTTATTAGGTATGGTTGTGCATCCTGTTATGAAAATCAAAAAAAATAAATAAATATATTTTTTCTTCATTTTTTCTCTATCCCTATTTTAAACTCACATCTTCTATTTTTTGCCCACGCATTTTCATTATTGCCAATCACAGCAGGTTTATCCTCTCCATAACTTACTGTAAATAATCTTTTTGGTGAAACACCAAGGTTAATTAAAAAATTTCTTACACTTAAAGCCCTTTGTTCTCCTAAAACAAGATTATACTCCCTCGTTCCTCTTTCATCACAATGTCCCTCTATTAAGACCAGTATTTCGGGTTTTTTTACAAGATAATCTCCTATTTTTTTAAGAATTTCTATATACTCTTTTTTTATTTCATAACTATCATAATCAAAATAAATATTTTTAAAAATTTCCGCCATTTCCTGATTTATTTCAGATGGATTTATAAATTTTACACTTTCAGGTATTGGAGATAGATTTTCTTCTATTATTTCTTCTGAATATTCTTTTTTTTCTAAATTCTTTTTAACTGTTTCTTCTATTGGAGGAGTGATTTTAGGTATTTTGGGCATTTCTTGAATAATTTTTGAAGTTTCGGGGGTTGTTTTTGATATTTCAGGAATTTTAACTTCTTCTTTTGATTCTTCAGTTCCAATTAATTTAATTATTTTTTCTTTTATTGATCCTTCTTCAACTTTTTTTTCTTTCTCTGGAATAATCTGGCACCCTGAACTCAAAATTAAAAAAATTATAAATACATATCCTGAAATTATTTTTTTCTTCATAATTATAGATAAATTATAACAAAATTTTTATTCAACGGTCAATTTATATTTATCCTTTGAAATAACCTCGTAAAATAATAATTTTTCTTTTTCACCTACATATCTTTTTGTAATCGTTTCAAGATATTCATTGTTTTTGCCGGTAATTTCCACCATTATTTTTATATCTCTCTTTTTTGATTGTATTCCATAAATTTCCATCTGAAGTTTATTATTTATAATTTTTGCTTTAATCATTAGTGGATTTCTGTAAGGATTTTGGATTTTCAAATCAAGCCCTTCTTCTTTTGAAACTGTTGCATCAATGCCAGGAGAAACATAACTTACAGGTGAAGAATGATTTTTTCTTTCTCTTATTGATATTCCGGAAAGGAGTGCTAAATTATACAGAGTTGTTGCAACCTGACATAAACCACCTCCAATGCCGGGAACTCTTTTCTCTCCAATTATTGTGGATGCAGGACCCATTTCATCTTCAGGAATTTTATTTATAATTTCTTCTATAAAAGAAAATTCAATACCGGGATAAAGGATATATCCATCAAGTATTTTTACAGCAGTTTCAATATTTTTCTTTCTTGCATCAATTCCATCTTTAAAATAGGTTGCATATTCAGCCCACAAATAGTTAAAATTTTCACAGAAAATAAACTTTGTAAAAATCGATAAAATTAAAATAAAAACAAATTTTTTCATTTTTCAACTACTTTTAAATTATTTTCATTTGAACTACCATATACATCAGGGAAATACATTAAATATACTTTTGCAGGTAAAACATGAAAGGAACCAACTATTTCCGGTCTTATATAATATGTTATTTCTTTTGTTTTTTCGCCATCCCATCCTATTCTGAAAAATACTACCTTTTCATCCATTATCTGTCTTTCACTATAAAGATTATAATCTTTTTCATCTTCAAGCACTTCAAAACCACTTGGTAAAGGGTCTTCAATTATAATAAATTCATAAAAATTTTCTCCTGTTATCTTAAGTTTTACCCTTATTTTATCTCCAATTTTTACAGGTCCATTCAATGGTTCAAATTTTTCTTCAATTTCTTCCCCTTTTTTCTCAAGTATTACTTTTTCATAAGTTCTTTCAATTTTAAAACCAAAATTTTTTTCAGTAATTAACCCTTTTTGATAATAACTGAGTAAACTTGAATAATATAAATTACCCATTCCTTCTTTTTCAATTTTAATTATATTCTGGCTTCCTTTTTTTATTTCTTCCTCATCAATCTTAATATCTGTACTGAATTTTTTAAGTGTCTCTCTTGTAACTTTCATTTCTTTTATTTTTTCATCATTAAGATATAAAAGAAGTGTGTAATCCGGTTGAAGTTCTGAGGGGTTTTTTAGAAGGAAATCGGTCATGGCATTTATAACTATTGATGTTTCTTTCGTTGACCTCCAGTGTCCCATTCTTCTCATTTCAACAAGATACCTTATAATTTTATAAATTTCTTCTCTTTCAGGTTCAATCTGTAAAGTTGCTTTTAAGACCCATGAGGTTGCTTCAATATTGCTGTCAATCCATCTATAATAATTCCCTTCTTCACAAAGAAAAAATGCAGAATAAGGAGTTAAAAATTTTATCTCTTTATATATTTTATCAAGAAGATTTTTTGCTTTATTTTTATCAAACTCATTCAGAATGATAGAAAGTAATGCTCCTGAATAGGGATGAATATTTTCCCCCGAAATTAATTCATTATAAAGTTTTTTAGAATATTCTCCAATAATTTTCCTTTCTTCATCTGTTATACTTTCTCCACAACTTTCAAAAAATGAATATAAAACATAAATGAGTGTCTCTTTTTCTTTGATATTCGGAATTATACTTTTAAGATAGTTTTTCCCTTTTTCAAATACTTTTTCATCAATGATGTATCCTGATTTTTTTATTTCTGAAAGTCCATACATAACATAAGAACTTAAATAGGGATTGGATGGGTCATTTTCCCACCATCCCCAGCCACCATCTTCATGCTGATACCTGTATAATCTTAAAAGTCCTTTATTCATAATTTCAGGAAGTTGTCCAAGAATATTTTGAAAGTTTATAAGATTATCAGCAAGAAAGGAAAGGTCTTTAACTCCAAGATTTTTTATTGCAAGATTAAAATAAATTGCGGGTAGAAATGTATTCATTGTTTGTTCTGTACATCCATAAGGGTAGTTTACAAGGTATTCAATGGCATGATACATACCTGAAGCAATTGATGGATATATAATTGAAACTATACTCGTCTTATATGAATTCAAAGGAATATCAAATTTTTCTACTATCTCTTTATCACATTTGCCTGCTTTAACTTCCCATACCTGATTTCCATGTAAATAAACAGGTATTTCAAGTTCAATTCCATCGTTTACTTCTGAATTCCATGCTACAAGTGTAAATTTTGCTTTTTCAACATCTTTAACCTTTATCTGCCAGTTAATTTTCTTTTCCTTATTTGATTCAATGGAAATTTCAACCTCATTTTTATCAAAAATTTCAAATCCTTCTCCTTTCAGGGCAATCTTTAAATTTTGAGTTTTTTCTGTATAATTGTGAATAATCCCTGAAATAAAAAGAATGTCATCTTCAACGAGGAATCTTGGTGTAATTAATCTTACAATAAGTGGTTTTGATGTTTTTATTTTATTTATTCCAGTTCCTACAAGAGTATCATTTGTTATGGCAACTGCCTTTGCTCTCCATGTTGTTAGATTATCAGGAAGTTCAACATTGATAATTGCCTCTCCATTTTTATCAGTAATTATATATGGATTCCAGTAAGCAGTGTCTTTAAATTTTTTTCTTATTTCTATATCTTTTATGTCTTTTGAAGCACCTCCATATGAATATTCCATGAAAGAATAAAAAATCACAACAGAATTTGGTTTATCACCGTAAAAAAAGTCCTCAATTTTCCTCTGTAATTCGGGAGAAATTGAATAAATTGCCTCATCCACAACCTGAAAGGATAATTCACCAAAGACAGGATTTCCTTTAAAATCGGTTGTCCTTATTCTATAAGTTGCTTTTTCTTTAGGAAGATAATTGTTTTTGTCTGGAATTATATCAACTTTTAAAAATTTCTCCTGAGGAGTAATTTTTATATTTTTTGTAATCTCATAAAATTTTTTATTTCTCACTCCAAAAACAGATACATAAACATTTGGAAGATATTCCTTTTTTATCGGTATTTCAATTAAGATAGAATTTCCTTTCATATTAATTATTTTTGTATCATGGATTTTATAACTTTCAAGATTAAAAAATAATGTCATATCAGGAATTGTTGAATTTATAAGTATTTTTGCATTTTCTCCTGTTTTGTAATTATCTTTATCAGTTATAATTTCAAGTTCTTTTTTCCCATAACCAAAATAATAATTTTCAGAAGCAATCCATATAAATTTATTAAATGTGATAAGGTTATTATACTCATCCAAAGAAGATGCAGAAACTTTTATATATCCACATACTTGAGGTTTTATATTTATTTCAATTTTTCCATTTTCATCTGTTTTTAATGTATCAGTAAGGATTTTTTTATAGTAATACTTTCTATTTTTATAAATTTCAAGTTCTACACCAAAATTTACAATTTTATTTTTTACAGGAATACCATCATGGTCAATCAATTCTATTTTTAAAGGTATATTTTCATCCGGTGAATAGAGATACTTTGAAGTTATTATGTTAATTTTGAAATTACCTGGATAAACTTTGAAAGAACAAATGTCTTTAACCTCTCTATTGCTTATATCTCTCACTCTTACTTCTACTGTATGAATTGTTTCACTCTCATATGAACTTTTTGTTTGAAATTCTATTAATGCTTCACCATTTTCATTTGTTTTTGTCTCTCCTGAAATTAAGTATCTTCTATAACCATAATATTCACCTTCATATCCTTCTTCGTAATCCTCGTATTCCCACTGCAGTGTCTCATATACTGAATAACTTACTTCTGCTTCTTTTAATGGTGCTCCAAAATAATATTTTGAACTTATTAAAATTCTTACTTTTTCATTTGGTAAATATCTTTCCTTATCACTCTTAACCTCTACAAAAAATTCCGGTTTTCTATATTCAAGGACTTTAAAGGAAACACCTCCATAATAACTGGAATTTACAGATGAAACATCTATACTATAAATTCCAAGTGGAGGTTCTTCAGGAATTGTAAAAAAACCTGAAAAGGAACTGTTTCTTACCTCTAAATCTGTTGAATATATAATATTTCCTGCCGGGTCTTTTATATCTACTTTAACAGATTTATCATCTATTAATGAATAATAACTTCCTTCATCTTTTCTTAAAATTCCTTTAAAATAAACTGTCTGCCCTGGTCTATATACAGGTCTGTCTGTATAGATGTAAGATATCTCTGGTTTTGGATACCAATCATATCTATAAAAAGGGTAAATAGGATTAAAAAAAGCAAAACAATTTTCTTTAATCGCTATAACTAAATCATGAAAATCAATGGATTCAATTATTCCTCTTTCATCTGTTGTTTTTACAATTCCAAAATTATATTTATTAAGTTTATTGTCATAATGTGAAAAGTAAACTTTTACTTTTGGTAAAGGTTTTCCTGTTATTAAATCAACCACATAAAATTGATTCTGGAAAAAAATTTGATTTTGAGTTCTTTTATTTACAATTCCAATATCAGTAACAATTATCAATTTTCTATTCTCACCTAAATTTTCCGGTTTAACAACTATTATATAAACTCCAAATGGCAATTTTCCTATTTCAAATTTCTTATGGTAAAGGTCGCTCAATGGTGATGGATATTCAATTTTAATTTCCTTTGAGAATATAAGTTCACATTCTTCTAAATTTACTGATTTTTCAATATATGATAAGTTTGGTGCTTTTTCCCAGTTAACTTTATTAATTTCAGATAAAATATCAACTTTATAAATGTCAAGTTTTATTTTTGAGATTCTGAAAGAGTTATAGTAAAAATAAACATTTTCAGATGGTAAAAAAGTATTTGTTTTGGTATATAAACTGAAAGATTTTGGTCTTAATTGTAAATGAATTGGTGGTATTTCTGTTATTTCTCCTTTTTTAACCTCAATATTTCCTGCAAAGGTAGTTTCATATCCCTGAGTATAAGTATAAATTTTGTATATTCCAGGAAGAAGACCTTTTACAATAAATTTACCTTTTTCATCGGTTTTGGTGGATTTATATGTTTTTCCTTCTGTTGAAATATATACATTTTTTAATGGTTTATTTTCACTGTCAAAGATTATACCTGAAATACCTCCTCCAATCATTAATGTAAAATTGATTCCTCCTGTTTCTTTATTTTCTTCAACAACTATTCTGTTTTTATCTGCTCTTACATATCCTTCTTTCTCACAAAAAAGGTAATTTTCTCCAGGATATAAATTTGTAATTCTGTAAAAACCATCTTTATTTGTATAGACAGAAATTGAATAATTTCCTACTTTTGCTCCTTCAACTGGTTTTGAATTTTCATCATATACATAACCACTTATTGAACCTGGCTTTTTCATAACAATTTTATATGTCTTAATTCCATACTTTGCCTGATTTACCTCAATTCTACTATTCCAAAGAAGAAAGCCATGAGCAATACTTTTTAGATAATAATATCCAGTTTTAAGATTTTCTATTGTAAACTCACCATTTTTATTTGTTTTTGTTATTTTTGAATCTTTTTCTGTAAGTGGTGATATTGCTTCAAGTTTAACTTCAGCATCTTTAACAGGATTATTATTCAAATCAACAACAATCCCCTTAATTGTATCCCCAAAAATAAGGGAACTTAACATAAGAAATAAAAATATTTTTTTCATTTTTCCCCTTTATTTTTTTATATTTTTAAAGTCATTTTCTGAAAAACTTATCCCTTTAAATTTATAAAAAATTGCTCCATTTAAATCTTTTATCCCTGAATTATTGAAACATATTTTTATTGCATAATTAACTGTTTTCGCTTCACCCGGTAACACAACTCCTTCTTTACCTTCTTTCCTTATTATAAGTCCTTCTGTAAGTGGATTTATTGTAAAAGGACTATTTACAGGGATAGGATTTTCAGGAAATGTTATTTTAATTTTAATTTCATTAAGTTCATCAAATTTTACAGGAGGATATCTTATATCCTGAGTTGAAGCAATAACAGTAAAATTTATAATACTTTCTCCAAGGGAAGGATAAATTGGAATAAAACTGCCTGCACACCCTCTTGTTTTTCCATCTTTAATTAATGTAATAAAAATTGGTCTTGGAGGTTGTGAATTTAATATTGAATTGAATGAGGGTATTTTATTTGTTTTTAAGTAATTTATAAGGGTTTCTCTTGATAATTCAAGAATTTCAATTTTAAAATCATTTTGAGAATATAAGGAAGGAATGATCAAAAAAAATGTTAGAAGAAATTTTTTATATCCCCCAAACCCTTTTTTAAAAAATGATAACATTTTATCCTTTTATAACAGCAAGTGGGATCATCTTTGCAACTTTTTTAGAAATACCAGCACCTTCAACAACTTTAATAACTTCATCAACATCTTTATATGCAGAAGGCATTTCCTCTGCAAGTCCCTTTTCGCTAACTGCTTTAGGTATAATCCCTTTTTCAAGTAATTCCTTTGATATACTTCTTCCTTTTGCTTCTTTAATTGCTTGACTTCTTGACATCATTCTTCCTGCTCCATGACAGGTGCTTCCAAAAGTTTCCTCCATTGCTTTATCTGTTCCAACAAGTATATATGAAGCAGTTCCCATTGTTCCTGGAATTATTACTGGTTGCCCAACATCTCTATATTTTTCAGGAATTTCATCATGACCTTTTGGAAATGCTCTTGTTGCTCCTTTTCTGTGGACATAAACTTTCTTTTTATTTCCATTTACCTGGTGTGTCTCATATTTACAAATATTATGGGCAACATCATATACTGTTTCAATTTCAAGTTTTTCAGAAGGTGTCTTTAGAATTTTTTCAAATGTTTCACATATCCAGTAATAAATCATCTGTCTGTTTGCAAAAGCATAATTTGCTGCTGCCTTCATTGCTTTAAAATATTTCTGTCCTTCTGGTGAATTACACGGAGCACACGCAAGTTGTCTGTCAGGTAGTTTAATTCCATATTTATGAACAACTTTACCAAACATATCAAGAAAATCATCACATATCTGATAACCAAAACCACGACTACCTGTATGAACCATTATTGTAATCTGGCCAAAAAATATACCAAACTTTTCAGCAATTTTCTCGTCATAAACATGAATAACTTCCTGTATCTCAAGGAAATGATTTCCTGAGCCAAGAGTTCCTGTCTGTTCAAGTCCTCTCTCATATGCTCTATTACTTATAACATTCGGGTCGGCTCCTTCAAGACATCCATATTCTTCAATATTTTCAAGGTCTTCTTTTTTGCCATATCCATTTTCAACTGCCCATTTTGCTCCTTTTACTATAAGTTCTTCAAGTTGTTTTCTTTTTAAAGATAATTTTCCAGTTGAACCAACACCTGAAGGTATATTATAGAAAAGTCCATTTAATAAGTCCTGAATTTTATCCTCAATATCCTTTCTTGTTAAATTTGTCCTTATCAATCTCACCCCACAATTGATATCGTAACCTACAAATCCAGGAACAATTACACCACTTTCTTCATTAAAAGCACCAACTCCACCAATAGGAGCACCATAACCCCAGTGAACATCAGGCATTGCTAAACTATATTTAACTATACCGGGTAATTTTGCAACATTTGCTACCTGTTCAATTGCTTTATCTTCAATCGCTTTTTTGATTAACTTTTCTGAAATAAAGATGACCCCTGGAACCCGCATATCTCCAATTTTAGGTATCATCCACTTATATTCATTAATTTTTTCTATTTTCAATTCTTCTGCCATTTTTTCTCCTTTTCATTTTTATGATTATTATACCTTAAAAATTTCCAACTGGTTAATTTATTGAAGAATTTTCATGGATTGGTAATTGTTAATGGTTAAATATCCCAGACCTTTTTTATAGTATATTGACACAACTTTATTGCTTTTTCATCATTTATTACTTTTTCAACTTCACTGATTAAAATTTCTTTTTTGAAATCAAAAAATTTTTCTGTAATAAGTTTAGAAATAGCACCAGCCATAACCATATTCGCAATTCTTATATCTCCTGTTTTTTCAGCAATTTCAGTTGCAGGAACTTTAATTATTTTTTCATTTTTATTTTCAAACTTTATAAGTGAAGAATTCAAAATTATATAAGCATCGTCTTTCAAATATTTTTTAAGCATCTTATAAGACATCTCATTTAAAAAAGCACCAATATCACAACTTTCGCTTAATGGAGAAAAAATTTCCTTTTCTTTTGAAATTATTACAAAACAATAAATATATCCTCCTCTCATTTCAGCACCATATGTTGGAAGACAACTTACATAATAATTTGCCTTAATTCCAGCATAAGCAAGTAATTTCCCGAGGGTTAAAATTCCCTGTCCTCCTGAACCACCCAGAATTATTTTGACTTTATTCATATTTTCCATATTCCTTCCATACATTAAGCATCAAAAGGTATCTTTCAAGAGGCATTCCTGTATAAATGCAGTTTGAAGTTGAAAAGATATACCCATATCCGGGCATACCATTTTTTAAAGCATATAAACATGACTCTATTACTTGTTCATCCGTTCCTGTCTGGAGTAAACCACAATTTACATTTCCAATAAGACAAACTTTTTCTCCATATTTTTCCTTTACAAATTTAATATCAACCCCTGCTTGAGGGTCAAGGGAGTGTAAAGCATGAGGATTTGCCTGAACAAGTTGGTCTATTATTGGCATTATATTTCCATCAGTATGTTTTATAGTATAAAATCCCATATCCCTGTATCCTTTTATTAACTTTGAAAGATAGGGAGTTACAAATTCTGAAAACATAGAGGGACTTAAAAATGGCCCACTATTGAAGCAGTAATCAGAACATAAAGCAAATCCATCAAGATATGTTTTCTTTTTTATAATTTCTGCATTTTGGAGGGCTTGATTTACCATATCTTCTGCTTCTTTTTTCAATTTTTCTGGTTCATCAGCAATTCTTTGAACAAATTCCATCATTTTTTCTCCTGAAGGTATCCCGAAAGTTGCATCTCCATGTATCATAAGAAAATATTTATCATCACTTATCTCCCTTATTAAATCAACCATCCGGATTATTTCTTCAAGGGTAGAGGGATTTGGATGAATGAAGATTGCGCTGTGATTGAAAGTTTCTGCTGTTTTTATAAAAATTTCTGCCATATCTTTTCTATGTAGATCTCTTTCTTTTTCAGTCATCTGGTACCATTGTGAATAATTTCTGTGAGATGGATGAACTCTTCCAAAGGCTTCCATTGTCAGAAAAAAAACAAGTTCAAAATGTGGAACAAGGCCCTTTAATGGTTTTCTTTCAAGTGCATTTATAAATCTTTCTTTTGGTGTCATTTTATTCTCCTTTAATTTTATCCTTTTTTAACCAAGTGTAAATCCAATGGGTGTTTTTGTTATCCAACTTATAAAAATCCATACTCCTGCTGTAACAAAACTACCACATACCATTCCAAGAAAGAAGATTTTTGTTTCCGAATAAACCTTTGCTCCACCATATTTCATTATAAGTGTTTTTGCTGTCCACGCAATAAAAACAGAAAACCAGGTATGAAAAACAGGATGTGGTATTCCAATTGCAAGCCCTATAGGAGATAATGGCCATCCAGGAATTCTACTTCTTGCAAATAAAACTAAAATCATTAAAAATGCGCCTATACCTGTAAAAAGAAATTGTTTTTTCCCAAATAGGATAGGTTCTTTCATTATGTTTATAATGTAATTTGCCATAAAATCGGTTGCTCCACCAAACTGCCATGAAGATAAATTAATTCCACCATGTTTATAGGCAAGAAAGAGAGTCATAATTGAAGAACTGATAAGTGTAAAAATTATAGAAAGCAAAATTGCAATTACCAATCTTTTTAAATTAATTTTAAAATTATCTGCAAGTTTCAATCCATTTGCAGTTGATACCATTACACTTGTTCTTATATCAGCAGCCCATGGAAATGTTAAACCAAGAGCAACAAGTCCCTTATTTCCTATATATTCTGAACCAAAAGTATAAATTGTGCCAGCAGAGGGTATAAGTGGAGCCCGATAATATGCAAGTCCTGCTTGAGATATAATCCTTGTCATTCCAAGAAAAATTAAAATAGTAATGATTGTAAAATAAATAGAGGGTAATAATTTAAGACCGGTTCTGTTTATCCACCAGATAACAAATAAAAAACATAAAACAAAACCCCAGAAAGAAATTTTACAGGGAAATTCTTCTTCACCGTTTTCTAACTTTTTACCAATACTTTTCAAAAATATTTCCTTTAAATGTTTTCTTGCTATCCAGAGACAACTTAAAGATAAGACAATTAAAGCACCGAATGATTGAAATGCAACTTCCTGACAGGCAGGGTCTGAATAAGGTAAAACCTGTCCCATTGAATATCCTGTCATTTTGAAAAAACCAGTTTCAATTATAAATAAAAAGGCAAAAAGCCAGACACTTAAAAGAACATCTTTTGGCATTAAAAAAGCAAGCCCTATGACCTCAAATCTAACAGATAAAACCAAAGCAGTTGTAAATCTAAAAATAGGAACCCATTTATACAGTTGAGGGGGACGAAAGACAGGAAAAAGTTTGGAAAGTCCATTTAGATTATAAAAAAAGAAAGGAATAAAAAAACCAATCCAAAAAATTTTTTCTTTTAATAAAGTTTTTTCTTTAACCATTTCATTTGGTAATTCAGTAAGAGGATAAATTAATCTTTCTTTTTCTATCCACTGTTTGCTTAACATAATAATCAAGAAAATTGATAGAAGATAAAATGCAATTATGAAAGAGAACCAGTTTAAAAGAGGAATTATCCATTCATTCCATGGAATTTTCATATTTTTAGGGAGTCCTTCATAAAGATACCATATTGCATTGTAATTTTTAGGAAAAAGATGTTTTGGTAAATATGGATGAATAAATTTATCCCATTCATTTACAGGGGTTGCATAATAAAAAATTCCTCCAAGAAGTCCTATTAAATTCATTGTAAATCCCCAGGATGGTATAGCACAGGCAACTATCATCATAATATAAACAGTGATTAGTTCATGAGGTGTGAGATATAATTTTTTAATGAATTTTTTAGTAAACTGATTTAAAATTCCTATAAGTATGAAAAACAAAAATATAGCAGCACCTGTTGAATAATCAGCAGCAAGGGCAGAACCATGAATATAAAGAACATTTAATGGCTCACCAATCCCTATTAAAACCGAAAAAAACAAACCAATCAATATACTTTTTAACGAAATCATAAGAATTTATTTTAAAATTTTTTTGAAATTCCTGTCAAATTTCCAAATAATTAACTATTCAGAAAATTCAAATTCTGTTTCAGAAGTCCACTTTGTTCCCCAGCCAGGTTCAAAGTCAAGTGTATTTATAGAGCATATTGATTTATTTTCTGAGAATTCAATCACATTACCCATACTTCCATTTTGAATTTCAAAACTCAATCTTATTCTTTTATTTTTATCTGGTCTTATTTCACTCAATTCATTCCAAGGTATAGCAAATTCATAAATATATCCATCTTCATTCCTTTCAACAATAACTTTTGAATTTTCCACCTTACATTTTTCAGAAAGGAATTTATAGTCAATTGGAAGTGGATGAAGATAATAAAAATCAGGAGTTCTTACTCTCATTATTTCTGCTTTTCCATCATCTGTTGGGTAAATTAAATACTGATAAAGGCCAGAAATATAATGACCAAATCTATATAAAGGAGAATCCGGAGGAAATACTTCATATTCTTTTATCCATTTTTTTCTTTCTATATTCCCAAGAGAAATTTTTATCATATCTCCACTTGAAGCAGGAATTGGTCCAATTTCAGCATAAACATAATCACCTGGTGGATTCTGAAACTTATGTAAATTTTTTCCAGATAATAAAGAAGGAAGTATATTTTTTGTTTTATCTTTTACTCTTGCCATTCCATATAAAAATTCATCATCATATGCAAATGAAACCTCACATGCAAATTCACCGGTTTCCTTAACAAAATTTTCCCATGGATACCATGCCTTTAAAGTTAAATTTTCTATATTTCGCCCTTTTATAAGAATAATTGGCATTGCTTTTATTGCCTTCCATTCATCTATATTTCCATCAACTACTATTTTCCCTCTTTTTATGACACAGAATACAAGATTTTCTTTTAATTTTGCCTCTCCTTTATCTGTCTTTACAATTATTTCTGATGGAAAGTTATTTGTTGTTAAATCTGCATTTTTTATTTTAAATTTAAAACTTCTTTTTTCTAAGGGGGAAAGAACAAAGTCAATATTATCTTTCTCAAATTCAAGTCCTTCACTTTTTATAATTAATTTTCCTTTTAAAGCAGAATTATAAACATTTTTAATATCAATCATAAGTTCATTTTCCTTTCCAATTTGATGAACAAAAATCTCACATGGCCTTAAATTTTGATAATCCGCTTCTTTTAAAATTTTTAGGAAATTTTCAAAATTGATTTTTGAGACAATATATTTTGGATTTTTATCAACTGGAATATAAACTTTATTATCTTTCCTTTCAAATTTTACCTGGTTACCATAAATATCATAAATTTTTAAATCAGGTATATTTTTAATAATCATGGTTGGCTTATCATCACAGAATTGACCCCAGAAAACATTTCTCATCCATTGATATACACCACATAGAGATGTTGAAACAACTGCAACATTTTCTTTTTCTCCTTTAAAAACCAAAACAAATGGTGGTCTTTCAGGATGTGCAAAACCGGTAAATTCTTTATTATTCAGAAACCTTGAAAGAGTGCTTGTCCAGGCAGTAGATGTATTGGGAAAACCATCCTTATCAAAAATAAGTTTTGTTTGAAATGGAGATAATTTTTTCCAGCCAAGAGATATTTCATTTAATAAATTTCTAACTGTTGCACTATCACCCATCCATGTAATCCATGTCTCTGTATCCCATACCTCTTTTTTATAATAATTTGCAAGTGAAGGAGAATAACATGCCTGGATAGGTAACTCATAGTGGGTTGAAAGAACATCTATATCTTTTTCCATTCCTGCTGCAAATATCTTCCAGTTTGTATTATGAGAAGAATCAGCACCAACAATTTTTATATTAGAAGAAATCATATCCCTTGCTTCTCTCACTTTTTTAAATAAGTTTCTGTAATGCTGGCCTGTTGATTTCCATCCACTTATACCTCCTCCTTCCCATGGTTCATTCCATACATTAAATGCTTTATTTATATCTATATATCTTTTACCATATTCATACCAGGCATTTTTCCAGTCATCATAAAATTCTCTTCCAGGTGACCAGTCAAGTTTAATTTTGAAATTTTTATATGGAATATCAAAAAAATCTCCTTTTGGTTTTGCCCATTCAGGTGCCCCTTCTGTTAATGTCATAACATAAATTTTACTTTCTCTACATCCATTCATAAATTTATCAGTATACCACTTGAATTCTCCTTTTTTTGGCTCAAATCCATTCCAGCCAACTTCATATCTTACCCAGTCAATTCCAATTTTCTTTAATCCTTTTAAAAATTTTATATCATTATCTCCTGCTGAAACCATAAATAAACCATTATAATTAAAATTTTCTGTATCCCTTTCAAAAACAATCGAATAATTAAGAATATGCAAGGGTAAAATTTTATCCTTCTCTTTTAAAATTAAAAAAGAAGAAAATGTCCCATATTTATCATTTGGCATCTCAAATGAAAAATCCATTTTTTCATCCTTTTTTAATTCAATTATAATTTTTTTATTTAAAACAACTTCTTTCGCTATAAATCTATTACCAGGAGCCCAACTCCCTTCACCTTTATCATCTGATAGAATTACAAAATAGGATAATAAAATAGAATCAAGTTTTTTATCTTTATCAGAGGTTAAAGAAAAGGAAATAACAGGTTTTTCATTTTTAAAAAATACAAAATTTGTTCCTGTTATATTGACATCCTTTTTTATATTTGAATCAATTGATTCTAATAATTCAAAAGATGAAACTGGTAAATTTGAAGGTCCATAGAAACTAATCTCATTTTCTCCTTTTTTTAAATTTAATGGGACTGTATAAATAAATTCAAAATATTTTCCTTTCTTATTAACTGGTATAAAAGTTGGTATATATCCTTCATCCCATCCCTGTTTATGTAAAATCTCCTTATCTCCTATTTTAACTAAATAACCAACCCCTTCATTTAGAATATTTTCTGGCAAAGTCCCTTCAAATTTTAAAAAATATATACCCTCTTTATCAATATTTACTTTAAATTTTAAATTTTCTCCTTTAATCTCATAATTCTTAATATTTATTCCGCTATATAAAAAATTTGAAACTAAAAACAGAAATAAAAAAATTCCCTTTTTCATTTTTACTCCTTTTTTTCAGTTCTTAAATAAACTGCTGGAACTACTGTTTTCTCTAAATCACTTCTACTATAATAGAATTCTAAGATTGCTCCACCTACACCCTGATAATACTCAATTAAAATTTTATGCCATCCTTTACTTAATTCAATTTCTCCTTTATCTTCTGTTGCTCCATGGTCTGTCCAGTTATTTATTATCATTTTTTCATCAATTTTAACCCTTATTCCATCATCTGAAACTGTATAAAATGTATATTTATCATCTTTATCAATATAAATCTCTCCAGAATATCTTACAGCCACCATTTCACTTTGACCTGTTTTTTCACTTAATACTCTGTTATCTATAAAAACTAAAGGTGAAATTTCTGTCTTTTTTAAATTTGAAAATTCTCCATTTTTATTTGAAATATAATATTCTGTTTTCAATCCAACTGGTGGTTCATTAGGATTTTCTTTTGTTTTAAATGTATATCTGTCTTCCCATAAATATGAAGGTGATGTAATTTTTATTCCATTTTTATCCTCTGCAGTTATTGTAAATTCATATTTCTGACCTGGTAAAAGATTATCAATTTTTATATTTGCTTCTTTTGAATATGATTTTGAATTAATTTTGTTTTTTGTATTGTAGAGATAATAGTCAACTGAAAAAATTGAAGGAACATTTGCCAAAAGATTCATTAACACATATTTATCTCCAATATCCTTGATTTTAAAATTATTTATTGATACAGGATTTGCTTTCTCTTCAATTATAATCAATCTTGGATATTCTACTGCCTCTATTTCTAATTCAACAAAATTCTTATCCTTTTTTATAATTTTAAATTGAATTTCTTTATCTTTTATCGGGTCATAAAATGAGATATTTGAATTTTCTCCATAAATATTTTTTATTTTAACTCTGAAATTCATTGGTCCTGGCGGGTTTGTAATATCATAACTCATAACATAATAAGCACAGATAAACTTATTATTCTTTGTCTGGAAAGGTAAAAATGTAAACATATCCCTGTAATATAATGGTGGATGATTCTGGTCTCCTTCAAATACTTTTGGTTGTTTTTCATCAATTGAAATTACATCTATATCTATCTGCCTTACATCCTTTAAATCCTCTGAGTCCTTAAATTTATCAACAACATTTTTTAATACTTTCATAGCAGGAGTAGAAATTTCCTCAAATGAATATTTTGAATATTCTTTTGGATTTATATTTGATGGTAAAATTCCCATTCCTCTATCATCCCTATCATATGCACAGAAAATATAAACTTTTGAAATTCCCTTATTTATCCAGAATAATAATGCCCTTATAATTGACTTTGCTTTATAATCAAGTGCTTCCTTTTCTACTTTTATCCCTGCCTCATATGCATTAAATCCATGTTCAGTCATATAATGGTAAAATCTATTAACTCCTTCTGGTTTTGATTTTCTATATTCCGGATATAAATGTCTTATTAAATTTTCTGTTTGAACACCAAGATGAGCCCCGCCCTCAGGCATACACCAGATTAAATTTTCGGGAATATATCCTTCTATATACCATGAATATCTATCTTTTGGTGGATAGTCCTTTGGAATAATTCTTTTGCCTGTTCCATATGGATGATAGGATTGACCATCCATTTTTGGAGGCAATAATTGTATTGGAGTGTGATAAAAAGTTGTATTTGAAAATCCCCATATAACCCTTGTATTAGGATAATTCTCCTTTATATAATCAACTGTTCTTTTTCCTATTTCCCATGCATGGCCACCTTTATGAAGAAAATCCCCAGAAAACTTAACTTTAGGAGGGTCATAATAATGGTTAATTCCCCATCCACCCATAAACATTGAGCCAAAAGATAGTTCATTCCATATTTCTATTTCAAATTCATTATCGGAAAGACCTGCTTTTTTAACTGTATCACATACAAGTTTAACATATTTCATCCATCCATCTGCCATCTCTTCAAATTCTTTTGTTTCAACTGGATGAGCAGGTAAATATTTGTATGTCCTTAATTGTATTTTATCACCCTTTTTAAAATCAACAGGCAATGGTCTGCTTAAAATTCCTTTTTCTCCATCATATTTAATAATAAAAATATCTGGACAGAAATGGGAAAGGTCTTTTGTTTTTAAATTAGTTAATGCTGTATATCCCTCTTTTATTTCACCATTAACTTTTATCTTTATTTCCCTGACTCCAGAAATTGCATCTTCAAGAACTTCGCCATTCATATATTTCATTGGACATGGATAACCATGATGAGCATTTAATAATATTAATGGTTTTATTCCGTATTTCTTACATGCCTTAAAAACATTAATAAAACCTTCTTCATTATTAAGTTTATTTTCATCCCATGGAACATTGGACCAGCCAATCTCTATTCTTATATTCTTAAATCCACTTTCAGAAAGAAATTTTAATGCTGTTTCATAATCTCCATTCCAGGGAAAATTATAATTAATTCCAATACCTTCCAAAAAATCCTTACCCTTAATTGTCTCCATATAACTTCTCCATGGCTGTAAATAAAATGATTGTTTAGGCCATGGAATTTTCTTAATAAAATCAGGATTGACATATGGAGAAACCGGAAAATCTTCTGAAAAAACAAAAATAGGAAAAAAAATAAGTAATAAAAATTTTTTAATTTTCATTTTTCCACTCCTTTTTATTCTGGAATTGTTACTTTAAAATCATAATTTGCTAATTTTTTACCCATTTCTAAAGAATATGATTCTACATGTCCATCCCAGAATAAAACATTTCCAAATTTTGAATGAGGTGTGCACAAACCCTGAGTGTAAACGTCTTTTACACCATAACATGCCGCAACAACAGACCAGTTTGTTCCTAAAACATTTGTATCACATCTTTCAATAAGAAAAATTTTCATACTTTGATTACCTCCAAATTGCTCATATTTAAAATTTGATGGTCCGCCCGGAAATGCTCTGAATATATCATTAGATGGAAGAATAGCACAGTAACTTCTTCTCTTATTATACCACCACCCTGTTGTTATATTTCTGTGGGATGGACATTGATAAACCCTTCCAATGCCATCTTTATTATTCTGAGAATATGCTCTTGTAAAATAATCGTTCCAGTCCTTAATTTTTGCTCCCGGGTTAACATAATTTATAAGATAAAAGTCCCATATATAAGGTGTCCTATCCCAATAAGGGAAAACCCATCCATCCCAATCATCAACATACATAAACACTCCCTGTCCTATCTGTTTCAAATTATTCATACAACTCGCCTGTCTTGCTTTTTCTCTTGCCTTACTTAAAGCAGGTAATAACATTGCAGCCAGAATACTTATTATAGCCACTACAACAAGCAATTCTATCAGAGTAAATCCATTTCTTTTATTTATTTCTTTCATTTTTCACCTCCTTTAATAACCCAATGAATTTCTTGGTGCTTTTTCTCCATTTGGTCTCATATTTGGGAAAAGTGGTGTATAGTATGGTGGAGATTTTGTAGCACTTCCACCTATATATCCATAAATTCTATCCGGAGAAAGAATCAAGAGTTGAGCAGGAACCCAGGAAACATTTCCACCAACATACAAAACATTTATTCCTTCTGCTCCATGATTATCTCTACCTTCAGCCCTCCAATCAGTTAATCTACTAAAATCATTAGGATGAGAAGCATGATAGGGTCTTATTTTATCATCACAAACTATCACTGTTTCAGGTCTTGTCTTTACAGAAAGACCATAAATATAAGCATAAGAACATCTTCCTTTACCAACATAATTTGTTTCACTTCTTACATCATTTGTGCTGGGACATATAAAAAGAGAAGAGTCCTTAATATAAACTGAACCTTCTATTTCATTAGTTGTTGGGTCTAATTGTCCAGTTAAAAGGCATAAAGAACGGGTACATGAATTTGTTAATGTTTCATTTGCTGTTGGAAACCATCCATCATAATCCTGTGCATAAATATAAAGTGCATATCCAATCTGTTTTAAATTACTAACACAAACAATTCTTCTTGCTTTCTCCCTTGCCTTACTTAAAGCAGGCAATAACATTGCAGCCAGAATACTTATTATAGCCACTACAACAAGCAATTCTATCAGAGTAAATCCTTTCCTTTTCATATTATCACCTCCTTTTCAAATTTGTTTAGATGTCTTTACAACTATTTTAAAATATATTTTTTATTTTGTCAAGTTTTTTTATATTTCCTTTACAGAACCTCTTATTACAATCTCCGGTTTAAAAATTTCTTTTTTTGGTTCTTCTGGTATAATTATTTGTTTTCTTATATTTTCCATTATTATTTCAACTGCTTTTTTTGTCATCTGATAATATGGTGTTTTAACTGTTGTTAAATTGAAATCTTCTGCCAGAGGAGTATCATCAAATCCGCAAATAGAAATATCTTCTGGAATTTTATAACCTTCTTCTTTTAATGCTTTTATTGCTCCTATTGCACCTGCATCACTTACTGAAAATATTGCTGTTGGTAAATTATTTCCTTTTTTCAAAATCTCTTTTATTTTTTTATATGCTTTTTCTTTTGAGTCCTCAAAAAAATTCGTTTTACAATCAATTATAAATTTTTCATCAAATTCAATTCCATAATTTAAAAGAGCAAGTTTAAATCCAACAATTCTATCCCATATGACACAGGAAACCGGCTCATTTACAAGTAAATTTATTTTTCTATGTCCATTTTTTATCAAATATTCAGTCATCTTATAAGAACCATAAGCAGAATCAACAATAATCCAGTCAATTTTTGCAGTATCAATCCTTCTTCCCAAACTTAAAACACATATTTTATTTTTCTGTAAGTACTCAATTAAATCCCTATCTCCTTCACTGAAAATTGACAAACTTATTATTCCTGAAACTGATTTATCTTTAACTATTTCTTCACATGCATCTTCAAGTTCTCCATAATCTGCAACCTGATAAATAGTTAAAAGACAATTCTTCTTTTTTAAAAAACTTGTAAAATAACTTATTTGAGGGGAAGGAATATTATCATGAGTTTTATATACAAGTATTCCTATAAGTAATTTCTTATCATTTTTTTCTAATTTTGGAGAGGTTATATATGTTCCGCTTCCATGTTTCCTTTCTATAAAACCTTCCTCTACAAGTTCATCAATCGCTCTTCTCAATGTCTGTCTGCTTACACCAAAATTTTTACTTAATTCTATTTCTGATGGTAATCTATCACCGCGTTTCAAATATCCTCTAATTATATTTCTTCTTATTTTCTCGGCTATCTCCTTATATACCTTTTTTTCTCCATCCTTTTTTATCTTTAAATTTGTATAGATGTTCATACTTTTATATTAACACCTATTTTTAATTTGTCAATAGAAAATTTTTCACCAAATATTTTTCATATGCCATGAATCAAGATATTTAATTAAAGATGGTTGTCCATGAGAATAGAAAGAAATATCAATTGCATCTTTTAGAGTAGGGTAAACACGGCTTACTACTCTTTGTCTTTCATTAATAAAAACCTCTAATCTAAAATACTTCTATCAATAAAAATGCGCAATTTAAGTGGTTCTCCTTTAGCAAGAGCAAAAGGTGCTGTTTCGGGTGGTCGTTTAATTACATCAGAAGACAAAGAAGAATAAGAAGTATCTATGGAAATAACACTGTCAGGATGCCATTCAGGTAAATTTGCTATTCGTCCCCGATTTGGATATCCACCTTTTTTAAATAAAAGTATACGGGTAAATTCTTCTTTCTTTTTGCTCCTTAATACATTTATTTCAATCAAAGAAGTATTTTGTAGTTCAATTTCTGTTATTATTTCCATTGAATTTCCGCTAATTCCTTTTAACATCACTTCTTTATTTGCAGGTAATTGAAGGTTTTCTATATGCTGGTGGTTATAACGTAAAGTTTTAATAGAATCAACAGGTTTTAATTTTAATCTGTCTTCATCAGTAAGTGAAAGTGATACAGGTATAGTCATAACCTGCTTTCCATCTTTAATCGCAGGTGCTACATTAGAAATAAGAATAATTTCTCCGTTTTCTATAGGTGTTGCAGAGGGTGCAATAATTCCTCCATTATATGGTTCTCCAAATGTGAATCTATGATGAGATGTAATTATAAATTTATTTCTTTTTTTGTCATAATTACCAATAAATGCCTGGCCTCCACTCATATGACTGAAAAATAAAAGTATATACTTATTTCCAATAGGCCAGAAATATGGACAGGCACAATCATCTCCTATCAAACTAAAACGGTCTTTTTTAATAAAAGGATGGATATATTCCCATTTTTTAAGGTCTTTAGAACGAAAAAGGAAAGGAGATAAAACAGGTTTTTGATTTGGTCCATCAGGAAGTCGGCCATTACATAAACAGTAATAAAAATTTTCTTTTTTCCAAATGCATGGGTCAAAAGGTATTGTCTGGTGCAATTCAGTTAGTTTTTTTAACACATCTATTGGGATTACAGGGCCACCTGTAACTTTTTGCCAGTTAAGTAGAAAAGGGTCATTTGAAACTGCACACATAATTCCAGCATCAACCCCAAAATAAATTGCTATAACACGATTTTTTTCTACTAATGAGGAACCAGAAAAACAGTGTTTTTCAGGTCCAGGATAAATTGCATAGGGTAAATCATACCAGTGTATTAAATCATTACTGATAGTATGTCCCCAGTGCCATTGAGAACTTTCTGGAGGATATACTTGATAAAAAAGATGCCAGTGTCCGTTCCAAAAACAAAAACCATTTGGGTCATTCATAATACCTTCAGGGCTTGTAAAATGATAAGCAGGATAATAAGGGTCCGAGGACCAGTCCTTCCTTAAATTTTTCCATCTTTTAAGTATTGGATTATTTTCCAACAGATATTCCATTTTCACCTGTCAAAGTAATTTCATTAGAATTATTATTTTTTTTCATAAATATTTTTTTTGGGAAAGGAGGTAGAATTTCTTTTTATAAAATTTACAGGAAGTTTTACCTTATATTTGTTTTTATCAATTCCTTTTTCTATTCTGTTAAGTAATATTTCAGCAGCCTTTTTCCCCATTTCAAATTTTTCTTGTTCAATAGTTGTCAATCCAGGATGTATTTGATAGGAAAAAGGAAGATTGTCATAACCAGCAATTGAAATATCATCAGGGACTTTTAATCCACATTCAATAATTGCTTTAAGGCATCCAATTGCCACATCGTCATTAATACAAAAAACAGCAGTTATTTCAGGGAAATCTTTTATTATTTTTTTCCCTGTTTCATATCCATTTTCAAATCCTCTTTTCCCGCTTGAAAAAATATATTCTTTTTTAATGTTTATTTCCTGAAGTGCTTTTTTATATCCTTCTATTCTTTCATTTACAGATGTTGCTTCTGGTTCTGCTATAACTGCAATATTTTTATGTCCAAGTTCAATTAAATGTTTTGTTATTATATATCCACCTTCAAAATTATCAGAAACAACATAATCTGTATTTAATTCAGGTATGTATCTATCTATAAAAACAAAGGGGACTTTCTCAACAATTAATTCAGCATAGATAGGTAAATTTTTATTTTCAGTGCATGGAGCAATTATAAATCCTCCAACAGCATCTTTATATCTTAAAATATATTCCTTTTCTTTTTCATTTTTATTTTCCGTATCGCATAAAACAAGTTTATAACCATTTTTATCAAGACAATATTGAATTCCTTTTAGAATTTCATTAAAAAATGGTCTTGTAATATCAACCAGTAACACACCAATTGCTTTTTTGTCCCTTAATTTTTTTGGCTCATAAATTACTTCAGTTCCAAATCTTTTTTTTCTTTTAATGAAGTTTTCATTTTGAAGAAGTTGAAGGGCTTTTCTAATTGTAATCCTGCTAACATTGAAAATCTTCGTTAATTGAATTTCAGGGGATATTAACTCACCTTTTTTTATTTTCCCTTCTTCAATATCTTTCTTTAATTTTTCGTAGATTTTCCAGTATAAAGGTTTTTCTTTTTTAAATTCGTCCATTTTTTTATTTTATTTTTTATATAATTTTTGTCAATTATCTTGCCTCAATTTCGGTTATATAAAAGTTTTTATAATAATTTGAAATAGGAACAAATCTCAATTTTTTTACATTTTTAAGATTAAGTTCAAATGTATTGACTGAACTATTCATAAATATTCCAAATTTTACTGTCTTCCATTTTTTCTCATCTTCATCCCATTTTTGAACAACCGCTTCTTTTATAAATGATTCAGGAAATTCAGGGTTTTCATAAATTGTTAAATATTGAACATCCTCTTCCTTTTTGAATTCAATTTCAATCCATATCTGTCTTCCTGCTGTTGCATCCCAGAAAAGTTCATCTAAATTTAATAAAGGGTGCTTAACATCATCATATTTCCCATTTTTTAAATCATCTTCTTTAATTTCAACTTTTCCTTCTGACATCCATCCGCCAGTCCCACCAATTTTTATATTAGCAAGTCCTTTTTTAATTTTATCTTCACCTGATGGAATAAAATTTTTGGTTGTGGAATTATATTCTGGTGTTATTATTAAGTTTTTATCTATTTTGAAATTTTTTATCATTTCCAT
>Ga0209225_1001063_pt1 | contig 28599 bp, 23 predicted proteins | sample WasSprMetagenome_FD_184732 | JGI IMG/M metagenome (GOLD analysis project Ga0209225, IMG submission 184732) | Sulfidic aquatic microbial communities from Washburn Spring, Yellowstone National Park, USA - WS (SPAdes) (version 3) | ecosystem: Environmental > Aquatic > Thermal springs > Hot (42-90C)... | reverse complement strand
CCAAGCCCTTGAAACATCAAACTCCAAATATTCCTCATGCGGCCTTACGCTGACCTTTATCTTCCCATCCTTAAAAGTGTAGAGCGTCTCCTTAACCCTAACAAACCTCCTTTAAAGTAGCTCCTCCAGGATTTCAGCATAGAATATGCCTGTTTGACCGCTGAGTCAACGTAGTGCTTCGAGTAGCTCCAGCCCTCCATCAACAAATTTCTTAGATAATGGTTTTTGAAGCTGTTGTCCTTTGGAATCATTGGAATAGGCCTTCCCTTCTCGTCGCGCTTTTCAATCCACTGATTTCAGCCCATATTTCGTCCACTGCTTTTTGAAGCAGCCTTCTATAGGCTTCAAGAAACCCGTTTACATCATATCTGTGCCTTATATTGTATGCCCTAAATTGATACGAGCTTCCTGACGCCTTCAACAACCTCCTTATGCGACCTCACCCCGTAGAGTTTCCCTGCAAAATGGGACACGATGGTTATCAAGCTCGTCGACGAGCTCCTCCTGAGGGGTTTTCTCCTCGCTGTTTATCACCTCTATTTCGGTTACCTTTGAAACTTTTCTCTCAGCAACCATCTTTAAGAGCCTGAGAAAACCCTTCCTGTTCTCGTTGAGGCCTGAACCCACGTCGCTCAGTATTTGAACCTCGCCATAACCCTTCAGCGTAGCTGTGTAAAAGTTGCTTCTGCCTCTCCAAGTCATCTTTTTGGGTTGTAAAGGAGACTCTGGCATAACCAACTACCATCTCTTCCTTCAATCCGAGAATACGCTTAATTTCGCTTTCAGGTATCCTCTTCCCACCGTCCTAACAACCCTTATCTTCCTTCCTTATCCCAACGCTGAATAGTCTTAGTAGTGACTCCCAGCAGCCTTTTAGCCTCTTTAAGCGTGTAAAGCTTCTCCATCAACAGAAAACACACTTAAGTCAATTTAAGTCTAACTATTTTGGAACTGCTAACTGAGGCGTTTCCACTCCTCAATGATTTGCATCATCCTTGAGAAACCATGCCTTTCAAACCATTTTTGCAGCTCCACATTTTTAACAGAGTACTCGCGAATCTTCTCCGCATCCATGGCACTGTGCACTAAAAGCAGTATCCCCTCTATACCATGTCTGCTCACATAAGCCATAGTTTTCAATAAAGCATTCAGCCTCAAATCGTCCAGAAGTTCGGCGCTTAGTTCTATGAAAACTGGTTTCTTCAAAATTCTAGAAAATATCCTTGTCAACATGTCAACCCAATACATTGTAGTATAATCATTTGCAGATAGAGGAACATGAAAAAAGTCTACAAAGTCCGCGATTTGATCGAAGTCTATGCCAAACCTTTCCTTCGCTAACAATGGATCTGGCCAAATTTCCACAGCAAACCGTTTATTCCCTACCTTCTCTTTCGCTTGCCTTATGAAGTCTGTTACCGTCCGCGTCCGCCATTCAATCCAGCTTAGTCCGCTCTTCTTCCAAAGCCTAGAACACCGCTCGCAGACACAGAAACCTTCTTCTGGAAAATGGTAAAGGTTTAAAATGACCCCTAAAATATTCTTCGTAGAAATTTCTTGAACGAAACTGAGAACTTTTTCCCGGTAATCATCATTCGTCGGACAAATGAAGTCCCAAGGCAAGTTAACCCTCCTATTTTGTCTTAGAGCAGGGCCCTCCTTTGAAACAGCCACGATTTTCGGATTGCCTCTTATAGCTTTTGCATCACAAAAACATGTGACATCGTTATACATTTTCTCTGCTGGAGGAAAAAGCGAGCCGTCAGCCCGCTTAACATAGTAAATGTGAGGATCGAAGCCTTCTACAAATTTTGGTTCATATGAGACTAGTCCAACTTTCATGGGCTAATCTTGCAGCGACAGATATATTTAAAACTTTTAACCAGGTGAAATGTGAACAAAGGAAGATAAAGCGCATGAAAATAATGATAAATTATGAAAAGTGCTCTCCATGCCAAGACCTTAAATGCGTTGACAATTGTCCATGGGGAGTCTTTCAAGTAGGTAAGGATGAAAAACCGTTGGTTTGGGATGCAGCCTCATGTATCGAGTGTGGAATTTGCGAGAACATGTGCCCCAACAATGCCATTAAAGTTAAAAGAGAAAGGAAAAATTTTAGTAGCATCCAAAACATTAACTCCGCTGTAACCATGTGAGGACTAGCTATGAGGGAGTACGATTTATTTGGCGGCCTGAAACTGTTGTTGAAAGATGACGTTTTAGCTTTAATATCAGAAACGGAAATGGTAACCGTCAGCTCTGCGGCTCACAATGGGGGTTTTGGAAGAGCTAAGGCGGTACTTAATGTTCACGTCCCCGACTCATGTGACCAAAAGCTCCTTCACGAGCATCCGGAGCAAATAATCACAGAAGCGGCACAGAAACTTGGCCTAAACCCTCAATCAAGCGTAGGCATGATCACCGCTGCTGATGTTAACAAATTTTCCATGATAACGACAAGAAAAGATAACTTAGCGGTAAGCGCCATCGCAACTGCAGGCTGCTCCCTAGCCGAGACAGCGGGGGAAAACATCGAAGTAAGCCTCGCTGCTCCCGGAACGATAAACATAATCGTTGCCATCGACGGCAATCCTACGGATAGCTGCCTCCTCCAAACCTTTATTACAGCGACGGAGGCAAAAACAGCCAGCCTAAGAGATTTGGACGTTAGAAGCACCTACACGGGAGACCTCGCAACTGGAACAATAACTGACAGCCTAACCATAATATCCACCAATAAAGGCTCAAAAATAAGATATGGTGGTCCAGCCTCAAAACTGGGCAGACTGGTGGGCTATTGCACCAGAGAAGCCGTAAAAGATGCAATACTAAAAAATGGCAACATCAAACCCACAAGGTCTATATGGAAACGATTTTCCGAAAGAAAAATGCCAATAGAAGAACTCATAACAGAAATTTCAAAAACAAGCCACGTGAATACATCTTTGGAAGAAATAACCTCTAAGATCTCCAAGGAACCATTATTCGCGCTAATGTTGATGATGGCCGCAAACATAGACGAAAATATCAAGATGGGACTAATCCCAGAGGAATTCGGTGATATAAACGCTTTAAGTGAAAAATTTGCTAGAAACTTTTTCAAAAAAATCCATGAGGAGGAAGGATCTCACCATTCCATGAAAGTTAACGACATAAACCCGTATCCATTTTCAAAAATTATATTATCCCAGATAGTCAAAGAAACCTCCGGAAAAAATTTTTGAGCTTTTGGACATGACTATGTCGATGATTTGCTTAAAAAGCGTGTGAAAGAAGGGTGTTGGTTGCGAATCTCAGTTCAAAAGCGCTATCCGACTATTTGCTCCCAGCGGTCAATAAGCTCCAGAACTTCTGGGCATCCATAGCTCTTTAATCTCTGCCTAAGCTCGATTTTATCAACAGCCGCTTTTTGGAAGTCCACTATTTGACTTGCCTTCCCCGCTAGGTAGAGAATGCCGTCGATTCCCGTCCTTCCACAGCGAACTGAAACCGTTACCAGCTCCTCTGGGGAGGGAACCTCTTTGGGATCATCTCCTGGACCGAAGACGTATAGGCTTATGTACATTGGCTTCTTCAAAAGTTTCTTGAAGCCCATGCAAAGCATCTCCCAATACCAAGGGGTGGCATAACTCTTTGAGAACATAACAACATTAAAGGCATCTGCATAGGGTGCCAATGCATCAAAGTCTATGCCGAATCGCTCGTAAGAGCTAACAGGATCCGGAAGCAATCCAATGACCAGTTCCTTTTTTACAACATCCCGTACCTGAGCAATGTAGTCGGTTACCTCTTTCTTGCGCCACTCAAGCCAGCTTAAACCGCTTTTTTTCCACCTCTCTTTACAACGGGGACAAATACAATGGCCGTGGTCTGCGAAGTGAATGCTATTCAACCAGACCCCTTGAGAAGCTCTGTCCACTTCTTCTATGTACTTCAGCATTTCCTCCCTGTACTCTGGAACAGTAGGGCAAAGGATGTCCCAACGAAAATTGTACCTGTCATTCGTCCTCAACGCAGGTCCATATTCTGATTGTGAAACCCATTCAGGATGATTACGCGCTGTGACGTTGTCTCCGAATATAGCGACGTTGCTGTACATGTCATGCCTTGGCGGCTGTCTCCTTCCAACCTCTGGCTTAACCCGAAATACGTCAAAGTCAAACCCTGGAACTTTTTCCGGTTCAAATAGGAATGTGCCAAACTTCATTTTTCACACCTTTTAGGAAGCAGAACTCAAGTAAACTATAAAAGTTTTTCACATAGATGCTTGGTCAGCGACCATGAAATGATTACGCACCTGCATGTGGATGATCTAAAGTAGAAACGAAATGCAGCATTATTCACTAAAAAGCTTTAAATATTGAGGGTGACCGTTTCCAAACAAAAAGTGAAAGTGATGGTGGTGGCGCTATTTGAAGTTTGGATCCTTTCTATTCTCACCGGAAACCGTTGAAGGCTTTGATATCCACGTTTACCGCCTAAAACCTGAAACAGGCACCATAGGGGCGCCTAAAGAAGGGATGTACAACAACATAGCCTGCTTCGGCGACAATGTAAACGCCAAAAAACATCCAGAATGGGTTTCCATTTCGAAGGACGGCCCATCCTTACGTACTAACAAAAAATACAACTTTCGTTGGGACATATTGTGCATGACGAATAATGAATACCGAGATTGGATACTAAACTTTATAGAGGATGCAGCAAAAGTGGCCTCTGGAATAACCCTAAGCAGCATCCACTTTGCAGATCACGGTTTTTGTGTATGCCCGAGATGTGTGGAACTTTGGCGGCAAAGCGGGCTTAACTGGATAGAATGGCGAGTGCAAACAGTAACCAACTTCATAAAGGATGCCAGAGAAAGGGTGAAAAAATGGAACAAACCCTTCATAGTAGGTCTACTTCCGGACCCAACTCTATCAAGGGAGAGATTTGGCATAGACTTTGACCAACTTGCAGAGTATGCAGATGCGTTTTTAGTGCCAATGTTCTCTAAAAGCTATGCAACCCAATGGTACTTTGAAACCACGGCAAGAGCCTTCAAAAAATTACTGAAAAAACCAGTCTACATAAACCTCTACGTTTATGGACCCGGAGATACCCCTGCTGATGTCCCAACAGTCAGCGACCTGCTTAAAGTCTCGGTTAGAATATGCAGAACAGGCGTCGACGGAATATTTTATTTGGCAGAAAACGCCCAAAGACTCCGAGAATTTCAAAAGGCTGCCGTACAAGCGAAAGAGGTTCTAAAAGAGTTAGAGGGATACGGCGGAGACGAGGTGCTAAATCTAATTCACAGATGGGAATCGCTGTTCTAGTAACGCCCTCTCCACAGCTAAAGCCCAGGAGCTTCCAGCTTTTTCTCCCTGTTAAGCTTCACAGCCCTCCAGCCCGTTTTGCTTTTGCTGGAAGATGGCCTACTAGGTTCCAGCGTTTAGGGCAGGCTTTACGCTTGTCCCCTTATTCGGAGGCGTCACCCCATCCCATCCTCTCTTTAAGGCATGGGCTAAAGCCCGCCACATCAGCCAACACGGGATTTAGGCTTATAGGCCACTGCAACACGCTCAAACGCTTTCCCAACAACTTAAGCTTTCCACCCATTCACCCCAGAGCTAAAACTCCAGGTTTTCTGGGGCCCATTTTATAAGTACGCTTTTATTCTCACATTTTGAAAACTACATCTTCAGCCTATTAGAAACGTTTGAAACACGTATTTGGGAATGGCAAAGCCTGAAGAGATTCAACTGAAAAGCCCCATCGGCAATTCCTTAGAGATATTTATTTAAAAATGCTCATAATTTGGGAAGGCTTTTATGAAACATATACTCAGAACGTCTCTGGTTTATTTTCTAAGCGCCACACTTGAAACTAATTAGTTAATTAATGTTCACGAGAGATAAAAAGGGCAAGGAAGGATAAGAAAAGGACTACAACAGTTAAGGAAATTGTTACTGATATGAAGTTTATTCCGATAGGAGTTAAGCCAAGAAAAAGTCCTATTAAACCAGCTATGCTAAAGCTCAGAGCCACAGACAACACAATTTCCTCAACCATATCCACTTTCCCTCTTTTGGAAAAGAGCAAGCAGACAAGGCAATAGCCCGGGATAAATGAGACAAAAATAAATCCAAAAGCGTATCGAAATACTACCAAACAGGAATCGCTTGGAGTAATATATACAGTTAATAGCGTTAGTGCCGTAAAGGCTGTTATTAAGATAAACTGGCATCTGCCTTTTATTTTCTGCATCGTTATCTCCATTTTAGATGTAAAAAATGGGGAAGGTTAAGTGAAAACCTTGAAGACAGGATGCTTATCGCTTAAAGGCTTAATTTCAAGTTCAGCCATCGCTGACAATATGTATGTGTCAACTATAGCTGCTGCGGGGAAAATGTAGTCTGCTCTCTCAATTGGGCCGAACATGAGCCAGTTTGCTCCAAGTGTTTGCATTATGGCGTTGGTGGCGGCGTCGCAGCCTCTTCTAACTTCTTTTGGAAAGTTTACTTTAACCCATCCGCACGTTGTGACAACATTTCCAGTTCCGACTCCAGTTGGGTAGCCGAACTTTTCTTTTATATAGTAGATTGCCCTTACTGCTGAACCCATATCCGGCCCGAAAGCCGGAATTGATGTGTCTATTAAGAACTTTTCTATCCCCGCCTCTCTTGCACGCGCAAGGGCTTGTTCTGTGGCGGCTACTTTTCCCTCTGTACTGTTGTCCGCCGGGTTCTCGGCAAGTATGATGGCTGCTTTTATCTTGCTCTCCTTTATTTTCTCAAGCTCTGATGGTGGGCTTCCTTTAGTGATGGAGCTGTATACTGCTCTTTCCACTAAGCCTATTTCTTTAACATATTGAGATGCCGACAGGCGAAGTTTTGGGCTTATGGCATCTATGAGGAATGGAGCCTCTGTAGCCTCGCCGATGAAGTCGATGTATTTTTTGAAGGCTTCCTCTGTGGTTCCAACAACATCCAACATGAAGGGGTTGCCAGTTATATCACTTAACTGTTCGAGCTTGTTTAGCAGTTCTTCTGCTTCCTTGACGTTGAATTCTCCTTTGCTCTCATCTATAACAATTTTCTGACCCACATAAAATATTGAAGGGATCAGCACTGTGGGCAGTTCTCCGGGCTGTCCTCCGACTTTTACCCTTCCAATCTCAAAAATTTGCTGTGGTGTTTTGAATTTAAACATATTTTTCCCCTTTTTAGGATGACTTAACCTTTTTCTCCTCAATGACCTTTTTTGCTATCGCCACTGCTTCCTCCTTGCTCTTCCCGTAGAGGGCGCCAACAGCGTCGGCATCTTCCTTTTTAACAGCCGCTCCCCCAATCATTAAAACAATTTTATCCTTTATCCCGGCGTCTTTGAGCGCTTGATCCAATTTTGGCAAGTTATCTTTTGCTGGTTTTGTGTTTATCGAAACGGCTATAATGTCAGCGTTTACCTCTTTAGCTTTTGAAGCGAAGGTTTGAGGGGCTACAGCTTTGCCAAGGTCTATAGTTTTGAATCCAGCTCTTTTGAGGGCTTTTCTCACCATTTCCTTTGCAGACTCATGTAAATCTGGCTCTAAGTTTCCAATGACGATCGTGCCTATTGGGCTTTCTGGTTCTGGCGGTTCCTTCTCAAGCATGGATTTGAGCCATGACATTCATATCCCACAGTGTGCTTTATAAGATGCTGCAAAATTTAAGTTTTATCACACGAAATAAGCGAAGGCGTGTAAATGAAGGAAATCCTGAATAAGCGGAATGAAAATCTTTTAGCGTTAGGCATTTTCATTTTTTCCTTACTTTACCGGACGCTTCTTGTACAAGCAAACGTTTACCCTCCAGGGCCAGACGTTGGATTGCATAACAGCATTATCAATTCGATCATTTTAAGAAATGGAAACTTTTCATGGAACTACTATCACATGGGAGGGGGCCCGTCATTAACCCATCCCGGTTTCCACATTTTCACAGCTTTTATATTGTTTATAACAGGGATGCCCGATTACATGGCGCAATCTGCAGTTGCAGTGTTTTTTTCATCTTTAATTGTGCTTGATGCTTTTCTCCTAACAAGGGCTTTGTGGAAACTCCCTTTTGCCTCTCTAGCAGCGGCTTTTCTGGCGGCGTTATCTAGATATGACATTGAAATGTTGGCGTGGGGTGGCTACCCAAATGTAATCACTTTATCGATTATACCGTTGGTTTTTTATGTGTTCTTTAGAGAAGGTACGCCTTCAAAAGCGTCATTTACCGTATCAGCTCTTTTGACAGGAGCCCTGTTTATAACCCATTCATTAAGCGCGTTAACGTTCACATGCATAGTCATTCCATTCCTAATACTTTCTTTTATTGTTTCCCGAAAATCGCCCTTAGACAGAAAAACGCTTCTCTTTTTTGCAGCTTCCATGATTTTTGGCGTCTTGATAATTTCCCCCTTCATCGTTCACGTTTTTCCCGTTTACATGGAAAACGTGGAAAAGGGCATGTTTACCAGCACCATAAACGAGTACCAGAAGGCTATTCTTTTCAATCGTTTAGTACCTCCGTACTTGCTATTTGTAGCCTTTATACCCGCTTTTTCCTTCCTTTTATTCTCTAAAAAATACAGAGGCAAGTTTTTGGACAGCGCTGGGCTTCTTTTTGTTTTATGGATTGTAGTGCCAGCGTTCTTAACACAGTCCTTCAGGGTTGGGCTTTATACGGATTTTCTGCGTTTTTTACATTTTCTCATTTTCCCCCTAACAGTTTTCTTTGCACTCTTGATAGATCACGTGTGCGGTTTCGCTGCAAGAGCTGTAGAGGTATATTCACAGGTTAAGCATTTTACAGTTAATCCAAAAATGGTTCACTCAATTCTATTGTCGATAACCCTCACTATGTTCTTGTTTAATCTTGCTCCATTTTTTTCAAGCCTTGAAAAAGGATTTTCAGTAGCGGATTATTACCGCGTTGCTCATCCGCAAGAATTCAACTCCATAGAGTGGATTAAGCAAGAAACTCCCACAGGGGCCCTTTTTGTTTCTAATCACGGCTACGGATGGTGGATTTCTGGTTTCGGGCAGCGAGCCACCTTAACATCAACAGATCCACAGTTTTTAATGGTTCCCCACGAATTTGAAGCAGCGTATATTGCGAGGACTCTGCTGAAAACAAATTTCGTTTTAAATAATGGATTTATCGAAATAGCCGAAGATGGAGGGTACTTGGGCAGATACAACCCAATGCTTTCAGTAAACTGTACAGCATTTCTGGAGCCTTATCCGCTGCTTTATTTCAACGAAAGTGACGTGGCGATCTTCTATAAAACAGATGCTAGCGCTAAAGTGATTGATGCCACGGATCTCCCGTTGGAAAATTTAACCCTTAAAGCAACACAGGAATCGGCACGTGTAACTGTAGAAAGGGGAAACAATCAATTGGCTTTGACGAGAAGCGTGGAGGTTTTAAAGGATGTAAAATTTGCCGTATTTTCTCTATCCCTAGAATGTTTGGGCGACGATGCCGCCTTGCAGTATGTTCGAGTGGTTTTGCATGCAAATGGTACAGTTTTTCAGTTAGAACAAACCCTTGGGTTTTTAGAGGAAAAGGCGTGCGCCCAAATAATATTTGTTGGGAATCAACCTTTAATTAAGATATTTAGGGTTAATCACACCAATTATGTAGAATTGCTTTATAATTTGGGGGACGCCCAAAAAGCGGAGGTAAAAATGATCATAGGGGGGTTTGAGGTTGAAAAAGTTGAGGATAGATATGTTAAAAGTTTATTAGCCAACATGGTATGTTCATGGTCGCGTAAAGAAGCATCAAATTTTCCAATCAGAATCTTCGATTATCGCGAGGTGTTGAAGAAGATTACTTTCATTGCATGTCAACGTGGAGCATGCGTTATCGAGCGGTTTGTGAATGATCCTATGTTCAACCTTGTCTACATAAACGATAGAGTTGCAGTTTTTAAGGTTCGAGAACAAATGGTTGAAAAGTGATGTCTTGTGCGAAGTGAAAAGTGCGAAAAGATTTTTCTGGTACTTTTATCTGCTTTTACAGCATTTAACTTCTATATACTATTGTCCTCGAATGGCTTTATCCTTGGAAATGATCCTGCAGTTCACATGTCAAAGGCATATGAGATATTGAAGTTAGGAAGGGTTTCGTTTTCTGAAATCGCTTGGTATCCTCCCCTTTACCGCATTTTACTGGCAGAATGCATGATTTTTGCTGGCGCATCCGATTTTGAAAGTGCTCTTTTGTTGGCGAAACTCTTAACGATAGCTTTTGACTGGCTGTTAGTCTTCTCAGTTTACCTGTTAGGAAAGAAGCTTGTTAACAGGGATGTAGGTGTCATCGCTTCCTCCTTGATCCTACTTTGTTTTCCACTTTATGAAATCAACTTTTGGGGAGGATATCCTAGCTTGCTCACTATAGTTTACACATGCTTGTTGCTTTTTTACCTGCCTACAAAAAGGGAGGGGTTTGCCTCTAAGCTAATAACGTTTGTCATTGCCTTTTGTCTAGTTTTAACCCACCATTTTGCAACCTTTCTAGCTGTAGCGGTTCTGACGTTTTACGCATTAGTAATGCTTTTGGTGTTCCGCAGATCATTAAAGTTCACTTTTATAGCTGCGGGTTTAGGGGTGTTGGCAGCCTTCATATTATGGTATGTTCCAATTATACTGCCTTACATTAACGTTTTTATAAGCCACACGTTCTTTGGTGTGAGAACATATCTTAATCTTACTTGGCGCGTGAGTTTTGATGTCTTCATCATGAGTTTTGGTTTCATAATTTTATTCGCGTTTTTGGGGGTCCTGTTAACCTTTTACGTCAGCAAAGAAAAGGGGGAAATGGAGTATTACACACTTTTATGCCTAAGCTTTCTGATTCCGCTGTTTTTTTCACAGTCTTATTTTTTTGGCGTTTTGCTCCCATATGACCGGTTTGTCTACTATCTAATGCCCCCAGCAGTCGTCTTTGCAGCAGCGGCAACTTATTTGGCGGTGAGGTATGCGGTTTCATGTGTTACAAAAGTCGATTTGCGAATTCCAAAATATCGGTTAAAAGCCTTCGTTACAGCCTCTTTAGTTATTTTATTGCTTGCGTCCAGATTTCCCGTTTTAACCGGCAAGGTTTGCGAAGCAGTTGACTACTATTCTTACCTTGACCATCAAAGTTATAATGCTGGTGTTTGGTTGAAAAACGCTTACCCACATGGAGCTAAATTAATTGTTTCAGAAAAACCAGGTCTCTTCTTTGGAATAGTATCTGATAAGCCTACAATAATGGAAACAAGCCCCGTCGTCCAGAGGGAAGCTGTTGCTGAGGTTATCCTCACCATGGCTTATGAAGTGGAGCATCCCTTAACGTTGTTTAGGGTTTATGAGTTCCCAATGCCGTACGAACGTGACCAATATAATGTGTTAATCAATAACATATGGAGAAGGGCCGCGTTCCTTTTTGACGAAGAAACTTCAGTATCCTATACCAGAGATGGAAAATTGTTTTCCATGAAAATTTCAGATTTGGAGAGGAGAATCTTTTGGAAAGTTGAAAACGGCTGTAGAAAGTTGCAGATTCAATACTCTTTTAAAAACGAATTCCTCTTAACGGAAAGCGTTGAAGCAAGAAATAACCAAATCCCAATGTTTGTTGACTGGGTCTTTACACCTTTGAGTGGCGAAATTGAAAACTTAAAGTTTAACTTAAGTATACACTTCGACCTCCACCGTTCTTTTGAAAAGGCCTACATTCCCGGAATACTTAACTGGGAAAGCCCATGGAATAAGCCTTCTTTCGTGGAAAGAAACCGTAAATGGGCTCTTGTGGACTTTAACCCTAAAAGTTTGTCGAAAAATTATGTTGCGGTTTACGATCCATTAAACCGCATTTTCTACGCCTTTAAATTTGAGAATCATCCGGAGTGGGGAAGCATAGGCGTTTTATCAACTAACCAGATAGATGCCCTAAGACTAATGTATAGCCTCAACAATGTAGACAAGAACGTTTCATTGTCATATTCTATCGTCGCATTTTCTGAGGAGAGCTTCCGAAAGATTGATTTCAACTCATTTGACGAAGTTTTCACTTTAAACATCACAAACAATTTCACTGTGCAGTATAGGGACTACCTTACGTGCGCAAGAGAAGAAGGCATAAAATTCCTGGTTTTTGAGAGGGATAAATTCAGAAACGAGTTTTTGAATAATGGTTTTTTGCAGCTTGTCTATTCAAATAATCGTTATGTCCTTTGCAAGATAAAAGGGGACTCTGATGGCGATTGATTGGTGGCTAGGAAATTATGGAAAGGTTTAAATTTTCAGCTTCAAAAAGGAATGGAAGGTGACCATTCTTGGATGAAGAAATGAGGCAAGAGATTCTTAACGCATATGAGTTCAGAAAACAGTGGCCGCCGTACACTTACCGTGAATATTTTGACGTCACTCCCGAACTGTTAAATGACTTTACAGATTTTTTGGAGACTGAGAACACCAGTAAAAGGAAGATGGAGTTGCAGCCTTGGATCACTTTTTGCGATTCAAGGTGCTCTTTCTGTTATTATCCCTCAACAATGTTTAGAAGCGAGTTTGTTGACCCGTACTTGACGGCGCTAAAAAAGGAGTTGAAAATGTATGCAGAGACAAAGTATGTTAAAACCAGCGAGTTTGATGAGATAGTTCTAGGCGGCGGAACCCCAACAGTGCTTTCCGCAGAACAGTTAATAGATATAATCTCCTTCTGCGAAAAGAACTTTAACATAAGCTCGGATTACATGATAAAAATAACGGGTTCCACTCACAACCTCGACGAGTACAAGCTTAAAAAGTTCGCCGAATACGGGGTTCTCCAACTGGATGTGGGTGTGCAAACTTTCAACGATGATATAAGGCGTAAACTTTTCATTCAGGACAGCGGAGAACACGCAGAACAGATCATAAGAAAGGCCAGAAAGCTTGGACTTTACGTTTGCATCGACCTAATGTACAATCTCCCAGGACAAACTATGGAAATATGGAGGGGGGACGTCAAAAAAGCCATAGAACTGGACCTTGAGGGGGTAGACTGCTACCCCCTTGAAGTTTATCCCGGGACTATTTTGGAAAAACAACTAAAAAACGGGGAGCTGCCTCCTCCCGGCGACTGGAAAACAGAAGCTTTAATGTACGTTGAAGCTGTTGAAATGTTCACTAGGGCAGGCTACATTCCGGTGGGTCATGACAGATTCACAAGGGTTAGGGAGCATATAGAAGAGTCGTGTTTAAATGGGTGGCCTTGGGCTGGCATATTGACAACCGGAGCTGGGTGTTTCATGGGATATCTTGGCCGTTACTCCTACCAAAACACTGAAAACGTGTATGAATATCTGGAGAAAGTGAGTCGCGGAATTTTTCCAATAGCGAAAATCCACAAGTCCAGCGACGAAGACATGATTAAAAAGGTTATGGAACGCCTCTACCTACGTTTGCCAGTGGATAAAAATGAGTTCAAGGAAAAGTTTGGGAAACTTCCAGAGGAGGTTTTTCCAGAAACCATAAAACGATTGAAGGAGAAGGGCTTAATAGAAGTAGACGACAACGCTATAAGAATTACAAAGCTGGGTGATATCTGGCGAATAAACATTGCTTGGGAATTTGCCAACGCAAAGGCTATCTATTAGCCTTATTTTTCGCGTAAAACTTTTGGCACGTAGCTGCACGCTGGGTCAGACTCGAAAATGTCGCCTGTATAGAATTCTGCCCGTGTTCTGCAGCCTCCGCATATTTCCCTGTACTCGCAGACGCCACACTTGCCTTTCAAGTTGCTTTTGTCCCTCAATTTTAGGTGTAGTTCTGAATTTTGCAGTTCCTCCCAGCATTGCTTCAGGGTTTTTGTCTTCACATTTCCAAGCCTATAGCCCTCGTTGAAACCACACGACCTGAAGTCGCCGTTTTCAGTCACGCTAATGTAGTTTCCGCCAATCGTGCACTTGCCAAGAAAGCGGTTTGTGAACCAGTCCCAGAAATCATATGGATTTTTCTGGCGGACGATTCTCGCATAAAATGGGCTGTAAACGTTAATTTGAACCTTACCTTCATAGCGTTTCGATAAATCGTAAAGGTGGTTGAAGGTCCATTCATACTCTTCTGGAGAAGGCGCTAGCTCTTCAATGTTTTGTCCAGCTCTTCCCACAGGCACAAGGTTGTGGAAGACAACCATTCTAGCACCGTACTCCGCCCCAAGCTTAATTGGGTGCTCAATATATTTGTAATTATAGCGGTTTAATGTAACCACCAGGCAGTCAAGTATCCCAGCTTCTGACAACTTCTCCATAACCGAGAAAGCCTTATCATAGCTGCCAACTCCTCTAACCTTATCGTTAACTTCCCTTGGCCCGTCGATGCTGACAGCCGTGTGGACCTCATTTCTGACAAGGCCGTTAAGTAGGTCTTCGTTGAAGACAAAACCGCTGGTTATCAAGCTAACCTCAAGCCCGATTTTTCTGGCGTAACCGATAATCTCAAAGATATCCTCTCTTAGAAGGGGCTCGCCTCCGCTAATCCCAAACCAGGGGGAGCCAAAATCATAAACTTGGTCAACAATCTTTAAACCATCTTTTGTGCTAACTTCGCCGAAATCGCCAGCTTCGAGGTTAAAGCTGCAGTAGGCGCAGGCACCTATACATCTCCTCGTACACCGCCACGTAACCATATAAAGCGGTGCTTTTCCAGCCTTCATGATCACACCTTGAATAGTGGTGAAATTCACCACGATATATAAATTTTTTCAGCATCATCATTTTAAATATTTTTATGAACACATTTCCATTAAAGCAGTGGCAGGATTGGTGAGTTGTACGGAGAGGATAAAGTTGAGCAGGAAGGCGCTGGCATATCTAGGCGTCTTTCTTTTGGGAGTAGTTTTCTCATCAATTGCGTGGGCAGCTTGCCAATTCTTCTTATATAGAAATCTAAGCATGAGGATTAGCTACGATTATATTATTTATGACGACTCAAAGAGGGTCCTCGTTAAAAACGGATTAACGGGGCTCATCGATTTTACCGGAGAGAACCTTACTGACGCAATACATTTCGCATTGGAAAGGAAGGGTTTAAGTATTTTCATAAAATCCGGCCGATACAATGTCTCCTCCAACATTTTGCTTAGAAACGTAAGCAATTTGAAGATTGTTAGCGACGGAGCTGAGCTGCAATTTAACGGCGGATCCATAATTCTGCAAGGGGAAGATTATAAAAAATCCATGAATAATCTTATTGAAGGTTTAACATTCATTAACGGAAGCATAATTGTTGAAAACTCCTTTATGACGACCATTAGGGGATGTGTTTTCAAAGACTCCGATTCGGGCGTTGTTCTTTTAAATACAAACACCTGGACAGAATGCACCTTAATTGAGAACTGTTATTTCGAAAATGTAAAAAAGTGTATAGTATTTAAGGCCCCCACCAACAACGGAACGGAATCTTATGCAAGCACCGAAATTAAGCGTTGTAACTTTAGATTGACAAGGGAGAATAGTGTTGCAATACATGTTGAAGCTAAAGCTAACTTTAATGAGGGGTTGCTTCAAAACTTAAGAATTTGGCTGGCTCATTCAAATGAAACTAACCAGGTTGGAATTCTGATAGATGGAAGCATGCTTAACACGCTATTGAATAACGTAGTGATCGAATCTTTTGCCAAATCTCCAAACGAAATCTACGGGATAAGAATAGGACAACATGGTGAACCGCCAATTCTTGGCCAAGGAGTAGTCTTCCTGGGGAACTTCACAAGGAAAATAGATAACCCATTTAATAAATGGTTGTACGGTGTTGGAAGCTGCTTCAAATTTGAAAACATAAGCGTCCCAGTTGGTTTAAACAACTTATACGGCGATATTCTCGAGATAACTCCTCCAAAATACCTTTACTTTTCCATCTCAAACATTCATATAAAAATTCTGGTGGAGGGAAAGTTTTCAGAAAACGAAGTTGTTACTGTAAGGCTGAAACTGAAGTTTATTGACGAATCCTGCTCTAAAGATTTAACGAAAGTCTTCATCTCCAACACAACTATTTGGTTGGATCACGAAGACTTATCCGCTATTTTACCAACTGTTAACATAATCTCATCGATAGTTCTGGATGCAAAGACGAATAAAACATCTTCTGACGTTAAAGTCTACGTCTGGGTGTACGGGCAATATGGTTAAAAAATAAAAAGTGGGTGCTGTTTATTTAGCCGTTCTAAGAGATGCTTTAGCCCTAAGCGTGAAAGCCCTTAAATCTATTCTTGATGGGCAAACAAAGCTGCAGTTTCCGCATCCATCGCAAAGATCTGCCCGCAGTTTCTTTAGCGTATCTGTGTCTCCTTTCTCAAATGCCTCCTTGATTAGGATTGGGCTTAGTCTGTGGCAGCAAACAACCATGCATGCACCACATCGTATACACTGTGTAGTCTTAACTTTTTCAAATTGTTTAGCCTTTGGAAGTTTCACTTCCATCTTTTCTTCAACTGGCTTAAGCAGTCCCACTTTATCCAGCAACGGCGAAGTCAGGTTCATTATCACTAAGGCAAGGATTGAGCCGCCCAAGAAGTTCATGTATGTTTGGATTAGAACCGTTAATATTCCTAATCCTAGGCCGAAAATCCATTGGCCCTTATGTGTAATGGGTGTTGTTGCAGGATCGGTGGCCATGAAAAACGCTAGAAATATTGAACTTCCTATAAACAAATGAAATCCGACTCTTAGGAGGGCATCTCCACCGTATATTGCCCACATAACCATGGACATTGCTGTGACCGTAACAAGGTATGACAACGTTATCCTCCATTTTATATATCTACGAGCGACGATGAACAATGCTAGTCCAACAATGATAACAGCAATGCTTGAAGCACCGCCAATCCAGCTGTGATACTTCAGCAGCAGCATGGTCTTGAAGAAGTCTACGGCCGAAACACTTCCAATAGTATAGTCTGCTTTAGCAAAAGCCGAATATACTAAGACGCCAAATGAAGGGTGCTCAGGGGTGCCGCTGAAGAATATAGGTGCGGTCAGAGATGTCATCTGATGGGCATTTGGTAGTAGAACTGTGTAAAGAAATGGAAGGAAAACTACTAGTTTTGCAGCTGCTGCTGGGTTTACGTACTTTCTGCCTAACAATCCTTGAAGTTTTTTAAAGAAGATCATTCCGACCGCGGCAATAACGGCGACGTATACATACGCCATGGGCGCTGTTAGAGGCAATATTTCAGGCATGCCTGTATATGTAGCAAAAAGCGGCGAAGAAGGAGCAGCCAGCGTATACGATAAGGCTACAATGAGCCCAAACACAGCCGCGGACATCGTGTTAATTGGCCCTTTGTCCTTCATAACCAGCGAAAGTAAATAATCGAGAGATACAGCGACTACAACTGCAATTAACGATGCTATGATGGATGTAGGCCACCACGCAAAAGCTGACACGATTACAAGTGCGATGAGGGCGACAAATGTGTATGCCATCAGCCTGTCCTTAGTCATGTATGAGTATTCTTTCGAGGTTGACAACGTTCACCACTCCATTCGAAATTGATTATTCTGTAGAAGCAGATAGATAGATAAAGGTTTCCTTTGAAGGTTCAGCTGAGCCTTAAATGTAGAGTTCTTAGTAAGTAGGCTAATGAAGTTCTAACCGCTGATATCCCATAGACTCCTCCAATTTTAAGCATTTTCATCACGTAATTCGGCCTTAAATAGAAACGACGGTAAGCTTTCTCTCTTATTTCCTTCAGCTTCTCCATGCTTAAGTAGGGGGTTTCAAAAACGGGGGTTGCGGTATCATATTTTTCGAAATCTTCAGTTTTAAGCCAACCTTTGCTCTTAACCAAATCATAGAGGGGGGTCCCCGGATAAGGAGTTGCAATATAAAAGCCAACATCATGGGGGTCTAAACTCATAACAAAATTTACCGTTTCCATAGCAGTCTCCTCCGTTTCGCCTGGAAAACCCAAAATAACGCTTGCAACGGTCATTAATCCTACCTCTTGGGCAGTTTTAAAAGCCCTTCTGGTCTGTTCGATTCTTATTTTTTTATGCATCTTATCGAGTATTAATTGAGAACCTGACTCAACGCCGAACCATATTGCTATACATCCAGCCCTTTTCATCTTTTCAAGCAACGCCCTGCTAACCATGTCTACTCTTGTTTCGCAGTCCCATTTTATGTCCAGCCTCCTTTTGACGATTTCATCGCATATTTTTTCCGTTCTTTGAGCATCCACTGAGAAAGCGTCATCGTAAAAAGTGAATTGATCCGTGCCGAAGGTTTTATGCATGTATTCAATTTCGTCAACAACTTTTATCGGATCCCTCATTCGGTATTTTCTGCCGAACATCCTCACCGCACAGCAGAAATCGCACCAATAAACGCAGCCTCTACTTGTCATAACTGGGATTATGAGTTTTCCATATTTGTTGTAGAGGTTAAGCTTCAAAAGGTGGTGAGCGGGGTATGGAAGCGAATCTAAATCCTCTATATAGGGCCTGTCCTCGTTCCTAACGATTGTTCCATTTTCAGCTTTGTAGGTGATGCCTTTAACTTCATCAATTTTTTTGCCCGCTTTAATTTTGCCAAGGAGTTCCAGGAAGGTTAATTCTCCTTCTTTACGGACAATTACATCTATGTGTGGGCTTTCCTTAAACGCATTTTCATCCCAGAAAGTTGCGTGGCACCCTCCTAAAATAACTATGCTGTTTGGAAAGATTTCCTTGGCAATTTCAGCTATCCTTAAAGCTGGCTTATAAGTTAAAGTTGCTGAAGTTATCCCAATAACATCTGATTCGACGCCTTTTAACCTGCGTTCGAAACTTTCATAGTCGAGTTTTTCAGCTTGACAATCTATGATGGAAACATCGTAGCCGTTCTCTTCGCATACAGCGCCTAAATATCCCAAACTCAATGGGATGAGGGCTGGATGTTGATGGGCCTTTTTGGGATACGGTGGATTAACAAGTGTAACGCGAATCGCCATCACTCTCCTTCCTACATTTGCTGAACAACAAGTATTTATTTTATTCCATAATGTAGCTGTAACCATTGATGTTTTAAAATCTAAAAACCACTGTTGACAAGTAGAGGAGCGGTGTGACGACAAGCACTATGAACAAAATTATTACAGCATTCCTTATTTTCAAAGCCCTCATAATATCTAAGTGTGAAGGCGTTCTTCCCTCATTATATATGACGTAGTGGCCAGGCTTTTCGAGGCGAACGTTAAGGGCGCCGGCCATGGCAGCCATCGTCCAACCATGGTTTCTACTTGGAACATTCTTCCTATCACGGAGGGCTATTTTCCAAGCTATCTCGCAATCCTCTCCTAAGATTTTAGACGCTAAGATTATAAGAAGGGCTGTTATCCTTGTGGGGATGTAGTTTACTACTGTATCAAGGGTTGCTGAAAACCAACCAATATTTATGTGCTCAGGATCCTTGAAGCCGACCACTCCGTCAAGAGTGTTGATGGCCCTGTAGGCTACAGCCCCGACAACGCCAAAGATTCCGTAGTAGAAAAGGGGAGACAACCTAAAATCAACCAAGTTTTCAGCCATAGACTCAATAACTGAAGAGGATATTTGAGAACTGTTCAGCTTTGAAGGATCCCTTCTTGAGAAATGGGCGTATTTTCTTGCCTCGGCCAAATCTTCCTTTTGCAACGCTTCTGAGACACCATATGCCCAATCAGTTTCAAGTTTGATGCAGATTGTCATTTTAAGTATGAAGGCGGATACAATAATGTATGGTACGATGCCCAAGAAATCCTTAACAAATTTCAAAATGAAATATGTAGGAATGACAAACGATGCCACAACAACTAATACCAGTATAACACCGTTAAACTTTTCAACCCTCGGGGAATCAGGATTCCTTAGCAAAGCTTCCAGTCGCTGCGCAAGTTTACCCATCAGAACAGTTGGGTGCAGCCTATAGCGCAGGGTCCACGGGGTGTTTGGCGAAGGATCTGTTATAATTAGGTCAATAACTATTGACAAAAGCAGGATAAGGAACGCCGTGGCGAAATCTACGACCAAAATTCAACCTCGCTTTAACTAGGAATATTAATCAATTTTATGCTATTTGACTCAAAGTAGGCTATTTCCCCATCAACAATAGTCAACTCGGCTTTTATTCTATCAATTTTTTCAGGCGGAACCGTTAGCGGATTCTCTGAAAGCCCTGTTAAATCGGCAAGTTTCCCTTCTTCAATGGTTCCTTTAGAATTGTGTTCGCCCATTGAATAGGCAGCATTTATCGTATACATCCTTAAAGCATCGTAGACGGTTATCCGCTCTTCAACGGGTTTCTGTCTTGTTACAGCTGTTTTAATGTGAGAGAATATGTTTAAGGGTTCCATTGGACAATCTGTGCCTCCGGCCACGATAACTCCCTCTTTTACAAGCGATTTTAAAGGGTAAAGCCATCGAATTCTCTCACCTATACTTTCAGCAGCCCCCCAAAACTCAAGTTCAGAGTAAGCCATATATGGTTGAATGGAAACCACCAACCCCAAGCTTGCGATTTCTTCAATGAGTTCTAAAGGTAAAATTGCCGCGCTTTCTATGCGAAACTTGGCACTTTCTAAAAAGTGATGTGTTGAAACAGCTTTTATCGCCTTTAAAGCTTCCTTGACGGCTCGGTCTCCCATGGCGTGAATTACCGCTTGTAATCCTGTTTTCCCAATAAACTGGAGAAGCTTTTTCATTCTTTCAGCGTTATAAAAAAGCTTGCCAACGTTTTGTGAGTTTCTGTAGGGTTCTGTTAAGGCTGCAGTTTTTGAAGCAAGGTAGCCATCCGCATACAATATTGCCCCTCCAACTTTGAAATATTCGTTTTCCATCAATTGAAGCTCATGCAACACGTCCATGGTTAATGTTTCTATTGGAACAATTAGGTAAACTCTTATTGGTGGTTTTCCTTTCTCAACAATCCCCTTTATTGCATACAATTCTTGAGCTGAAGAAACTATCCATTGAACAGTAGTTATCCCAGCTTCAAGTATCTTCTTAAAGGCTGTTTCTATCAACTCCTTAAGTTCCTCGGCAGTTGTGTCGGGAATAAGTTTCCAGATGATGTCTGTCGCTTGGCCGCTCAATATTCCTGTCGGCTTTCCCGTTTGCGGATCAATGTCTACACCATTATTTTTAAAATCTTTCAAGTTTTCAGATTTACCAGCAATTTCCAACGCCGAACTGTTGACAACACATACACGTCCCTTCGCTTTGTAAAGAACCACAGGATTGTTTGGAGCCACCTCATCAAGTTCAGAAGCCTTCGGAGGCCTTTTCTCAACTAATTTTTCCTCATCCCATCCTTTGCCAATTATCCACTTCCCCTTTGGAGCCCTCTCAGCATGTTTCTTAACCAAACTTTTAATTTCCGCTATTGATTTTGCCCTTTCAAGGTTTATCCAGCAAAGGGTCTTAGCGAAATCTGCGACATGTATATGGGAGTCGATGAGTCCTGGAATAACGGTTTTTCCATCTAAATCTATCACCTTTGTCTTCTCGTTTATATGCTGGGAGATTTCTTCATTTCGGCCGATCTTTACTATTTTATTGCCTTTTATTGCTAAAGCTTCGACTAAGGGTTTGTCCTTGTACAAGGTTATTATCTGTCCGTTTAAAAGGACTAGGTCAGCATACATTGAGAGAAACCCTGAATTGGGGTGGTAAACTCTCTTTAGGGTTTTTCCTTAGTTTCGTAGATGTTTTTGCCTCTTCTAAGCTCTAAAATATTTGTGGCTTCTGCACATGTGTGCAGAGAATTCTTGCTTGCCGAGAGAGGTGTATAAGCGCATGCCTGATCTGATTCAAACCAATCGCCAGTGTGGGCGAAAGCCCTCGTCCTGCATCCTCCACATACATATCTGTATTCGCATATCCCGCATTTTCCCTTCAAGTTGTCAGGATTTTTAAGCCTCTTATAGAAATCTGAGGCTTGAAGCTTCTCCCACATTTCCTTTAAAGTTTTCTCCTTTATGTTTCCAATTTTGAGGCCTTCTGAGTAAAAGCATGGTATGACGTCTCCATTTTCTAGTACGCTTAGGTAGCCTCCGAAGAGGAAGTATATGCATTTTCCGGTAAACTCGTTGTTAAACCATTCCCAGAATCTTGAGGGGTTTCTTTCCTTAAATATTCTGGCGAAGAAGGGACAGTGAACGTGAAAGTCAAACTTTTTCTTGTAGGTTTTATGCATTAAATCGTATATATGGTTCAAGAACCATTCATACTGTTGTGGGGTCGGTTCAAGCTGAGCTTTTCCCCTAGCCTTTCCACATGGAAGCAAATGGTTAAACCACACGAATCTTGCTCCATACTCCTCGGCCAACTCAACTATATGATCCGCCTCCTTATAGTTTATTGAGGTTACAGCCATCGAAAGACCGTTCAGCACCCCAGCTTTGGAGAGTTTCTGAATAGCTGAAAGAGCTGCTTTGTATGAACCTTCACCTCTTAAGGCATCGTTGACCTTTTCGGGTCCATCAATGCTAACAGACGTATAAACCTCGTACTTGGCTAAGTTGTTGAGTATTTCACCCTCAACAAAGTATCCGTTGGTTAAAAGGCATACATTTAAGCCTATACTCCTCGCGTGGCCTATTATTTCAAAAACGTCTTTACGCATCAACGGTTCTCCGCCTTTCAGACCGAACCACTCTGAGCCAAAATCGTAGATTAAATCCACGAGGTAAATAGCCTCTTTTGTAGTTAGTTCATCTGGAGCCGGTTCATGTTTCGCTTCAACGTTACAGTAAACGCAATTTAAATTACACGCTCTTGTTGCCCTCCAAGAAGTTATTAGAAGAGGCCCTTTTTTCCTTGCCGCCATCTCTAACCCTCATCATCTGCCCGATTATAAAACTTGCAACTTTAATAGTTTACGGTTTACATCATAAACCTTGTATAGCAAATGTATGCTAATCGAACAGAGCAAATTGTAGGCATATTATTTTGCCTTTTCAGCACAAATTATAGTAAGATAATGGTTAAAGGTCATAGCAGTTATCCCACACATATGCTGACACAATCTATTGCGGTTGGGTCGATTCTCTTTGCCTTGAATAAATCAATGGAGCAGTTGGGATCCGATGCTAGATAATCGCCCTCTTTAAGCCAAGCTTTTGCTCTACAACCACCGCAAGTTTCCCGGTAGCTGCATTTGTTGCATTTTCCTTTTAACAGATTTCTGTTCCTTAAGTTAGCGAGAATTTCTGAGCTGTACCAGATATTGCTGAGACTTTGTTCCCTAACGTTCCCAGTTTTTAGTTGTAAGAATGGGCATGGATAAACGTCTCCGTTTGGTCTCAGGCTAAAGTACTGGATCCCCGCGGGGCATCCAAACTTGGATTGCACCAAAAAGCTTTTCAGAAGTCTTCTAGGAGCTTTAATTCCATATCTTTTATGCATTTCCAAGACTATGCCCGGATAAAGAGGGCTGCCTCCTGAAATGAGGAAAAACATTTCTCTTTCCGCTTGAATTCTGAAAAGATAGTCTAACAGTTTAACACGTTGTTCATGATCCATAGCAAGGTCGCTAATTTTTGTCCCTCGGCCTACTGGAATAAAATCGTAGAGAACTGCTTGTTCTACATTTAAATTGTATAACAAATCCATCAACTTTGGCAGTTCATTTAAACTATCTTGAAAAAGCATAATTGTTGCTGCAACTGGTAAGTCTGCTTTATGACACGCCTTAATGGCTCTTATTGCACTTTCAAACGCTCCTGGAGCGTTTCTAAGCTCGTCAAAACGCTGAGGGGTTGCATAGTCGAGCGGAATGCCGGCTGCAATTATCCCTGCGTCCTTAAGTTCCTGGGCTGTTTTATAGTCAAGCAGACTTCCATTAGTGAGAATTACGGGCATTATTCCTAAATCAAAACAATACCGCGCTAGACTCAATATGAAGCCCTTTCTTAGAAGCGGTTCGCCTCCGCTGAAAATTATAACTTCTGTTCCAAGCTCAGCCATTTCGTTTACAACCCTTCTTGCTTCTTCAACTGTAAGTTCGTTTTGCGTAGCTTTGCCAGCGTCTGCGTGGCAGTGGGAGCATCTGTAATTGCATGCACTGGTAACAGAGTATGATACTATTTGGGGTGTAAAGGGTTTCCCCTTCATCCCCCTGCCTAAAAAGACTTGTTGAAGGAGAAGCTGGAGCATTTTGATTCTTACATCCATAGAACTTCCAACATTAAATCTTTTAAACAAACTTCTCTATGATTCATTGAGCGCTTGACCTCGTCATCCCCCATGTTTGTATGGCTCTCCTCAGCAACCAGGCTACTGCGAAAATCAAGGCTGCAACAATTATTGCTAGCATGAGGTTGGGACCTATGTCGATTTCCGTGCGGGAGACGGCAATTTCCAATGTATTTTTCAGAAGGAATTGTGATGGGTTCAAGGCAACATCACATATCCTTGGTTCATCTATTATAATTTCAGCGTCGTGTCCAAAATAGATTTCCGTTCCCATAAGCATTTTGCCCATTGGGTTTCGCACGCCTTGCACAACGTTAACTTCAACCTCTTCTCCATTTACATACAAATGCACCCCGGAAGATAGGCTGCGTGTAAAGGCCACGTGAATCCATTTATTTAATGGTATAAGTGGTTCCGTGGTCATTATCTCGTTTAAGTGCTCTTTATCCGTGTAAACGTAACCTCTGAGAAAGCCTTTTTCTCGGTTTTGGCTTGGCTTTAAGGCCATCCCACATATACGCGTGACTGACTGCCACTCTAAACCAGTTCGGTAGGCTATGACTATGATGTTGTTGTATTCTACGTCTTTAAAAGAGTTAACATAAATCCATGCTTCAAGAGTAACTTCATCAGGAGTGTATAGACTAGGAGTCATTGGAATATATACAAAATTCGAGCCGTCAAAACTCAATGCTTTGCCGAATTTTCCCTCAACAAGCATTGGGGGCGGCGTTCCACCTAAAATTGCGTTAGCTTTTTCTGCTGCCTCTGGTGTGTAGACTTCATCCATATGCCAAAGCGCTAAAGTCCCGGAAGAGCACCGAGCAACGCTGCACATTGGTATTGTTTCAAGAATAAGGCTGTCAAGAATAAGGCTGGCCATAAGAAACATTAACTTTCGTTTATTGTCCATTTTTGCCACCGTACCTAATTTTAAGATATTTGACTGATATTAAAGAGTTGAGCATTAATAAAGGCAAAATCTATTAATACCTTAAACTAGTTAAAATAATTTCAATTAAAGGGGATGGATAATGAGTGAGGGCCTTAAAGCTAGCGATGTAATATATGCTGTGGTAATACCGTGTATAGTGGCATTCCTGATAATTGCATTTCCTTTCTACTTGGGTCCAGTGCTTGATCCAACATTGCGGGCTATACTAGTGTATGGTCTTGGCGAGGCAATACTCGTAATAGGTGTTCCAATGCTTTTCGGCCTCTTGTGGAATCAATGGGCTGGCGGCGCTTCTGGCTTTCTGTTAGGCAGCATCTACGCACTTTACGTTAATGACGTTTTTGCCGCTGCTCAAAAGTATACACCAGATGGCATGATCGGCGACATCAGTAACCTTGGTTACGTGGTTTGTGCCATGTTAACAGGCTACATAACTGGAGCGTTAAATAAAGGTGGTCTCGGCTTCAAAAGAATGGTTGCATCAGCGCTAACTGGAGGAATTATTGGCGGGCTGTTTCTGCTGTATACTCAGCTTATATCGCCCTTCGGCATGGTTACCTTCAGTAACATTGGATACAACTTGTTTGTCAACCTTCTGCCAAGGATAATATATGGCATTGTAATTCCAATAATTGCAAAGGTGTTCAGCTGGTACGGTCTAATTTTGAGAAAGGCTAGTTGAAATCCCCCCTTTTTATTTTGAAAGTTTCAATGCTGCTCTCTCGAAAAAAGAGATTACAGTTCTAATCCATGCTTTTACAGCTGATAGTACGGAAATTATGAGAAGCACTAAAGTAGGTTCGAGCTTACAATGCCCGAATATCCTTTTTATAAGAGGCAAGTTGATTGTCTTGGCACATAGTTATGCTTTCAAGATAACCCACCTTCGTTTGCAATAGAATTTTTGCAATAGGATTTAACTATTAGCCTAACTGTATGGAGTGACTTTAGGGTGTTCATCCTTGTTATTTTCATCGATAATATATGGCGTGTCCCATATGCCCGAACCATCCATCTCTTTGGCATTTGGATACTTATCCTTATAGTCACTCCAATAATTTCCATTCCAAAAAACTATTGAGTTTATAAGTTCTACTGAACATACGTTATCTACAAAGTTGTTGCAATTGACAGTATTGTCGCTTGAGCTGTCAAAACTTATCCCAATATTATTTTTTCTCAATTCATTTTGATATATGCTGTTTTTACTTGAATAAAGTAGGTTCATGCCTTGAAAGTTGTCAACCAGATTATTTTGGACTATTGTGTTATTTGACGAGGAAAACAGAAAAATTGCTAACCTATTCTTTGACAAGTTGTTTGCGCGAATTACGTTGAAGGAGGAGGAGCCCAAGTAAATTGTGTAGTTCTGATGGAGGGAAAATGTGTTCTTATATATCAGATTGTTTGTAGAGTTTTTTAACCATATTCCATACATACTATTTTTCGAAAAATTGTTTGAAGTTATGTTGTTTTGTGAAGCTAAAGTGAGCCATACACCACAATAATTGTTTGTGAACTCGTTATTGGAGATCACTGCATAGGTGGTTGAGTTGAGATATATTCCATAATCGAATCTTTCTATCTTTAAGTTAATAATCGTCACATTTTTTCTGTAGCTTATGTCTATCCCGCGGGACCCATATGTTCCATCGGCTTTAAGGGTGTAGCCTGCGCCGTCTATCACGATGTTATCCTTCAAGACTATTATTGGGAGTGTGACGTTGCTTGTGAACTTGTAATAATTCTCCTTCACCTTGATGATGGGTGCGGTTGCAGGCTCAACACTACCGTCAGGCCAAACGTATATAATGTTAGATGAAGGTTGTAAAGTCTGTTGGGGTTTGTTTTGGTTCTGTGAAGCTGGTGAAGGCGGTTTAGTATATTGCCATGCGATGCATATAAGCAACGTTACTGCTATTAGGAGTGTACAAGTTATCAATGTAATTACTTTAAAACGCAATTTTTTAGCCTTTTTCTCCATTCGCATTTTTTCAATTTTCAACCGGTGGGCTTCTAAAGCCCTTTGAATTTTTATTTGCCTTTCACTCATTCTCTCTTTCAAGCTTCTTTTCTTTTTAGGCATTTCCAACTCACCCATATCTTGGGGTCGGTTTTAAGCAATTGCGGCTTCATGTGATTGTCTGATTCCACAGGAATATTTGTTTGTATTTGCGGAGACTGCCAGCAAATTCCCCGTCGTCGTAAATTATGTTTAGGCGACATTTATATTCATCTACAAGTTTCACGATATCGTTCCAAATTTTCCTCCCGAGAGGGTCATGCCATAACCCCCAAACAGTGTCGTTCTCCATTCTGAAGCCGAAGGCAAAATTTTTTGGATTTAGATAGGCTATTTCACCTCTACATTCTCCATGTTTGCCGGGATAAAGTTTTACGTAGTTCCAGAACTCCTTTAAGGCTTCAAAATGCTCCTCGTTCATTATACTATATTCGAAGATGACCATGTACTTTGCTCCGCCGTGATACGCTAAAACTAAGTCGTTGTAAAGCTCGTCTGCTGATCCCAAATATGGAGGTTTCATGTAAGTCCACGTGATTATAACCCCCCACTCCTTTCCCTGCGCTTCAGCAGCCCCCCTACAAAGCGCCATTTGAATTTCCCTAGTGTGGTTCCATCCGAACTCGCAGAGGATTACGTCGTAGCCGGATTTGTAATCAAACCAGTACAGTGCATAGTCAGCTGTAAACAGCTTAACGCCTGTTTGTATGTAGGGTTTTATGTGGACGTATAGGTAATAGATGTATTTTTCGGCTGCTTCATCTAGGCTTTCAGATTGTGTGACAAACTTTGATTTGTCGTCTAATTGTCTCCCGCCAGGTTCGTCAAAGTAGTAAATTCCGATGAAGTTGTCGCCATACTTTTTTGCAGCCGACATCACCCATTCAGTTATGTTATATGAGAATTTCGTGGGAGCGGTTAATTGAATGATAAATTTGAAACCTTGGCTATATAGGTAGTTGCAAACCTGATCAAGAAGTGTGGAGTTTCTGCATATTTCCATGTCCTTGGACAATCCTACAACTATCAAGTTAGTGTAGTTTTTGGTTTTATTAACAAGCGCTCTGCAAATGTTCATGTCTCCCGTGTATAAAAACTCAACACCAATGTAAACTTGAGTGGAAGAATTATGACGAGCATAGAAAACTACCAAAAGGGATGCTGTTAAAACTGCTATCATTATTAAGCTGACTTTTTTCTTCCTAGAAGTGTCAAGCTTTTCAGCCCGCTCCACTTTGCCACCTTATTATGTGATTTAGCAATGATTTTAAATTCTCATATTCTTTTCATCTTGTTAAATCTTTCGTTTTAGCCCGGGTTCTTTTCCTTTAAGGATTTGTTTAGGAAAAGGCTTGACGTGGTAAGTGTTAATACGTGAATGGCTGCTATCAATATTGTTTCGTCCAACGAGTTTATGTAG